>Ga0074045_10000781_pt1 | contig 31184 bp, 31 predicted proteins | sample BogForMeECP23OM2_FD_94442 | JGI IMG/M metagenome (GOLD analysis project Ga0074045, IMG submission 94442) | Bog forest soil microbial communities from Calvert Island, British Columbia, Canada - Bog Forest MetaG ECP23OM2 | ecosystem: Environmental > Terrestrial > Soil > Wetlands ...
CTGCCTTCGCCTCTTCGTTCACGCCTTCCTCCGTTCGCGCCCTGCTGCTCTGTTCCATCGTCTTCTCCGTTTCTGTTTCTGACTGGTTTCCGCGGCCTTCGTCACTCTGTCGAATGGCCGCGAGTTCCCTGCTTATGTATGATGCATTCCCCTCGCGCAAGATCACCCTGCACGGTCAATCAATCTACGGCGCGGGATACTCAACCGTCTCGCCGGTGCGCCCGTTGGTGACCGAAATACTGCCGTCCATCCGGCCCGTCAGCTTCAGAGTGTTCCCCGCATCCGGTCCCGGCAGGTTGGCGATGCGCGGCTCCGCGACGTTGTGTTTCGCATCGCTTCCCTCGGCGGTGTGCAACTGCCACAGGTCTTTCAGTCTGGATGAACCCTCGATCGTCTCGAAGGTTGCGGGCGAGCCGCCTTTGCGCGGGCCGTTGTCCATGATCGCCACCCGCGGCGCAATCGCATCCACCAGCGCCGGGCTACCGCTGTTGGTCAGCCCATGGTGCGAGACGATGTACACGTCCACCTTGCCCAGCTTGTCCACCGGACACATCAGAGGCCGCTCCTTGGCCCAGGTCAGGTCGCCAAGGTCCAGAATGCGCAGCTTGCCAAAGGTAATCACCAGCCCCAGCGACCGGTCGTTCTCGGTGTTCTCCGCGTCCTTCAGCGGCGACGCCGCGCACGCCGCATTCAACTCGCCGCCAGCCGCCAGTGGCTTGGAGATCACCTCGCCGTCGCCGCTCACCACCTCGACCTTCATCTCCTTCACCGGCAGCACATCGCCCGGCTTCACCGTCAGATGCTCCGCGTGGCCCTCCGCCAGCACCTTCTGGTACGCGTCGTATCCCGCAATCGTCGACGCCCCGCCCTGCACATCCGCGGTCTCGCGGTTCACGCCATGATCGATGAACCGCCCCACCGGAACCATCCCCACCAGTTGCGGCAGCCCGCCCACGTGGTCGGAGTGGTAGTGCGTCACCACCAGGTTGTCAATCTTCGTCACCCCAGCCAGCTTGCACACCGCCGCAATCCGCGTGGCATCCCGGGGCGCCGTCGGGTTTCTGGAATCCGGCGAGCCCGTATCCACCAGCAGGCTCTCGCCCGTCGGCATGACGAAGAGCGTCGACTGCCCGCCCTCCACATCCACAAAGTAAACCTGTAGCTCGCCCTTGCTGTTGGCAGACCGCCCGCTCTGTGCCCCGCTGGTCGGCCCCCTGTGATCCCCGTTACCCTGCGCCCGCGCAGCCCCACCCAGCGCCAGCAACACCACCAACCCCACACTCCACAGCTTCCCGATGCGCATTTTTCCCCTCGACTTTGTGAAGATCGCCGGCGAAGATCGCGAAGATCGGCCAGCCTTGGCATCATCGCACAAACCACCCAGCGCCCGCACCCGCCCGGAACTGACCAAAGCCGGGTGCCCCATTCATCGCGGTCTTTGCGATGAGTGGGTTATCGTTCGCGGTAGCGAACGACCGCCTTTGCCGTTGTCTGTTCTTGTCGTTGCCTGTTTTTTGTTTGTCATTCCCGAAGGGAATCTGCTTTTGTTCCTGTTCTCCGGAGGGAGCGTGGGGCTTCAGCCCCACGAATAAGGCCAATAGATTCAGAGGGCTTTAGCCCCGGGCCGTTCCCCTCGAACCTCGAACCATGAACCTCGAACCTCCCCAAACCCTGTCAACCCCCTCGACCCTCGAAAATCCCCCTAACCCACGCTCCACCAACCACTTCCCTCCGAATAATACTTGGCATAGTAGTTTCCCTCCAACCCGATACTTAAAGCAGGGGGAAATTGTTCGCAGAGCGGATCGCTTTCAATAACCAGTTTATTTTCTTATATTTGACATGCAACTCGTCTCGAATGAATACTTTGCAGACAAATTCCTGCATCTCGTTGCATTTGGCTACTTTAGCGGGGAGGGGGGGGGAGTAACCAGGTGAGCAACACGCAAGACAAAATCGCTCGCCTCGACCGCCGCTTCCGCTACGCCAGCAGTACTTCGATGCCCTTGCCGCGCAGCAGCTCAACGTATTCGGGGGCGAGTTCGCTGTCGGAGACAACGGTATCGGCATCCTCCAGCGGCGCAACCGGAATCATCGCGCCGCGGCCGAATTTGGTGTGGTCGGCGACGATGATCACCCGGCTTGCGATCTCGATCATCTTCTGCTCCGAGCCGACGACCAGCGTGTTGTTGTTGCTGAATCCGGCCTCAGTGACGCTGCCGGTGCCCATGATGAGCACGTCGGCGCGGATGAGGCCCAGCATCTGCTCGCACAGCGGGCCCAGCATGACGCGGATGCGCGGATCGAGGAAGCCGCCGGTGAGCGTGAGTTCGATGTTTCGCCGGGCCTCCAGTGTCTCGGCGATGGGCAGCGAGTTGGTGACGATGTGCAGCGACTTCGAGGCCAGTTCCCCGGCGACAGCAGCAACTGTAGACCCGCCGTCCAGGATGACCGTCTGTCCATCTTCAATCAGGCCGGCGGTGAGGCGGGCGATGCGGCCCTTCTCGTCGCTGAAGCGCCCGCTCTCCACGGTGAAGTCGAAGGCGCCGTTGCCGGACGCGTGCACGGGAACAGCGCCGCCGTAAACGCGCCTGAGAACGCTCTCCGCTTCGAGCTGGTCTAGGTCGCGGCGAACGCTGGACTCGGAGGCATCCAGTTCGCGGCAGAGGGTCTCAAGGTCGAGGAAGTCCCTGGACTCGAACATCTGCCGGATTCTCAGTTGCCGTTCAGCGGCTTTCATCGTGCAGTGGCCGAGTGACGCGAGTTGCAGGATGCATCGACTTCACTCAGAGTGCTCCCTTCACGGTCGAACGACGTTTCAGAATGCAATCATGACGCGCCCATGGCGCTCATCACTGCATCGGTGACGGTCTTCACCAGGCGGTCCATCTCCGGAGCGTCGGCAGTGATGCTGGTGGCGCCGTCTCTCTTGCATGGAAGCAGCGCAATGGAGTTTGGGGCTTCCATGTCGGAGAGCTGGCACTCCTTCATCGCCGCAGGATCGAAGCGCGAGTCCGGCAGGCCGAGCTTCTTCTTGATGGCCAGCAGGTCGGTGGTTTGCCTCTCGGAGATCTGCGAGATGGGAACGCCCAACTGCGACGCCAGGATCAGAGTATGGCAGTAGGTGTCGACCACTTCGGCGTACCACTCGGCGTGGGTGACGGTGTCTGCCCAGCAGATGATGCCGTGGTTGGAGAGCAGCACCGTGTTGTGCTCGCGCACATAGGGAATCACGGTCTGCGCGAAGGCCGCCGTGCCCGGCGTCTCGTAGGGCGAGACCGCGACCTTGCCGACGAAGACCTCGAACTCGGGGATGATCCCGTTGGGCGGGACGCGCCCGGTGATGGCGTACGCCGTCGCATGGGGCGGATGGCAGTGCACCGCGGCCTTGGCCTCCGGCACAGCCTTGTATATCTCCAGATGGAGGAAGATCTCGCTGGTGCGCGGCTTGGTCCCGGCAATCTGAACGCCGTCCAGATCGACCAGGCAGAGGTCGGCGGGCGTCAGGTCCAGTTTGCTGAACAGGGTCGGCGTGCAGAGCACCTCGTTGGGCCCGATGCGATACGAGATGTTGCCGCCGTTGCCATCGACATAGCCGCGGTTCCACAGCTTGCGGCCGACGGCGCAGATCTCCAGCTTGATGGCCTCGGCCTCGGGCGTGGAGAAGAGCCGCGGATTGGCGGGGCTGCGCGTCGCCTGCACGGGGCTGGCCGCGCTGCCCGGACGGGTGGAAGCCGCGACTACAGTGCCTGGGCCGATCACCAGCTCAATCTCGTTCTGCCGCAGAAAGTCGCGGGCCGAAGGTGTGATGACGCAGCGCTCGCAGACCCGCACCTGGGTCGCCCCGGCTGCATGGGCGCTCTGCGCATCGCGCATTGCCAGAACATTCTGACCGGTAAGTTCAATCGTTTTCACTTCGCCCTTCCTCACTGCCGCACCTCAGATTCTTCTTCCTATGAATTCCCTGTTGTGATGGAGTCGACAATCAACGTGCAATACGCGTCCACCGGAGCTCGATTCGGCCAGAAAGGGTTCGCGGCCTCTGTGCCTTCCGTAAACGCCACCATCTGGCCCGTGGCCGCGCCCAGCGCATCCACGGCCACCAGAGACTTGCCGCCGGCCAGGCCATTCTTCGCCCGCAGGTTGGCCATCGTCACCGGCTCCAGCACCACCAGCGTCAGGCCGAGCAGCTCCGGAACGGCCGGCGTGAGCGTAACATGACCGCGAACGATGCCCAGTCTCATGCGGTCCTCCCTGCGCCCTGCACCGGATCCACGATTCCCACCACCACCATGCGGGCCGGCGTCGTGTTGCCAAAGCGCTCGCGCGCGATGTCGCCGTCGGTTGAGACCAGCACGGTGGAACCGAATGCCGCGCCCAGCAGGTCGACCAGCACCAGCGGCTCCGCGCCGGTGCTGCCGTCGGCCTCCAGCCGCTGGGCCACCAGAAAACGGCAACCCTCCAGCGTGGCGTGCTTGGCCGCCGGAACTACCGTGCCGTCGATGCGGGCCAAAAACATGGCTAGACGATCCTCAGCGCGCCACCGATGGTGAGCTGGCGCTCGCGGGTGAATGTCAGCGGCGTGGTGATGCCCTCGCCGGTGGGTGTCGCAATGCTGTGGCTCAGGTATCCCGGCCCGCCGAAGCCCAGCGACGCCAGCGACGAGGCGTTGCTGACAAAGATGGTGGTGTTCATGGCGCGCGCCATGCGCGTCACCGCGTCAACATCCTTGGAGTGAATGATGGCCGTGTGCCGGTAGCCGTGCTCCGCCTTCACCGCGGCCTTGATGCCCGCGTCCACGCACGATACGCGCACCACCGGGATGAACGGCATCATCTGCTCTTCCACCACGAAGGCATGGTCCTCGTCTGTTTCGCCGAAGAGGATTTGCGTGTTGGCGGGAACACTGACGCCGGCCGCCTTCGCCAGCACCGCGACGTCCTTGCCGACGAACTCCTTGCGCACATGCGCGCGCACGCATCCCTTGCCGTCCCCCTCGAAGGTGAAGGCGGCCTGCGACAGTCGCTCGATCGCGGCCTTGTTCAGCTCGAAGCCGCCGGCCCGGCGCATCGCATCCATGAACGCCGACGCGACCGACGCCACCACAAAGACCTCTTTCTCGCCGATGCAGAGCAGATTGTTGTCGAACGCCCCGCCCTCGATGATGGACCGCGCGGCCAGGTCGAGGTCTGCGGTCTGGTCCACCACCACGGGAGGATTGCCCGGCCCGGCCGCGATGACGCGCTTGCCGTACTTGCTCGCCGCCTGCACCACCATCGGCCCGCCAGTGACGCACAGCAGCGCGACCTTGGGATGCTGGAATATCTCTGTAGCCGCTTCAATGCTGGGTTCCAGAATGGTGGTGAGCACGTTGGCCACGCCGCACTCGCGCTCGATCTCGCGGTTGAAGAGCTGCAGCGCATACTGCGAGACGCGCTTGCCCGACGGGTGCGGCGCAAAGATCGCCGTGTTGCCCGCGGCCAGAATGTTGATCGCGTTGGCGGCCATCGTCGGCACCGCGTGGGTGACGGGAAGCACCATGCCGATGACGCCCCAGGGTGCGTGTTCGATCAAAAGCAACCCGGACGAATCGGTGCGCGCCTCGCTGTGCATCGCCTCCACGCCGAGTACATAGCGCATGTTTTTCAGCTTCTGAATCTTGTGGTCGAGCCGGCCCACCTTGGTCTCTTCCAGCTCCATCTTGCCCAGCTCGTCCGAGCGGTCGATGCAGATCCGCCGCACGATGGAGATCATGCGCCCGCGCTCTTCCAGGCTCATCTCCTCTACCTTCTTCTGTGCCGTGTGGGCCGCATTGACTGCCTCGTCCACGGTGAGGAAGACGCCGTCGTGCGCCGAAGCGATGCTGCTGGCGCTGCTGGCGGCGCTAGTGTGTGCCGGCGCGGAGACCGGCGTAAAGGCCGGTGCGCTGGCTGGCTGCGGCTGCTGCATCTGGGCGCGCAGCCTTGCCACAACCTCCCGCGCAATCTCCGCAATCACCTGTTCCTGGTTTGTCATACTTTCTCCAAGCCCGTCATTTATGGCTTCTCCAGTACTTTGCCGTCGACCTCGACCGTATCCACGATGCCAACGATGACCGCGTCCACCGGCGCATCTTTCGTCGCCGGCGTCAGGCGGGCCGAGCTTCCCTGCGTGAACAGCACGCATTCGCCGATCCCCGCGCCAACACTGTCAACGGCCACCACGGAGCTGCCGGAGATCTCCAGCCGGCCCTCCCGGTTGATGTACGGCTGGACCAGGAGCAGCTTCATCCCGCGGAACTTCTCGTTCTTCTGCGTGGAGACGACATTGCCAATTACTTTTGCGATAAACATGACCGCTCACCTCATTGCGCCGCGGAGCTTCGACAGCCTCCGCAGTGTCCGCAGCAAACTACTTGGGCAATACGGACCCGAGGCTGCTGTGCGGCCGCGCGATCACATGCACGCTCATCACCTCGCCGGCTTCCTTGGCGGCTGCCGCTCCCGCATCCACCGCGGCGCGAACGCTGCCTACATCGCCTTGAACGAACACCGAGCACAGACCGCTGCCCACCTTGTTCCATCCGACGAACTCGACGCTTGCCGCCTTCAGCATTGCGTCGGTGGCCTGCACGAGTGCTACCAGGCCCTTCGTCTCAATCATTCCAATCGCTTCATTGGCCATTTCAATTCTCCCAATCTTCTTAGTTTCGTAATATTCCGTGACTCGCGTCCAATCCCTCGAACCTTGAACCTTGTACCTAGAACCTTGGTTCGACTTACTTCAAGAAGCTGTCGACCAACGCATCGTGCGGACGCGCGATGACATGCGAGGCCACCAGTTCGCCGATTGCCTTGGCTGCTGCAGCCCCGGCATCCACGGCCGCGCGCACGCTGCCTACGTCTCCGCGCACGATTGCGGTGACAAATCCTCCGCCGATCTGCACGGTTTTGACGAGTTCCACGCTGGCCGCCTTCACCATCGCATCGCTTGCCTCGACCAGTCCGACGAGGCCCTTTGTTTCGATCAATCCAATTGCTTCACTCATCTTGTCTCCTCTGCCCGCTAGGGCAATTTGTTCCGGTGGACCTGCGCCTGTTGCCGGTGGCACCGCGCCGGTTGTGCCGTTGGCTGCGCGCCTACGGCGGCATCGCGGCTATTTCTTGATTGCGGCCTTCTTCTCCGCTTGCACGAAGGAGGGCAGCTCGTCGTGGGGGCGCGAGATCACCTGAACGCTGACCACCTCGCCGATTCTCGATGCGGCTTCTGCGCCGGCATCGGTTGAGGCCTTCACCGCGGCCACGTCGCCTTCAACAAAGGCGGTGACCAGTCCCGACCCCACCGACTGCCAGCCGGTAAAGGTCACGTTTGCGGATTTCAGCATCGCGTCAGTCGCCTCGAACAGCGCGACCAAGCCCTTCGTTTCAATCATTCCAAGCGCTTGTTTCATCGAGTCCTCTCTTCTTCCTTCCGAATTGCTAAAACCCTTGCCAAATCTGAATTCTAACTTGCTCCAACTGCCTTACTTGAGCAGTTCAATGTCCTTGGTCAGATGCAGGCCGCACGCATTGGCCTCGTCGGTGTCCATGTGGACGTTGAGCCGCGATGTTGGGTCGATGCGGACGTGTACGTTGTTGAATGTCGTGCCCGCCGCGCCGCCCACGCGCAGCTTCATCCGGTCGCCCTGCTTGACCCCGAAGTAGGCAGCCTCGCCCGGGTTCATGTGCACATGGATGGCGGCGCGTATGATGCCTTCCTTCAGCTCGATGTTGCCCTTCGGCCCCATGATGATCGCGCCCGGCGTTCCCGCGATGTTGCCCGAGAGCCGCACCGGAATGTCGTCGAAGCCAAGGCTGATGGCGTCGGTGAACGCCAGCTCCACCTGCGACTGCTTGCGCATGGGCCCCAGGATGCGGAGGTTGGAGATCAGGCGGCTGCGCGGCCCGATGATCGTCACCTTCTCGTTGGCGGCGAAGTTGCCCGCCTGATAAAGCTCCTTGTAGACCGTGAGCTCCGTGCCCGGCCCGAAGAGGACGTCCATGTCCGCGCGGCAAATGTGCATGTGCCGCGCCGAGGCCAGCACGGTGAGCAGCGGAGCTTCGCCAGCTGCGCGGCCCGCGCCATCGCGGCCAAGATACTCCAATGCGACCTGGCGGACGATCTGCTCCACCAGGGAGCGGTCGACCGGTCGTGACGAATTCGTTAGTGCTGCGCTTCCACTTGCCATAGTCTGACCTGACTCACCACGCTCGATTTCATCTCGCTGCTTCGATTAGTTCTGCCCGCTTCACTGCGCCCCGCCCGACGATGCTCACCGTGTCGCGTGCAACCACACTCTCTTCATCCGCCGGAACGATCAGTACCGTGACGGCGGAGGTCTTGCTGGAGATGACCTGTGCCGTGCGCGCCGTGCGGTTCACCGCTTCGTCGATCTCGATCTCGAAGGCGGCAAGGTTCCTGCACACCGCGGCGCGAGTCTCCCAACTGTTCTCGCCGATGCCGCCGGAGAAGCTGATCACATCCACCCCGTCCAGTTCCAGCAGGAAGGCGCCAAGATAACGGCGTATCGCTCGTACATATACGTCCAGCGCAAGCCGCGCGCGATGACTGCCCGCAGCGGCTGCTTCGTCCAGATCGCGCATGTCGCCGCTGGTGCCGCTGATGCCGGCCAGGCCAGACTGGCTGCCCAGGATGCGCGCCATCTCGTCGGGACCGACATTCAGCTTCTTCATCATGTACAGCACGGCGAAGGCGTCGATGTCGCCCACGCGATTGTTCTGCGGCAGCCCCGACTGCGGCGATGTGCCGAAGCTGGTGTCGATCGCCACACCATCGCGGAAGGCCGCAATGCTGGAGCTTCCTCCCAGATGGCACGAGATGTGGCGCAGGTTGGGCTTATTGAACTGCTTGAGCACATTCTGGCTGGCCGCGCGATGGCTGGCGCCGTGGAACCCGTAACGGCGAATGCCGAACTCCGTGCGCCACTCGTACGGCACCGCGTAGGTGGTCGCCGCCTCGTCGAGCGATGCGTAGGGGATGGTCTCGAAGACCGCGACCAACGGCACGCCGGGAAGCGCGTCGCGAAAGGCCTTCATGGCGGCGATATACGGAGGATTGTGCGCGGGCGCGAAGAAGGAGAAGTCATCCATCGCCGCCAGCAACTCGTCATCCACCAGCCGCGGGCCACTGATCGCTCCGGCAAGCACTGCCTTGAATCCCACCGCTTCAATCTCCGAGAGACTCTTCAGCGCCTTGCCCGGACCCACCACATCGTCGATGCACTTGCGGATCGCCGAGGGGTAGTCAGCGCAATCGCCGCCGGGCTGCCCGATCCGTTCCACCCGTCCATTGGCCAACGCCGTCTCTTCCGGCATCTTCAGCACGCGGTACTTGAAGGAGGTGCTACCGATATTGGGGATCAGACATATCATTGGATCGGACGATTCATGTCTTGCGAACTGCATTGCGCGCAACAGTGGGTAGTTCGTAGTGACAAACTACGTGTTGCACCAGTTGTTACTAGAGACTAAGTTAACAACGAACTACTAACTTCTATGTCCGATAATCTGCTTATTCTGACGGATTATGAACGTTCTTGACTGCATGAAAACTATATCGTATATTGACTGTCAGAGTCAATCAGAATTGTGAACGACTTTGAGGATTTCTCCAGATGGCACCAAACGCAGGTGTGTCGCAAATTGGTGCGGCAAAGGGTGGTTCGCGGCAGATGACCCCCGCGCGCGTGGGCGAGCTGGGCATCGTGGGCGCGGGCGGCGGCGGATTTCCCACGGCGGTGAAGCTGGGGACGCGGGTGCCGCTGGTGATCGCCAACGCGGCCGAGTGCGAGCCGCTGCTGCACAAGGACAAGGAGCTGCTGCACCACCACGCCGAGCCGTTTCTGCGCGGCATGGTCGCGGCCATGGAGATGGTGGGCGCGCCGCAGGGCGTCATCGGCATCAAGGAGAAGTACCACGACATCATCGCCGCGATGGAGCAGCACGCGCCGAAGAACATCCGCGTGGCGCTGCTGCCGGACGCCTACCCGGCGGGCGATGAGTTCATCCTGGTCCACATTGTCACCGGCCGCGTGATCCCTCCCGGCGGACTGCCCAAGGACGTGGATGCGATGGTGGCCAACGTCGAAACCCTGATGAACATTGGGCTGGACCAGCCGGTGACCGGGAAGTATCTCACCGTCGCCGGCGCCGTGCGCAATCCTATTACCCTGCGCGTGCCCATCGGCATCACCATCGGCGAGGTGATCGCCGCGGCGGGCGGAGCGACGGTGGACGACTTCAGCGTGCTGCTGGGCGGAGTGATGATGGCCAAGCCCGCTGCCGGCCTTGACGTTCCCGTCACCAAGACCACCGGCGGCATTGTTGTCCTTCCCTCCTCGCACAGCCTGATCCTGCGCCACGCAGCGAAGTGGCCGCAGATCGCGCGCGTTGGTCGCTCGGCCTGCGACCAGTGCCGCTTCTGCACGGAGTTCTGCCCGCGCTATCTGCTGGGCCATCCCATCCAGCCGCATCGCGCGATGCAGTCGCTGGGATTCAGCCCCAGCCCGGCGGAGATCGTCGCTGGAACGCTCTACTGCTGCGAGTGCAATCTATGCAGCCTGTACGCCTGCCCCGAAGACCTCGATCCCAAGAACGTCTGCGTGCAGTCCAAGCCCGCGGCGCGCGCCAACGGGCTCTTCTTCACCGGAACGCCGGAGTCGGTGACGCCGCATCCCATGGCGGACTACCGCCGCGTGCCGATGACCCGCCTGATCTCGCGACTGGGGCTCTCCGAGTTTCACAACGTCGGGCCGCTGACCGAGCACAAGTTCACGCCCAGCCGCGTGACTCTGCCGCTGAAGCAACACGCCGGAGCGCCCGCGGTTGCGGTGGTCAAGACGGGGCAAAAGGTGAACGCGGGCGATCTGCTGGCCGTTCCCGAAGAGGGCAAGCTGGGCGCGCGCATCCACGCCAGCATCGGCGGCGTAGTGCGGCTCACGCACGACTCGGTGGTGATCGATGCATAGCTCGAATCGGACTGGCTTGACGCGTAAGACGAAGCTCGGAAGGAGCCAATCTCGTGGCTGATATTCAATCGATAGGACTCATCGAACTCTCCAGCGTTGCAACCGGCTATCAGGTCGAGGACGTGATGTTGAAGGCCGCCAAGGTCCAGCTTCTGATGGCGCGCAGCATCTGCTCCGGCAAGTTTTTAATTGCGGTCGCAGGCGATGTGGCCTCGGTGACGACCGCAGTGGAGGCTGGCGGCGCGGCCGCAGGCGCTTCGCTGATCGAGCGGCGTCAGATCGCGCGCGTCCACCCCTCCGTGCTTCATGCCATCTCGCAATCGGTGGAGATCGATCCCTCGCAGTTGCGCTCCATCGGCGTGATTGAGACATTTTCCGCGTCGAGCATCATCGACGCCGCGGACGCAGCGGTCAAGTCCGCCAATGTGACTCTGCTCCGCGTGCATCTGGCGATGGCGCTGGGCGGCAAGGGGTTCGTGCTGATGGCGGGTGACGTCTCCAGCGTGCAGGCCGCCGTCGAGGCCGGATCGAAGGCCGCCGCGGAGGAAGGAATGCTGGTCTCCCGCGGAGTGATTCCAGCCCCCTCCGAAGAGCTCTTCCGCGATTACATCTGAGCCGTTGCCGCTAATGCAGGACCATGCGTGACCGCGCGAATCCTCGAAGGGGCCAGCAGTGATATTTGTCACATCCAGCCTCTCTCTCCATCTACATTAAGTGTCAACATCGGTTTTTGCAGGGAATAACGCCGCATTGGGGCAGCTTCAGGCGACAACTCAGTCCGAACGGCGTGGAGTATAGTAAGAGCAAGAACCCCGGCCTTGCAACCGGCCGGAAGCAGATGCCGGTGTTGTTGCAAATCATTAGCAACCAGCCCGCGATGGGCGGATGAACCGTGCGAGCCTGACCGGCTTGGAGGAAATGTCTTGCGCCTTGCAATTGTGAAGGAAGCAGCCGTAGGAGAGACCCGTGTTGCGCTGCTTCCAGACGCCGTCAAGAAGCTGATCGCGAATGGCCTTGAGGTTGCGGTGGAAGCCGGCGCGGGAGTGAAGTCGGGGATCGGCGACGAGGCGTACGCGCAGGCCGGGGCCACGCTGGCGACCGACCGCGCGGCGCTTCTCGGCTCCGCCGACATCCTGCCCGTGGTGAACGCGCCCGCGGCCGAGGACCAGCAAAAGATCAAGCTGGGCTGCGTAATGATCGGCTTTCTGCGACCGCTGGACGACCCCTCGGCGCTGCTTCCGGCCATCGAGACGGGGGTCACGCTCTTCTCCGTCGAGCTGGTTCCGCGCATCACGCGCGCGCAGGCCATGGACGCGCTGTCGTCGATGGCCACGGTGGCGGGCTACAAGGCGGTGATTCTGGCCGCCGACACGTTACCCCGTCTCTTCCCCATGCTGATGACCGCGGCGGGAACCATTGCGCCGGCGAAGGTCTTTGTGATCGGGGCTGGGGTTGCGGGGTTGCAGGCGATTGCCACCGCGCGCCGCCTGGGCGCCGTGGTGGAGGCGTACGACGTGCGCGCCGCCGCGGGCGAGCAGGTGCGTTCGCTGGGCGCGAAGTTCCTGGATGTGGACCTGGGCGGACTTGCCACCGAAGACAAGGGAGGCTACGCCAAGGAGCTCAGCGAAGAGGCGCTGGACCGGGGGCGCGACCTGATCGCCAAGACGGCCAAGACGGCCGACGTCATCATCACCACGGCGCAGGTTCCCGGCCGCCGCTCGCCGCTACTGCTGAGGCGCGACGCGGTGGAGAACATGCGCCCCGGCACGGTGCTGATCGACCTGGCAGCGGCGGGCGGCGGAAACTGCGAACTGACGAAGCCGGGCGAGACCCAGGTGATCAACGGAGTGACTCTGCTTGCCCCGCTGAACCTGCCGGCCGCCGTACCGGGACACGCCAGCCAGCTCTACTCGCGCAACATCAGTAACTTTCTGGCGCTGATTATTAAAGACGGCGCGCTGCAATTGAATTTTGAGGACGAGATCCTCAGCGGCTCCTGCGTGGCCCACCAGGCCAAGGTCGTCAACCCGCGCGTGGCTTCGGCACTGGAAGCAGCGGCGGGCAGTCAAAAAGTTTCGCAATAAACCCGAGAGGCCTATGAATCCTGCAGTTCTGATCGCTTCGGTCTACGTCTTCGCGCTCGCCGCCTTCCTGGGCTACCAGGTCATCAGCCGCGTACCGCCCCTGCTGCATACACCGCTGATGTCGGCGACAAACGCCATCAGCGGCATCTCGCTGATCGGCTCGCTGGTTCTGGCCGGGGCCACTCACTCGCATGTTGCGCACATTCTGGGCTGTATCGCCGTCACCACGGCCACCATCAACGTGGTCGGCGGATTCGGCATCACCGACCGCATGCTGAAGATGTTCGGCAAGCGGAAGGACGAGGGCAAGAAGACGCCTGCTGCGGAGGCGTCCAAATGAGCCTCACTTCCTACTTCATGGAAGCGACTTACCTGATCGCTTCGATCCTCTTCGTACTCGCCCTGAAGGGCATGTCCCACCCGGAGACGGCGCGGCGCGGCATGTTCATGGCCGAGGGCGGAATGTTCATGGCCATCGTGGGCACGCTGATTGGCGCGCATATCGTCACCTGGGGATGGATCCTCGTCGGGCTGACCATCGGCTCGATCATCGGCATATGGATGGCCCTGTTCGTCCCCATGACCTCGATGCCGCAGCGGACCGCGCTCTCCCACGCCTTTGGCGCGTTGGCGGCCGCGCTGGTCGGCGTCGGCGAGTTCATTCTGCATGGCGCGGAGATGACCGTCGTCACACGCGGCGCACTGGGATTTGAAGTGATGCTGGGCGCTCTGACCACCACGGGATCGCTGATCGCGGCGGGCAAGCTGCACGGTACCATTCCGGGCAAGCCGATCCAGTTCCGCGGGCAGAACGCCATCAACCTGGTCATCTTTCTGGTCATGACGGGCAGCTTCGTCTACTTCTGGATGCACCCCTCCGTCATCGCGGCGTTCTACACCATGCTGGGCGTGGCGTTCGTCTTCGGCGTGATGCTGGTGATCCCCATCGGCTCGGCAGACATGCCGGTGGTGATGTCGCTGTTGAACAGCTACGCCGGATTGGCGGCGGCGGCAACGGGCTTTGTGCTGGGCAACAACGTCCTGATCATCGCCGGTACGCTCGACGGATTCTCCGGATTCATCCTCTCGGTGCTGATGTGCAAGGCGATGAACCGGTCGATTACGAATGTGCTCTTCGGCGGGTTCGGTGCGGTGATCGCCACGGCCTCGGCGGAGACCGGCGGAGTGATGCGCGAGATCTCGCTGGACGACGCGGCCATGCAGCTCGCGTTTGCCAACCGCGTGATCTTCGTCCCCGGCTACGGACTGGCCACCGCGCAGGCCCAGCACGCCGTGCGCGAGCTGGGCGAGCTGCTGGAGTCGCGCGGCGTCACCGTGAAGTACGCGATCCATCCCGTCGCCGGACGCATGCCGGGACACATGAACGTGTTGCTGGCCGAGGCCAACGTGCCCTACTCGCAACTCTACGAGATGGAGCAGATCAACCCCGAATTCCCCTCCACCGATGTGGCCGTCGTCATCGGCGCCAACGACGTCGTCAATCCCGACGCGCGCGACAACCCAAACTCGCTGATCGCCGGAATGCCGATCCTCGAGGTGGACCGCGCCAAGAGCGTCATCGTGCTCAAGCGCGGGCAGGGGCGCGGCTTCTCCGGGCTGGAGAACCCGCTCTTCTTCAAGCCCAACACCAACATGCTCTACGGCGACGCCAAGAGCACGCTCAGCCATCTCGCCCAGGCCGTCCAGCACGTCTGATTGCCGCCTGTTCTGAGGGAATGCAGCCGAGTGGCGCGTTCTTCTTGAGTCAAAGACAATTCCTCGTTTCACTGATTGCGTCTTCCGTGTTGCGCGGAAGACGTTTTCAGTTTTGCGCTGAGATTTGCAGGGCGGGCAGATTCACCGTAACTTCGGTGCCCGTTCCCACCGCGCTCTCGATGTGGATGGTCCCGCCAGAGCGCTCAACGATGGCCTTGCAGATCGACAGTCCAAGCCCTGCTCCGCCGCTGGCCCGGCTGCGCGACCGGTCGGCGCGAAAGAAGCGTTCAAAGACATGGGGCAGCGCGGATGCGGGGATGCCATCGCCCTGGTCGGCGACGCGCAGCTCGGTGACTCCATCCAGCGCCTGCACGGTGACGGAGACGCGCCCGTTCGGCGCGCTGTGCTGCAAGGCGTTCACCATCAGGTTCGAGCAGAGCAACTCCGCGTCGTCTATGTGCATGGCGACGAGGCGCTCCTCTCCCGCGCTGCCCTGCAGCACGACTTGTTTCAGTTCGGCGAGGGGCCGCAGCCGTTCCGCGACCTCGCGCACGACCGATTGCAGTTCGCAGGACTCGCGCTCTTCCACCGGAGCCTCTTCCAGCCGCGCCAGCGTGAGCATCCGGCTGACGAGTTCTTCCATGCGCTCGGAGTCGAGCAGCAGGCCCTTCAGTCCAGCCTCGTACTGCGGCGCGGTTCTGGGAACCATGGAGAGGAGTTGCAGGCTGGACTTCAATACAGCGATCGAAGTCTTCAACTCGTGCGCGGCGTCTCCGGTGAGCTGGCGCTGGCGTTCGAAGGCCAGTTGCAGTCCCTTCAGCAGCTCCTCCATCGAGAGTGCGATGGGCGCAAGCTCCGTGGTGCGAAGCACGGCAGCGGGCGGAACAAACTCCCAGGAATGCGTGGAGACGCGCCCTGCAATCTCGGCCAATTCCTGCAGCGGCGAGAGGCGGCGGCGCAGGAACCAGACCAGCGCGATGCCGGTGACGGCCAACAACAGAGCGCTGGCAGCAATGTAAAACCACACCGCCTCCACCGCCCCGTGCCAAAGGTCGCGCGTGGGCGCGGCATAGAGGACGGTGACCGGGCGGCGCAATCCACCGTTCACTTCGCGGTCGATCACGCGCACGCCGTCGAAGCGCACCGCGCGGTAGCGCTCTCGTCCGGCCCTGAAGTTGAAGGTGCCGGGAGCGTGCGGAGCACTCAGCGCTGCGAGAAGACCGGCGGACGAGGCGGGCGAGTGGCCCAGCACGCGGCCCGTTGGACTCAGCACCTCGTAGACATCCTGCGCGGGCAGGACCAGCTCCGTGGGATCGACGATGACGTTGTCCTCGGGGTCTTCGGCATCGCGCACCGCTCCCAGCAGCGAGTCGGCGCGGCCACGCAGCATGATGTCGAACGCGCGCCGCCGCCCATGCATCTCGTGGCCGATGGCGACGGCCGAGAAGAGCGCGGCGCAGAGCAGCTCGGCCAGCAGAACTCCGCCGATCAGTTGACGGCTGAGCGAATGCGTCCTGATCGCGTTTGCCGCGGATTTCATAGCTGCTGCTCCGGCGCTTCCAGGCGATAGCCGCGGCCGCGCAGGGTGGCGATGGTGGTCTCTTCGCCCACGGCGCGGAGTTTTTTGCGCAGGTTGGAGATGTGCGCCTCGATGACGTTGGAGTGGTGCTGCCAGTTGTAGTCGTAGAGGTGCTCCAGCAGCTCGCGCGCGGAGACGATGGCGCGCGGGCGGAAGAATAAGTACTCCAGCAGGCGGTACTCGGTCGGCGACAGGTCAATCAATTCGCCGGCGCAGCGCACGGTCTGCTCCACCGTGTTCAGGGTGATTCGGCCCACGGTCAGTTCCGGCTGCGGCGCGCCCTTGCCGCGACGGATGAGGGCCTTGGCGCGGGCCAGCAGCTCACCGAGGTCAAATGGCTTGGTAAGGTAGTCGTCGGCCCCGGCGTTCAGCAGTTCCACCACCTGCGCCGGCTGGTCGCGCGCAGTAAGGATCAGGATCGGCGTCATGTCTTTGCGGCGGCGCACCTGGCGCACGATGCTGAGGCCATCCAGTCCCGGCAGCATGAGGTCGAGCAGGAGGAGGTCGTAGTGCTTGAACTCGGTCAGCGCGGCGCCGTCCGTGCCATCTTCGGCGCAGTCCACCGCGAAGCCGCAGCGCTCGCGCAGCGCTTCGGCGATGTTGTTGGCGAGCCGGACTTCGTCTTCCACCACCAGCACTCTCATCAGGATTCAATCTACTCTTACACTTCCCCCTTAATCTTTGCTTAAGTCCGTGCTGGCACAGTTAGACTTGGAGCGACGGGAAGCATTCCTAAGGAAGCAATCCCAAGGTGCATCGGGAATTCAAAAGACAAATACGAAGATTCTGGCTTCGCCAGAATGACGGTCTGTTCGATGAATCTCTACGCCAACCGTAGAATTGCTAACAGCGCGGGCAGCATGGTTACACTGAGAGCAACAGACGGCCAGTGTGCCTTTTGTTTTGCAGGATCGGTACCAATTGAGACTTATGCCACTTCTTCACGCACGATGGAATCTTCCGCGCCTGCGCAGGTGCAAGCGCCTGCTGCAACTTGCCTGTCTCGCGTCTCTGGCATCGGCGGCCTTTGCCCAGCAGCCGAGTGCGGCGGCCGCTGCGCCGCAGGCTGCGTTGACCGTTCAGCAGCAAACTACATCTGTCGCCGCGCCGCAGAGTACGGCTGTTGCCGCGCAGCCGCCTGCCGCAGCGATCAGCCTGGACGAAGCGATTGCGCGCGCGCGCGCCAACGAGCCAACCTTCGCAGCCGCAGTAGCGGCCAGCCGCAACGCAGCGCTCGATCGCTCCATCGCGCGCTCTGCGCTGTTGCCCAGCGTGCAGTATCACAACCAGTACATCTACACCCAGCCCGTGGTTGGGCCGAGCGGAGCCGGCGCGGCCTCGCCCGCCATCAGCTCCAATCCGCGCTTTATCGCCAACAATGCCGTGCATGAGTACATGAGCCAGGGCCAGGTGAACGAGACCATTGGCGCGCAACAGATCAACGCGCTGGGTCATGCGTCTGCTGCGCTCGCGGTTGCGACGGCGGAGCTTGAGGTTGCGCAGCGCGGGCTGGTGGCCAGCGTGGCCGGGCTCTTCTATGCAGCGTCGGCCGACAGCCGCAAGGTGAGTGTCGCCGAGCGCGCCGCCAACGAGGCGGCAAGCCTTACTACCCTCACCCAGCAGCGCGAGACGGCCCGCGAGGTTGCGCACGCAGACGTGGTGAAGGCGCAGCTTCAGCAGCAACAGCGCGACCGCGACCTCTCCGATGCAAAGCTCAACGCAGAGAAGGCGCGGCTTGAGCTTGCGGTGCTGCTCTTTCCCGATCCGCGCACACCCTACACACTGGTTGTGCCCGATGCACCGCCCTCGGTGCCCGCGCGCGCCGACGTGGAGGCCGCGCTGGCCCGGCACAATCCGGAACTGGCCAGCGCGCTGGCCAGCACGCACCTGGCCGACCTGAATGTCTTTGCCGCGCGCGCCGCGTATCTTCCCGACCTCGCGCTGAACTACACCTACGGGATCGACGCCGCGCAGTTCGCAGCCAAGGGCACGGACGGAAGCCACAACCTCGGCTACTCCGCCAGCGTGACGCTGGACATTCCCGTGTGGGACTGGTTTGCGACCCGCGACCGCGTTCGCCAGAGCGAGATCAGCCGCGAGACGGCGCGCACGGTTTTGACCAACACGCAGCGCAAGCTGATCGTCACGCTGGATGAGGACTACGCCGAAGCAGCGGCCGCGCACGACCAGCTCGACAGCCTGAACCTCAGCGTAACGACGGCAGCGGAGAGCCTTCGCCTGACGCGGCTGAGTTATTCCGCCGGGGAGACGCCGATTCTTGAAGTTGTGGATGCGGAGAACTCGCTGACCGCCTCCGAACTTGCACGCGAGGACGGCAACGTCCGCTATCAGACCGCTCTCGCGAACCTTCAGTTGCTGACAGGAACGATCTAAATGATGAAGCCGCCAAGACGCTTTCCACGCCTCGCACCGCGCACGCTCCAGCGCTCGGCCATCCTCCTCTGCGCATCGCTGTTGTTGCCTCTCGGCTGCAAGAAAGCCGAGGAGACGCCCGCGCCAGAGGTCAATGTTCAGGCCGCGCATCCGCAGCAGGGCAGTATCGCCGAGCAGATTGCCGCGGACGCGATCCTCTCGCCACTGGCGCAGGCCGCCATCTCGCCCAAGGTGAGCGCGCCGGTGAAGCGGTTCTATGTGCAGCGCGGCTCGCGCGTCCATACTGGTGAACTGCTGGCGACGCTGGAGAATAGCGATCTCTCCGCCGCCGCGCTCGACAATCAGGGCAGCTATACCGCAGCACAGGCCACGTTCGAGACTGCAACCAAGGCCACCGCACCCGAGGACTTGACCAAAGCCAAGCTCGATCTTGCGCAGGCGAAGGCCAATCTCGATCTCGCCCAGTCCATCGCTATGGCGCGCAGCCAGCTCTTCAGCCAGGGAGCGATTCCCGGGCGCGACCTGGACACCGCGAAGGCGGCGCTGGTGGAATCGCAGGCGGCGTACGACATTGCCAAGGAGCATTTTGAGTCGATGCAGAGCGTGAGCCACAAGGCCGCGCTGGCAAACGCGCAGGGCAATCTCGACTCCGCCAAAGGAAAGCTTCTCGGCGCACAGGCGGAACTGAGCTACACCGAGATTCGCAGCCCCATCTCCGGCGTGGTCACCGACCGCCCGCTCTTTGCCGGCGAGACCGCGGCCGCCGGAACTCCCGTCGTCACCGTGATGGACACCTCGGCGCTGATCGCCAAGCTGCACATCGCGCAGATGCAGGCCCAGCAGCTCGAGGTCGGCGCTCCGGCCACGCTCACCGTGCCCGGCATTGCGCAGCCCGTGCCCGCCAAGGTCTCACTCATCAGCCCGGCGCTCGATCCCGGCAGCACAACCGTCGAGGTGTGGCTGCGCGTGGAGAACGCGAATGGCGTGCTCAAGGCGGGAACGCCGGTCCATGCGTCGATCCAGGGCCGCACGATCTCCAACGCGCTGACGGTTCCCGCGGAGGCGATCCAGAGCAGCCCGGACGGGACCGGTAGATTCGTTCTGGTGATCGCGGCGGATTCCACCGCGCACAAGAGGCCCGTCACGCTGGGAATCCAAAACGCGGACGCGGTGCAGATTCTCAGCGGGATCACTGCATCGGACGTGGTGATCTCTACCGGGGCGTACGGACTCGACGAGAACACCAAGGTTAAGATCGGCGCCGATTCCAACGCCAACTCAGGAAAGGATGCCGAGTGAGCCTGCGCGCGTCTTCCTCATCTTCGGCCATGCCACAGGAGTCGTCCTTCTGGCTCTCGCGCATGTCGCGCACGATTTTCTTCCTGGTCGTTGTGCTCTCGCTGGCCGGCGTCTACGCGGCATTTCAGGTCCCGACATCGGTCTTCCCCGACACCAACTTCCCGCGCGTCGTCATCGGCGTCGACAACGGCGTGATGCCGGTCGAGCAGATGCAGGTGACCATCACCAAGCCCATTGAAGACGCGGTCAACAGCGTTCCCGGGCTGCGCACCGTTCGCTCGACCACGAGTCGCGGCTCGGCCGAAGTCAGCCTCTTCTTTGACTGGAATGTCGATATGTTCCACACGTTGCAACTGGCCGACGCCGCGCTCTCGAAGGTGCGGCAGACGCTGCCTGCGACCGCCGTCATCACCACCAACCGGCTCACCTTCGCCACATTCCCCATCCTCGGTTACGCGCTCACGGCGGACGTCCGCGGGCCAGAGACCATCTCGCAGACGCGGCTGTGGGAGATTGCGACCTACGACCTGAAGCCTCCGCTGAACCGCGTGGACGGCGTCAGCACGGTGACGGTGCAGGGCGGGCAGGTTCCGGAGTATCACATTGTTCCCAACCTGGCGCGCCTACAGAATTCCGGCGTCACGCTCACCGACCTCGTCAATGCTGTGCAGAGCTCCAACATCATCGACTCGCCCGGCCTCTATCAGGCCAACCACGAGCTGATTCTGGCGCTGGTGGGAGCGCAGGCGCACGATGCGGCGCATCTCGCCTCGTTGGTGGTGAAGACCACAGCCAACGGCGCTCCGGTGCGCATCTCGGACGTGGCCGATGTACGCTCCGGCACCGAGCCACTCTACACCACCGTCACTGCCAACGGCGCGCCCTCCGTCCTCATCAACCTCGCCCGCCAGCCCTCGGCGAACACCGTTGCGGTGGCCAACGCGGTCGCTGCTGAAGTCGCGCAACTCAGCCGCACACTCCCCTCCGGAGTTCATCTCGCCCCGTTCTACGACCAGTCGGAGCTGGTGCGCGAGTCCATCGCCAGCGTGCGCGACGCCATCTTCATCGGGCTTGTGCTGGCGTGCATCATTCTGTTTCTCTTTCTGCGCGACTGGTCGAGCTCGCTGGTTGCCGGCATGGTGATTCCTGTAACCGTTGCGGTTACGATCCTCTTCCTCTGGGCCTTCGGCCAGTCCTTCAACCTGATGACCCTCGGCGGCCTCGCCGCTGCCATCGGCCTGGTCATCGATAACGCCATCGTCGTGGTCGAAAACATCGTCGTTCATCGCGACGCCGGACAGTCGCGCGTCACCGCCATTCGCCTCGCACTTCACGAGATCGCCACTCCGCTGGTCTTCTCCACGATTACCCCGGTCGCTGTCTTTCTACCACTGATTGCCGTCACTGGAGTCACCGGCAGCTTCTTCCGCGCGCTGGCCGTCACCATGACTGCTGCGCTGCTCACCTCGCTTGCGCTCGCCGTCACGTTTACTCCCGCGCTGTCACTGTCGCTACTGGGCGACCGCAAGCCGGCCAACGGCAAAGCTCGCAGGCCGCTATTCCCGTTTTTCTCCCACGGCAAAGCCGTCGACAGCACTGCTGTACTGGATGCGGAACCTTCGGCCATTGCAGCGCTTTCAGCCGATCCGGTTGTTGAAGCGGCGCACGCCAGCCATATTGACGGGCCCGTGATGCGGCGCATTCTTAGCGCTCACGCGCGCGTTCTTACCTGGGTGCTGCCCCGGCCGATTGCTCTTGCGGCGGTCTGCTTCGCGCTTGTCGCGGCGACCTGGCTTGCCTACAACGCGCTTAGCTCCGACCTGCTGCCCAAAATGGATGAGGGCGCGTTCATCCTCGACTACCTGACGCCGGCGGGCACCTCGCTGACCGAAACCAACCGCATTCTCGAGCACGTCGAGCAGATCCTGCGCAGCACGCCCGAGGTCGAGATCACCAGCCGCCGCACCGGGCTTCAACTGGGCCTAGCCGCCGTCACCGAGGCCAACCGCGGCGACTTCACCGTGCGCCTCAAGCGCAACCGCGACCGCTCCATCGACGAGATCATCGCGGACGTGCGCGCCCGCATTCTCAAGTCCGAGCCCGCCCTCGACGTCGAGTTCGTACAGGTGCTTCAGGACATGATCGGCGACCTCTCCAACCAGCCCGAAGACATCGTCATCAAGCTCTTCTCCAGCGACACGCAACTGCTCAACCAGCTCGGCCCGCGCGTGGAGACGGCGATCAAGAAGATCCCCGGCGTGGTGGACACCAAGAATGGCATCGACGACACCATCTCCGGCCCGGCCACCAGCTTCCAGGTCGATCCCGTCGTCGCGGGGCGCCTCGGCTTCACGCCGAGCGAGGTGGCCGACGATGCCACCGCGATCCTCGACGGCCTTCCCACCTCCCAACCGATGATCGTCAACGGCCGCCCCTACACCATTCGCGTCCGCCTGCCCGACGAGAGCCGCGCGTCGCTGGACGCGATCCAGAACACGGTCTTCAACTCCAGCTCCGGCCACACCGCCTCGCTGGGATCGCTGGCGCAGGTGACCGAGCTGCCGCCGCAGGGCGAGATCCTGCGCGAGAACCTGCAGCAGCTTGTCACTGTGACCGGACGGCTGGACTCCAGCGTTCCGGGCGGGGGCGACCTCGGCTCCGCCATGGAGCAGGTCCGGTCGACCGTCGCAGGGCTGCACATTCCCTCCAGCGTGCGCGTCGAGTACGGCGGCACCTACCAAGAGCAGCAGAAGTCCTTCCGCGACCTGCTGCGCGTCCTGGTCCTCGCGCTGGTGCTGGTCTTCGGCGTTCTGCTGGCCGAGTTCCGCAACTTCTCCGCGCCGATCGCCATTCTCAGCAGCTCGGTTCTCTCCATCTCCGGCGTCGTGCTCGCTCTGCTGCTCACGCGCACCGACTTCAACGTCGCCAGCTTCATGGGGCTCATCATGGTCATCGGCATTGTCGCCAAGAACGGGATCCTGCTGCTCGACGCCGACGAGAAGTACCGTGCGCGCGCAGAGGTCGAGATGCTCGCCAACCCGGACGCATTCTCCACCCGCAACCTGGCCCGCGAAGCGATGCTGCACGCGGCGCAGCGGCGGCTTCGGCCCATCGTGATGACTGCAATCGCCGCAGTATGCGGGATGCTTCCGCTGGCCTTCGCCATCGGGGCGGGCTCGCAGATGCTTCAGCCGCTGGCCATCGCCGTCATCGGCGGGCTGCTGGTCTCCGTGGTCCTGTCGCTGATCGTCACGCCGGCCATCTACTACCGCCTGACGCGCAGCCGCCACGCCTGAGGCGGCCACTGCGCCACAGAGCAATTAGTCCAGCAAATATCGTTGTATCAATAACTTATCTCCACGCGGACGAGTAAGACTCGTCGCCATAGAAGAGATGCGAAATCCAGTAAAATAAAAAAAGCAGGGGAAGATTGACGCGACAGGGAGCCAGACTATGGAGTTGAGACAGCTTGGCAATACGGAGATGTGGCTGACGCCGATCGGATTTGGCGCGTGGGCCATCGGCGGCGGCAACTGGGCTTTCTCCTGGGGACCGCAGGACGACAACGCATCCATCGCGGCGATCCACAAGGCCATCGACCTCGGGGTGAACTGGATCGACACAGCGGCGATTTACGGGCTTGGCCACTCCGAGACGATCGTCGGGGAGGCGGTGAAGCAGTCGCCGGTTAAGCCATTTATTTTCACCAAGAGCGGCATGGTGTGGGACGACAAGCGCGGGATCCGGCGTACCCTGCTGGAGATCCGCCGCGAGGTGGAGGACAGTCTGCGCCGCCTACAGGTGGATGTGATCGACCTCTACCAGATCCACTGGCCGGTGGAGGACCAGGACATCGAAGAGGGCTGGACCGCGATGGCCGATCTGAAGCGCGAAGGCAAGGTGCGCCACATCGGCGTGTCGAACTTCTCGGTCGAGCAGATGGAGCGCTGCCTGGACATTGCGCCGATCGCGTCGCTGCAGCCTCCCTACTCGCTGCTGAACCGCGCGGTGGAGGGGGAGATTCTGCCCTACTGCATGGAGCACGGGATCGGCGTCATCAACTACTCGCCGCAGGTATCCGGCCTGCTGACCGGGGCAATGACCAAAGAGCGGGTCGCCAGGCTGCCGGAGGACGACTTCCGGCGCAACGCGAAGCAGTTCCAGGAACCGCTGCTGAGCCGCAATCTGGCGCTGGCCGAGCTGCTGGGGCATATTGGCGCGCGGCGTGGCGTCTCGGCGGGCGTGGTGGCCATTGCCTGGACGCTGGCCAACCCGGCCATCACCGCGGCCATCGTGGGGGGGCGCAGCCCGGAGCAGGTGGAGGGGGTGTGGCCGGCTGTGAAGTACCGCCTGACCAGCGAGGAAATGCAGGAGATTCAGTCATTTATGGACGCCAATCGCTGATCCGTTCGCCCCCGGGCGGAGGAGCGGCGTGGGGCGCAGCGGGCAGGAATGGCGGACCGCCCGGCCGTGTCAATTCCATTTTGGTTACCTTTGCCTAAAAAATGCAACTAATGTGTCATTGTGCCCAAATGGTGGGTGGCACAATGATCAAGTAGCATAAACTTTGGTAACCATACGGCTCGATGTGGGGCTATTATGGGTTCTCCAAAGGAGGAATCTTGACCGTTTGGCAGAAGCTTGGAGCGAGGGATGCCATCCGGACCGCTGTCCGCTTCCCTCTCAGGCTTGCGCTCCATTTGAAGACGGAGGATGGGATAGTCGAAGCTACGACACGAGACATCTCCTCCAATGGCCTTCTGTTCACAACCACCTATCTGCCGAAGATAGGCAACCGCATAGAGTTCACCATGGATATGCCGTCGGAAGTCATGGGTTGGGCGAGCGATGTTTCCATCCACTGCATGGGACGAGTCGTGCGCCATCAACACATGGGACAGGAATCGATGGTGGCCGTTGTGATCGACGAATACTCTCTCAGGGTCTAAATCAATGATGACTTCACCTCTCAATTCGGAAAAGTCCAAGCCCATCGGCCACATGCAACCCGCCCCCAACGGCCATGAGCAGTCCGCCCACAACGGCCATGTGCAGTCCGCCCACAACGGCCATGTGCAGCCCGCCCACGATGGCCATGTGCAGCCCGGCGCTGCACCGGGCATTCGCGTCATCCTCGCCGACTCACAGGCGATCTACCGCGTCGGCATGAAGAAGGTCTTCGCGCTGGAAGACGACATCCGGGTGGTGGCGCAGGCCGAGACGCTGGACAATCTGCGCGCCGCGCTGGAACGCTACCCGACCGATGTGGTGGTTCTGGAAGGCCAACTGATCGCAGGCACCATCGACGCCATTCCGGAGTTGGTGAAGCACAGCCCCGACGCCAAGCTGATCGTCCAGGTAACGGAGGCCGACGAAGACAACATCGTCGAGCTCTACCGCCGCGGCGTGCGCGGAGTGGTGCCCCGCTCCATCTCCCCGGACCTGCTGATCAAATGCGTTCGCAAGATCGCCGACGGCGAGACCTGGATCGACAACCAGTCCATCAGCTGGGTGATCGAGGCCTACCGCTCGCAGGCCAGCTCGCTGACCAGCCCGCGCGTCCTGCCCAAGCTCACCAAGAAAGAGCTGGCGATCATCAGTTGCATCACGCGCGGCATGAGGAACAAGGAGATCGCCTACCAGATCGGCACCACCGAGCAGGTGATCAAGAACTACCTGCGCAAGGTGTACGACAAGCTGGGCGTCAGCGACCGGCTGGAGCTGGCGCTCTACTGCCTGCACCATCAACTGCTGAAGAGCTACGTGCAGGAGTCCGAAGTCATCCCGTTGCCTCCGGTGGCCCAGGTGACGCCGCTGCGCGCGAAGATGTAGCCGGGCAGCCGAGTTGCGACAGATGCAGCGGTAAAGTTCTGTCTGGGTCCGCGAAGCTTCCCTCAGGGGCTAAAGCCCCATTCATTTCTCTTCCCTTACGGTCGGGCTGAAGCCCTTCCCTTTCAATAATGGAATTCTTCCGCGGCCTGTATCTCTTCGCGGCGGATCGATGCGCAGGCGCTACTGCTTGTCAATCTCGACGTCAACGGTGAACCTCACATCGTCGCCAACCAGTGGCGGCGGAAACTTCGCGCCGAAGCCGTAGTCGCTGCGCTTGATCGTTCCGCTGGCGGAGAAGCCGCTGATCGTCTTGCCCTGCATCGTCTGCGGCGGCGTTGGGCCGTCGAGGTCGAGGGTCACGCTGCGGGTGACGCCGTTGATGGTCAGGTCGCCGATCAGGCGCAGCTTGCCGCCGGAGCTGGTCAGCGAGGTGGACTTGAACGTCATCACGGGGTTCTTCTCCACGCCGAAGAAGTCGGCGGACTTCAGGTGCGTGTCGCGCTGGGCCACGCCGGTGGAGACGGTCGTGGTGTCGATGGTCGCGGCCACCGAAGATCTGGTGATGTCCTTGCCGTCCAGCGTGACGGTTCCCTTCACGTTGCCAAACGCGCCGTGGACGTGGCTGACGCCCATGTGCACGATCTCGAAGTTGACGCTGGAGTGCGCCGGATCGATCGCCCAGGTGGACGTCTGTGCGTAGGCATGAGTGGAAAGCAAGGCAGCAGAGAGAGTGAGGGCGAGGAGCAGTCGATTTTTCATGGGTCTTTTCGTTCTTCCTTCTTCAAACAGATTTCTTCGTGCGAACTCGTCCGCCGTTGAACGGGCGATGCACTGGTTGGATGAGTTTTGCGCCGCGCAGGATGCACCATAGCCGCGCAGGATGCCAAATACTGGCAGCGACATCTGTTTTATTCCTCTGGATAAATTCGAGAGATGCTAGGATTCTGCGATGCCGTTTTTCAGCGAGATACGCGCTCTAACCCGGGTGCAGCGCAATACGTTCTCTGCCTGCTTCCTGGGCTGGACGCTGGATGCCTTCGACTTTTTTCTGCTCACCTTCTGCCTGAAGGCGATCGCCGCGGACTTCCACGTCGGCGTCAAGCAGGTCGCCGAGGCCATCTTCTGGACGCTGGTGATGCGCCCCGCCGGCGCGCTCCTGTTTGGCGCGATGGCGGAGCGATACGGCCGGCGCCCTACGCTGATGGTCAACGTCGTCGCCTTCTCCTTCTTCGAGCTGGCCAGCGCCTTCGCGCCCACGCTGCACAGCTTTCTGGTCTGCCGCGCTCTGTTCGGCGTCGCCATGGGCGGCGTGTGGGGCGTGGGTGCCGCGCTTGCCATGGAGACCCTTCCCGCCCGGGGCCGCGGCTTCTTCTCCGGCCTGCTGCAGGAAGGCTACGTAGTCGGCAACCTGCTGGCCGCCGCGCTCTTCGGCCTGCTCTTTCCGCACCTGCACGGAACCGGCATGAGCACAAACTGGCGCGTGATGTTCATGGTGGGAGCGCTGCCCGCGCTGCTCGCCTTCTACCTGCAATTCAAGGTGGAAGAATCGCCCATATGGCTCGCCAGCCGCGATCGGCGAAGGCTGGCACCGAAGTTGCGCTTCGACTTCGCGCGAGTAAAGGCGATATGGAAGACCTCCATCGGCTACCTGCCGAGCTTTCTCTTTCTCGTCGTTCTGATGACCGCTTTCACCTCGTTCAGCCACGGCACGCAGGACCTGTACCCAACCTTCCTGCTCGACCACGGCATCAGCGACGGCCACGTCGGCCTGATCGCCGCCATCGGCAACGTCGGCGCGTTTGTCGGCGGCATCTGCTGTGGAGCGCTCTCGGAGAGGCTCGGCCGCAGGAAGACCATCCTTCTGGCCGCGCTCTTTGCCATTCCCATGGTGCCGCTGTGGGCCTGGTCGCACTCCATGGCAATGCTGGCCGCGGGCGGGTTCCTGATGCAGTTCATGGTGCAGGGCGCGTGGGGAATCATCCCCGCGCACCTGAACGAACTGGCGCCGGGGCCGGTGCGCGCTGTCTTTCCCGGCGTCGCCTACCAGCTCGGCAACCTGCTCTCGTCGCGCAATGCGGTCTTCCAGGCGGCCTACGCAACACGCCACAACGGCGGCGCATTGAACGTCGCTCTCTCCGGGACGGTGGTGATCGTCGCCGTCATCGTCGCCGGCGTCGCCGCGCTGGGACCCGAGGCCAAAGGAAACGATCTCGCCGGCGAGGACAAAGATGCAGACTTCGCCGAAATTAAGGCGCGGTGATGACGACGTAGCGATCAGTCGTCTCCCAGCGCATGTGCAGCTCGGTGGAGGTGGCCGTGGTGTTCTCGAAGCTGAGGCTCATCCCCTCCTGCGGCGCGGCCATTGGTTTGGCCTGCATGGGAATGCGGCCCAGGTCCATGCTCTGGTTGTAGGTCAGGCCCCACTGGCCGGTCTGGTTGTTGAGGATGAGCTGCCAGGTGTCCGCGCTGGGCAGCGAATAGAGGGTGTGCGTGCCCGCCGGAACCAGCAGCGTGCCGAACTTCAGCGGCACCGAGGTGATGAGGGTGGTGGCGGGATTCGCGCCCGTGCGCCAGACCTTGCCGTAGGGGACGAGGCCGCCCATGATCTTGCGCCCGCGCATCTGCGGCGTGTTGTAGCGGATGTTGATGGTGCCGCCGGCGACGGTGACGCTGGCGGTTGCTGCTGGGCTGGGCAGAGCGGCTGGCGGTTGCGCGGGGGCCGTCTGGGCGGTGAGAGCGGTAGAGGCGACGGCCAGCAGCGCGACCGAGGCGAGGGCGGCGAGCGGGCGGAAGGAGGAAATGCGCGGGTGCGATGGATGAAGTCTCATGGGGTTTCTCTCTTCGAGTGATCAAATTTTAATTTGTGGCGGGGTGAGCGCCGAGTTTCCTTAGGGACGAGGATGTTCCTGTTTTGTGATCTATTCCTGATTGCAAGCCTCATCGTGCTCGATGCTCGACTGCGCAAGGGTGGGCTGTCAAGCACGCAGATGCGATGCGGCCCACGCGCAGATGCGAAGCGGATCATGCCGGGATGCGATGCCGGTTCCTCCATGCTAGGCTTGAGGTGTGCGCCCGTAGCTCAGCTGGATAGAGCGGCAGCCTCCGAAGCTGTAGGCCAGAAGTTCGAATCTTCTCGGGCGCACCATCCCCATTTTTCCGCTGCGCCACTCCCTGTTTTCCGCCGCAGTATTCCCATCTTTCCGATAAATCTTTTCGCAGACGAACGCCTCCAACTGGCCGGGCGGGCGATCGTCAACCGGGCTCGAAGAGACCTTCTTGGGATGTCTTGAAACGGGGAAATGGCGGAAGAGGAGGGATTCGAACCCCCGATACCCTTTCAGGTACGCCAGTTTTCAAGACTGGAGCCATCAACCACTCGGCCACTCTTCCTATTGCCAAGTCTAGTATGCGACAGCGTGGTGCGTAAAACAGAGAGGAGCTAAAACGCGTCCGGGGGGAGCTGCCGCTTGCGATACTCGTCGAGGTAGAGGGTCATGGGCTGGGGCCGTCGAAGCCGTCGTAGACATCGATGGGAGCGCCGAGCGCGGACAGCGTCTGCGAGAGCGCGGGGAGGGTTGCGAAGAGGAGCAGGAAGAGTTTACCCATTGCTGTTGATCCTACTTGATGATGCCGCGATGGCTGGCGGCGATGAAGTCGGCGAGATAGCGGACGTGCTCTGCGGCGGCTGGATCGGGCGCGGAAGCGGGCGCGGCGGCGGATAGCTCGGTCGTTGGGGCTGCGCCTTCGGCCAGCAGCGTAGCGCGGATGGCGGCCAGCGCGTCCGTGGTGTTCAGTTTGGAGGCCTGTAGCAGGCGGTAGGCCTGGCGCAGGGCCTTGATCTGCGCCGGGGTAAAGCCGCGTCGCTCCAGGCCGACCTTGTTCAGGCCGTAGGCGTGGTTGTTGCGCTCGATGCAGGTGAGCGAGTAGGGCAGAACGTCCTGCGTGATGGTGGTCCCGCCGCCGATGTAGGAGTAGCGGCCGATGCGGCAGTACTGATGTACCGGGCAGAGCGCGCCGACGACGGCGTACTCCTCGATGGTGACGTGGCCGGCCAGCGTGGCGGCGTTGGCCAGGATGCAGCCGTCTCCGATCTGGCAGTCGTGGCCGATGTGCACGTAGGCCATGATGAGGCAGCCATTCCCCAGGCGGGTGACGCCGCCGCCGCCCGCGGTCCCGCGCGAGATGGTGACCGACTCGCGAATGGTGTTATTGTCGCCCAGCTCGCAGCGCGTGGGCTCGCCCGCGTACTTCAGGTCCTGCGGCGCGACGCCGACCGAGGCGAAGGGGAAGATGCGGTTGCCGCGGCCGAGGGTGAGGTGGCCGTCCAGCACGACGTGGGAGATGAGCTCGCACTCCTCGCCGAGGACGACGTCCGGGCCGATGGTGCAGAACGGGCCGATGCTGCAGGAGGCGGGAATCTGCGCGCCATCGGCAATGATCGCGCTGGGATGGATGCGGCTCACTCGGCTAAGGCTCCGGCTGGCGCGGCTGCGGCGTGTTCGGCTGGCTTGCGGTCGGTCATCGCGCACATGACGGTGGCCTCGCAGGCGACCTTGCCGTCGACCGTGGCGACGCCGCGCATCTTGACAGCGTTGGAGCGCCAGTTGAGGACGGTGACCTCGATGCGCAACTGGTCGCCGGGAACCACCGGGCTGCGGAACTTGGCCGCGTCGATGCTTCGGAAGACCATCAGCTTGCTGGCGCGGTCGGCTGCGGAGTACTCGGTGAGCAGCAGCGCGGCGCCGGCCTGCGCGATGGCCTCGACGATGAGCACGCCGGGCATGATGGGGAAGTCCGGAAAGTGGCCGGCGAAGTGCGGCTCGTTAATGGTGACGTTCTTCAGCGCCACGACGCGCTTCTTGCGCTCGATCTCGATGAGGCGGTCGATGAACAGGAAGGGATAACGGTGGGGAAGCAGGGACATGATCTCGTTGATGTCCACGGTCTTGGCGGCTGCGGCGGGCTGGTTGGTCTGATCACTCATGGCAGGCTTGAGTATAAATGCGCGGGTCGTTTGGAAGCAGGGGCAAAAGACAAATACAGAGATTCTGGCTGCGCCAGAATGACGATTTGTGGGGCTTCGCCAGAATGACGATTCTATAGGTCGTCACTTTTTCTTGAGCAGGACGGCGGGGTCGAAGAGGGATGGATCGAGGGGCAGGTTGTAGACGACACGGGTCAGAAAGCGCTGGTTGGACATCTCGCCGTTGTGGTAGCGGGTGATGGTGAGCGGCGTGGGCAGGCCCTGGATGGTGTGGTAGTCGTCGTAGGTCTC
>Ga0074045_10000782_pt1 | contig 31164 bp, 21 predicted proteins | sample BogForMeECP23OM2_FD_94442 | JGI IMG/M metagenome (GOLD analysis project Ga0074045, IMG submission 94442) | Bog forest soil microbial communities from Calvert Island, British Columbia, Canada - Bog Forest MetaG ECP23OM2 | ecosystem: Environmental > Terrestrial > Soil > Wetlands ...
ACACATTCGTGGTGATGGCGCTCGTCATTATCATCCTGTTTTTCGTTACGGCTCTTCGCACTCCCGTTGACATCTTCCCGAGCATCGACATTCCGGTAGTCTCAGTCATTTGGTACTATACCGGTTTGTCTCCGCTCGATATGGCCGACCGCATCGTGGCCAACTCCGAACGGGGCATCACCACCACCGTCAACGACATCGAGCATATGGAGTCTCAGTCGGTAAACGGTTTCGGCGTAATCAAAGTTTTCCTGCGCCCAGGCGCAAATCTGCAGGGGGCGATCGCGCAAATCACGGCCATCGCGCAAACCACGGCGCGCAGCTTACCCCCCGGTACCAACCCGCCGCTGATCATCTCCTATAGCGCGTCGACCACGCCCATCGTGCAACTGGGGTTGAGCAGCAAGACTCTGCCCGAGCAGCAACTCTTCGATCTGGGCCAGAACTTTCTGCGCAATTTCCTGGCGACGGTGCCGGGAGCAGCGACGCCCTATCCGTACGGTGGCAAGGTCCGCCAGATTCAGGTTGATCTGGACCTGCCAAGGCTTCAGGCTTACGGTCTTGCTCCCACTGATATTGTCAACGCGGTCAACGCACAGAATCTGATCCTGCCGGCCGGCACCGTGAAACTCGGCCCGCTGGAATACAGCGTGGAGATGAACGGAACTCCGCAGACGATCGCGGAGTTAAACGATCTGCCGGTTAAGACGACGAACGGTTCCACGCTCTATATGCGGGACGTTGCGCACATTCGCGACGGCTTCTCGCCGCAAACCAATATCGTGCGGCAGGATGGTAACCGCGGCGCGCTGATGTCGATCTACAAGAATGGCAATGCTTCGACCCTGGAAATTGTGAAGGGAATAAAGAATATCGTTCTACAGGCGGCGCAGACGCTGCCTCCGGAATTGAAGGTCACAGCGCTGTTTGACCAGTCGCTGTTCGTGCGCGCCTCGATTGACGGCGTGTTGCGCGAAGGCTTGACGGCCGCGGCGCTCACCGCCGTCATGATCCTGATTTTCCTGGGCGACTGGCGCCCCACCATCGTAATTTCCATTTCTATTCCCCTTTCTATTTTTGTTTCCATCATCATTCTCGGCGCCATCGGACAAACCATCAACATCATGACGCTGGGGGGGCTGGCGCTCGCTGTGGGTATCCTGGTCGACGATGCCACGGTGGAAATCGAAAACATCGAGCGTAATCTCGCCATGGGCAAGGAAATGAAGCAGGCCATTCTGGACGGCGCGCAGCAGATCGCCGTGCCTGCCTTCGTCTCCACTCTCAGCATCTGCATCGTGTTCGTGCCTATGTTCTTTCTCACGGGCGTGGCGAAATTTCTCTTCGTGCCTCTGGCCGAGGCCGTCAGCTTCGCCATGCTGGCCAGCTACCTGCTTTCACGAACCCTGATCCCCACGCTTGTCATGTACATCATGCGCGGACATGAGCATCGCGCGGAAGTTCCCAAGTCGGCCCTGGGGCGCTTGCAGCGCGGCTTCGAGCGCAAGTTCGAAGAGTTCCGGCGGGGCTACGAGCAGTTGCTCGAAACCACAATCGCGCATCGCGGTCTCTTTATGTTCTGCTTTCTGCTTTTCTGCGTGCTCTCGCTCGGACTATATATATTCCTTGGCGAAGATTTTTTCCCGCAGGTGGATGCCGGTCTTTTGCGCTTGCATGTTCGGGCGCGCCCAGGTCTGCGCGTAGAGGAGACGGCAAGGCTCTGCGATGAGGTGGAAGCCGCGCTGCGAGAAGAAATTCCGCACGGCGAGGTGCAGACGATTCTCGACAATATCGGCCTGCCCAACTCCGGCCTCAATCAGTCCTACAGTTCCAGCGGGACCATTGGCAGCAGCGACGCGGAGATTCTGATCGCGCTCGACCCAGAGCATCATCATCCCACCGCCGGTCACATACGGCATCTGCGAGAGGTGTTGCCACGGCGCTTTCCGGGAGTGGAGTTTTTCTTCCAGCCCGCCGATATCGTTACCCAGATTCTGAACTTTGGCCTGCCCGCTCCCATCGACGTACAAGTCGTGGGCACGGACATGGCGAGCAGTTATGTGATCGCGCAGCAGATCGCGAATAAAATGCGGCACATTTCCGGCGCCGCCGACGTGCATGTGCAGCAGTTACTCTCGCTGCCCACTCTGCACATGGATATTGACCGCACGCGGGTAACGCAGGTTGGACTGACGGCGCGTGATGTGGCGCAAAGCGTGCTGGTTTCGCTGAGCGGAAGCTTTCAGACCTCGCCGAATTTCTGGTTGAATCCGCGCAATGAAGTCACTTATCAGATGGCGGTGCAGTCGCCGCAATACCGCATGACCAGCATGCAGGATCTGATGACCATCCCCGTGACCTCGCAGCAGGGACCGCAATTGCTGAGTAACCTGGTGCAGTTGTATCCGGTGGCGCGACCCGCTACGGTGAACCACTACAATGTGCAGCCGGTGATCGACGTCTACGCCAGCACGCAGGATCGCGATCTCGGCGCGGTGGCCGCGGACACCGACAAAGTGCTGAAAACGTTCGAGGGCCATCTGCCGCGCGGCACTCACATTGTAGTGCGCGGGCAGGTGGTGACCATGCGCTCGTCCTTCTTTGGATTGGGTCTCGGGCTGGTGGGTGCGATTGTGCTGGTCTATTTGCTGATTGTGGTTAATTTTCAATCATGGCTCGATCCCTTCATCATCATTGCAGCCCTGCCGGGGGCGCTCGCGGGAATCTGCTGGTTTCTGCTGCTGACCCGCACTACGCTGAGTGTGCCGTCACTCACCGGAGCAGTCATGTGCATGGGCGTCGCCACGGCCAACTCAATCTTGATGGTGAGCTTCGCGCGGGAACAGATCGATGAAGGCATTCCCGCGGTGCAGGCAGCGGTCTCGGCTGGGTACACGCGCATGCGCCCGGTGCTGATGACCGCATTGGCTATGATTATTGGCATGGTGCCGATGGCGCTTGGCTTCGGAGAGGGTGGAGAGCAGAATGCGCCGCTGGGCCGCGCCGTAATTGGTGGTCTGCTGTTTGCCACTGTCGCGACTTTGTTTTTTGTGCCCAGCGTATTCGCCATGTTCCATAGCCGTCTCGAGGCCAGGCGGGCGCGCCAGGAACAACGTAACTGGGAGCAGTCATGAGCAGATTTGGCAAGAATCGGGGTTCAGCATGAAGGAAAAAGAGTCCGGCGGAATGCAGGCGGACACCACACGGTCTGATGCCGGCAGCGACGGCCCTCAGTCGCGGCTGAGCCAGAATGAAGAACATCATCAGAGCACCCAGGCCGAACGTGACGAGGAGATCGAAGCGATCCGGCAGCATTCGCGCCATCAGCCTCCTGGGATTGAGAAGCCGCCTGAGGTTCCCCCGGCGCCTCCGCGCAAAGCTCTGACGATTGTGGGTATTGCGTTACTGGTTCTGCTGGTCGCTGGGGGACTAACGTTGTGGGATCATGTGAGCCACGAGCGCGCGCTGGCTAAGGAGACCGAGCGCGAGACTGTGCCCACTGTGGCCGTGATTCATCCGCAGTCAGAAAAGCCGGATGAGGATCTGGTTCTGCCTGGCTCGCTTCAGGCCTATGAGGAATCTCCTATCTATGCCCGCACCAGCGGCTATCTGGTGCAGTGGTACAAGGATATTGGGAGCCGGGTCACGAAAGGTGAATTGCTGGCGAAGATCGATACGCCCGAGGTCGATCAGGAACTCAATCAGGCGCGAGCTGCCCGGCAGCAGACCGTGGCGCAGTTGGAGTTGGCTAAAATCAGCGCCGAACGGTGGGAGAACTTGCGCAAGACCGATTCCGTCTCCGCCCAGGAAGCCGATCAGCAGACCAGCGGATACAAGCAAGCCCAGGCAAACCTGGCTGCAGCCGATGCCAACGTCCGCCGGCTGGAACAGCTCGAGGGCTTTAAGGACGTATACGCGCCGTTTACCGGCGTGCTGACTCGCCGCAATGTAGATCCCGGAGCGCTCATCAACGCCGGGGCTGGCGCCGCGGGCCGCGAGCTGTTTGACCTGGCGCGGGTCGATCCACTGCGGGTCTACACCAGCGTTCCGCAGGCATACGCGCCCTTCATAAAAGTCCGGGCAAAGACCGTGGTCACCTTGCAGGAATTTCCCGGCCAGAAATTTGTCGGGACCGTGGCGCGTACCGCCGAAGCCATCGATCCCTCCACTCGAACGCTTCTGACCGAAGTCGATGTGCCCAACAAAGATGGACGGTTGTTGCCCGGTTCCTTCGGCGAAGTGCACTTCGCCGTTGGCTCTGGGGTTAACAAAGTCACGGTCCCGGTGAACACGATGCTGTTTCGTGCTGAAGGTGCGCAGGTCGCGGTGGTTGGTCCTGACAGCAAGGTGCAGTTGCGCCCCATCAACATTGGGCGTGATTATGGCGCTACATTGGAGGTTCTAGGCGGCGTCTCTCCGGACGAACAGATTGTTGTCAATCCCCCCGACTCGCTCGAAGACGGCCAGCGGGTGAACGTCGCGCAGACCGCGCCGGATCAACAAAATGGCGGGGCGCAGTGAAGCGTCCTGCAATCGCGGCCGTGGTTGCGCTTCTGGCATTCGCCGGAGGTTGCACCGTCGGTCCACGCTACAGCCGGACCTCAGCCCCGACGCCGGCTCCGGATGCGTGGAAGGCGCAGCCGCCGTGGGAGCAAGCCGCCCCCAAAGATTCAATTCCTAAAGGTGCGTGGTGGCAGATTTTTCATGATCCAGCGCTCGACGCCTACGAACAGCAATTGCTCCACGCGAACCAGTCGCTCGAGGCCGCTCGTGACCGGCTCGCGCAGGCTCGTTCCCTGGCGCGGGTTGCCACCGCTGATCTGTTCCCGCAGGTTTCGACCGATCCGGGCGCACTACGCGAGCGTGGGTCGGGCAATCGGCCTCTGAACGGCGCCTCGCCGACCGTTGTGAATGGCACTCGTCCCTATACCCAAAGCGTATTCACGCTCCCGTTTTCGGTAAGCTACGAAGCTGATCTCTTCGGACGCGTCCGGCGCAATCTAGAGGCGGCGAATGCATCCCTGCAGGCGAGTGCGGCGGACCTGCAGAACGTCCAATTAGTGCTGACCGCGGAACTCGCCGCCGACTATTTCAACCTGCGGGAACTCGATGCCGAGTTTGAGGTTGTCCAGGAATCCGTGGGCTACCAGCGCAAGGGGCTCGACCTGGTGAACGATCGCCACCAGGGAGGCATCGCCAGCGGATTGGAAGTTGCGCAGCAGGCCGCGTTGCTCGACTCCACTCTGTCGCAGCTGGCGCTGGTGAAAGAGTCGCGCGCACAGTACGAGCATGCCATTGCAGTCTTAGTAGGCCAGGCCGCTTCCACCCACAGCGTGCCGGTTGCGCCGTTGCGCGCCACCCCACCGCCCATTCCTCTCGGAGTGCCTTCCGATGTGCTGGAGCGCCGGCCCGACATCGCGAACGCTGAGCGCACCATGGCTTATCAAAACGCCGAGGTCGGCATCGCACGCACCGCCTTCTATCCCCACATCACATTAAGTGGTTCGGGGGGATGGCAGAGCACCGATGTCACGAAGCTGTTCAATGCGCCCAGCCTTTTCTGGTCTCTGGGGGCGGACGCTCTGCAACCAATCTTCGAAGGAGGACGGAACCGCGCGAATCTGGCCGCGGCGCGCGCCGCCTACGATCAGGCGGTCGCCAATTACCGTGAATCTGTTCTCACCGCTTTTCAGCAGGCCGAAGACGGCATCAGCAACCTGAGCACGCTCTCACAGGCTCTGGCCACGCAAGGTGCCGCCGTGGAAGATGCGCGCCGCTCCCTGGCGATCGCCAACAATCGCTACGTCGGCGGAGTCACCACCTATCTCGACGTCATCACCGCGCAGACCACTCTGCTGAGCAGCCAGCGGCTGGAGACGCAGTTACTCGGCCAGCAGATGGTCAGCGCAGTCTACCTGGTGAAAGCCCTCGGGGGTGGCTGGGACGCGAGCCAAATTAAGGACGAACAGGTTCACCCGCAGGCAAGTCAAGTCTTGCAGCAGTGAGTTTCCCGCGGCGGTAACTGAGTTTGGTGTACGCACGATCTACCCTTCTCTCGGGCGTCATCCCGAAGCCCCGCGTTTTCTCCAGCGGGGCGAGGTACCTCGAGTGCGGACCGGTTATCGTGCAGTTTTGTTTTTCTAGGCGACGGCCTCATCCTGAGCGTAGCCGTTTTTCAGGCGGAGCGATGGATCTCCCGCTAAACGGCTTGGCGCGTAAGCCAAACTGCATCCCCCACCTTCGGTTGACAAGACTGTAAAACCAGCTTAATATTGTGATTGAGTAAACATACATCTCTTCGCTGTTACTCTCTTATTACTCCTTCCGGATTTTTCGGAAGTTACTTAGCGCCATCTGAATCCCAAAAGTTGGCGAGTTTTCGTCACCTCAATTCGTTAGTTCTATCCTGATCCAAAAGGACAGCCCATGAAAAATACTAAGTTTCTTGTGAAGGTGAATCGCGGCGGTGCTCGAGCGGCGGAATACGTACTGCGGATGGATCGGACTCCCATTCAGACCACTACCAACCTCAAGCTGGCTCTGGCCATGGGAAGGCTCACTGCGGAAGACGCCGTCAAGTCGATGCAGAACTCGCGCTGCAATCCCGAATTAATTTCGGTGCAGGTTAACGCCCAGTAAACCCGTTACTCTGAGCGCCCGGTTACCTTAATTCCAAGGTAACCGGAGCAGCGCTACTTCCTGGTTTCATTATTCGCTTTCAGATTCAGAGTATTGCAGCACCATGCCGGCCGCTTTATGTCCGGGCGTGGCGTTCGCTGTTCGGTTTCGAACCGCTGAGCGCGAAGAAGAGGATATAGAGATAGCAGACGACCGGCAGGAAGAAGGCGTGATGAATGCCGATCCGGTCGGCGATTGCGCCCTGAGCCAGGGGAATGATCGCCCCTCCAACAATTGCCATAATCATGATTCCCGAGCCGTCCCCGGTAAGCGGGCCAAGTTCCGCAACGCCCAGGGTGAAAATGCTGGGGAACATGATGGAGTTAAAGAACCCCACGAGGATGATGCTCCACATGGCAAAGTGTCCGGTGCTCAACATCGAGATAGCGACGAGGCCGGCAGCGCACACGGAACAAATCCCGAGCAGTTGGCCGGTCTTCATTTTTTGCAGCAGCCCTGATCCAATGAAACGCCCCACCATCGCTCCGCCCCAGTAGAAGGCAACGAAATCGGCCGCAACCTTTTGGGTCAGACCGCCAATGTCTGGCTGGGTGAAATAGTTCACCAGAAAACTTCCGATCGCCACCTCTGCCCCCACATACACGAAAATGGCGATCGCGCCGAAAATCAAATTCGGATGCCTCCAGATGGAGTCGTTTACTTTTTCCCCAACCTTGTGTTGCGCCTGGGGGATTTTTGGTAACTTGAAGCTGCCGATTGCAACCGCCAGAAGTACCAGAGCGATGCCTAAGCCCACGTAGGGCGTCTTCACCGTGGCCGCCTCGTGAAGGCGATAGGCCTGCAGAGCGTCGGGGGCCATCGCGCGGATTTCCTCCATGGCTTTCGGCGCCGTGCTTAGAATCAGCAGTCCCCCGAAAAACGGGGCCAGAAAAGTGCCCAAGGAGTTGAACGCCTGCGTCAGGTTCAGCCGGCTTGAAGCGGTCTGCGGGTTACCCAGAACCGTGACATAAGGATTGGCCGCCACCTGCAGGCACGTGATGCCCGCGGCCAGCACAATCAGCGCGACCAGGAAAAGAGCGAAGGAAGGGACGCTCGCAGCCGGCACAAACAGGAAGGCTCCAACACCCATCGTAAGCAGGCCCAGCACCATCGAGCGCTGATAGCCGATCCAGTCAATAATCTTCGCCGAAGGAATGGAAAACAGAAAATAGGCCCCGAAGAAGGCGAACTGAACCAGCATGACCTGCGCGTAATTCAGGTCGAAAATTGCTTTCAGGTGCGGCACAAGAATGTCGTTGAGGCAGGTGAGGAAGCCCCACATGAAGAAAAGCGTGGTCACAATTGCGAGCGGCGCGGTGTAAGGAGAAGTGGTCTCAGAGACGGTCGTCGTGGACGTGCTCGGAGCAGTGATTGCCATCGGGAGTTTTCCTTTGCTCGAATCCGGCCAATCTTAATTGTTTTTGCATAATAGCACTGCGCGCCGGGCAACCGGGATTCACGACCCAACTTAGTGACGGCTGGCTGGCGAGGAAGTGTGGACCACAACGAGGCTGGCCTCAGGGCAGCACAAGGCAGTCTCGTTTCATGGATAAAATGGATAAGAAGACTACGCCTGAATCTTCACCAGCCAGTTCGCCGGCTCGGGGAGAATCGCGAATGTAGGCAGCTTGCCGCGCACCATGGCGACTTCATCGCAGTTGTGATACCTGGGACAGACATGACAATCTTTGTGAATCTTGTCGGGAAGATCTTCGCGGTGCGCCATCTCAAATCCCTGGCGCGCGAAGAACTCAGGAGCCCGCGTGAAAAGGCAGATGCAATCCACGCGATGCCGCTTGGCTTCGGCCATCAAAGCCTTCATGAGCCGACTGCCTCCGCCTTGACCTTGCGCCCATGGCCCCACGGTGATGGAACGAATCTCGGCCAGGTGCGTCCCGTAAAGATGCAGGGCGCCGCATCCAATGATGCGGCCATCATTTTCGAGGACCACAAAATCCCTTACGTTTTCACAAATCTCCGCCAGCGTGCGCGGCAGCAAGGTGCCGTCGCCCGAATAGGCGGAGATCAGGTCGTGGATGTGCTTGGCGTCCGGTAATATGGCTTTACGCGTGCGCATGAACCTCCTCGCGTAAGGACTCGATTTTCTTTCTCGCCGCCGCGATCCCTTGCCGCACTCTGGCCGGCGCGGTGCCGCCAACAACGTCGTGGATCGCCAGAACCGCAGCCGGCTCTAGCGATTGATAAAAGCCTGCATCGAATACAGGGTTCAGAGCGTGCAGCTCATCGAGTGTCAAATTCTGAAGCTCGCAATTTTTTTCCAGGCACAACTTCACCGCCTTGCCAATTTGCTCGTGTGCCAGCCGCGAAGGAACGCCGCGGTTAACCAAGTAAGTGGCAGCCGCCCAGGCGCTGATGAATCCCGCCTGCGACGCCTCATCCATACGCGCTTGATCGAACTCCACCGCCTTCATCCAGCCCGCGACCAGCGGCAAGAGCGCAAGCGCAGTATCGGCGGCATCGAAGAGTAACTCCTGTGTTTCCTGCAAATCCTTGTTGTAAGCCAGCGGCAACCCCTTCAGCGTAACCATCAACGCTGTCGCCGCCCCGATTACGCGGCCAGTCTTGCCCCGAACCAGCTCCAGCAGATCGGGATTTTTCTTTTGCGGCATCGCGCTGCTACCGGTGGAGTAAGCCTCAGGCAATCGGACAAATCCAAATTCCTGTGAGGAGAAGACGATCATCTCCTCTGCCCAACGACTTAAGTGCAGCCCCAGCAGCGAGAGCGCATTGACGAACTCGAGAGCGAAATCGCGATCGCTGGTGGCGTCGATACTGTTCGCCGTTGGAGCGCCGAAGTCGAGCTTCTCAGCCATGAAAGCGCGATCGAGTGGCAAAGTGGCTCCAGCCACCGCGCCCGATCCTAGCGGACACAAGTTCACGCGCTTGCGGCAATCGGCCAGCCGCTCTGCATCGCGCAAAAACATTTCCACATAAGCCAGCAGCCAATGAGCCACCAGCACTGGCTCGGCGTGCTGCAAATGCGTGTAAGCCGGCATCGCGGCGCCGCCGGCCTGTTCGGCGCGGTCAGTGAAGGCCCCGCACACATCGGCTAGTTCTTTTCGCAACTCATCGATGGCTGCCCGCACATAAAGGCGCAAATCTGTCGCGATCTGCTCATTGCGGCTGCGCCCACTGTGCAGTTTGTATCCCACCTCACCGATCCGTGCCACCAGCTGCTTCTCAACGAAGTGATGCACATCCTCAGCTTCGTTGTCTTCAACGAGTCCGCTGGAAGCAGCGGCCATGTCACCAATCTGTTGCAGTCCCTCCAGGATGCTGATGAGTTCGTCGGCGGACAAAACCCCGGCGTTTTTCAGCGCACAAGCATGGGCCGCGCTCGCCGCAAGTTCGTAACTCAGCAGCCGGCGGTCGAAGTCAAACGAGCGCTGCCAGCGTTCGAATTGCGGATCCAGCGGCTGCCGGAATCGCCCGGACCACATCTTCATCGCACAATCTCCAGACGAGTGCGCGCACGTGTTCGCGAAGGCAGTCCGAGGATTCGGATGAAGCCTTCCGCATCTTTCTGGTCGTAACCTTCACCCATCGTGAACGACGAAAGATCGGTGCGATAAAGTGAGTGCTCAGACTGGCGGCTCACCACCGAAACGTTTCCTTTGTACAGAGACAAAGTCACGCTCCCCGTCATCTCCGTCTGCGTAATGGCGACGAAAGCGTCCAAAGCCTCGCGTAATGGTGTGAACCACAAGCCGAAATAAACCAACTCCGCGTACTTCAGCGCTACGTGCTGCTTGAAGTGAGCGACCTCGCGCTCCAGGCACAAAGCTTCGAGCTCGCGATGCGCCGCGATCAGCAAGGTTCCGCCGGGAGTCTCATAGCAGCCGCGCGATTTAATTCCCACAAAACGGTTCTCCACCAGATCGACGCGGCCAACGGCATTGCGCGCGCCGATTTCGTTCAGCAATTCGACCAGCGACACGGGATCGAGCTTCATGCCGTCGACGGCAACCGGAGTTCCTTTCTCAAACGCGATGGTCACCTGCTCGTTCTTGTCTGGCGCTTCTTGTGGCGAGCGCGTCATCTGCCAGGTCGTCGCCAGCGGCGCGTTTGCCGCATCTTCCAGTTCTCCACCCTCGTGGCTGAGGTGCCACAAATTGCGGTCGCGGCTGTGAATCTTCTCGCGGCTCGCCGCCACCGGAATGCCGTGCTGCGCCGCATAATCCAGGCAGTCCTCGCGGGATTTCAGCGTCCACTCCCGCCATGGCGCAATCACCTTCAGTTCGGGCGCAAGCGCCTGGTAGGTCAACTCAAAGCGAACCTGATCGTTGCCTTTCCCCGTGCAGCCGTGCGCCACTGCGGCTGCTCCTTCGCGTAGAGCGACTTCCACCTGATGTTTCGCGATCACTGGACGCGCCAGCGATGTGCCCAGCAAATACTTATGTTCGTACACCGCGCCCGCACGCAGCGCCGGAAAAACATATCCCGTCAAAAACTCCTCACGGAGATCTTCGACAACGACCTTGCTTGCGCCGGTCGCGTACGCCTTTTCGACCACGGCTTCGATGTCGTCACCCTGACCCACGTCGGCGACCATCGCAATCACGCCATAGGCGTAATTTTCCTTGAGCCACGGAATGATGATGGAGGTATCGAGTCCCCCGGAATATGCGAGCACAATTTTCTCAGGCATGGGCACTCCTTGCGGGCAGGCGATCGCCGCTGCCCAGCAGCAAGTAAAGAATAGCCTTTTGCACGTGCAGGCGGTTCTCCGCTTGCTCAAAGACCACCGACTGCGGCGAATCCATCACCTCGTCGGTCACTTCCAACCCGCGATGCGCCGGCAGACAGTGCATGAACACCGCATGGGGCGCTGCTTCCGCCATCAGTTCCGCATTCACTTGATAGGGCGGAAATATCTCCGCCCGCTGATCGGCTTCCCGCTCCTGTCCCATGCTCGCCCAGGCATCGGTGTAAACCGCGTCGGCTCCGGCGACGGCTTCGTGCGGGTCGGTCAACAAAAGAATTTCGCCACCGGTCTCGGCCGCAATCTCCCGCGCATCCGAAACAATCTGCGGATTCGGCGCATAACCCAGCGGCGTCGCCACCCGGATCGACGATCCCAAACACGCGCACGTCAGAATCAGCGAATGGGCCACATTGTTGCCGTCGCCCACATAGGCCACGCACCTGTTCTTAACGTCTCCGAAACGCTCCACCAGCGTCAAGTAATCAGCCAGGGCCTGGCACGGATGCTCCAGATCGCTAAGCGCGTTAATCACCGGAACCGAGGCGTGCCGAGCCATGCCCTCGATGGTCTGTTGCGAGAAGGTGCGCAGCACAATCAGGTCGACCCAGCGCTCCAGATTGTGGGCCACGTCACTCAAGGTTTCGCGGGCATCGATTCGTTCGTGGGTCTGGTCCACAAACATCGCCGTGCCGCCCAGGCTTACCATTCCCGCTTCGAACGTCAACCGGGTTCGTAAAGACGGCTTCTCGAAAAACATCACCAGCTGCCGGCCCGTGAGCGCCCTGTGAAAATCAGCCGGATGCGACTTCATGATACTGGCAAGGTTCAAAACTGCATCGACACCGGCCGGGCCGAGATCGCGAGTCGAGACCACGTCAGGACACCAGAATACTTGTGGAACCCTCTCTGGAGCGGCCGGCATTCGGCCTTGCACATGACTGTTCAACGTTGACTCCTTCTTCTGCGCCTGCATATCCGTCGTCTGAGATTTGTAACGAGCAGCGGCTGATTGCCTCATGAATAAGTGACCTCCGTGCCGCACGAAAGCTTGGTCATGTAGAACTGCGGCAGCACGTCTGCCTCGGTTGCGGGCAGAATTCTTACTCGTCCTACACCTTGCTTCAGCGCTTGCCCGCAGGCTTGCAGCTTGGGCAACATGCCGCCGCTGATGATCGAACCGGCCGCCAGTTCGGCCGCCTGCTTCGTGCTCAGCCACGGCATCACGCTGCCTGCGGCATCCCGTACTCCGGGCACGTCGGTGAGAAAGATCAGCGTGTTGGCATGGCAGGCCGCGGCGCACGATGCAGCCATTTCATCGGCATTCACGTTGTAGTATTCGCCGTCGGCGCCCAAAGCAAGCGAAGCCAGCACCGGGATTCCTCCCTGCTGCCACAGCGCCTCGATCCAGCAGGGCTCGGCGAAGCAGATCTCGCCCACAAAACCCAGGTCGCGGCCGTGAACAAACTTCTTGCGCGCCCGGAACGTCATGCCATCGCCACCGCAGAATCCAATCGCCGGCATCCCTGCTGACTGAATAGCCGCCACCAGTTTCTTGTTGATGACGCCGGCCAATACCATCAGCGCCGCATCGCGAGTCTCGGCATCGGTGACGCGCAACCCGTTCACGAACTCGCTCTTTTTCCCCAGCCGCTCCAGCATGCGGGTCAACGCGCCGCCGCCGCCGTGGACCACGGCTACGCGGTGGCCATCCTGCGCCAGCTCCGCGATCGACCGCGCACACTTGCGCAGAGTCGCTGCATCGTCGATCGCCGCTCCCCCAATTTTCACCACAATGGTCACTGCAAACCCTCCCGCTCCCCCCACTGGTACATGAGGTTCATGTTCTGCACCGCTTGCCCGGCTGCGCCCTTCAGCAGATTGTCCACACACGAAACCAGCACCAGTCGCTGGCCGTCCGCCGCCAGACAGAAACCGAGATCGCAGTAGTTGGTGTGCAGCGAGAACTGCACCTCGGGCAGCTTCGGCGTCGCAAACACCCGGACCCAGTGCTGGCCTGGATAAAACCCACGCAGACACGATTCCACTTCCGCCGGTTTCATCGGCCGGTTCAATCGCACATAGATGGTGGAAAGAATCCCGCGCGGAATCGGCAGCAGATGAGGGGTGAAGGTTAGTTCCGCGTCATCAAGATTGAGTTGCTCCACCATCTCCCCCACATGCCGATGATTGAACACCGAGTAGGCGGAAAGATTGTCGGCCACCGAAACAAAGTGCGTACGCGAAGTAGGCGCCCTGCCTGCTCCTGAAACTCCCGATTTCGAGTCAGAGATAATTCCATGCCTTCGATCGATCAGTCCTGCATTGAGCAGCGGCGCGAGCGCGAGTATCACTGAGGTCGCGTAGCAACCAGGATTCGCGATCAGTTGAGCCGTCGCGATGCGATCGGCGTTCAACTCCGGCAGGCCATACACCGCCATCGCGGTCAATTCCGCGGCAGTGGCTTCGTCGGCATCGTCGAAGGAATAGATTGCGCGATGCTGCTCCCCTTTCAGACGCCAGGCGCCACTCAAGTCGATCACGCGCAAACCTTGGGTAATGGCCTCCGGCACGAGCGAACGCGACGCCTCATGCGGCGTGGCTAGAAAAAGCAGCTGTACGCCCTGGCGCTTCAGCTCCGGCCATGAGAGCGGCCGCACCGGATAGCCGCCGTTGCCAGACAACTCGGGAAACACTTCCGCCAGGTCTTTGGCTCCGTCGCTGCCGTTCTCACGGCGCATCAGCACGGGCTTCTCAAGGCGGGGATGGCGCTCGAGAAGACGCGTCAACTCCAGTCCGGAGTAGCCACCGGCTCCCAACACCGCAGTTTTCAACTTTACCGACATCAGCCCAGCATTTCCTCGATTCGGACCGCAACTTTTCTCGCGGCGTCCTTGTCGGGAGAAACAATCAGGATGGTGTCGTCGCCGCCGATCGTCCCCACCACTCCCTCCCACTCCTGTTCATCCAGCGCCGCAGCCACCGGTTGAGCGCTGCCCACGATGGTCTTGATCACCAGCAGGTTCTGCGCCGGCCGCACCTCCAGCACGAACTCACGAACCAGACGCTGCACCGGAGGCAATGCCAGACCCGCACCACCCTCACCTTGCGGCAGCGCATAACCCGATGCGGTCTTGCTCAGGTTCAGGTCGCGAATGTCCCGCGACAGCGTCGCCTGTCCCACCCTGAATCCCCGCTTCCGCAAAGCCCGCTGCAAATCTTCCTGGTTGGCGACCGGCCCCTGCCTCACCGCTTCCAGAACGGCTCTCTGTCGCAGGGCTTTATTCATTATGAATATTTATTCACCAAAATGAATAAATATTCTTCTATCTTACAGGCCACGCTCGCCCTGTCAAGAAAAAATCTCGTAAACTTCCATGTTTAGTAACGACGGTGGAAGGTCGTCATCCGCACGAAAAGACAGCATCATCAATGCCGCAACCGAAAGCCGGCGGCCGGACACAAATCCTTGCTAGACTACTCGCGGTCCGAAAAGCCGCGAATCGACCGGGGAGCAAACCGCCTCATGAACAATAAGCCGGCGCTGGTTGCCGAGTTGATTGCCGAATTCCTCGGAACCTTCGTCCTGATCCTCTTCGGCAACGGTGTGGTGGCCATGGTTGTTCTGTTCCCCTCGGGCGTTCCGGCTGGCACCGCGCACGGCGGCTACACCAATATCACGCTAGGTTGGGGACTCGCGGTGACCATGGGGATTTACGTCGCGGGAAAGATTTCCGGCGGCCATCTTAATCCGGCAGTCACGCTTACTCTCGCGGCATTTCGCGGTTTTCCCTGGCGCAAGGTTCTGCCTTATTCCATCGCGCAGACGGCAGGGGCATTCCTCGCCGCCGCGCTGGTGTACCGGAACTATCTTCCCGCGTTCCACCAGTTCGATCCTCAACTGGAAAAGACTGCCGGCATATTTACTACTTTCCCAGCTTTTCCCGACTGGCCGCAAGCGGGATTCCTCGATCAGGTCATCGGCACGGCACTGCTGCTGCTCATGGTGCTGGCCATCACCGACGAACTCAACATCCCACCCGGCGCCAACCTCGCGCCTCTGATGATCGGCCTGGTCGTCGTCGCGATTGGCATGAGCTTCGGCGGCATGCACGGATATGCAATTAATCCGGCGCGTGATTTTGGCCCGCGCCTTTTCACCGCTGTGGCTGGATTCAGAAACAACGGTCTCACCGATGGCCCTCGCGTCTGGTGGGTGCCGGTGTGCGCTCCGCTGCTGGGGGGGCTGGTCGGCGCCGCAATTTACGATTTCGGCATTCGAAGATTCTTACGACGCTCGCAATCGCCGTCTCAGACTTAGTCTTGGAAATGTTCGTGAAGTGTCGCAACCACAGGAGGCTCCTTGCGTTACATCCTCTCTCTCGATCAGGGCACGACCAGTTCCCGCGCGCTGCTGTTTGATGACCATGGCGCGGTCAAGTCCGTCGCCCAGCGCGAGTTCAAACAGATTTTCCCCCAGCCCGGATGGGTCGAGCACGATCCCGAGGAGATCGCCTCGTCGCAGATCGCCGTTGCGCTCGAAGCCTTAGCGCAGGCGCGCCTGCAGCCTGGGGATGTGGCCGCCATCGGCATCACCAACCAGCGCGAAACCACCATCGTCTGGGACCGCGCTACCGGCAAGCCCATCTACAACGCGATCGTCTGGCAGGATCGCCGCACCGCCTCATTTTGCCAGCGGCTGAAAGCACAAGGCCACGAAAATCTGATCCAGCAGCGCACCGGCCTGTTGATCGACGCCTATTTTTCCGGCAGCAAAATTTCATGGATTCTCGAACACGTTCCCCACGCGCGCCAGCTCGCTGACACCGGCCGTCTTGCCTTCGGCACCGTCGATTCCTGGCTGGTTTGGAACTTGACCGGCGGCCGCGTGCACGTCACGGATGCCAGCAACGCTTCGCGCACCATGCTTTTCAATCTTCACTCCGGAAGCTGGGATCACGATCTTCTCAACCTTTTCCGGATTCCTGCATCGATGTTGCCCACGGTTCGTGCCTCGAGTGACGTCTACGGAGAAGTTACGTCTTGTCCTGGGCTCAACGGCATCCCCATCTCTGGCATCGCCGGCGATCAACAGGCCGCACTCTTCGGGCAAAGGTGCACCACTCCTGGCCTCACCAAGAACACTTACGGCACCGGTTGCTTTATGTTGCAGAGCACCGGCAATCGGGCCGTGGCATCCAGGCATCGCTTGCTCACGACCGTGGCGTGGAAAATTGGCGGCGTAACGGACTATGCGATCGAGGGCAGCGTCTTTGTAGGCGGAGCAGTCGTACAGTGGTTGCGCGATGGCCTGGGGATCATTGCCTCATCATCGGAAGTGGAAGCGCTGGCAAATTCTGTCTCCGATAACGGCGGAGTTTATTTTGTCCCCGCCTTCGTGGGACTGGGCGCGCCGCACTGGGATTCCTACGCACGTGGCGCTATCTTCGGCCTTACGCGCGGCAGTAATAAAGGTCACATTGCCCGCGCTGCGCTCGAAAGCATCGCCTACCAGGTTGCCGATTTAATGGACGCCGTGCAAACCGACGCGGGCACTCCGCTCCAGGAACTGCGAGTGGATGGCGGCGCCAGCGCTAACAACAGCCTCATGCAATTTCAAGCGGACATTCTCGGCGTACCTGTTGTGCGTCCCGCGCTGACCGAGACCACCGCACTGGGCGCCGCATATCTGGCGGGCCTGGGCGTGGGTTTCTGGAAAGAAGTCGAGGCGATTTCTAACCTGCCGCGTGACCAACGCCGCTTCGAACCGCGCCTGCCGCGCTCTGAAGCAGACGCGAAGCGCCTGCGCTGGAATGAAGCCATCTCCCGCGCCAAATCTTGGGAGCAAGTCGCCGAGAGCGATTCTAGTTCCTGATGCCGGTGCTTGGCTTTATTTCACGAGCTCGCCTACAAAAACTCCGTAAGACTCTAGCGAGACTTCGTTCCCGATTACCTTGGATTTCTCCGAGAGAATGCGTTTACTCGATGCGAAGCCGTTGCCCTTCAGGTCCAAAGTAATCTTCCGCGGCGCGCCCGACATATTCAGCGCCACGACCACGCCCTGATCCCTATATATACGCACATAAGAAAGCACATTCGCGTCAGTCTCATTGATTGCAGCATAGCTTCCATCCAGCAGCGCCCGGTTGCTGTGACGCAGACTTAGCACCTTCTTGTAGAACTCCAGCACCGAGTCCGGATCTTTCGATTCAGCCGCGACATTGTGCGTCTTGTAAGTCGGGGGAACTGGCAGCCACGGCTTGCTCTTGGAAAAACCGGCGTTTTCGCTGCTATCCCATTGCATCGGAGTGCGCTCGCCGTCGCGGCCTTTTTCTTTCGGCCACCCCTTGCGTCCAATCGGATCTTGCACATCCTCCCTCCGCCTGGGCGGCGTGGTCTTCATTCCGATCTCTTCCCCGTAATACATGATCGGAGTTCCGCGCAGCGTCAGGTAAAGCGCCGCCATCACCTTCGCAATCTCATCGTTGTGCTTTCCGTCGCCATACCGGTCATAGGAGCGCACAATGTCGTGATTGCTGATCACAAACGTCGGCCAACCCGAGGCCTTATTCACCTCCGCAATCTGCCTGCGGAAATCCGGCGGCGACAATTTGTTCACGGTCGTGAAAAGAAAATCCATGGGCAACTGCAGTTCGTTGTTGTCTTCTCCATAGTATTGATTCAGTTCTGCGACATCGGCCGTCCAGGTTTCGCCAATCAGCACGGCATTATGCTCGTCCGCCACCTTGCGCAGTCCACGCAGCACTTCATGCACCTCGGGCAACTTCTGGTTGTACTTGCTCTCCTCGATCGGATCTCCGAACGCATTCTTGCCGGGGCGAGAAATAGGGTTGTCTTTGAGATCGGGGTCTTCAAACAGCGTATCCACCGCGTCCAGCCGGAAGCCTGACACACCGCGCTGGTACCACCAGCGGGTCACATCGAACATCGCCTCCTTCACCTTCGGATTGCGCCAGTTCAGATCGGGCTGCTCGGGATAGAAGATGTGGTAGTAGTACTGCTTCGTGGCCGGATCGAATTTCCACGCCGATCCTCCAAAAATGGAGACCCAGTTGTTCGGCGGCTCTCCCGGACCTTTTCCATCGCGCCAGATGTACCAGTCGCGATGTGCCGATGTCCGCGACGACTTCGAGTCCAGAAACCACTTGTGCTGATCGGAGGAGTGATTGACCACAAAATCGAGGATGATATGAATGCCGTGCTTCTTTGCCTCGCTGGCCAGCATATCGAAGTCCGCCAGCGTCCCGTACATGGGGTCGATATTTTCGTAATCGGAAACGTCGTAGCCGAAATCCACCTGCGGAGAAGGGAAGCAAGGCGAAATCCAGATTGCATCCACTCCCAGATCCTTAAGGTAATCCAGCTTCGACGTGATTCCCTTCAGATCGCCGACGCCGTCGTTGTTACTGTCGGCGAAGCTGCGAGGATAAATCTCGTAAAACACCGCGTGCTGCCACCATTGATGACCCTCTGCATCGACAGCATGAGCCGTCGTCTGCGCGGCACCAACCGGGCCCAAAAGGCAGGCAACCAAAGCCGCAGATATCCACGAAACCATCTTCTTCTTCATATGAGAGTGATCCTCCGTCGAGAATAGGCGGCGCAGTTTCTCTATGGCAGAGCGGGCGCTTCTGCCACGCCAATGTACTTATCCGCGCCTCCGTAGTAGAACAAATACCGTTTTTCTTGTCGCAGCATACCTTCCACGAACACCACATTCGGAACCTGCCCCACCTTCTCCCATTCTTTCTCGGGGGCGAAAAGCCCCGCATCTGTTCTCGAGATCACTTTGCCGGGAGCGTTGCGTTCGAACACTGCCACGCCAGTGCGATAAACAAGTTTGTCGTCGGCGCCGTTGTAGATCAGCACAATTCCCTTCGGCGTCACAATCGGCGCCGGTCCGGGCTCGGCCACACGAGAATCAAATTTCCCCGGGCGCACCGGCAGCACCGGAGCATCCGTCGCTTCCGTCCAATGCAAAAGATCCGTCGAAGTGGCCAGCCCCACCTGGTCGTTGTTATCCGGCATTGTCCCCAGAAAATACATCCAGTACTTGCCTGCAATCTTTTCCGGAACAATCGCTCCCGACTTCGTCCAGCGAACATTCCAGCGTCCCTTGTAGGCAGGAAGAATTACGCCTCGGCGCTCCCAGTGGATAAGATCCTTCGAGGTCGCGAGACACAGCTGTGCATCCTTCTTGTTGTACCCGGTGTAAGTCAGATAATACGTATCGCCAAACCGCACCAGCCGCGGGTCTTCAACACCACCATCTTTTTCGTAGTCTTTTTCCGGCGAAAATACCGGCTCGCTCCGCCGCGTGAAGTGCACGCCGTCCGCACTATCAGCGTAACCAAGGCGCGAGGTGCCACCCTTGTCCTGGGCCCGGTAAAGCATGACGATCTTCCCGTCGCGAAAAATCACCGAAGGATTAAACGTGCCCGCCGACTCCCATCCATCACCCTGGGGCGAGATGATGGGAGTCTCCGAAACCCGCCGCCACGCCCCAAACGGCAAATTTGCGCTATCCTGTGAAGCCAGCGCCAGCAGCAGCGCGAGCAGCTTTACCCAGCTTCCGGAATGAATGAAATGAGTCATCGCGATGTGATAATCAACGTTGATCGATCATGCGACGACTCTCGATTTTGCGGCGACGCGTGCGCCATGTCTCGATCTCGATTCGTGCTCCCCGATTCTCCGCCACTTCGCTCATTCCTGCAACTGCCCGTGTCACGGGAAACTCTATGCTGAGCAAGCAGCACATTGTCGTGGGTCTCGGCGAATTGCTTTGGGACCTGTTCCCTGCGGGAAAGCAGCTCGGCGGCGCTCCTGCCAACTTCGCCTACATCACCTCGCTGCTCGGAGATCACGGAATTCCAGCCAGTTGCCTCGGCCAAGACGCTCTCGGCGCAGAAGCGCTGCGCCGTCTCGGCGATCTTGGCCTCTCAACCGAATTCATTCAGACCGATGCGGAGCATCCGACCGGAACTGTGAAAGTCCAGGTTGACGGCACCGGCCAGCCATGTTTCGAAATATCCGAGTCGGTAGCCTGGGATTTTCTTAGTTGGACGCCTCAATGGCAGAAGCTGGCGCAACAGACCGACGCCGTGTGCTTCGGATCGTTGGCCCAACGCTGCCCGCACAGCTGCGCCACCATTCGCGCTTTTCTACGGGCTACACAACCAGGCGCGGCCCGCGTTTTCGACGTCAACCTCCGGCAGAGCTTTTATTCAAGACAAGTCCTCGCCGAATCGATGAAGCTGGCCACCGTTATCAAACTCAACCAGGATGAGCTCCCAAGAATCATGCAGCTATTCGACCTCGATCATCGTCTCGAGAAGGACTCCGCCCAGCGCCTGCTGTCTCTGTACGATCTGAAACTGGTTTGTGTTACGCGCGGCAATAACGGCAGCCTCCTGGTCTCGGCTGACGAATGCAGTGAGCATCACGGGTTCCGGGTGAAGGTCGCCGATACTGTCGGCGCCGGTGACGCCTTCACCGCTGCCCTGGTGCACGGATATCTACGCGGAACCTCGCTCCCGCAAATCAACGAGAACGCGAACCGCGTCGGCGCCTGGGTCGCCAGCCAGTCAGGGGCCACACCAGCACTCAAGACCGGCGGCATCGAACAAACCCTGAGAGAGATTGCCTAGAAGCCATCAAAGCCATCTCGTAAACGGGTTTGGGTAGGGCACGACTTCCAGTCGTGCCGCAGAGCCGCCTGAAACTCCACCGCTACCGCGGGTGCATTCGACCCTCTCACCTGCGAAGCTTTGGTTTATTCTGTATAGTTTGTTAACGCTCAGGGGGCCAATTGATCAGATCCAAGGTAGTCTTTCGACTGCTTATCTGCGTTACGGTTTTTCTACCCATCGGACTAATAGCTGCTCAGCAAATTCCAGAAAACACTTATCAAGAGTTGCACTGGCGCATGATCGGCCCCTTCCGCGGAGGCCGTACTCGCGCCGCTGCCGGCGTCCCGAGCCAACCGAATATTTTTTACGTGGGCCAGGTCAACGGTGGCGTTTGGAAGTCGGATGACTACGGACGCACCTGGGCCCCCATCTTCGACCGCGAGTCCACGCAGTCGATCGGCGCCATCGCCGTCGCTCCTTCCAATCCCAGCATTATTTACGTCGCCACCGGTGAAGGCCTGCATCGCCCCGACCTTTCTATTGGCAACGGAATCTACAAATCCACTGACGCCGGCACGACCTGGACCCATCTCGGCCTGCGCGATGGCTTCCAGATTCCCGCTCTCGCTATCGATCCCAGCGATCCCAATCGAGTGTTTGCCGCTGTGCTCGGTCATCCCTATGGGCCGAATAACGAGCGCGGCCTTTTCCGTTCCACCGACGGCGGCGAGACCTGGCAAAAATCGATTTACAAGGACGAGAACACCGGAGCCTCCGATGTCGAGATCGATCCTTCCCACCCCGACGTCATTTATGCCTCAATGTGGGAAGCCCGCGAGGGTCCTTGGGAGGACAACAACGAAGTTAACGGAACCGGCGGCGGACTGTTCAAATCGAGCGACGGCGGAAATACCTGGCATCCCCTGACCAACGGTCTGCCGAAGGATCTTTCGCAAATCAATGTCGCCATTGCTCCCAGCGATTCGCGCCGTCTCTACGCTACCGTCACCGTCGCCTCGGGCCCGCTCGCCGTTTACCGTTCCGACGATGCGGGAGAAAACTGGTCTAAAGCAACCGACGATCCCCGTCCCTCGGGCCGCATCGGTGGCGGTGACCTCGCCATTCCCCGTGTCGATTCGAAGAATGCGGATGTGGTCTACTGCGCCAGCACAGTGACCATGCGCTCCGACGATGGCGGCAGGACTTGGTCTGGATTCCGCGGCGCTCCCGGCGGCGACGATTACCAGAATCTCTGGATCAATCCCACTGACCCACGAATCATCCTCCTCGTCAGCGACCAGGGCGCGATCGTAACCCTGAACCGTGGAGCGACCTGGAGCTCCTGGTACAACCAGCCCACCGCGCAGATTTATCACGTCGCTGTGACCGACACTTTCCCCTATCGCGTTTGCGGCGGCCAGCAGGAGAGCGGCTCCGTCTGCATCTCCAGTCGCGGCAACGACGGCGCCATCACCTTCCGCGAATGGCATCCCGTGGGCGTCATCGAATATGGCTACGTCGCCCCCGATCCACTCGACCCTGACGTCATTTACGGCGGCGGTCGCAATGAAGTCTCAAAGTTTCACTGGTCCACGGGCGAAGTGCAGAACATCTCGCCAATCCCGCTTCGCAGCTCTAAGTACCGCTCTGATCGCACTGAGCCATTGATGTTCTCGCCGCTCGACCCGCACCTGCTCTATTACGCCAGCAACGTGCTCTTCAAAACCACCGACGGCGGAAGCACATGGCAGACCATCAGCTCCGATCTCACCCGCGAGAATCCCGAGGTTCCCGCCAGCGTGGGCGGCCTTATCCCGAAAGACGCCGAAAAGCAGCGCGGAGTCATCTATGCCCTCGCGCCCTCGTTCAAAAGTATCAGTACACTCTGGGCGGGCACCGACGATGGCCTCGTCTGGCAAACGCGCGATGGCGGCAGGAAATGGAACAACATTACTCCACCGCAGCTCACCTCCTGGAGCAAAGTTACGCAGATCAGCGCCTCGCATTTCGATGATGACTCCGCATACGTCTCCGTAAGCCGCTTCCGCATCAACGACGAGCGACCTTATATTTACCGCACCCACGATAGCGGCAAAACCTGGAAGTTGATCACCGCCGGCCTTCCCGACATCGGCCCAGTTGATACCGTTCGAGAAGACCCCGTGCGCAAAGGTCTGCTGTTTGCCGGCACCGAGAATTCAGTTTTTGTTTCCTTCGACGATGGCGACCACTGGCAATCGTTGCAACTGAATCTCCCGCACTCTTCCATGCGCGATCTCTGGATTCACGATGACGATCTGATCGTCGCCACGCACGGCCGGTCCTTCTGGATTCTGGATAACATCACCCCGCTGCGTGAAGCCGTCAGTTCGCTCGGCGGCGCCGAAGCTCATCTCTTCAGTCCAGCGCCCGCCTATCGAATTCAGCGCGATACCTACACCGACACGCCGCTTCCCCCCGACGAACCCGCCGCCGCCAATCCTCCGGAAGGCGTGGTCCTTGACTACTATCTCGGGCATTCCGCTGCTGCTCCCGTCGCTCTCGAAATCCTCGACGTCCGCGGCAAACTCGTTCGCCGCTTTTCCAGCGCGGATCAGCCCGACGCTACCGAAGCAGATTTGAAGAAACAACTGATTCCTCTCTATTGGCTGCGTCCTTTTCGCGCGCTATCGTCTGAAGCCGGCATGCACCGCTGGCTTTGGGATATGCACTATCCCGCACCCGATGTCACGCGTCACGAATATCCCATCGCCGCAATTCCTGGGGATACCCCGCGCTACCCGCTCGGCCCTGCGGCGTTGCCCGGCGCCTACACCGCACGGCTCACCGCAAACGGAAAGACTTATACCGCGAACTTCACCGTCAAGATGGATCCTCGCGTGAAAATCCCGGCGGCCAGCCTGGAGAAAAAGTTCGAGACGGAATTGCGCCTGGCAAGCCTGCTCAGCGAGACTTCTGAGGCCGTGATGCATGCGCGCTCGCTTCGCGAACCGTTGCAGAAGCTGAGCCAGGAGGCTGGCGCGGCTCGCGATTTTATTCAGTCCTTCGAGAGCAAACTGACCGCGATACTCGGAGCGCCGGCTACTGCCCTTGCCCCGGTTTCCGACGAAATCACTCTTACTCGCGTGAATCGGGATGTCGCCACTCTATATGGCCAGGTGTGGCAGGTCGATGCCGAACCGACCGCCGCGCAGTCTGAGGCAGTCGCGTCGACTGAACGAAATGTCTCAGACGTGATGAAACGCTGGAACGCGCTCAAGACTTCCGATCTCCCCTCGCTCAATCGCCTACTCCAGAAAGCGAACCTGCCCGAGGTGCAACTCGAATCGCACCCGCATCCGGAAGAAAGCAGCGTAGAGGAAGAGTAGAATCTCTTTTCGAAACAGCTCTGAAGGGGCGACGGCTTCAGCCGCGCCGCCCCGGGCCAACAGGGCCATGAGCTTTAAGTAGCTCTGCAGTTTGGCTTCTTACACTGCGGCGTCATCCTGAGCGTAGCCGTCTTTCAGGCGTAGCGAAGGATCTCCCGCTTCCCCGGCTTGGCGCGTAAGCCAAACTGCACCACCACTGAGCTTTAGTCCCGAGGTGGATGCGCTCCCCTTGGCAGTTCGTCGGCGGTTCCTACAAAGCTTCAACCGCGCCCTGCAACTGCCGCGCAATTTCCTCCGGCGGAGAATCCGCCACGATCATGACTGGCTGGCCAACCCGCACGCGAATTCTCCACGGAGCCGCAAACTTTCTGCCCGATTGCTTCACTTCGAACAGTCCAATAATCCTCATCGGCAAAACTGGAATGCCCAAATTCCTGGCGAGGAGGCCAATCCCCGCGCGAAATGGGTTGATCTTTCCGTCCACCGTATGGCGTCCTTCGGGGAAGACCAGCACGCTGTATCCGCGATCGACGGCCTGACCTGCGTAAGCGAAACTCTGACGGAATCCAGCCTCGCGCGGCAGCGGGAACAGGTTCAGAAACGAGACGCCCAGTATCCATTGTGCACGATCGTAAAGTCTCCCGAAAAGCCCTCGGCCCGGGGACGGGGTGCGCAGAGCTTCTAAAGCCTCACCGCCGGTTGCGGTCGCGATCCGGTGCCGCAGTCGCGCCGGCAACGCCGTGTGCACAAACCCAACGTCCACGTCGTCGATGTGGTTGCAGACCACCAGCAGCGGCCCGCTCCACTCCCGCAAATTCTCCCGCCCCTCGATCCTGGGCCAACCCAGCAGAATGATTGCCGGCCTCATCAATAAATAATGGGTGAGCCAGCGCACCCACGTCACCGGCCAACGCAAGGTCCAGGCGGGATAGTGGTACTCAGCCCGCTGCACAGGCTCACCCCGCAACATCTTTTCCAAGTCTCCAACCGTGCGCGCCGCGCTCAAGCGTGTCTCACTGAGATCAACCTGATATCGATCTTCCAGTGCGCTGATCAGCTCCACGCGATCCAGTGAGCTAAGTCCGAGGTCGGAACCGAGACTTGACCCGGCATTGAAAGCGCTCACTCTCCGCCCGGTGATCCGCCCGATCAACTCCAGGACAGCATTCTCACCTTCTCTCTCCTGATCCGTCCTTCCTGCGTTCAGGAGTTGGCTGGTGGTGAATTCAGCGATCAAATTTCGGCGAGGCTTCTGCGTGCTGGTGCGCGGGAAATCATTCTGCGGCCACCGCACCCACATCCGCATGCGTTGGAATTCTGCCAGCGACTGGTTGGCGCGCTCGACTGCTTCTTCTCCGCTCGCGCCGTCGCGTAGCATCACCACCGCGCAAGGCTCCGCATTTCCTCCGCGCTCAACTCCAACCACGACGCAATCTTTCACCTCAGGTTGACGCCGCAGCGCAGCCTCCAGATCTTCCGGATAAATATTCAGTCCAACCGGCGTCACGATCACGTTCTTCTTGCGTCCCTTGAAGTAAAGGTTCCCGTCTTCATCCTGCGCACCCACATCTCCCGTGCCGTACCAACCTTCCTCGTTGGTAACTCTTTGCAACTGGCCCCCTTCCCAATACCCCGCCGCCACGCCTCCGCCGCGGATCATAATCTCGCCATCTTCTGCCAGCTTCATCTCGCGTCCCGGCAGCACTTTCCCAAGCGATCTCTTCCCCAACTTGAAGGGATGATTCACGCTGATCAACGAGGTGGTTTCTGTGAGTCCATATCCTTGAATCGTGGCGTAGCCCAGCCGCCCCCAGAATTCCTCCGTCTCGCTGTCGAGCGCAGCTCCTCCGGAAATGAACGCCCAGAATTTCCAGCCGAACTTCCGGTGAATCGATCGAAAGGTCCACCAGCGGCGGAGGAAGTGCTGACCCTCCGCGACGCGGAACCGCCGCCGAAAGTCGTCGAGACGGCCAGCGTCTTCGAAATCCCGTTCGATCTTCTGTTTCAGCGACTGCAAGATCCGCGGCACACTCACCAGTACCGACACACGTTCGCGCCGGATCGTGCTGACGATCTCTGAAGGCTTCAACTCTTCCTGAAAAATCACAGTCCCGCCCAGCAGCGGCGGCAGGAACATTCCTAAGAATTGTCCGAAGACGTGGCTCAGAGGCAGGAGGTTCAGAAACCTTACCGGATGCACCCAGCGCTCATACCTCAAATACTTCCGCATCTCTTGCTCGAGAGGCGTGAGATTCGCCAGAACATTTCCGTGCGTGATAGCAACACCCTTGGGCTCGGAAGTCGTGCCCGAGGTGAATACGATCTGAAGAATGTCATCGCGATCAACCGTCGCGTTCGATGGATCGGGGGTGCCCCACTTCTCGCTTCCTTTGCGAGAAGTGGAGATTTTGATCTCCTCAAGAACCATCACCGGAGTTCCGCCGGCGGCACTCTCCGGTGCATGCTTCCGCGAACAAACCCAGAGCCTCGCCTCCACCTGCCGCGATACCCGCTCTGCAAAATCTGCAGCCGCCCCATCATCCATCGGCACGACGACTACGCCGCTCAACGCGCATCCGAAGAAAGCTGCGACCCATTCAGCGGAGTTGTCTCCCCAGAGCATGACGCGATCGCCTTTGCCGATGCCGCGGGTTTGCAACTCGCGGGTGAAGCGCAGCGCCGTGTCGCGCACCTGAGCGTACGAGCACCACTTCATGCGATAGCCGCGCCTCCGCCCGTAGGCGCGGGCGTTGCCATGCGCGTGCGCCTGAAAGTTCGTCACGAAAAACTCTCCTAAAGATTCGGCCATGAGACAGCGACCAAGCTCCAGCCTAAGTTTAGTGGACAGGGAATAGAAACATCGGGAGGAATGTTCCGGTGGGAACATTAGAGCAGTTCTGCGGGGACACTGTGGATATCTCGGAAAACTCGGAAAACAATCTTAAAGCTATAGTTGTTGGTCGGCAAGTTGCTCGGATGAATGGAATTGGGAGACGGGCGGGCAAGTGGTTAGAAAAATCCCGGGGCGAAGAAAAAGCGGTGAAAAACGGGCCTCGAGAAATCCGGGGATGCGAGTCATATCCCGATTTCCAAGAACAATAATCCGCCTAAGCCGCCGACCTCTCTGCGTTCATTGACTTGCCCATTTCCTTCCGCCTAACATGGCCCCACGCAATGATCGGCCAAACCATCTCGCACTACCGCATTCTGCAGAAACTGGGTGGTGGCGGAATGGGCGTGGTGTATGAGGCGGAAGACGTCACTCTGGGCCGGCGCGTGGCTCTGAAGTTTCTCCCTCCGGAATTGAGTTCTGACGCGGGGGCACTCGAGCGTTTCCAGCGCGAGGCGCGTGCGGCTTCCGCCCTGAATCATCCCAACATTTGCACCATCCACGAAATCGGGCAGCAAGATGGCCAGTACTTCATCGTGATGGAGCTTCTGGAAGGTAAGACGCTGCGCGATCGCATCCTGGGACGGCCGTTGCCAACGGACGAATTGTTGACGCTTGCGGTGGAGATCGCCGAAGGTCTGGATGCGGCGCACCGGAGAGGGATCATTCATCGTGATATCAAGCCGGCCAACATCTTCGTGTCCGGGCATGGGCACGCCAAGATCTTGGATTTCGGCCTGGCGAAGGTCGCGGCCGGCCATAGCAGTTCCGCGGCGTCGCTTGGCGTGGCGCCGACCGTGATGAGCGAACTGCACCTGACTAGTCCGGGAACGGCGGTGGGAACGATCGCATATATGTCGCCGGAGCAGGCAGCCGGCGACGAACTGGACGCCCGGACCGATCTGTTCTCATTCGGGGCGGTGCTCTACGAGATGGCGACGGGGTTGCCGGCGTTTTCCGGGAACACGTCGGCGATGGTGTTTGATGCGATTCTGCATAAGGCACCGACGACGGCTGCACGCCTGAATCCCGATCTGCCGCTGGAGCTGGAGCAGATCACCAACAAAGCGCTGGAAAAGGATCGTAAGCTTCGCTATCAGAGCGCCTCCGAAGTGGGAGTGGATCTGAAGCGTCTGCGGCGTGATGTGGAGTCGGGGCGCACCGGAATAACTTCCGTTTACACGACGGCAGCTGCACCCGCTGCAGCAAAACCAACCCAACCCCGCTCGAGAGGCAAAGTCATTGGGGTCGCAGCGGCGGTACTAGTGATTGCTGCCGGGCTTGGGTATCTGTTCCGTCCAACTCAGCCTCCGCCGAGAATCACAGGCTACACGCAAATCACCCACGATGGCTGGCAGAAGAATTCCTTCGGGCAAACCACCCCCATTGTGCTTACCGATGGGGCGCGGCTTTTCGTCCAGGAGACCATGCATGGCCGTTTTGTCGTGGCCCAGGTATCGGCGTCGGGAGGAGATACGGTTCCCATCGCTACGCCATTTCCAAACGCAGCGTTGGACAACCTTTCTCCCGACAAGTCAGAACTGGTGTTGGGGAGTTTCTCGGGCAGTGAGCAGGATCAGCCCTTATACGCTGTTCCGACGCTGGGCGGCGCCCCTCGCCGTCTTACGGACTTGGCAGGGCAGGATGCCACGTGGATGGCGAACGGAGACTTGCTTGTCAGTCACGGCTCTGAGTTAACCCAATTGAGTCGAAGCGGTTCCTCGCACACGTTCCTGAGCCTGGGAAACGAAACGGCGTATTGGCTGCGTTGGTCGCCGGACGGGCAAACTCTCCGCTTCGTGCTGGTGTTCCCCAACCGCCTGACATTGGCGGAAGTCTCGGCAGACGGCAGCAACTTTCATCAACTGTTGGAACATTGGCAAACGGGGGACGATAAAATCAACGGCAACTGGACTCCCGATGGCAGGTTTTTTGTGTTTCACACGGTTCAAAATTGGGGGCGGGCTGACATTTGGGCCATTCCTGAGAAGGCAGATTTTTTCCACAAGCTCAACCGGGAACCCGTGGCGCTAACCGCTGGTCCTTTGAATTTTTATTCGCCGCAGCCCAGTCTGGATGGCAAGAAACTTTATGTAATTGGGGAACAGCAGCGATCGGAACTGGTTCGCTATGACGCGAAGTCGGGTCAGTTTGTGCCCTATCTGGATGGAATCTCGGCCCGCAATGTAACCTTCTCGCGGGACGGCCAGTGGGTAACCTACGTGTCGTATCCGGAAGGGAACCTCTGGCGCTGCCGAATCGATGGCAACGACAAGCTGCAACTGACCACTTCGCCGCTTTGGGTGTTCGGTGCCCGCTGGTCGCCCGACGGGCGCGAGATCGCCCTCGACGCCGCTGAACCTCGCCACGTCGTGCGGGCGTATCTGCTTCCAGCCGATGGCGGCACGCTGCGCAAACTCGAAGTAGGAAAATTCAACGTCGCAAGCCTGAGCTGGGCTCCGGACGGAACTGCGATTACCTTCGAAGATTCCTCTGAACCAGGTCATTCGACGACCCGTTCGGTTGACTTGAAAACCATGCAAACGACCGACATCCCCGGCTCCGACGGGGTTATTAATCCGATTCGTTCTCCGGACGGAAAATACCTGGTTGCCACAACTCTGGCTGGCGACAAGTTAGTACTGTTCAACTTTGTGAATCAGAAGTGGAGTGAACTGGCCACTACGACCGTGGGATCGTTTGAGTGGTCAGCCGACAGCAGCTTCGTCTACTTCGATAACGGGTTCACCACCGAGGAGGCGGTTTATCGCGTAAGGATCTCGGACCGGAAGGTCGAGCAGGTCGCTGGCTTAAAGAATTTTCGGCGCGTGGTGACGCCCTGGCACACCTGGTTCGGCCTGGCACCCGACGGCTCGCCGCTGCTCATGCGCGACATCGGCGCCCAGGAAATCTATGCCCTCGACTTCGAGGCACCTTGAGCACGCTCTCATGGCTGCAGGAGTAGTCGGCGTACAGGCCAGTTCCACGAACGATTGCCAACAGTTCTTGCTACTCTCGGCCCACACCCAGCGCGTCGGCCACGCGATTGATGTAGTTGAACCAGGAGGCGATCAGGGTGATTTGCAGAATTCCGCGGTCGTCGAAGCCCGCAGCTCGCAGGCCTTCGATATCGTCCTTCCAGACCTTGGTCGCGTCCTTGGTTAACTTGACCACATAGTCGACCATTACCCGCTCCTGCGGAGTGATGGGAGCGGTTGTGTAATCCTTTTCGAGCGCCTCGACCAGCCCTTTATCCAGTGTGACTCTACGCAGAAACTCTGCGTGTGACTCGATTCAATACTTGCACCGGTTGGTTACCGAGACCATGGTCGCAATCATTTCGTGCTGGCGGCGGCTCAGCGGCAGGTCGGGAGACATCATCGCGGCAAACGCTCCGAAGGAGTGATATAGCGCCTCCGGGATTAGTGTGTGCGAACCTACAATCGACGATCCTCCGGACTCGTCGGGGTGAACGGGATCGATGTACTCCTTGGGATATAACTCTCGCTGCCCTTCGACCGCTTTGCGCAACTTCTCATCGGCCTCGGATAGCGGGATGGTTCGAATCCAGGTCATAGGGGTAAATCCTTGGGGCGCCTTGCCGCGATTTCGGAAGGGTACACGGCCGGGCAAGGTTGCCACATAGTGCATTTCTACTACAGCTTCGTCCCCTCAGCGGCTAAAGCTGGGTTTTGTGGCGGCGGGCTTTCGCGGCGCGGCTGAAGCCGCGCCCCTTCAAAATGCGTTATAAAGGCTGTGCACAGGGCTCGAACCCTCGGTTTCTTTGGGTGATTCCCTTGGTAACCCGTTCGTACACTCCCTTTCGGTAACCCTTGGTAACCATGCGATTCC
>Ga0074045_10000784_pt1 | contig 31105 bp, 28 predicted proteins | sample BogForMeECP23OM2_FD_94442 | JGI IMG/M metagenome (GOLD analysis project Ga0074045, IMG submission 94442) | Bog forest soil microbial communities from Calvert Island, British Columbia, Canada - Bog Forest MetaG ECP23OM2 | ecosystem: Environmental > Terrestrial > Soil > Wetlands ...
AACAGGCGATGAATGCCCGCCACACCGACATCCACTATTCTCTCGACACGGTTTCCGAAAAATTCCGCTGTGACGGATGCCTCTTGGGCTACCGGAATGTCCGATGTTCCGGCTGTGACGATGGCGATGTAACTTTCCGGCACCTCCGTCTCCTTTTTTTTGATGGTGATTATTTTTGCCGTTGAATGATAAACGGCGTCGTGACAGACCTCTCGAACCGCATGAAACACATTTTCCTCTGCCCGCGTCGCGAGGATATTAGAGTTCCTCTCCGACATGGCCAAAACCACCGTTTTTATCTGATCAAGGGTTTTACCGGGACAGTATATCACCTCCGGGTAACCCACGCGCATCTCCCGGTGAGTGTCAAGCTTGACGCATCCTAAATCCGCGTAATAATAATCTTTGAGAGAAGCTATTCCTTCCTCTATGGTGATTTGCCCATCTTTAACTTTTTCCAGAATTTTTTGCAATTGATCTGTATTCATATCACGAACCTTTAATTGTTTTTTCCCGATAGTTCAAGATTCATGCTGCCCATCCGGTAGCCCTCAAGATCCATATCCAGTTCTTTTAAAGCTGTGAGGCCAGATAGTCAAGCAGCGTTTTGTATGTTTCATTGGGGTCCATCAGTCGTCCTTATTCAGGCTTATTCAGGCTTATCCAGGCTGTCGTAAATAGCTCTGATGCTGACTCCTTTTTCCCCTGCCAGTCTCCGGCAGTCTTCATACTCCGGCTTGGATTTGATTTTCTTTCCTTTAAAATAGGCATTCTTTACGGAGACCTCACCGTATTTCGTGAACTGTTTTGAAAAATCCCTTCGCAGCATTTTTTTACTGACCTTGGCGACACGCAAACCGAATGTTGTCGTTTGCCGCCAGAGAATTTCCTCGATATCTCTAATCTGCACCTCACTGCAAAGGATGCTTATCTTTACAGCCGGACGCGATTTCTTCATGATAATGGGGACAAGATAAGCGTCGTATGCTCCTTTTTCGAACAGGGCATCCAGGACACAACCGTAAAGTTCCGGATTCATATCGTCGATATTGCATTCCACCAGACAGGCTTCCTTTACCTCAACGTCTTCATCAAAGGCGGGATTATCCATTTCACCAATATAAACCCTCAGAACATTCGGCACCTCCGTGTCCCTCTGTCCGATGCCGTAGCCGATTTTCCTGGTGATAATGTTTATGTCCTCCGTAAAGTTGTCTACCGCTGCCGCAAGGATGGCCGCCCCCGTCGGTGTTGTGGTTTCAAAGGGAACCAGTCCCGATTTTACGGGGATGCCTTTTAATATCTCTGCCGTAGCCGGTGCGGGAACGGGCAGAATACCGTGGGCACATTTTACAAAACCTCCTCCCACCTGCACAGGAGATGACATAATCTGATCTACCTTAAAATAATCAAAACAAATAGCTGCGCCAACGATATCTACGATGGAATCGATAGCTCCAACTTCGTGGAAGCGGACATCTTCTATGGCATGGTTGTGAACGTGCGCCTCCGCCCGGGCAAGCTTTTCAAAGATTTTAAGGCTTATCATTTTGACATTTTCAGACAGAGAACTGTTTTGAATCAATTTGGAAATGTCATGAAACGTCCGATGCTGATGTGAGGAATTGTCTGGCGGGATTGCGACTTCGATCCTGGTGCCCGCGATTCCCTTACGTTTGTCCGGCTGCATTAACACCTCATAAGAACCTATATCAACTTTCTTGAGTTCGCCCCTAAGATATTCAAGGGGAACTCCAAGGTCGGCCATGGCGCCCAGATTCATATCGCCGCTGATACCGGAAAAACAGTCATAATATAATATTTTCATGTTCTTGCCCCTTCCCAAATGGCAATATCTTTACGTATCATATTTAAAGTCAGAATTCTGCCTTTTTTATTTTCCTGCGGCAGGGATTTTTGTTGACTGGTAAGCATTCTTTTCATATAATTTAATATATGGTGCTAAAATAGCTTTTATTAGGGTTACCAATGTTTGTTGGGTTTTAGCAAATCAATAGATAGGCCGCTATTTATTTTATGTCATAATCTTTCGGGCTGCTGATACTGCGCTACCAACGGTTCAACTATAATCGGGACTATCTGTTTTCGCAATCATTTTATGCTTATATATAAAGAAAGGAGCGTAGAAATGAAGAGAAGAGATTTCTTAAAGTCTGGCGTGATAGTAACAGCATCAACGCTGATAGAGACGAGCGCTTTTGCCCAAATCCTGGAAAAAACAGTAGCGGAGCCCTTCAGCTTTCCAGCGCCTGTTTTCAGAGTGCTTGGCCGGACAGGCCTGAAGATTACAATTGTAAGCTTTGGGGCGATGTTAACGCCGGAACCGGAAGTTTTGGAAATCGCTTTTGATCACGGTGTCAACTATGTCGACACGGCACGCAAATATATGGGCGGAAAGAATGAGGAAATCGTGGGCAAGGCCTTAAAAGGCAGGCGCGATCGCGTGTACGTCGCAACGAAGATTCACCCCGATTCCACAACAAAAGAGGCTATTTTCAAGGATGTGGAAGCAAGCCTGAAATCCCTCGAAACGGATTATATAGATGTTATCCAACTGCACAATCTTACTGATGACGTCAGGATTTTTTCTCCTGAAATCAGGGAAGCGCTGATAAAATTAAAACAGCAGGGAAAGGTGCGCTTCTTCGGGGTGACCACGCATACAAACCAGGTGCAGGTGCTTAACGATTTGGTGGAAGATAAAGATAAATTTTTTGATACGGCTCTGGTGGCTTATAATTTCAAGAGCGGCAACGATTTAAAGGAAGCTATCGCGAAAGCCGCCCTGAACAAAATCGGTATTATCGCGATGAAAACCCAGGCCGGTGGTTATCAAACGGATCAACTCGGCCCGATCAGTCCTCACCGGGCAGCCCTCAAATGGGCGCTTCAGGATACGAATGTCACGGCAGCAATCCCCGGCATGAGAAATCTGGCTGAACTGAGAGAAGACATAGGGGTGATGGGTCTGAAATTAAGTTACATCGACGAACTTATCCTTAAACGCTATGGCGAGACCATAAAACACTATTACTGCCACTTTTGTGGAAAGTGTGAACCCGGATGCCCCAAGGGTGTACAGATCAGCACGATCAACCGGTGCGTTATGTACGGGGAAGCATACAAAAACATGGAACTTTCCCGGTCTACTTACCGCGAAATTCCTGCCCCTGTCTCAGCCTCCGCGTGTCTTACCTGTCAGACTTGTGCGGCAAAGTGTGTCAACGGCCTTGATATTCCGGCAAAGATGGCGCGAGCCAGAAAATTATTGGTATAAAGGAAATATGCACGATCATTCTAATATCAGGCCTTCTTTGGCCGGTTATCATTTTCGGTTTCGTCAGCGGCTTTCGAAACGATCAAGCGCCGTCACAGCAATTACGGCAATTGTCTTGACCCTGTTGATCATAATGATGTCTGATCCGGCCTTGGCTTCTGACCCCGCGATCAAAGATGTTTTTTCCGGACAAAGCTTTTCCGGAGAGTGGGCCATCGGGGGAGCAGTCGAATTTTACGACAGGGACACTCTGTTTAATCATATTGATGGAGAAGCCGAGCTATACTTACCCTATGGGTTTGACGTTCTGGCTTCGGCAAATTATATCAGTAAGAAGAATCCGGATTTATCCATTGTTGCCGATGTCTATAGAATGGCCTCGTCGCTTGATGCTTTTGGAATTTACTCCAACTACCGTAAGACAAGTAATATGTGGGTCGCCATCGGCACCGAAGGGTTTGTGTCGCCTTCCCAATTGATGTTCTATCAGAACAGATATTTTATAAGGCTGCAAGTCTCCGGAGAAACGAGTCTCCCGGAGGACACATTACTGGCGTGCGCCCGGGCTATCTCCAAAAACCTTCCGGCGGGAACAGGTCAGCCCAAAGAGCTGGATATTCTGAATATTCCGGCGCTTGTGCCGAAGAGCGAACGGTATCTTGCTCAAAGCCTGCTTGGATATGCTTTCTTTCGCAAAGGCATGATAGCCGATGCCATGACGCAGGATGAAAAGATGCAGATATTTGCTGTGCACGAAGATACACAGGCTGATGCACGCAAAACTTTTGATCAATACTATGCTTATCTAAAGTCTGAAACCAAGAGCATTCAATTGACCGGAAATGCGGATCAACGGCTGCTGGTTGCGGTTGATCCTTTATACGGCGGCGTGCTGGCCCGGCAGTCGGGACGTTACATTATCGGTGCGGTCAGGGTCAAAAATAATTCTCTGGCCGGACAGTTTATCGAACAGATGCATAAACGAATCGGTTCCGACGCGGACACTTGACATAAGCGTCTTTGATTTGAAGATCTCCGCGGCAAGCCGCGGAGAATCTTCGATTCTTAGGGGAAATTATAATTATATATTCGCTCACTTTCCCCGCAGCAAGCTACGGGGAATGCGCTCGCTACCGAATTCATGAAATGGACATAATTTAAGATTTTTTTTCGGGTGTGCTATGAATCGCAGGGATTTTCTTAAAACTACTGTTATTGCCGGTACAGCTTTTGCCCTACCGGGAACTTCAAGTTTATTTATCAAAACACTGGAAGCCGCGGAAAAATCAGACATTGTTGCGGCTCACGGACTTTCACCTGCCGTAATAACAAAAGCCGCCATTGATGGTTTAGGCGGAATCAAATCTTTCATTTCCAGGGGAGATATTGTTGTCGTTAAACCGAATATCGGGTGGGACAGGTTGCCGGCATATGCGGCAACAACCAATCCGGAAGTAGTCTCGGCAGTGATCACTTTGTGTTACGAAGCAGGGGCAAAACAGGTTAAGGTTTTCGACCATAGTGTTGTCGATCCGCGGCGCTGCTATAAACAAAGCGGCATTTCGGATGCAGCCGCTGCCGCAGGCGGAATTGTCAGCTATATAGATGATAGAAAATTCCGTGAAGTAAAATTAGCCGGTGTTGCCTTGAAATCATGGCCTCTTTATACCGAAGCCATCGAGGCGGACAAGTTTATTAATATTCCTATCGCCAAGACACACGGCCTTTCCACTCTCACTCTGGGAATGAAAAACCTGATGGGAATTATGGGTAGCTCACGAGGAAGGATACACCAGAGCATCAACGGCAGTCTGGTGGATCTGGCCATGGCCGTCAAGCCCGCGCTGATCATTCTTGACGCGGTGCGCATACTGACTGCAAACGGACCGCAGGGAGGCGACCTTGCCGATGTCAGGCAGCTCAATACAGTCATTGCAGGAAGGGATCAGGTGGCCGTCGACGCTTTCGGCGCCACACTCTTCGGTTTGAAAGGGACAAACCTCGGCTATGTCGTTGCAGGACACAAAGCCGGACTTGGCACCATGGACATTGCCAGATTAAAAATCAAAAAAATAAATGTTTGATAATTTATTTACGAAGCGCTGATTCGCCCATCCTGTAAGGCCGCAGCGGGAAAATGCATGAGAAGGCATCTATCAGCCTGTAGAGGTTTTATATGATCAAAAAAATCCGCATAGCAACACAGGGACTTTTTTTGCTGACATTTTTGTGGCTCTTTCTGCAGACGGAATCAAAGGGAGCCGATGAACTCGGCTATCCTGTTAAAATATTTCTGGATGCCGATCCGCTGATTTTCATCACCACTATTCTTTCCAGCCACGCATGGTATAATACATTTTTTCTGGCCATACTGGTGATCGCCGTTACTATTATCATGGGCAGGGTTTTCTGCGGCTGGGTATGCCCGCTGGGAACGCTTAACAACATTGTCGGTACGCTGAAAAAGAGGCGACCGCCCAGAACGCCTTTAAACTGGCACTGGTTGAAATACTGCCTCCTGATTTTTTTAATTACCATGTCCCTCTTTTCCCTGCAATTCACAGGAGTATTCGACCCTATCTCACTTTTGATTCGTTCACTGTCGTTGTCAGTTTACCCGTCGATTAGTTATGCAACGCGGGCTGTATTTGATATGTTTTACAATTTAAACATTCCTGTTCTGGGCAGCATTTCCGAATTTATCTATACGCTTTTTAAAAAACTCTGGCTTCCTTTCCAGCAGCCGTTTTTTCTTCAGAGCGTTTTTCTGGGATTATTGTTCTTCATCATTCTGGGACTGAACCTTCTTGAGAAACGTTTCTGGTGCAAATATCTCTGCCCTCTGGGGGCGCTTCTGGGTCTGCTTTCCCGCTATTCCTTCTTAACGCGGCAGGCCAGCGAAGGCTGTAATTCATGCGGAGCCTGTACTTTTGACTGCCAGGGAAATGCTTCTCCCGATAAAAAAGAAAACTGGCATAATACGGAGTGCCTGGTTTGCATGAACTGCGATGATCTCTGCCCCCAAAATGCAGTCCGGTTTGGATTCTTAAAAAAGACGCAGTCGGCTGCTTCCCCTGTTGCTTCCATTGACCTCGGCAAAAGAAGGGTTTTGGGAATGATATTGTCCGGCCTTGTTGCCGTTCCGCTGGTCAGGATTACAGGAATTAACAAACAGGCGGGCGCGTCTGAACCTAAACTAATCCGGCCGCCGGGTTCTCTCGATGAAAAACAATTTCTGACCCGCTGCGTAAAATGCGGCGAATGCATGAAGGTCTGCATTACCAATGGTCTCCAACCGACATTTTTGGAGGCCGGCATTGAGGGGGTCTGGTCACCCGTCCTTATACCGCGCATTGGCTACTGTGAATATCGCTGCACGCTCTGTGGTCAGGTCTGCCCTACAGGCGCGATAAAAAAACTGGATTTGCAGGAAAAGGAAAAAATAAAAATAGGTCTGGCTATGATTGATAAAGGGAGATGCCTGCCCTATGCCCACTCTACGCCGTGTATTGTTTGTCAGGAAGTTTGTCCTACCCCGAAGAAAGCTATTTGGCTGGAAAAAGCAAAAGTGATGAAAAGAAACGGGAGCGAATTGAACTTGAATCAACCGCACGTTGATCTGGAACTATGTATTGGCTGCGGGTTGTGTGAGTCAAAGTGCCCCATTCTCGGTCAACCGGCAATTTATGTAACCAGTATCGGGGAGACGCGATCCAGGGAAAATCAATTACTATTATAATATATTTTGTAATTGAAGACTAAAAAGGCAAAGACAGCCATTCCGGCGGTGCTCAATTCCATCTATCTTTCACCATTCACCTTTTATCTTTTGTTAAGTCGTGTCTTTTCGACCTGGCCACTTTACCTGCTTTGAAAACACAATTCATGAATATATGATGAAGCGCTATTTGTATATGCATGATTAATTAAAAAACGCCCGCTTTTAAGCGGGCGTTTTTTAATACATGATTTTATTATATAAGCCTACATCTCCCGCGCGATTTCATAGGCATCCCAAATGGCGTACATAATGTTGTGCACATTTCTCGAATCGCCGATATTATAAACGGGCACTTTAAGCGCATCTTTAACCGACTGGTACAGACTGTCGTTTGGCTTATAACCGACCGCAATGATGACCGTCTCAGCCGCAAGCGTGATTTCGCCCTCCGGTGCTATAACAGCAACATCCATTTTACCTACCGATTTAATCTTGCTGCTCTTGAAAATCCTGACTTTATGGAAAGCCAGTTCATCTTTCAACATATCGTAATTCATGAAAGGCATGGCATGCGGCCCGCCGCAAATATCACTCATCATTTCTACTATGGCGACTTCGCGGCCCTTCTGCGCCAGCCAAAGTCCTGTTTCACAGCCGACGAGCCCGCCGCCAATGATGACGACTTTCTGCCCTACCCGCTTTTTACCGAGCAGCGCTTCGCTCGCGGTAATGATCTCTTTATCTTTTCCGAAATCAATGGTGATGGGTTTGGAGCCGGTCGCGACCACGACAACATCCGCTCCTTTTTTTACTATCGCCGCCTTATCCATCGCCGTGTTTAATTTGACTTTCACGCCCAAAAGTTTCAACTGCCGCACATACCATGCCAGGAGTTTGCGGTCGTTTATCTTAAACGATGGAATCCCGCCCGCAATGAGGTGTCCCCCAAGCTTATCGGATTTTTCGCATAGCGTGACTTTATAGCCGCGTTCCGCCGAGACACGCGCCACTTCCATACCTGCGAGGCCGCCTCCGACGATGAGTATGTTTTTCATTGTCACGGCAGGTGATATACCGTAGATATTTTCTCGTCCGCATGCCGGGTTGACCGCACAGCATACAGGACCTTCTCCGATGTGGCCCATACATCCATCATGACAGGAAAGGCAGGGACGGACTTCATCCAGGCGGCCTTGCCTTATTTTTTCCGGGTAATATGGATCGCTCAAAAGCGGGCGTCCGTAGCTTACAATATCGCAGGAATCGCCGATAGCTTCGCAAGCCATAACCGGGTCATCCATCCTGCCTGCCAGTATGATAGGCACCTTTACATGCTTTTTCAATATCCTGCCGAATTCGCGGTACATGCCGCCCTCACCGAAATACATTGGCGGATGATTCCAATACCAGGAATCATATGTTCCCGCATCCACATTCAAGGCATCGTACCCGGCTGCAACCAGAAGCTTTGCGGCTTCAATACCCTCCCCTGTGTCTTTTCCGGCCTCGGTAAAAGACTCGCCCGGTAACGCCCCCTGCCGTAAACCCTTCATAAAGCTCTTTAAACTATAGCGCAGGGATACGGGGAAATCGGCGCCGCAGGCGCCTTTTATGGCTTTTACAATTTCCGTGGAAATACGCAGGCGGTTCTCAAGGCTGCCGCCATAGGCATCCGTCCTTTTATTATAGAATGCGATCGCAAACTGGTCCAAAAGATAACCCTCGTGCACCGCATGAATCTCCACACCGTCAAAACCGGCCTTTTGGGCTATGGCTGCGGACATGGCCATTTTCTTGATTACGTTTTGGATCTCTTCTATCGTCATCGCCTTGTGTATGATGGAGGGATCCCATCTGTTTTCCTGTTCCGATGGTGCGATATGCTTGTTCGTGAAACCGGGAATCGCGGCTCTGCCCAAGCCGGCCGCCAATTGCACGATGATCTTCGTCCCATAGGCGTGTACACGTTCATTCATCTGCGAGGCCGCATGGATAAACGCGAAAGGGTTTATCGTAGGGCAGGGAATCACAGGCCTTGTCATATCCTCTATGCCTGTATCCGCGCTGCAAATGCCCGTGATGATAAGACCCGTACCCCCTTTGGCCCGCTCCACATAATAATCCTGGCCTCTCTGGGTAAAGGCCCCTTCAGAATCGGCATATCCTATCGGACCCATGGGCGCCATGGATATCTTGTTCTTTAACCGGAGTTTTCCTATGTTCGTTGGTTCAAAAAGTTTTGCATACTTGTTTGCCATAATCATGCTCCTTTCATACTTATTTTAAAGAAATTATTATTAAAAAAACTTTTAAACGGGCCTCCACTGCTTCAGGCTCATAGAACAGGGTATTATTTCCGGCAATTTCATCTCATGCCGCTTATATGCAAATAATCCATCTATGGGCGAAAATTTATAATTCATGGAATAATGGTTACGCGGTTGATTAAATGGTTGACTCAAAACAAAAAAACATTCTTTGGGGGACCATCTATCAGATAATATTGAAAGGATTACAAATGAAAAATATCCGGAAAATATCAATTTTATAGAGTCCCCGGCTTTCGTGTTATTTTAAATCAATTAATAAGCGCATGTCAATAAATTAATTATTTAATCCAAATCGGTTTTGTTAGTCCTTCCTAAACTCTTATTCCTCCATTCACTATTCAATATTCTCATCATAATAGTTTATGAAAAAAGGATGAAAAAGTCAGGTTTTATGCCGATCGCTGCATCGGCTGCGGCCTTTGCGTCACAATATGTCGCGCCGACGCGTTAAAGCTGAAGAAAAATCCGGATGACGGCTTGTACACACCCCCGCCAACCGTCTTTGATACTTATGGTGTAATGAACGGTAAGAAAAAAGGATAGCGCCCGATTAATGTAAATAACAGGGCGCTGTCCCAAGCGTATTATGTTGATTGGACCTGTCGGCAAGTAAATATCAACGGCGTTTACTTTAAGAGAGCGGCGCCCGCGGCATAGGCCTTTTCCATGACGGCCTTGTTTCCCCCGGCGGCATCTTCCGTCCTCATTCCCCCGCCAACAATCCGCTGACGAACGTCGAAACCAAGAAATTTCAGCACGCCCTCATGCAGATCAAATGATGAAGCAAAAGCGTTTACGTCAGGCTGTCCCTGGCTGTATACGGTGACAGCTTTTTTTGCTTTTAGTTTGTTACCGAAGTCTGTCGTTTGCGCGTCTTTGAGATACAGCAGTGCAAACAATCTATCGACAAAGATTTTTGTCTGACCCGTCACCTGAAACATAAAAACAGGAGTTCCCAGGACAACGGCATCGGCGCTGAATATTTCATCATAAAGCTGTGCCATGTCATCTTTCTGGACACACTTGCCATCCGGTGTCTGACACTTGTAACAGGCCTGACAACCCATGATGTGAAGCGCGTTCAAATCAAAGATTTTTGTTTCGGCGCCGGCCTCCCGCGCCCCGCGCAGCACTTCATTAACGATAGTTGTTGTGTTTCCTTTTTTTCTGGGACTTCCTACAAATCCGATAATTTTCATATCCGCCTCCTTAAAATTCAAATATAGTTCGCTACCGAACAATTTTAGCCAAAAAACAGAGAGGATAACCCTCTCCACATCAACCTATAATTTAATAATCAATGACACGATATAATATTTAGAAATTCCCGCGCATTTTTTCCAATCCGCTCACAAGAATTTCTTTTTCCTCATCCGTGAAACCTTTGTATGCAGTGCCGATAAGTCTTTTGGAAATTATATCAAAGTCCTTTTTTACTGCCCGGCCTTTATCAGTCAACTCAACATAAATACAGCGGCCATCCACACAACAGTTGCTTTTATTCACATATCCGAGAGATTCCAGTTTGTTGACCAATTCGGTAACGGTTGATTTGGATCTGCCGATTTTCTTTGCTATCTCCATAGCCTTCATTCGTCCGCCGCTTTGATAAAGGCAGGCGAAGATAGCACCGTGAGACCCGGTAATGCCTTTAATCCCGCAGGCTTTTAGTTCCTTTTCCAGGAACCTGCTATATTTTTCACGTAAACTTCCAATAAGGCCGATAACGGCATCTTTTGATATCATCTCGTCCGGCAATATAGTTCGTCGCCGAACTATTGTCAAGAATTATTTTCCGGAGTTTAAAATCTTCCGATTTCCCTCCAGCTCGGCCGGAAATGTATATTTTAATTGTTAATATTTTCTTTAAAAACAATTGACATATAAACGCAACTTCTCTATATTTTCCCCGTAAGAAAGCAATATTTTGCAAAAATGGGGGATCCAGACTATGAGAAAATTTCATTTGTTTAAATTGGCAGTTTTATTTATTATTTTAAATAGCTTGTTTCTAATCCCCGGTTGCAGCAGCAGCAACGACAACACTTCTACAGCTAATGTTGTTATCCAATTGACAACGGATGGTACGACTGCTTATCCGGTTGACCAGATGACTGTTTCCATTCAGCAATCCGGCGGATCGGTATTAACCGGCGTTACCGATACCAACGGCGTGGCCACCATCACCGTGACCGGCCCCGGTGATTATGATGTCATCTCGGTTGCCGGGGTCGATGCTACCAGTCTTGCTCAGGGAAGCACAGCAGGCAGGGAATTTGTAAAGAGCAATCCCTTGGCGAACCCTTACCCGTATCTCACCTATCCAATAAGCGGTGTCACAGTAACTGTAACTGACCCGGGCTATGATTATAACGCCAATATAACTGTTCCGCCGATTAATAAAGTTACCGTCCTGGAAGCGACCAGTGCAACATCCGACACCAATGGGGTCATTAACGTAGCAGGCGTGACGGCTGCTTTTGCCGGCCGGTTAATGATATCCAATCTCGTCTTCACCAGCACCGGCGGCCCTCCTGAGGCTTCCATAGGAATCCAGAGCAGTGATCCCAACAACAACGAATTGGTATTATATCAGGGTTCCACAACCGCACTGACCGGCGGCAGCTTTTACGGCGGCCCTAGTAATACGGTTACCTCTATCGGTTCAATCTCCTATCTGCTGGCCGGGCCTGTTTATTTTGAGGCGCCGGGAACAAACAGCGGCGATTGGTCACTGGGCTATAATTTGAGCTTGGCTTCAGCCGATCTTGTAACCAGGGCCGGCCTTGGCGGCGCTAATGCAACACTTAATTTCCCCAGTTTCTATGGCGGACCGGATAACGTTGTATTTCGAATCAGACACACTACCGGTGGTTTCAACCCTTATGCGTACAGTTGCAACTACCGCATTTTCCAGTTTACTCAGTTTTGATCAGTATGTGATACAAGGGCATGAAAGGCCGGGTCTTTCGGACCCGGCCTTTCATGTCCTTTCTCCTGAAAACCGCATCATAACTTTCCGTGCAAGGAACCTTCAACTCTGGCAGATAGTCCTTACCCGATACGGAACTTCCCAGCCTTCATGCAGGTATTAGAGTATCTTTTTGAGGGGAGCAATCCTTACAATATCCACCTCTGTCAGAGGTTTAACATCTCCGCCAGTTTAGGAGATGCTGCAACGGGGCAACTTCAGGATTGCCACTGTACCGGCTTTTTTTAAAAAAATGTTTTCAAAACCAGTCTATTGAAATTATCCAATATATCCTTCCAGTCATATTCCTTGTCTTTGCAAATAATGGATAAAAGAGAAATTCCCTCGAAGAACGCAATCATAGCGATGCTCAGCCGTTTTGCTTCTTTTTTATCTTTAATAACCTTTGTAAATTCATCCGTGACGGTCTGTTCCCAGATTTTGTACATCTGCTTCAACTTCTGACGGACTCTATTATTGTAGAGAGAGATTTCCCATATTTCGATGAATATTATTGAAATATTTCTATCGAGAGTGACCTTTTTATTTATAAATTTCAAGGATTCCTCGACAAAGACTTTTTGATCGGGATATTTTTTACTGGCGGCAGTGATCCATTTGCTAAAAATGGTTAAATATTTTTCTATGATGAAATCAATATAATTGAGAAGAATATCGTCTTTGCTTTTAAAGTAATAATGCAGAACACCATGGTTGACGTTGGCTTTTCTGGCGATGTCCTTTATGGATGTTTTGGAAAACGACGTCGTAAGGAGGCAATCGTTAAGAGCTTCAAGTATCTGTAATCTTCTTTGTTCTTTGACGCTGATGCGCGGCATTTTTTCTCTCTTCCTGTAAATTTGATATTTACATGTTTATATCTATTCTCATTTCTGACGGCATAACATCATGCAGAGATAAGCTGTGATTTCATACGGCTATATATAAACGGAAACAGGAAAAATGTAAATAAATCATTTTTTATTGCCACTGTAATTTTGCGGTATAAGTATGGCAGGAAGGAGATTATAAATATTTTTACGACAGCTTATAAATAATAGTTGACAATTATAAAACGTGTGTTATAATTTTAGTCAGTTGACTAACTAGCATACTTTATGGCTGTGTATAATTGCAGGAATGAGGCGTTTTGCGGGGTTTTGTTTTGGGTCAAATACGATAAATGGCGGCGATCATTCCTGTAAGCAACTGCAAATCGGAATAAACATGGTTTACGGAGATATTTTATGAAAATAGCTGTCCCTAAAGAGATTAAAATTATGGAAGGTCGCGTGGCAGTAACACCGCAGGGATTGAAAACTCTGGTGGATGGCGGGCATACTGTCTATATCGAAAAAAACGCGGGAATCATATCCGGTATTCAGGATGATGAATACACCGCAGCGGGAGCGATTATTCTCGATTCAGCCGCCGATATATGGGATGCCGGTGAAATGATACTTAAAGTCAAAGAACCGCTGGAGCAGGAATTCGGTTTTATGAAAGAAGGCCAGATACTCTTTACGTTTCTGCATCTTGCCGCCAACAAAACACTGACAGACATAATTCTTGAGAAGAAAATCATCGGAATCGCATACGAAACAGTTCAATTCAACGACGGCAGCCTTCCACTGCTAGCGCCCATGAGCGCGGTCGCCGGCCGTCTGGCGATCCAGATGGGATGTGCCTGCCTGGAAGTTAAAAACGGGGGAAGGGGTATTCTCCTTTCCGGAGTGCCTGGTGTTGCGCCCGCTAATGTGACGATTGTCGGCGGCGGAATCTCCGGCCTGAACGCGGCGCACCTGACCTCGGGCATGGGCGCCGTTGTTACAATTATCGACGTCAATCTTGCCCGGCTTTCTTACCTCGAGGACATATTTCATTCCCGGGCGGTCACTCTCATGTCGAATTCGGGAAACATCGAAGAGAGCTGCATCAATGCCGACCTGGTTATCGGGTCGGTGCTGATACCGGGAGCGCGGGCGCCGAAACTGATCAAGCGGAACATTCTCAGGAAAATGAAAAAGGGATCAGCTTTTGTGGACATCGCCATTGATCAGGGCGGATGCGCTGAAACCAGCAGGCCCACGACGCACCTTGATCCGATTTACATCGAAGAGGGCATCGTCCACTACTGCGTTGCCAATATGCCGGGAGCTGTTCCGAGAACATCGACGTACGCATTAACGAACGCGACGCTTCCCTACACGGCGGCTATCGCCAACAAGGGTTACAGAAAAGCAATAGTGGATGATCCCGCACTTGCCAGAGGCGTAAATGTCCACAGGGGAAGCCTCACGTGCCGCCGGGTCGCCGAAGCTTTCAGCATGGAGTGTGCTGAAATATAAATTGCATAATGCAGCTCACGGTGTTTATTAACGCGCGCTGCAACTCACTAAATATAAAGGGGAAAATTATTGATTAGATAAACACATAATAATATTCTGGAGGTGGTGTGATGGGAAACGATCTTGCAAAAATTAAGGCGGAAGCCCTTTCCGATTTTTCGAAATTCATCGGTCCTATGAAGGTACGGACTATGAAGGCTGCGGGGCTTGACATCATCGAACACAAACGCGAAGGGGTCAACGTCTGGGACATAACAGGGGAAAAGTACATCGACTGCCAGACCGGCTCGGGAATTATGAACGTCGGACGGCGCAATCCGGATATTGTTGAAGCCCTGAAAAAGGCCCTTGATACTTACGATATCGGCGTTTTTCTCCTCTGTTCAAAGCCGAAAGCCGACCTGGCAAAGAAACTTGCCGAAATTACACCAGGCGACCTGAAATGCACAATCTTCGGTGTTGGCGGAGGTGAAGCCAATGACGCGGCCATCAAGATCGCCCGCGGCTTCACCATGAAAAAAGAAATCATTTACACACAAAAGGCCTACCACGGCCATACCGGCTTCTCTCTTTCCGCCATCGGGCGTGACGCCTACAAGGAACCCTTCGAGCCGCTCATGCCGGGATTCATGATGGTACCCTTTGGAGACATAGAGGCCATAAAGAAAGCGATTACCGCCGATACCGCCGCAATAATCCTTGAACCCATCCAGGGTGAAGGCGGCATCAATATTCCACCCGATGATTACCTACCGCAGGTACGGAAATTATGCGATGATCACGAAATCCTGCTCATCCTCGATGAGATACAGACCGGTTTCGCGCGAACGGGAAAGATGTTCGCTTCCGAACACTGGGGTGTTGTTCCGGACATTATGACTGTCGCCAAATCGTTAGGCGGCGGCATCTACCCTATTTCGGCAACCATATTCAAGGAAGAAATACAGGACTTTTTCATACCCCATCCTTTCATACATCTTTCCACCTTCGGCGGTTCCGACCTTGGCTGCATTGTGGGCATGGCGGTCATCGACTATATACAAAAACACGACCTTGCCGGTCACGCCGAAAAGATGGGCATAAGATTCCGAACAGGCTTAGACGCACTCCTGAAGGACTATCCATCGCTCCTGCTCGAAGTGCGCCAAAGCGGCCTTATGATCGGGCTGCAGTATACCAACGAATCCATCGGGCCGCGGATGACGAAAAAACTTGCCGACAGAGGCGTTATTGCCATATATACAGGGAATGACCCGAGTATCTGCCGGCTGATGCCGCCTCTGGTGATTACCCCGGCGGAAGTTGATTTCGTCATCGATGCCCTCGCGGAATCCATGAAGGAACTTTCCGGAGAAGCCGGCATCGGCAAAAACGATTAATAATATAAATATATCTCAGGAGGAACGACATGGCTACAAGTCAGGAAATTCTTGAAGCGTTGGCCGACTATCAGGGCCAGTGCAACGAAAACAAAAGATTGCGCAAGATGCAGCGGGACTGGTCGAAGCTCATTCATTTCGTAGCGGAAGACACTGGAGACACATTCACCATGAATGTGGTGAATGGCGAAATTGTTTCCTTTGAATCAGGCGCGAGCGGAGCGCCGGATATCATTGTCACGGCAACGAGTGAAAACCTGTGTGACATGTTCTGGGGCGACCTCAACCCTTCGCAGAAATACCTTGACGGCGAGATCAAGGTGAAAGCAACGCAGGAAGACGTTATCAGGCTCGATGCCATCACCATGATCATCTGGCCCGATGTATAAACGGACGTATAATAGTATGTAAAACCGGATTTGTAATCTGCCGCTACAGGTTTGTCCGCTTCATAAGGGACTGATCATTCACAAAACAACATGAAGGAGGCTCAATGACTACGCTCAAGAAGGTTTTAAAACTCAGGACAGTCATATCTACATCGGTTGGAATGGCTCTTGCCACATCCTGTTACATTGCCGGCCTGCAAGTGGCCATCATCGTCGAGGGAGAACTCGCATGGATATCCATACTGGTTGCGGGACTGTTCTGTCTGCTCTCGGCCATGTGCTTTTCCGAGCTCACATGCCTGTATCCGTCGGCTGCAGGTATTAAACTTTTTATCCAGAACGCGTTCAACGAACGCATCGCCATTATTATCGGCATGTTTTATGTCGTGCTCGGCATCTCCATGGTCGGCGCGGAAAGCTATATCCTTTCGAGTGTCATGATAAGCGCTCATACATTCGTGAACCCGATGGCGGACCGTATCTTCTGGTCGTTTATCTTCATCATGTTTGTGTCATTCATCAACTACCGGGGAGTAAAGATTACCGGCCTGGCCGAAGACATCATGACATTCAGCAAGATCGCCCTGCTAGCCTTCGTTTCCATCTATACCATCTCGAAAATCGGGGTCGATTTCACCCCTGTTCTTGCCAGCCCGAAATTGACACTTGCAAATATAATCCAGGCGGCCGGAGTGGGTGTATTCCTTTTCGTTGGTTTCGAGTGGGTCACACCTCTTGCCGAGGAGACAGAGGATTACCGGCTCATCGGCAAGGGCATGCTTATTACCGTCGGAATTCTTTCTGTTGTCTATTCGCTGTTTACCGTTGCCCTGTGGATCGGACTCACCCCGCAACAGCGCATGAGCGGAACGGCAATCCCGCATATCCTTCTGGGCAGAAACCTCTTCGGCCTGCCGGGCGTGGCGCTCCTGATGTTCATGAGCGTGCTGGCATCGGTCACATCTTTCAATGCCGGCCTTTTGAACACCTCGCGCTTCACTTATGCCATGGCCAGGGATAATGTCCTGCCTAAAGTGTTCAGCAAACTCCATCCGGTCTATGCAACTCCCTGGGTTGCAATCCTGATGCTCATGATATTTGCGATGTCTGTGAGCATCGCTATTTTCATCACGGGCAATTATCTTTTCATCATACTGATGGCGGCGGCGCTTGAGTGTTTTATCTATGTTGTCGCGGGCGTATGCGTCATCAGGCTCAGGAAAAAATTCCCGGACAAAGAAAGATCGTTTAAAATCCCTCTGGGCTATACCATACCGGTTATCGTCATCGTGGTCTTTACCGGACTGATGCTTGCCATATTTACCGATGTCAGCCGCGACTATCTGGGAAGGGAGCTCTTTAAGAATTACTGGGTGGCCGTTGTCATGGTCGTATCTTTCCTCTGCATGACGCTTTATACACTTCTGGTGGTGCCCATTTTCAAGAAAAAAGCTGAAGAGAAATCCAAAACGATTGTAAAGAGAAGACCGGGCAAAGCCTGAAAGAGCCGGTTTTTTTCACCTGCAAGATTCATATGCAAGGATTAAAAATCACGTATTGAAAGAGGATAGCTATGGATTGCCAGAAGGAGATTGTATTGAGGAACGCGGTGCTCTGGGCCGACAACCCCATCAAGAAGATCATGGGCGGCATGCGCATCAGGGATGGAAAGATTCTGGAGATATGTCCGGGGGAAACACAGGCTGGGGCGGAATCTGTTGAGGACCTTCAAGGGATGCATGTCATACCAGGGCTCATTGACGCACACCGGCATTTTTTCATTCGGATCATGCCCCGAAAAGTGTAAAGTTCTTTCTGGATGGAGTAAATATGACCGCTTCGACCATGCCCGTCATAGCAGGGTTGAAGGTGGCCATCAGGCGGCAAAGGACAGCTTGTACACGGGCAGTGTTTCACCGTTTTACCCACTCCTGTCACAGAAGCCCACCCTGAGAGAGGGAAAGATATACCTGCCATACCTGAGGTTTGAAGATACCAAAGACCTCATCTTAGAGGCAAGTCTGCCCAAGCCAGATCGAGTCTTCCGGACTCGATTCATAATTCTCAGGTTAGGCCGGTTTTTTGAACTCGGACTAACCTCTCCCCTTTCATCCAGAGACAAAGTCATTGCCTATCCTCCGCAGGTTGTCGTGTCACGCCAGTGACGGATGTGGATATTGCAGGACTGCTCTCGCTGCCGAATTCACTTTTCGCTATTCACTATTTGTTTAAAGGGTAGATATTGCCGGCACCCTGTAGTGTTTGTTTGATTAAAAACCGGATAGCCGGCTGCTTCCCGCAAGAAACAATATGGTGATTGTGGTGGACATCCGGTCTTTCCGGTAGTAAAATACAAGCAGTTGATCATTTAAATTGAAGGTGGTGACATTATGAAACAGTTGAGAGTATTTTCCATTATTTCTAGTTTTTTCATGATCTTTTCTTTTTTAATCTTCCTGTTTCCCGGCATTTCTATAGCGGACGAAAAAGAAGAAAAACGCATAAGTGAATGTATGGATAGTTGCATCAGCAATGAGAAAGTCTGTTATAATATGACCGCGGATCCGAGACGATGCGAGGCAATATATAACGAATGCGTTGCCGCATGCAAACCGGAAGGAAATACTTCCAAGCAGGGAACATAGCAAACGTCATCCCAGCAAAGCCAGTCCTCAATCTGATCTGAGAGCGAGAATCTGAAAGCACATGTCAGATCGAGTTTTTTGGACCCGGCCAGACGCGCCTGAAGGTTCGCTCGGTAAGTTTCCTTACCCTTTGTAACAATAGCAAAATACCGTCATGCAAATTGCAAATAGTAATAATTAAATGCAGTAGAATTGTAATTTAACATGTGATATGTTTTTTTTAAAAGGTCAACCGGATAAACTATTGAATAATTTTAAGTTAAGAAAATATAGGAGAAAACAATAATGAAAAAAATACTATTGAATGTGATGATGTGCGCCATTATTATCTTTTGCGCGGGCACGTCAATCGCGGGATCTGATGTTGAAAAATCATTGAAGGCTAATTTCCCCGATCTCATCTATGATTCTGTAACTCAATCACCGGTAAAAGGAATATATGAAATTGTGTGGGGGAATAGACTCTACTATTTTGCGCCTAAAGAAGGCATTCTCATCGTGGGAGAGATGTTCGATAAAACGAAGCGGGATCTGACCGCCGACCGGATGCAGGTTGTAATGGCTAAGTTCAATAAAAATATAGCTATGAAGGCTAAGGACTTGCCTCTGGATAAGGCAGTTAAGACGGGCCAAGGGAAACACGTTGTGATAGAGTTCACCGATCCCGATTGCCCCTTCTGCCGCCAAGCGGCCAAGTTCTTCGAATCGCGGACAGATATAACTAAATATACCTTCTTCACACCTCTGCCGATGCATCCCGATTCTCCCAATAAGGTGAGGTATATACTCTGTCAAAACGATAGGGCCAAAGCATTTGATGAAGTAATGAAAGGTAAAATCGATAATCAAAAGTATCAGACCTGTGCGACTGCCGAAGTTGATGACCTTATCAAGCTTCATCAGTCTGAGGGCGCAAAAATGGGCATCACTAGCACGCCCTATTTCATTATCGATGGCAACGTAGTTTCCGGCGCCGACATCCCGAAAATCGAGAATCTGCTGGGCGATAAAGTTAGCGAAAAGAAATAGATGATTATTAATAAATTAGTTTTAAAAAGCCCGCCTCCCTGATTTTAACAGGAGAGGCGGGCTTTGCATTAAGCGGTCTTTATGGGAATCTTTGTTTCTTTTGCTTTGGCGCTCCGGTTTTTGGGAATCTTAACATCCAGAATGCCGTGAAGATAAAACAAAAATAAATTCAAAAAGCATACAATTATGTAAACAGGATTACACCGGAGATTAAAATTGCAATATCCAAACATAAAACATCTGTATAAATACTGCGCTTATAATGAGAATTCCCTTTTTATTCTCAAAAACAGAAAAATATGGCTGTCAAATCCGGAAGAATTTAACGACCCTTTTGATTGCAGATATAAATTCAAGGATGAAGTTGATCGTATCGAATTTGAAGGATATGGCACCAGGTATAATCCTGAAAAGATGGCCGAGTTGAAAAGCATAACGGCAAACGGTAAAAATGAAGGCATCTACAACACAATTTATACGAAGCTCTTAAACGATGTTGAGGAAGATCTAAAAAAACAGGCGTATTTTGTTTAAGTCATCATAGCGACAATATTTTGATGTGGTCGCATTATTCAGACAAACATAAAGGATTTTGTATCGAATTTGAAAGAAGTCCTGACAACAATCTGGGGAAATATGCCTGTCCGGTTAAATATGTACCTTTCAAATACAAAAAGGTAACGGTATTCAGCAGCAAGGCTTTTGAAATGAAGTTTTTAACCAAAGCCTATGACTGGAAATATGAAGGAGAATGGAGATTAATTGAAGAGGATGGACAGAATAAAACGATCGATCTCCCTGGCAATATTACGGCCATAATATTTGGCCTTAGAATGCCGGATTATCAGCGGGAAACAATAAGAGAAATTTTATCTGGCTTATCTCATATAAAGTATTACAAGGCAGAAGAATTGCCCGATCAATATAAAATCAAAATCATAGAAGAATAGACTGATAATTTCCCCTTGCCTGATAGAGTTTTTCCGTACTGTTGCCCAAATAATATCCAAGCAGGGCGCGTTTCCGCAAATGCGCCGAATTGGATTGCCAGGGGGAGCAATAATATTGGAGACGTCCCTTTTTTCAATAGTAATTATCATTTAAAACAATTGACATCTGGACAAAATTTTTCTATCATCCGCTATAAAGAAAGCAACGTCTTATCAAAGTTCACTAATAATTTTTGAAGAAGATTCACTTACCTAAAATAAGGAGGATTCCTTGAAAAAAACAGTATCTGTATTTTTGGGCATCTTTATAATGGCGCTGATCTGCAATGGTTGCATGGTCGCGCAAAGTAAATACCTGGAAAAAGTCAATGAAGCGGACGCTCTGTCCAAGCAACTGGCCGCGTCAACCGACGATAACGCATCTCTCAAGAAGCAAATAGCCAAAGTAACCGGTGACCGGGACGAATTGAACAAAGTTTTACAATCCAGAACGGATGATTTATCAAAAGATATTGCTGATAGCCGCCAGAAGATCGCCGATCTGGAAGCTGAAAATACCAAGATCAAGGGAAATCTGGCCGATTTAAAACAAAAATCACAGGAAGTGGAAAAAGAAAGCAATACGTATAAAGACCTTCTTCAGGAGATGAAAGGAGAAATCTCGCAGGGACAAATTACCATTACGGAACTAAAGGGAAAACTGACGATGGATGTTGTCGATAAAATCCTTTTTGACTCCGGTGAATCCAAGGTGAAAAAAGAAGGACTGGACGTGCTCAAAAGGGTCGTCGATATTTTAAAAAATGTGAAAGATAAAAATATCCGCATTGAAGGACACACGGATAATGTTCAAATTGCCGGCAAACTGGCCAAAATATATCCGACTAACTGGGAACTGTCCGCTGCGCGGGCAATCAACGTCGCAAAATATTTGCAGCAACAGGGGATCGATCCGAAAATTCTTTCTTCCACGGCGTTTGGCGAATATCAGCCGCTTGCCGATAACGATACACCCGAAGGTAGGGCGAAGAACCGCCGTATAGCTATTATCCTGATGCCGAAGGATTAACAGAAGAAATCAAGTCTTTGTTTTAATTTTAAACACATTGTCAACAGTTAATCTTATGCCGCCCGTCTGGTGTTGCCCCTAAATTTTTAGGAGTAGTCTGATAATTATTTTTTCCATGCTGCCGTTTTATGATATAATATAAAAAAATTGATGGATGTTTATTAAATGAGAGTATAATAGTTCTTTGAGTTCCTTTAATGGGTTCACAAATGAGAAAGAAGTCAACATACTATATCTCGACATCTGTGAATGAGGAAATTGTTGAAGTTGTTATTACCGGAAAAGTGACAAAGGATTCCGTTGGAAAATTGAAAAACGAAGTAGAAGCTGTCGCAAAGTCACACAACGCTAAAAAATTGTTATGTGATGTCCGCGCATTAGAGACACGTTTTGGATACGCGGAAACGTATTTTCGTATCACAGAGTCCCCTTCCTTTTTTCATCATATCAATACTGCCTTTGTGGATATTCCGGAGAATTCGGATTTACGGGCGTTTCATGAGTATGCTTCAAAAAACGCCGGTCTATCATTAAAATGGTTTACCGATATCGATGATGCCAGAGCATGGCTTAAGAACCAATAGACGAGGAATGCAATTAATCTATGTAAATAAAAACATTATACAACATTAATCAATCCGTAATCTTTAACACCAAGGAATCAAAATGAAATTACGTGACAAAATAAATCTGTTCCGCTTAATTGTTATTTTTAGTCTGGAGACGTCATATGGCAATGGATAGAAAACAACTTATACAACAAATTGAAGGCCTGCGTAAATCACGTGTAATCACTTATCTGACAAGTGACCGGCAGGGACCGTTTAATGCGCGCATCGCGATGGATGTGATCCCCTTCATAAGCAGGCAAATGCAGACTATCGGTAAAATAAAGAACGTTGACTTATTTCTTTATAGCGCGGGAGGAGACACAATGGTCCCGTGGAGGCTTGTCTCAATGATTCGTGAATATTGCGATAAGTTTTCCGTGCTGATTCCTTATAAAGCCCACAGCTCCGCAACAATGATTGCGCTTGGCGCTGACGAGATTGTGATGAGCAACCTATCTGAAATTTCACCCATCGATCCTTCAACCGCGAATGTATTTAATCCTCTTGATCCGGCAAATCCACAAAATAGAATCCCGATAAGCGTCGAAGACGTGATGGCATATTTTGATCTGGCTAAAAACAAATTCAAAATCAAAGGCGATGAGGAGCTTTCCAGGATATTTACGAAATTCGTAGAATCGAATCCGCAAATCCATCCGTTAGCGCTGGGAAACGTAAATCGCATACACAATCTTATCCGCATTCTCGCCAAGCGGCTTCTTAAAAGCCACGCTGTTCAGCCCAGAGAAGAAGAAATTGAGAAGATTGTCGATTATTTTACGGAAAAGCTGTATTCCCATCAATATCTTATTGGAAGGAAAGAGGCGAAAGAAGACTTAGGCATAAAAACAATTGCAGATGCAGATAATGACCTCTCGAACGTGATGACTGATCTATACGAGGAATATAATAAAGAATTGGATTTCGGAAAAATTTGGAATCCTGAAAATGAACTTGGAGTAAATACAGTGCAAAATAAAAAAGATTATAAAATCGCTTTTGTCGAAAGTTCATCTTTTTCAAATTTCTACGAGATTTCCGTAAACTATCTAAAACAACAGGTAAATGTGTTACAGCAAACACCGCAGGGATCGGTTCAAATTCCGCAGGATCAGGTCGGATTTAAGATTATCAGCCAGGGCTGGAAATAATTTGACAAGATATTTTCAGCAGGCACTCCTTTATGAATTTTTGTTTTTCTAATTCCGCCCATCAATATTATATTTCAACTGGAAATGAATGAGCGGCAAGGATATAATCTTATCATATACAAAACATTAATTATGGATCATGGCATGGTTAATCTGCGATCAATGACAGCCGAAGATATTGCCCAAATAAAAAAATGGCCGGTATATCTTGACGGATTTGAGCAAATGGATTATGCGTTGAGAGAACATGGATGGCTTGATGAATACCTGAATAAGCCAAAAACCTGGATATTTATCGCCGAAGCGAACAAGCGGGTTATAGGATTCTGCCTGCTTACTATTACGGCGAAGGGCCAGGCGGAATTCCGTATCGCCATCCACCCGCGTAAGACGGGCAAAGGGTGGGGTAAGAAAGTCGCTATTGCAACTCTAAAAAAAGGTTTCCAACAACTCAACATGGATAAGATTCATTTGATTGTGAGAAAGAATAATCATCCGGCGATAAAGCTTTACCAAAACATTGGATTTATAAAATCCGGTGAAAGCAAACATACGATACAGAATAAACGTATTGAATTTGAAGATATGGCACTGACCAAAGAGAAATTTAAGAATCTCGATATTGAGGTGACAAAATGAATACCGCATTGCTGTTGATTGATATTCAGCTAGATTATTTCCCCGGCGGAAGGATGGAAGTTGTCGGGGCTCTCGAAGCGAGCAGGGCCGCTAAAAGCCTGCTGGGCTATTTTAGACAGGGGAATTTACCAATTGTCCACATACAACATATTTCCATGCGAGCGGGCGCGACATTTTTTCTGCCGGATACGGAAGGAATAAATTTTCATGAAAATGTCAGGCCTGTGCCTGATGAAACAATAATCAAGAAATATTTTCCAAACAGTTTCCGGGATACGGATTTGCAAAAATATCTTGAGTCCAAAGCAATAAATGAGCTCGTGATTTGCGGGATGATGTCGCATATGTGTATTGATGCGACAGTGAGAGCGGCCTTCGATGAAGGATACTCCTGTGTTGTCGCTCATGACGCTTGTGCGGCGAGAAACCTGGTTTTTAATGGCATTGATATTCCGGCGCTTCATGTTCATGGAGCTTACATGGCCGCCCTCGGCGCTGTTTATGCGAAGGTGTCAAGCGCCGAAGAAATAATCGCGACTCTGCAAAATACCTGACAAATCAGGCATGAGGGACGTGGCATAAAGCCTGCGTTTTTTTATTGAAGACATCCGCCAAGTCTTGTTTTTTTATTTTGTTTTTTTCATTATATATTACAGTGGGTAAGAAAAGGAGAATCATGTGAGGAAAATACTTTTTTTCGTGATTGCCTGTATTGTCTTATCAGGATGCGTTCTTAATAAATCAGTATATATTCCATATAATGACAAAGGTCATAAAGACGCGTTTTATGAATGGTCTCCCCATGATGATGGAGGCGAGTGGTGGTACCTTACCGGGTATGCGTCCGATCAAAACGACAAGTTGTACCTTTACCAGATTACGATATTCCGCGGATATTTCATTCATAACGTGGTTTCTCTCTTGGAAGCGTATGCTCTCCATTTGTCTTTTACAGATTGCTCAACCGGGCAACATGTGTTTTCCGAAAAGATTAATTTAAGCTCTGATGAGGTCTATGCTGATTCGCGATGCGCTTTTTTTAAAGACAGCATGATGTGCCTGGATAATCAACAGATCAAAATAGTGGGCAGGAGTGACAAGCTCAAACTGAATATTGAAGGCACGACTACGAAGGATGCCGCATGGCATGGAAAAGACGGTATTATCGTCATGGGACATCCTGAAGATCCAAAACAGAGGAGTTACTACTATTCCTTTACCAATATCAAAACAAAAGGAGAGATCGAATTCAAGGATAAAAATGATAATTGGATAAAGATTGATGGCAATGGCAAGGCATGGTTTGATCGGCAATGGGGAAAGTTCAGCGAGTTGGGGTGGGAATGGTTTTCCTTCAGATTCTTTGATGATGAGGAGATCATGCTTTTCCCCTTTCCCAAAACGGGAAGCAAAGAAGGGACATATATTGACAAGAAAGGAACGACGATCAGTTTTGATAATTTTACCTATAACGTAAAGAAATTTGAAATGTTCAACGGTAAAAAGATCGGACTTGGGTGGAACGTGACTGTTCCATTTAAAGAGAAGGAATATGAAGTAGTCCCTGTTGTTGAAGACCAGTTCAATCCGGCATTTATTCAGGATTACTGGGAAGGTATATGTAAAGTGTTCAACAACAGAGGCGAGCTTGTAGGGTATGGTGTTATTGAAACTCCAGGGAACGCTTACTGAAGAAGCCCCCAAACCCTGACAGGCGTGTGATCTGCATCTGACAAAATAATTTTCGCGTTTGATAAAAAAGGGCAGGGTCATCAATGACTCTGCCCTTTTTTACGCGCAAATCTATCCGCAATCGTTAATTGCTGCAAACACATCAGGTTCAATAGCAAGGGGTAAAACAGATAATCCCGTTCTATAAGTTAATGTAATAGATAAGATGTAATAATGTTGCGACAAAGTTATTGAAATTAAAAAAAATAAGAGTATGGTCTTAAACGTTTTTTGATCATTGTTATAAAGTAAACAAAAAATTGAACTTCATATACTAATTACTGGCGTCATAATAACAGGAAGGATGCAACATGGAAACTCATGAAGAAGCATTGCAATATCCCGATTTCCGAGATCGAAAAACAGGGCTTGTTGTATGCGGAATCCTTGAAATTATTCTCGGCGTGCTATGCGCGCTTATGGCGCTCGACTTTATCGTCTCCCCCACTCTTCATAATAATGCCGCCCGATCCATAAATGCCGGCACGATAGCTCGTGCCGGTTTCCCGGCCATTTTGTTTATCTGGACGGGAATAGGTTCCATTAAAACCCGCCGGTGGGCAAGAGCGCTTTCATTGGTTTTGTCATGGATCTGGCTTCTGGCTGGAGTAAGCTGTCTTATTCTTATGTTGGTGTTTATGCCCAATACACAGGACCAGCTGTCCCCGAAAGGACAGATGTCTAAAGACATAACGGTGATTGCCAAATATTGGATACCCGGATTAATGGCAGTCATTTACGCGATTGTACCGGCGGCGCTTGTCCTGTTTTATGGAAGCAGGAATGTGAAGGCAACATGTGAGTTAAGAGATCCCCTGATTCGCTGGACAGATAAATGTCCTTTGCCTGTTCTGGCTGTGAGTCTTACGTATGGATTGGGGGCATGCTTAATGTTATCAAGGGGATTTTACTGGTGGGCGATTCCGTTTTTTGGATTTGTCGTAAGCGGAATGGCAGGTTCAGTAGCGGCTCTTATTAACATTTTATTGTTGGGTTACGTGGCCTGGGGCACTTACAAATTGAAAATTACGGCGTGGTGGTGCGCGATATTTATAACTGTTGCATGGGCGCTATCCGCAAGCATTACACTCTCGCGTGTAAGTTTGTGGGATCTCTATGAAAAGATGAATTTCCCAAAACAGCAATTGGAAATCATGACACAGTATATTATGCCGCACTATTCTTCTATGGCCTTGTTTTCCCGGATCTGGGTTGTCTGTATCGCGGGTTATTTACTTTACGCGAAAAGATACTTTGCATCCCCTTCAGTCTAAACCAAAACAACACATAAGATTGCGGTTTTCGTTGTAATCGAGTCTTTTTGACTTTCCCTTCTTCTTCATCTATTCAACATGCTTGCATTATCAACATCCAGGTCAAATAAAATGGCCGAACCCAGCCTGTGATAATATGTTTATAATAAGCTCATAGGTGAATAAACAGTTTAATCGTTTTCCACCATATTTAGTTGATACACCATATATGGTTGATCATTTGAAATCATAAAAAAATGCTGTCAGCAAATACTTAATTATATCATGGTGATAATGATTATTATCGGCTTACTTATTATGGCCCATATTTTGCTTTAATTGTTAGTTAACAATGCTTGCTATTTAATAGCTGCAATCATTAATGAGGAATTTGCATGCGTATATTTTGAGTAATGGCTTAGAAATGCGATACCGTATCACCTCTCCATTTCAAAACTTTCAGAGAGACCCGGAATCGTCCTGAAGTCAAAAACTCATAATGAACCGTTAAGAGAATATCTTACTGTTTCTATTCCTGCTGTTTCCAATTTCTTAACCTTCATAGTTCGTTATCATAAATATTTAAAACGCTCTTAACAGTATTTTGCCACAAAGGATAATGAAAACTTCAGGATTGATCCTGAAAAATGCCGGGATAATAAGCACTGCCCGACAGCGATTAAATATAACAATATAGAAATAGGCCATATAGGAGACAAATGTATGAACAACGTAACTGCAGCTAAGGAAAATCATTCTGCCATGGTTGATCCCCGTGCCGGTAAATACCTGACCTTTTTTCTTTCCAATGAGGAGTATGGTGTGGAGATACTCAAGGTTCAGGAAATCATCGGCCGGATGCCGATCACACCGGTTCCGTTGACATCAAAGTATATCCGGGGAGTCATCAATCTGCGGGGTAAGATTCATCCGATCATGGACCTCAATGTTAAGTTCGGCATGAATCAGACAGAGATTACCGACGAGACTTGCATGATTGTAATCAAAACAACAAGCCTGATGATGGGGATTCTGGTGGACAAGGTCTCCGAGGTTGTCAATGTGGCTTCCGATGATATCGAAGACACTCCGTCTTTCGGGGAGGACGTAGATACCGAATATCTTTTAGGCGTGGGCAAGACAGGAGGACGTATCCGCCTGCTTTTGGATATTGAAAAGGTGATAACGGCATATGATGTCATCAATATGCAAAAGGCCGCGGTCTCAGATAACAAACAGTGAGCGACCAAATCAAAATAAATTCAATTTGAATTAGATAACATGACAATAATGAGAAGGAGGCAGGAGCATGCACATTAACAACATTAAAATAGGCGCAAGGCTGACTGGAAGCTTCATGGTAATTGTGGTCATACTGATCGCGGTGGCTATGGTGGGCTACATAAATATAAGGTCTATAGCGATCCGCAGCGCTGCCATGTATACCCTAAACACCGCTGCCATTGAGCAAATGGGTTCCATTAATGCCAGCCTCGAAAAAATACGGGGGGACATTTATCGCTATATCGATCTGCCGCCGGAAAGAAGTAAAACAGCCCAAAGCATCAGCGAACAAATCAGTGTAGTAAACGATATAATGAGGGCTTACCACAACCGCAATGATATAGCCCCGGAAGAGAAAAAGCTGATTGCCGATTTTGACACTTCCTGGCCCGAAATGCAGCGGGGCTATCAAGTGGTGATGAAAGACGCGGATGACAACAATAATGCCGATATCACCCGTCTGATGACTGACGGCAGTTATGTCGTTGAAGCCAGAAAGAAAACCATAGCCACGGTTCATGATCTCAATAGTTTCAATCGTACCAGTGCTGAAACAGCCAATAAGTTAAACCGTGACGCCGCATCTAAAGCCTCAGTTGCCGTATTTGTTGCCGCCATATTCGCGGTGGCATTGGCTATTGTCCTGGGACTGATCCTTACCATGTCCATCACAGTGCCTTTGAAAAAGGGGGTGTGGATGATGGAGGAATTGGAACAGGGGCATCTTACGGAACGCTTGAACATAAAGCGGAAAGATGAAATCGGCATATTGGCTCAGGCCATGGACAGATTTACCGATAAATTACAGAACGTGGTAGTGGGCACATTAATAAAGATATCGGCCGGCGATGTTGCGATAGAACTGCCTCCGATGGACAGCAAAGATGAAATCGGTCCGGCCCTTAAACTGATGATAGAGACCATCAAAAATCTTATCAAGGAAATGGATATCTTGACCAGCAGCGCCTTGGATGGCAAACTCGACGTAAGGGGTAAATCCGAAACATTTAACGGGGCATATCGGGATATCGTGGCCGGCGTCAATAACACTCTGGATGCAATTATGGGGCCGATCGGCGAAGCATCTATGGTTTTAGACAAAGTAGCTAACAAGGACATGTCCGCCCGTGTAAATGGCGATTATAAAGGTGACTACGCCAGGATCAAAGAGTCTATTAATTCGGCTGTTGAGAACCTGGATAAAGCCCTGCAACAGGTGGCCATCGGCGCCGAACAGGTAGCCTCCGCCAGTGTTCAAGTGAGCACCGGCGGGCAGGCGCTGTCACAGGGCGCAAGCGAGCAGGCAAGTTCTTTGGAGGAAGTATCCAGCAGTCTGCAGGAGATGTCCTCCATGACCAAACAGAACGTCCTGAACGCCAGGGATGCCAAGGGCGTGGCGGATCAGGCCCACAGCAGCGCTGATAAGGGCGTGGAGAGCATGAGCCGGATGTCGTCGGCCATCAACCGGATCAAATCGTCGTCGGATTCCACAGCCAAGATAGTCAAGACCATAGACGAGATCGCATTCCAGACCAATTTACTGGCGCTGAATGCCGCGGTGGAAGCGGCCCGTGCCGGAGATGCCGGTAAGGGATTTGCTGTAGTGGCCGAGGAAGTAAGGAATCTGGCCATGCGGAGCGCGGAGGCGGCCAAGAACACGGCCAATTTAATTGAAGAAGCAGTCAAGAATTCTGAGAACGGAGTGAATATCAACGCCGAGGTCTTGAAGAACTTCCAGGATATTGCCGAAAAATCCAACAAGGTCAGCCAGGTAGTGGCTGAGATAGCGGCGGCATCCGAGCAGCAGGATCAGGGAATAAGCCAGGTGACCAAGGCTGTGGAGCAGCTTAACCAGGTAACCCAGCAGAACGCGGCCAATGCCGAGGAATCGGCCAGCGCGGCCGAGGAGATGTCCTCTCAGTCCGAGGAGATGCGGAGCATGGTGGCCGGTTTTAAACTTACCGGCTCAGGCGAATATATCCAGTCCCCGCGGTCAGGCAGACCATCGAGGCATCTGCTGTACAATAATCCGGCTCAACAGAAAAAAGGTTTCAAAGCGGGGGTCGGCCTTCAGCCCGATCCCCGTAAAGTGATACCTTTGGATGACAAAGACAGCAGCATATTAAGCACCTTTTAACTCTGCCAAAGAGTGATGTTGTTGAAAGTTCCTTTCTCTTCTCTTCTGTTCTGTTAAACGGAGGGGGGGGGGGGGGGAACGGGGGGACCAATAAGGCGGGTTATTTTTTTTTAAATTATGTTTATTTTTTAATTTTTTCAGTTTTCATTTTTTTTTATAGAGTTGATTCT
>Ga0074045_10000786_pt1 | contig 31076 bp, 25 predicted proteins | sample BogForMeECP23OM2_FD_94442 | JGI IMG/M metagenome (GOLD analysis project Ga0074045, IMG submission 94442) | Bog forest soil microbial communities from Calvert Island, British Columbia, Canada - Bog Forest MetaG ECP23OM2 | ecosystem: Environmental > Terrestrial > Soil > Wetlands ...
CCTTCATTAGTATCAGATTGCCTCCACATTTGCGCGAAACTTAAGAAGAATCTTTGATCACCCGTCAATCCATCAATTATTTTCGGCTCCTTTTTCAATGAAAGTTTATAGGCATGGTAGGCCATCGTCAACCCACCGAAGTCTGCTATATCCTCCTGCAGGGTTAGGTTGCCGTTTACATGTAGGCCGGGCAGGATTTCAAACCTGTTGTACTCATTCACCAAAATATCCGTGTTTTTATTAAAGCTCTCAGCATCTTTTGGTGTCCACCAACTAGTTAAATTTCCATTTACATCGAACTTTCTACCCTGACTATCGAAGTGGTGAGTCATCTCGTGTCCTATAATGGCGCCAATGGCACCGTAGTTGACTGCATCTTCAGCGTCTTTGTTAAAGAAAGGAGGCTGAAGAATGCCAGCTGGAAAGACTACGAGAACCTTATTAGGATCAGCATAGGCGTTGGTCTCTTGGGGATTCATCTGCCAGAGCTTACGATCCACTGGCTTGCCTATCTTATCCAAGCCATCGAAATTATGGTGGAACTTAAATTTCGAGGCACGAAGGATATTCATGACATATGAATCATTATTCACTTCGAGCTCTGAATAATTTAACCATTCATCGGGGTAGCCTACCTGAACATCCAAGACATCAAGCTTCATTAGGGCCTTTTTCTTGGTTTCAGGTTCCATCCATATCAAATTTTTAATTCTTTCTCTGAAGGCTTTCTTTAGGTTGGCTACCATCTCCTGCATCCTGGCCTTGGAGCCTGAGTCGAAATACCTGTCTACATAGACCCTGCCTATGTCCTCACCTATGGCTTTGTATTCTGCGTCAAGGACGCTCTTCCAGCGAGGCTTCATTTCCTGTTGGCCATTTAGATCTTTCTCATAAAAATTAAAGTGCTCTCTCTCCAGATCTGAGCTGAGATAGGGTGACGTAGCTAAAATCAGCTTCCAACGAAGGAAAGTTTTCAAGTCAGTTATACCATCTTCCTGAGTAACGGTACTTAACTCTTTAAAGAAGGAAGGGTTTCTAACATTGACCTCAGCTATTTCTGGGTGGCCCAAGAAACTGAAGGCACTAGACCAATTCATGCCTGGGGCAAGGGTCTGAAGCTCCTCAAGGCTCATCTTGTTATATGTCTTGACCTCATCTTTATCTTCCACGTTAGTGAAGGATGCATTGGCGAGCTTGGTCTCTATCTTCATGACTGTTTTGGCATTACTCTCAGCGATCTCTGGGCTATCACCGAGAAAGACGAACATTTTGGCAATGTGAGTTAGATATTTCTCTCTTATCTGGATAGATTCGTTGTCCTGCCTGAAATAGAAATCTCTATCTGGGAGGCCTAAACCCCCCTGAGTGAGAGTAACGATCATGACCGTACTGTTCTTTTTATTGGGTTCGGCATACATAGAGAAGAAAGGGTCCATGCCATAATCCATCATTTGCATCGATACATACTGGACATCGGAGATGTTGGCGATGTTGTCTATCATCTTTAGCTCGTCTTTGATGGGATCCAGACGTTGCTTTTCAAGGGTAGCAGTATCCATTCCAATAATATAAAATTCACCAATCTTCTGCTCGAGGCTTTCCTTAGGAGCAGAGGTGTTGTTGGCTGCACCCTCCACGATCTCTTTGACGCGGTCGTAGGTTCGGTCCTCCACTATCAAAAATTCTCCGTATTGTGATTTATCTGGAGGTACTGGGTGGTTTTTAATCCAAGCTCCATTAACATACTCATAAAAATCATCGCCAGGTTTTACAGAGGGGTTCATATTCCCTGGATCGAAAACCTTCTCATATTCTGAAATGGTTGTATTATCCATCATGGTTTCAGAAGAACCAAAAGCTGCGAGGCTTAAAGTGATAATTAGCGCTATACAAAAAGCGAATACAAATATTACTCTCTTTCTTTTCATGAGTCCACACTTTCTATGGATTTTAGGATATCTCTTACACTAAAGCATATGTCTTAGCTAATTTCTCTAAAGCTCCAGCATTGGGTATATTCATCTTATATGTACTATATTATCATCATCAGTTATGAAGCCCATATTGGATTTAATTCTCTGAAAAACCAGAGTAATAATGTAAAGAATGAATACTATGCTAGTTATAAAAGGCTCACTAGGTAGGGCTCATAAAACTAAATGAAGAGCTCAAGCCACGTCGCCCTTATAGCAAGAAATATGGAGATCATTATGCCTTGTTTGGGCCGTTTTGCAATTAGACTGAGAAATTCCTGGTCTTAGGCGTATTGCATATTCATTCCAAATAATTTCCGTTTATCTAATTTGCTTCCTTAAAGAATTTATTATATCCTTCTGTGTCAATAAGTTTCTACTCGCTTAGTCGGTTACCTCATCATTGTATATTTCAAACTGGGAAATTTAAGAAATTCATTGATTGAGTTGTGTTGTCTGTTATCGATGTCACTCCACATTCACAGGTGTTGTCATCTCCACATCCACATGATCTATCATCTCCAAACCCATATGTTCTATCATTTCCACATCCACATGTTCTATCATCATGGTTATAGGACTTTGCGCCTACGATATTTACAAGCATTAAAATTATAGCTACTGAAACTACGGCTACTTTATACAATTTATTTTTATTTATCATGTATTTCACCCTTTTAGATATGCTTTACCTATAGTTTGAATCCATTATTTAACATAAATATTGAAAAAAAAGGAGAAGATAGTTAAAGGTTATTATATTTATAAATATATATAGTTAATAGAATCCTTTTTCCTTAATGCAAATAATGAAGAAAAAGATACGGAATCAACCACATTTTACGTAACTTTTGGTACACTGCTAGAACTATATAATTATTAATTCCTTTACCCTACATGTATAAATTTTCTTTACACTATAGATATTAGTATAAAGTTATTTCAGCTCTGGTTTTAAAGACATGATTTTGTTCCCTTATCATGAAAATTTAGTTCTGTATCAACTAAATAGGATGAAATTACTACGTTGCAAAGTTCTTTCACCAAAAAATAGGATTAACCGTTTTGCTGATGTAGACTTTCATATTTTAAGATAAGTTGGTCTATGAAGCAGGTGGTGAATGATATTTTATACACGTTGAAAAACTGCATTTGCTCCCTATTTTATAGATTTTTTTGAGAATTCTCTACATATGATTTGTGGATAATATTTCTAGATTATAAATGGAATAGTCAGGATGAATCTGCTGCATCTGGATTTAGCCCATCTATATTCTATCGTCATAAAAGACCAACAAAAGTACCAACTTTACAATAAACAAAATCAAATACTACATATTTATATAAAAAGAATTTTCGTGTTTAAAAAGAAAAATCTGAATTGGATTATTCAATTTGATAGTTTTCAATTTTGTTGACAAACTTTAATATTTTAGAGATGGTTATATTGTCATCGTCAAGGTTCTTATTGTTATTTCGCATCACAACATCAGGTATAGTATCTAAATAAGAATGCAGTACATGAGTACCATCGCTAACAAGTAATATTTTTTTATTTTTACTCATTGCATAGCCTAGGTCGTAAAATACGTTTTGACCATCTCCTAAAATAGCAATTACTAAATTACAGCTATTTATATAGTCAGGAATGATCTCTCTAGCATTTGAGCTATCCTTCGTTGATTCCATTATACTTTTCACTTGATTGCCATTATGTTCAAGTTCTTGTTGTAAATTAGCCACAAAAAAACTTTCTGTCTCGTTATATGGATATGATAACAAAATATTTTTCATGTGAACCTACTCCATGATCTATTCAACTTCCAAATTTGAAAAATACTTTGGAACTTTACATTTTTCTTGTGTACTATGTATTCCAAAATTCGTAAAACTTTTCAAAGCATTTTAACAATCATTACACTGTAGATCTATATATGCCTTTTCACACATGCACACCTTTTTGCACATGTATGTGTTTTTTACGCAGGCTTTGGTTCTATTTAATTTCTTAGTTTTCGATATTCAAAATATATCAAAAAGCTATATTCAAATACTCTTTTTATAATTGGATATTCTCCCATTGCACGAGAAATGTAACTATTCTGGGTTCCGTTGCAAAAACTTTAAAATAAGCATGTAAATCTATGAGTATAAAAAATCAAGAGATCTTAGGAAATATCCCAACATTCTAAAATAGTACCAAAAAATTGATTAATGTATTTTACTTCATTAAAAAAGAATAATTTAGATCATTTATTTGCCCTTTTTGATCATATTCATAGCTCCAATTTTTGTTTTCATCGATGCATAGATTTGATAGCAAAAACTATGCATACTGAAGATCTAAAAATAGAGGCTGTGTCGATATAAATATTGAGTTCAAACGTTTTTATTTTTTAATATAACTTCCGTAACAATCTAAGAATAATTTGAGTAGCTATGGCACTTTTACGTAATTCTTCAAAACATATATTCATATATTGTTATTGAAGAAATGCGACTTTCTTTTGTGATAATTGGATAGTTTAATAATTATCTCAAAAAGGGACATAAATATAGTTACTATATAGCAGTCCACCAAATTAGGAAAACATGCTGTAGAAATCGTACTCACAACCGAATGTTATATATATTGTAAAAATACAATTTGTATTGGATTTTATTATCGTTTTTTTAATTTTTTGAGTCATTTTGTGCAAAACTAGTTTGATGTAACAAGCAGAAAGGCTAAAAGACTGCTACTAGAGGTCTACGGGCCTGGAATCGCCAAAAGTATAAATTCTTCTGACGACTAGGTATTACTCTCCAACGTGCGATAATACGTGTTGTTTTAAAGAATTCATGCTTTGCTATTTATAACCCCGCAAGGTTACGATTCCAGTGCGTTTAGCTTTTCTGTTCAATTTTGAACATAAAAGAGACCCACAAAATGATATTATATAAACATAAAACTGAATTATTTTCAAAATGTTTTTTTGAAAATCACCATTTTAAATCCAGATATCTCTGCAAACTAAATGGTGTGCAGAAGTACGACAAAGTAACTAGCATAAGGTGGATGCTTGTAGCAGGACTTGTGATTAATTCAACTAGGAGGACCTAAACTATGGTTCTCCCTGAATATAGAGAAGTAATTCCTGAAAACATTCCCGAAGAGCTTAAAGAACTCAATCAGTGGGTAGTTTGGAAACCAATTAAAGAAAAAGGTAAATCTAAACCTGGAAAAATACCCATATCCTTGCAAATAAATGAAACCACAGGTGAAAAGGAAATAGGGCCAGCTTCCTGTAATAATCCTAAAACATGGATGACTTTTGAGGATGCAAGGTCGCTTCTCAACTCATCAAAGAAATATAAAGGGCTTCAAATTGCACTTGCACCTAAACCACCAGATGATAATACAGATAGACTCATAGGTATTGATTTTGATCAGGCTGTTCTTCTTGATGGTTCAATTAAGCCGGAACTATTAGAAGAGATCCACTCCTTTAGTACTTATTTTGAACTCTCTCCTACAGATGGCCTTAGAGGATTCTGTTATGGGCATTTTCCTGTGAATGAAGGGGTACATGCAGGAAATATTGAAATTTATCAATACGGCAAATTTCTCACAGTTACAGGACATAAATTAACGGATGCTCATGCAACTGTGGAACCTGCACAGGAAGCTCTAACAGCTTTACGCGCTAAACACTTTAGCTCGTTCTCTGAGATCGATGAAACTAATTTACCCTTGACATCCATTTCACTTACAGATGATGAAATTCTCACCCGTTTGTTAAATTTTAACCTCTCTGAGCAGTTCAAAAATTTATATTATAAAGAAGCTTCTGAAGTAGCTGATCACAGTGTTTTGGATAAGAATCTATGCGAATTGTTTGCTTTTTGGACACAAGACAAAGAACAAATTGATCGGCTGTTTCGTAAATCTAGGCTTTTCAGGGACAAGTGGGACGATGTACATGGACATGATAGCACTGGATCCCTAACATACGGACAGATGACGATCAATTATGCGCTGAAAAAGCGTAAGAATGTCTACAACCCATGCAATACTACCCAAAATAAAGATGAACTAATGCAAAATAAAGCTCCGTCTACATTCTCATGTTGTGTTTACCCTTATGATACAAAAGAAACCGGCATATATAAAACGAAACATTCCCAAAATCAATCTACTGGAAAGGCGGAATCTGTAGATGAATTATTGTCCCCGACACCATGTATCATAACTGCAGTTGGCGTTAATATCGATACAGGCACAATTATGTATAAACTTTATTTAAAAGATTCACGGGGTAATGAAAAGGTTCTATGGAAAAAGCCAAGTGAGTTATTAAAGAAAGTAGAGGTAGTTAAACTCCTTGATGAAGGGATGCATTTCAAAGAATCCGACTCTACCGATATAATAAGGTTTTTTGATAAGTTTATCACGCAATATCAAGATGTTCTACCAGAAGAAAACGTAGCTTCTAAGAGCGGATGGAAAAACGATTTTTCTTTATTTGTGGTCGGCGATAAAGCAATCTCAGCTACTGGAATACAAACTGTGCTTCAAAAAGACAATCCAACAGCTGAAGTGTATACACAAAAAGGAGAGCTGGGCCCGACTGTAGAAGCTATAAATATGCTTAGAAAGTACGATGCAGTTAATTTTAAACTTTACACTGCTTGTACTCCCCCTGTCTTGAAACTCCTAAATATACGTTCTTTTGTCGAAACTCAACAAACTCCATCAGGACGGTTAAAAACTACGATGGGTTTCCTTGCAGCTTCTATTTGGGGGGATCCTGAAAGATTGCAACTAAATGCAGAGTCTACACGTGCCGGAATCCAAAAACATGTTGAGTTCTGTACGGATTTGCCTATTTTTGTTGATGAAACTTCAATCACTGATAACATTAAAGACATGGTTTATCTAATCGCCAATGGAGTTGGAAGAAGTAAAAGTAATTCTGAAGGCGGTTTAGTCATGCCTTCTACTTGGTCCACGGTTGTACTAACCACCGGAGAAAAACCGATACTTTCTGAAAGTGCTCAGATGGGACAGCAAGTGAGAGTAGTCCCCTTGAGAGATGGAGTTAATGAGAAGCTACCGAGTTTAACTGTAAAACAAATTTTAAATACTATAACCACAAATTACGGGCACATTGGTATTCTTTTTATGCAAAAACTCTTTAAAGAAAAGGATAACATCAAATTTCTATTTAATGCTTTTTTGAATGACTTTCCAGAAATGGAAGATATTACAAGTGATCGAGCAAAAGAATATTATGCAGCTATTGCTACGGCAGGATACTTATTAGAAAAGGTGTTCGAGGAAATAAAGGTTGACGCTAAAAACTCTTTGGCTATATGTAAACATTATTTCCATGAAAATGTAATCTCTAATAGCTTTGTATCAGATCATATTAAGGCTCTTGGTGCTGCTTATTCTTTGTTTAGTGCCAATGAAGTGTACTTTCGAGATGAAGACGGAGAGCATATACTTAATCATGAGAGATATGGGTGGATTCGAAATGATAAAGAACATGGTTCATGTGTCTGTTTTATCCCAGATAAACTTAAAAAATACTTAAACAGCGAAATCGGACCGAACACTTACGAAGCTGCAACAGATGAATGGAAAAACCTAGGAATTCTAATTCCCAAGCTACAAAAAAGCAAAAGTACAGACTCTTTTACTAGACTTAAAAAGAATGAAATTAGCGTTAGTGAAAGAAAAGTACCAGTTATTAAAATTCCATTTAATGCATTCACAAAATACCTAAAACTTGAAGACGAAAATAAAGAGAAACTAGAATCTAGTGAAGTTCCAGAAGATAATAATGAGCTTCATACTTCTACAACTCTGCAAGCACAGGAACCTTTTAAAGTTCCTTCTGAAAGGGTTAAAATTGCAACTTCTCTAGATGACTTTGAGAAAATCGTAGGGGTTGCTGCGGATAATAATCATATAATAGTAACTGATGATGATACAGAACTAGCTGAAATCATGAAACAGAGGGGCTATTAAGAATGCTTCTCGTATATCTTGATATCGAAACGGATAATACTAATGGATTTGGACTTGATGTATTCAGCAGCAAAATCGTTACTGTACAAATCCTTTTACCGACTGGGGAAAAAAGAATCTATAAAGACCCTATAAAACTAGATAAAATAAAACCACTATTAGAAACAAACCTAGTTATAGGTCACAACCTTAAGTTCGATTCAAAGTTCTTAAAGCACCATTTAGGGATTACTCTCTATAATGTCTATGATACCTATTTAGCTGAAATTATCCTTTCTGGTGGACTTTATGTAGGCAAATACGGAGTTTTAAAACTTAGTGATTTGGTATTCAGATATTGCGGACAGAAGCTAAGTAAGGAAGAACAGCAAGGCTTTAGATATGGGGTTCCTCTCACCGATGAACAAAAACAATATGCTATAAATGATTTGAAATATTTACCTGAAATATTCAAGCAACAGCAGGCCAAAATTAAACTTTTAGGGCTTGAAAATGTTATTGACATAGAGATGAAGGCCTTACCACCTATTGTTTGGCTTGAATTATCAGGTCTATTTACAGATAAGAACAGATTAAATGAATTACACAAAGAAATAGATATCAAAAGTCAGGAAGCTAAACAGTCTCTGTATGCAATGTTCGGAACAAGTAAAGTAAACTTTAACAGTACTCAACAGCTTATAACAGAATTAAACCGACTTGGCATCCCTGTGAAAAATACACAATCTACAGAGCTGAAAAAGTTTAATCACCCTATAATAAAAAAGCTAATCGAATACAAAGAAACTGAAAAGCTACTAAATACGTTTGTCAGGAAGCTTCCTAATTATATAAACAAGAAAACAAATCGAATACATGCTGATTTTTTCCAAATAGGAGCTAAATCGGGGCGTCTTTCTTGTACTAAACCTAACCTTCAACAACAACCATCAAAAACCCTGCCTGAGTGGAGAACTATTTTTAAAGCAGCTGCAGGAAACAAGATAATAACTGCGGATTATTCACAAATTGAATTACGAATTTTGGCTCAGGTGTCACAAGATGACGAATGTATCCGAGCATATAAAGAAAATATAGATCTACATAAGCTTACCGCTTCCAAAATATTTAAGAAGCCTATAAATGAAGTAGATATAAAAGATAGAAACGTGGCCAAGACGGTAAATTTTGGTATTGTTTACGGCATGGGGGCTCTTGGTCTGCAAGAAAAACTCAACGCTGCAAGAATTGAAGTTACCGAAAATGAGGCAAAAGAAAGAATAAAAGGCTACTTTGAAGCTTATCTTGGTGTGGCTAAATATCTAAGGGATACCAGCGCACAAGGATTAAAGAATCGAGAGGTAAGAAGCATTTCAGGAAGATCAATGAAATTTGAATCTCCTAAAAACAAGAGAGAACGAAGCAGTATAAAACGTGAATCAAAAAATTTACCCATACAGTCTCTGTGTGCTGATATGATAAAGATAGCCATGCATAATATTTTCTTAAAACTTGAACCTAAAGGTGTAAAATTCATAAATACTGTGCATGATGAACTTGTTTTTGAATGCACAGAAGCCCAGGCCGAAGAAGTGAAAGATATTGTAAAAGAAGAAATGGAAAAGTCCGGAGCACTATTCTTGACTGATGTTCCATGCATTGCAGAAGTCACAATAAATGATACATGGGAAAAATGAATTCATTCTCTTTTATTTTTAATTCTTTTTTCTTAATTTGGTTTTGTAGAGTAGATCACCTACTCCAGAGTAGGTTACATTTTCCCACCTACTCTACAAAAACGGATACATTAGAATGGTAGAGTAGGTGGAGTAGGTAGAGTAGGTGAAATTAGAGACAAAATAATTTTTGTGGAAAAAAGTTTGTATTTTAGAATTTAAAACAAAAACTAATTTTTTATTCTCAATTTTACAAAACGTGAAAAATACCTACTCTACCTACTCCACCTACTCTACAAGGTTTAATGATGATGATTTTAGTAGAGTAGGTATCAAAAAGTAACCTACTCTACCTACTCCAAACAAAAAAAACAAATACACAAATGATAAAGGCACAGAAGATAGATAGATAGATTATAGATATAGATATTTTATTTATTATTAGTTAGTTAGTTAGTTTATAGTTCTTGTTTTTCTCTTACTTTGTGCTTATATTGTTCATTTTCTTCTGTGCTATTGCCAAGGTTTTTTAAGGTTAAATCTATTCCAGAACCAACTATTCAAGCATCAAAATGTTATCAATTACCATCACCATTATCAAGTGATGGCAATGTATAAATACTAATAAATCGTATATAGTAGCGTAGTTTCGTGAAAATTAACGGGCTGGTAGATCGAATAATATGAAAGGTGGTAGCACAAGATTTCAACAGAAATTTACAGAAGATATGTTCCTGAATGCTCTATCAATTGATAGTATCAAGTCCACTGCGACTATTATGACTTCAGTAGGATGCAGCAGGTCTACTGCTAAAAACATGCTTTATAAGCTTGTAACTGAAGGTAAAGTAAAAAAAATAAAAATTGAAGGCGACGGTTATGGATGGCAAAAAATACCTAGAAGAATGTAAAGAAGCAAACCACGTAGATAAAATCATGAAATGCTATTTAGAAAAATGTGGTGCGGCTTGTAGTGAATGTGCCGAAAGAGTGCCTAAAGCAATGTTTATCGTCTTTACAATCAAAAATTTAAATTATATTGACGAAGAAATTGGGAATATATTGGTTTCCGTTGGGTATTCTTTCTGTGAAAAAGGGTGTTCAGCCTCCGAGTTGAGAAGCGTTATTAGTGAAAAAATAGACGATCTTGTTTCATCTGGTGCTTGCGAGATTGGTACAAAAGAATTGGTTATAGCAAACGATGCCATCTTTCACTTGGAAATGAGTCGTTGGAATACACAACCATTGAATTCCGGTGACGGCATCATTTATAGAAAACAAGGAGTATGGCATACAAATTATAGAGTTTATACGGATATAATTGAAGTGATAGAGACAATCAAATGGAATAAAAACGCAATAGAATGCAGTGAAAATGTTATAAATGCGATCGAAGCTTTATTAGAAGCGTATCAACCCGAAAAATCATGGGATGAGATAAAAACCGATCCTTCATATAAAGAATACATTGACATTTGTAGAAATCTTCACTATTCAGTGGGGCTATATCAGGATACAATTAAAGAACTTTCTTTTGACGAAATTCTAAATTAATTTATTTTTTTTATTTTTTCATTTAACTCAAATCATAGGTTTATCAGATTGTTTCCATAATCTATAACTTTATTTATATAATTTTAAAGTAATAAAAGCATAGGAAAAATATATTAGAGGCAGTTACCGTGCCATGGTATTAGAATCGTAGGAAATTGATCGGGTAGGAAAATAACTTAATTTAGGGCCACTGGTGATACTTTTAATGAACGCCCCATGTTAAACATTAACCTGCTTAGAAAATGTCTCTAATGGCCTGAGAATGGCTCTGACTTGATGTGTATAAACCCCCGACCGCGTACAAAACGAAACTAACTAAATATTATATATGAGATCTACTTATATTAATTTGTAAAGTAAAAACGGTGTAAAAATGGCAAGACCTTGCAAATTAACTCCAGAAATACAAAAAAGAATCGGTGAAAATATTGCACTCGGCTTGACTTATAAGCTAGCTGCCGAAGCTGCAGGAATCACATATAAAACTTTAAATGAATGGAATCAAAAGGGACAAACAGAGAAATCTGGGAAATACCACCAGTTCGCACAACACATAAAAAAATGCAATGCCAACGGAGCTAGAAAACTTCTTGAGAAATTGAATGACGCTGCCGAAGCCGGTAATTGCCAAGTTTGCATGTTTATATTGGAAAGGAGATTTCCTGACGAATTTGGACGAAGGGTCTATCGTAAAACAAATGTTGTTTCGGAAAATATAAACGCAAATGTTGAGATAACAGTCCAAGAAACTGATATACTTAGAAAACAAATATTGGCAAAGTTTGATTGCTTTTGAGAATTGTAGTTGGACTTACCAAAATTTCCACCATGGCCTTTTTACTTCGGGTGCTTCAATCTGTCTTGGCTCAACTGCCTTAAAGTAGTGGGCAAATACGTTAAGTGTTTCCACTTCTCTGGTAAGATCTTCTATTCTTTTATCTTTCTCTTCGAGTAGTTTTTGCATACCTGTGAAATTACCTTTCATTTCTGCAAGCTCTACAGGATCAGGAGCTTCATCTATAATATTAGTAAGCCTTTCAATCTCTTTTTTCAGATAATTTCTTTCTGTCTCCAATTGTCTCCGGAATGTCTCCGAAATGTCTCCAATTGTCTCCGCGTTGTGCCCTGCTGTCTCCAGGTTGTCTCCGAGATGTATTCTGACTAGCAGCTCTAAACCTTTAGTAACTGCAATTGTCGGACTTGTGTATCCGGCTTTCTCTATATCTTCATACAATGTGGTAGGAATCCAGGCACTTATTTTTTTCTTTGTGTCGGACATGTTAGACATATATGGAGACAAAGAATAAAATGTCTCCGAAATGTCTCCAAATGTACCCGGGAAAGTAAAAATAGGATCACTATTTTAAATGTGTTATTATAATTCAAATACGGTATACATTTAAACGTATCAAAAACGATATCCTTAAACAATAAATCAAAGTGCTTATGTATATCTCACACTTTTTTTGTGTTTAATTATGGATGTGATCGATAGAAACTTGGCTATTCCTATATCAAATGGAATGATTGATTTTACAGACACATAGGCAAAAATCTGACTTTTCACCATTTGTTGTGTATTTAAAATAATTATTCGGTTGAAACGCGATCATATTTCTAAATTTACTTTCGTAAAATAAGTTGTTTCAAATGTTAACCTAATTATATTTAAACGCGGTTACTACCAGAAGATCTCAAATTAGCCATTAAATTTCCTGATTTAATTTGACAATTTTTTTCTTTAAAAATATGGTGCTATTTAATATTTTTCGGGATCTTTAAATTACAAACTCTCGAAGAAGGCACTCGATTTTCGAGTCTAGATCCCTAGCAACTACGAGAGCTTCGGGGTTTCCGTATGGAGCCAGAAGACTGGCCATCTTGTCATACGACAAATGCACGCCGTCTGGTTGCTCATAGACCAGAATTGTAACCGGAGCATAAGATCCAGCATCAGGAATATGCTTTATCATTTCTTTCATGATGAGCGGATTGCCGATCAAAAAACGCACGACTTTCGGCGTGTTGAGTCCGTTTTCCTTGCGCAAAATAGCGCCGAGATCGAGTTTCATGAAAATCATCAACCCCGTTCTACCCAGGCTTTTATGAATAACATTCTTCAGTTCAGCAAAGGTCAGTGCGCATTCAGTTGCTTCCACAAATTCAACCATATCTGGGTGCCCAACAGCTGCTTCTAGAGCTGCCACTATCACTTCAAATGGCTTGGAAGATATCACGCTGAATCGGTCAATCTGGATTTTTGTGATAGTCATGTTTTCTTTTTCTCCATAAAAATATTTATATATAATTTATATGCATATGACGAAATTTAAGAGTTGATCCAAATTCACTATAAAATATAAACCATCTATATTTATAGACAAAATCATATTTATTTTAGGACTTACACACTTATGATGCAAAATAAAGTACGTTAGGTCTCAGAGTTAAAACCGGAGTTTTAAAAAGTTAGGGGTTTTTGCTATTAATTTTGATATCATTGATGTGCCTGATTAATAAAAACAGAAAAACATGATCAATAGCCAATATTAAAGAGCCAACTCTATGAAATTTGCCTATTGAATTATAATCAAGATAGCTATTGATATTGTTTTTACCTACTAAAAGATTACTATTTTGCATTTAATTTTGATAGTTTTCTTCCTCCTTGATAAATAAAAGAAATTCAAAAAAGATTACAATTTAACAAAAACAATGGAATCTAAAGGAGAGTTTACTGATGCCTGTACTTAGCATAATTGCCTGTGAAATGCTCGAAGATGAACTAGTATATATTCTTTCACAAGACGAAAGCTTAACCAAATTATTAGTAGCTGAAAACAGGCAATGCTTCAGGTTTGTTCGAAAGCTCAAATCCAAAAATTGCTATCCTAGGCTGTTTCCTCTCGATAGGATCTCCTTCTTTTTAAAAGAGATTAATACTCCCATGTCCGTGAAAATTCAGAATATTTTATTAAGAGTCCCATTTGTTGGGAAAGTACTCAAGAATATGAAGAATAAGAATGGAGAAATAATCACTGTAGTAGTAAACATTCAGAGACTTGACTTGCACATAGATTGTGAAATCTTAAGATCCGAAATCTGCCGGAATATCAGAGAAATGGCAAATTATTCAGATGGCATTCTTCTTTTTTATGGTAACTGTGGACACTCTTTAAGGAGCTTGGAAACTGATTTTAAAAATCTTGGTTGCTCACTCTATTTTCTCAAAGATGGAAATGAAGACATAGTGGACGACTGTATTAGTGTCGCTCTTGGTGGCAATGATATATATGCAGAAGTTATGCAGAGTGGAAATGGTATAGGTATGTTCTACTTGACACCTATGTGGGCCTCCAGTTGGGGGAAAATGAGAACGGGAGCCAGCGATACTGCCAGCTTCGATAAAAGTTTTTTGAGAAATCCGTTGTATAAAAAAATGTATAAAAAGGTTGTCAAAATCAGTAATGAAATCTCTAACGGGGAAGAATTCGACACAAATATCATAAATTTTTCCCAAACTTTTGATATGAGTATCGTTGAAATTAAAGGTAGTATGGAAATAGCAAGGAAGGCCTATCTGGATGCAAAAAACCTGGTCTCTAAAAAACAATATCAGACTCAAAAACAGTTAGATAAATGCACCGAATGCAATGCAATTCGAACATAGGATTACTGTGTGAAGGCAATAAAACAAAATAAGAACTATAATATTTTGATAAATTATATTTATTTGCATCATAAAAGTTTGTCCATGTTGGTAGTGTGCTGATTTTTCTGTGGAATCACTAATATCAAAAAATTATTGTAGAGAAAATTTAACACAATACTAAAGTCAGGAAAAAGCTACGTTTCGTCATAAAATGTAGCTATTACCCCTTATCAGTCAGTTTTGAGAGGCTGTGAAAGTTTGCATATGTAATAACCCGAAAAAATGCAGAGTTTTTGCTATAAAATCTATGCATCTATGATAACAACAAAAAACAAAACTTTGTCAGCACAACTATTGGCTCGGAATCCTATCTTTTGCAATATGTGATGAATATAATGATATCAAATCGCAGTTGACTTTTATAAATGTTTCATGCTTAAATAAGCTTTATTTAGAAACTAGTAATAAAACAATATTAATATCAAACAATTGTTAATTGCTAAAATGTTTAATTGGGAAAAAAATTTTATTCAGAAACTATTTTTTTTATAATTAATTTAAAATAACTAACAAACTCAGTAAGTAATGTAGTTCATCAAAATTAGTTGATGTAATAGAATAAGTATCAGAATAAGTATAAACCAACTAATTTTTCGTAGTTTGAATAGTTACAAAAAACAAATTCCAGTATAATTACTAATTACTAATTTTAGTCATAAAGGGGGGAAATAAATGGTGAAAGAATCATATAGTAGAGTAAAAAAGGTACTGACTATTTTGCTAGCAGTCTTATTTTTAGCATCATTGACAGCAGCGGCAGTAAGTGCAGATCAAGATACGGGAGCACCAGCATCTCCAGACTCCCCAGCATCTCCAAGCTCCACCACATCTCCAAACTCACCTGCATCTGGAGATTCAGATACATAACCAAATTCTTAAGGGGACTAATTTAGGCAATATAAATAACGTTCCAAAAGAATTTTACTTTCCATTTTTTTCTCTAAAAACCTAGCCAAAAAATCAATAATGGCATATGTTAATGGTTCCAATGCATCTTCAGCTAAGTGATAAATCATGTTAAAGGATAGCTAAAAAATGATTGTATATTTTTACTTGGGAATTGCTCTATATATCCCATTGATTAAAATAGTCTCTGCTTACTTAATTTAGTTACTTAACGAATTAATTATATTGCTTGCTGTATCAATCAGTGTCTACTCGCTTGTTGATGAAAGCATCCAAATAGTGATGATAGGCTTGATAGAATACACCATAATTGTATATTTCAAACTGGGAAATTTAAGAAATTCATCGATTGAGTTGTGTTGTCGGTTATCGATGTTACATCATTTCCACAGGTTTGGAATCCACAGTCGCATCCACAGGCTGGGAATTTTAGTAAATCAACCGATTGAGTTGTCGGGTCGGTTATCAATTTTGCTCCAGGTTCATAGTTATAGGGCTTTGCTACCACTATATTCACCAGCATTAAAATCATAGCTGCTGAAACTAAGGTTATTTTATATAACTTGTGTTTGCTTATCATGTATTTTCTCCCCTTTGGATATGTTTTACCTATCGTTTTTTCTAAAAAATTCAGATATATTTTCCTGGATAAATGAGCAAAGAAATTTATTCCAATAATTATACTTATAATTATATTTGTATTAAAATACGGATGTGTATGGTCACAAATGTGTTACTTTACTATATTATATCTAGATATATATATAGATGCGAGAATTAATTTTCCGGAGCATAAATATGGCGAATAAATCTGTAAAAACCTTATGTCGTAAAACATAAATATTTGTAGGTATCAGTCGTTATGAAGTAATAATTAATTGATATGAGTTAATAACTTTATACAGGTAAAAGCTTCTGAGAATTAAAAAATTAACGACTATTCTAAATCTACTGGAGATAACTAAATGACAGAAGCATTAAGTTCCAATAAATCGAGACCTTCACCCACCCTTAACACTATTCTTATGGTCGAAGACGCCCTAAAAAATAGCCTGGATAGTGTTGTAACAATTGCAGAACTAAAAAAAATGCTGCCAAGACAAGTAAACCACAACACTCTGATGGTTATTCTGAATTATCTGGAGCAAGGAAATAAAATTGTTGTGGGGCTCAAGGGAATAACATGGATTCACAGCAGAAATGAAAATTTGGAAAAGGCCGTGGTTCAAGGACTTGAACTATGAAACATGTCAGGGTAATTCTTGCCCCAGAGGCTGCAGAAGTATATTATAATGTTATAAACAAAGCATCAGACTCAAAACAAGAAGAAGCTATCCTTAATGCATTCCTTCAGAAAGTGGAATTGATAAAAGAGAACGTTCATTATGGACAGCCAATTGCCAAAAAATTGATTCCTGTTGAATACAAAATCAAATATGGAATAACGAACCTGTTTAGAGTAGAGCTTCCTAATTTTTGGAGGATGCTTTACACACTTACAGCAGGAAGTTCAGGTATTGAGATTATCGTATTAGTTCTTGACATAATCAATCATAAAAAATACGATAAAAAATTTGGATACAAAAAATAAATCGAAGTTGACAATGTTTTTTTTAATGTTCTTCACGAGTTTATTTCTGTCTTGCATTTACTGAGCAGGTAATCGGTAACCAGCAGGTTGTTCCTATATATAATGGAATGATTGAGTTTAAAAAGGTACATAGGCAAAAATCAAAATGCATTATTAAATTTCAAACTGAAATATATATTTATTCTTTTATAACTTATGTGTTTTGAGACCAAAAAATCCAAAACTTGCTCCTTCCTGATAACAAAAGATTATATTTGGAAAAATAACAATCAAACCAACATTTAGCAGATGTACATGGGTGTAGAATTTAGTTGCCTATTTTGCTCACTATTCTATTGCGCATTAAAGGTGAGATGATTTTTTAAGTTGCTTTCTCAGTGAAAAAGTAGATCGTATTTTTATGATTTTTTGTGGAAATGTAGCTGCACCAGAAATTCCCCACCTGGCCGCAATTACAGGTGTGGAATTACTAGTATTGAAGTTCAGGTTCTAGCAGGGATAGAACTTCTTCAGTAGATTTCGGAGACGTTGGTATTTTTGAGTCTTTTGTAAGATATATAAATTTATGATGAGTTCTTATTTAATACTTTTCGTTAATATTATAACATTAAATATTATCAAATTTAGAATTTATAATACTCAGTAATATAAATCTGCACTCAAGCAAATCTATCATAGACTTCGGAATTATGGTTGATTCGAATGTGTTGGTCGTCAATCATTACGTCGCTAATATTTTGAGGATGAGTTTACAGTGGAACGACGGCATGAATTTTCATATATTGAAGAAGTTCTATCCCTACTACACCGAAGGCGGAACGAAAAAAACTGAGTGATAGTATTAAAGATGTTTTGAACTATAAAAAACTCCGAAATATTAGAGTTTTCAGAACTCTAACAGATTAAAAGCATCTTTCTGAGTTATGAAGTGTTGATTTCTGCTGTGGATCATAATCAATTATTTTATGTGGATATTAAGTGGATAAAGCATATATAGTAATACTTATGATATAATAAAGTATTATCATATGGATAAATCCAAATTACTTGGTGATACGATGGAAACAGAACTTATGAGGATAGGGGTTTCCCTTCCTGACAACCTTTTGGTTAATTTTGATGAGATTATTAAAAAAAGAGGTTATTCTTCCCGTTCAGAAGGCATAAGAGATGCCATCAGGAGTTATATTTCCTATTACGAGTGGATGGGTGGCATTAAAGGCCATCGTATCGGAACCATTGCCATTGTTTATGACCACAATAAAAGAGGTCTTTCAAACGCCCTTGCAGATATCCAGCATCAATACTCTCACCTGATAAAGTCATCTGTGCATATACACATCGATCATGAAAACTGTTTTGAAGTAATTGTTCTGGATGGGGATGGTGAAAAAATTAAAGAAGTTGATGAAGCTATAATGGCTCTAAAAGGGGTAAAATTCTCAAAACTCACAACTGTACCATCAAGCGAAAAGATGTGACTCTTTAGTGTAAGGATGTAAATCAGTACTCAAATATCAAAGAAAGTCATACTTGATAAGTTGGTGAAATTTCTCTTGATTTTTCAATTTAATTTTTTTGCGTAGAGAATTCAAGCATAGTTTCCGAAAAGCTGAGATACTCTCTTAATTTCAGTATTGGCTATTTAGAAATCCTCACATTTATAAAACAGTAGTTTTGAACCTCTTTAGTTTTGAATTCTATTTTTTTGCAGATTAAGTTATAATTGTAAAAAATATTGAAGATCATGTAGTCGCTTAATATAACACTAAAAATGGCTCCATGTCTAATGTGGATACAAACAGCTTTTTTGCAGTGTCTTTTGAATTATTTAGTCTCATTAATATAATTGATCATTCGGAACTACAGCAAGTTGAAACGGTTGAAACAAACTGAATATTTTTAATTTAATTTACAATGACTAGTTTCTAGATTCAAATTTAACCTGATAATGTTATTTTAGAGGAAGTTTCTACAACGCCAGATTACTGCATAAGTCAGTGCGAGTAAAGCCAACATTTTATCTAAACTTGGGACTATCAACTGGGACATTTGGGCACTCCTTTATTCAATTTAAGACTTATATTTTTAGGATAAGAAATCAATAAAATTAGGTAGTTATTGGTTTAAATAATAATATTTATGACATCTCTGCTTATGCTTTGTTTTGCTCTCATGTGCATAAATCTCAAATTATTTGAAAGCTATGACTAGTAAGCGAATGGATCCCAAGAATGAATATCGAGAAAATAATATTCATCGAGGTCGTCGATTAAATGAAATTTTCTCGACTGCTAAAAATTTTTGCTCCTGCTCTATCGATATCCCCAAAAACAAAAATTTCTTGGCCAGTTCATCAATTATTCATGATTGGCTAGACTGCTATCATGATCTATTCTTATTTTTTGTGCTCATGTTCGTGTCCATGCTCATGCTCGTGTTCATGTTCGATTTTATGTGGATGCTCTTGTGTGTGAGTCTCTTCTTCATGCTCATGCTCATGCTCATGTTTATATTCGTGCACATGTAAATGTATATGTACTTGCGCCTCCTCAAGTTTTTGTTCATCGGGCTTATGTACGTGTATGTGTGTTTCCTTTTCTTCCATATATTTCACCATCTGTCATATTTTTCATTCAAACGCTTATAGCCTTAAATTTGTTTGGCTATATATAAATCTATAATTGCTATTTGTTAAATACTTTTTGCAAAGTAAGTAGTATATAGTAACACTAATTGATATATATTTGTTATTTTTTTAAGCAGTTGCCTGCTGAAAGGAAATTAATTGCCTACTTCTAACATTCCGCAGATGTACATGGATGTATAATTTGTTTGCCTAGATGACCACTATTATTCATTGGAATTTAGTTTCATTTTTAAGCTACTGAAAAAATACACCGGGTTTACCGGGCCTAAGTATGATGAAAATAGAACTTGACTTAGTCATAAAATTAAAATTTATCCAACAAAGTAATATAAAATGACACATATGTAATACTCACCAATCTAGTATTCATAAAAGGACTCTAGAACTTATACAGTTAAATTAAAAAATTGATGTCATGGAACCTGTAACTATCTAAAATTCAAATTTAAACAACCATGTCTATTGAATTCGATTTTCGTATCAAGTGAATAAGTCCTAAATTCTTTAGAAATAACTAGCAAGAACATTACTAGGTGTTTGAAGAAGCTGAATCATCTGTAAAGACCACTCACAAAAAGATCGTTTTAAGAGTGTTATTCGTCTTCACATAGGGAGAATTTTCCATATCTGAGGAATTATTCAATCAAAATAACTATTTCAGTTTTAAGTGCCGCATAAACCTATTCATTCTAGATAATCATGATCTCGATTTTGATTTATTCAGGAAGGAAAATGCTGACTCTCCAACCGGTAGAATCCAGTTACTCGTTCGATTGTCTGGATTTCCAACAGGCACTGAATATGAAAAATATGCACAAAAGGAGCTTAAGGATCAAATAGACTTTGTGTCAAAGAGACTGGAAAAGTTTTCAGATCTCTGGTGCGCACATCCTCAGAATGAAGCTGTCCGGTTCTCTATACGGTTATCATAAACAGCAGAAGCGTCAACTACTGACAACCCAATCTCTAATTTTTTATTTTTACTGGAGGCAAAATGATTCCGGACTGGCTGAACAAAACAAGTGCAGAACCTTGCGAGTTCTCTGCTGTATATCGTGGTAAGAAGAGCTTCATAGGTAGAACGATTGAGGAAGTCGTCGAGTTCATGGAGACTACATTTTTTTCAGAAGCATATTCAAGGCGTAAAGGCTTGCTTCAGAGCCTGGATCCCAGAATCAAGCTGGTTTCCATCCTGGCCTTAATAATCGCAACGAGTTTGATCAGAGATCTGAGATTACTGATCTTAGTTTATATACTTACGCTGTTGTTTTCGTATCTCAGTAAAATAGATGTCCTATTTTTCATCAAGCGGGTCTGGCTTTTCATACCTATCTTTGCAGGCATCATCGCTATACCCATGATCTTCAACCTTTTCTTACCAGGCGATCCTCTAATTAGGTTAGCATACCTTGGTCCTGGCTCCCATCTGGGACCAGTTTCACTACCTGAGAGTATTTATATCACCAGACAGGGCGTCAATGCCGCTGTAATATTTACAATGCGTGTTGCAACATGTGTTTCTTCCACAGTTCTACTTTTTCTTACTACACCTCAGCAAATACTCTTTAAGTCCTTTCGCAGTATTGGAATTCCAAAAATCTATGTTTTCACGCTGGGTATGACTTATAGGTATATTTTCGTTCTAACGAATCTGGTTCATGATATTTACATTGCAAAGAGATCTAGGACCATAAAATCTAGAAGAATGTTTGAGGAACTGAAGTGGGTAGGGGGACGAATAGGATATGTGTTGATAAGATCTCTGGGAATGAGTGAGGAGGTCTATAAAGCAATGAAGTCAAAGGGCTACAGTGGGGAGGTTAAGACAATGCAGGAATTTAAAATGCGTAATCGAGATTATATTTCAGGGGCAATGGCAATATCTCTGAGCATAGCCTTGGTGTTGATTTCCCAGAACATCATCAGGTGATATGAATATGGGAACGATCTTTGACTTAAGGAATGTGTCATATTCATATGTAGGAAAGATAAATGCCTTAAATGATATTAACATCAAGGTGGAGCCCGGGGAGCAGATCTCTATAATTGGTGCAAATGGTTGTGGCAAATCTACTTTCTTGGCTATGTTAGATGGGCTTATATATCCTACTCTGGGAGAATTCTATGCCTTTGATAATAAGATAGTCGAAGAGGTTTTCGATACTATTAAAGATAATGAATTCAGGTCCTATTTCCGGAAAAAAATAGGATTTGTCTTTCAGAACTCTGATGTGCAGCTCTTCTCGCCCACAGTCTTTGATGAGATTGCATTTGGACCCCTGCAGCTTGACATGAATCCTGAAGACGTTAGAATCAGAGTGCTGGAAGTTATGGAAATGATAGAAATCACTAAGCTTAAGGATCGATCTCCTCACACTCTTAGTGGAGGAGAGAAGAAAAAAGTCTGCATAGCCTCCGTTCTGGCTAACAACCCAGATGTCCTTTTGCTGGATGAGCCGACTGCCGGATTGGACCCCAGAACCCAGCTATGGCTTATAGAGCTATTACAAGAGCTTGGGACTGCAGGAAAGACAATAATTACTGCAACTCATGACCTTGAAACAGTCGAGCAGATTAGCAAAAGAGTCATAGTCATGGGCGAAGATCATAGGATTGTGGTGGACGATAGAGCGGAAAAGGTGCTTGATAACCTGGAACTTCTTCTTTCCACAAATTTGATCCATGAACACATGCATATCCACGGTAGGCTTGTACATGAGCATCTACACCCAGCTCACGATGAGAAGCATGTGCATGAGCATGAAATTCAAGATGTAACTGACTGCCACGTATCCCAAATAACAGAAAACTGAGACACTGCAAGTCGTTACGCGATCTCTATCCTGCTCGATCTTAGTTATCATTTGCAGGGTGAGTGGAATAAATTCTCAGCTAACCTAAAAGGTAAATAGAGGCTCTGAGTTACTATTTTTTTCTAGAAACACAACTGTATTATTAACCGGGGGTTCTGGCTGAATTCTAAGATATTCTTCAAATCCTGCAGGCAGTTTGAAGAGAATGCCGCCATCAAGGATTCGTCTGAGACCCTTTTCATAGAGACGATAGGAGACTTTACTTCCTTTGGGCAGAACTCTGGCTAGGTGCTCGAATATTTCTTTTTTGGGTTCGGCTTGGGCAGCGACCATGTAAAGTTCACATCTATCCTCGAGAGGAAGACAGAAGTGATTTCCTTCAATTATTCTAATTTTTTCCGAAAGCTTGAGTCTGGAAATTACTTCCCGTGAGAGACTTGCTCTTTTTCCATCTTGCTCAATTCCAATTCCTTGAACACCATACTCATGACAGAGCATTATCAGACTCAGTGGGAGAGGACCGCTGCCAAGAAACACAACGCAGTCTTCTGTTTTGAGTTTGGCACCTATATATTCAGCTCTGGAGAGCTGCAGGTAGTTTGGATAAAATGTGAAATTTTTGAGGGTTTTCCACGGGTCCTGACTTTCAAGTATGCTGTTTGCTTTTTCGATTTCAAGCTTCAGATTGTATGAGAACCTAAAGTTAGAAATTGAAATAAGCAAGGATTCAAGCCCCTGTCTTTTGAGGATCATCTCTGTGGATTCTTCATCCACTTCAAGGGCAGCTAGTTCATCCAGCCTCTTAAAAGCTACCTGCAGTTCTACCGAGGAGCTCTCCAAAACCTCTTCCTCTCCAATATCCTTTACAAGAGCATGAATCTGTTGAAGTTCTGCAATTAAGTACAAAGTTTCGACTTGTAAGATATTATTCACACTCCAGGAAAACTAGAGTGTTGTTTGCTCCATCTGTGGGATATATTTCATTTATTTTCCGAAAACCCAGGGTATACTTCGGCTGAACGGGCCAGTAGAGCAACTGCCTCATACCGGTATAGTTACGATAGCATACAGAAATAGATTTTATTGGGTCGGATTTTCTTTTAATTACTGTATAGAGGTTCTGGAAAATTTGTAGTTTTGGTTCAGCAAGCCCTGCTATGAGTACCGAGTTCCATTCAAATTTTGAAAGTGATGTTTCATCCCCACAAAGAATACTGATTTTTTCTTCGAGGCCAAAGTGATTTACACACCTTTTTGCTAGTGCTGCTGCTTTAGGATCCTTATCTATGCCAATGCAGGGAATGCCATATAATTTACTGAAAAGTAACAGAGTAACAGGAATGGGCCCACAGCCTATAAAAGCCAGCACTTCAATTCTGGGGGAATTATGGAAATGGGCACTGATCAGACTTTCATATTTCGGATACAGAGGAAAAGATTGCAGCATTTTCCAAGGGTTCTCGTGGTTCAGTATTTTTTGTGCAAGATGGGTCTCATGCAAGCTGAAAAAATTGCTGTAACTGGAATGGATTATAGGAAGTAAGGACTGGATCACAGGATCTCGAAGAATACACTCACACATTTCGTTGTCAACATCCAGATGTCCTAGTGCATCAAGTTCTGTAAAAACAGTATAGAGTTCGGCCAGATTTGAATCTGTCATTTTGGTCAAATCGAACTCTGTAATTTTACTGTAAAAAAGTAATAACTGGGATCTGATATCATATAGTTGCAGTTGCTTCTCTGAAGATTGAAATAGAGCATTCTCTGAAGATTGAAATAAAGCTGGAAAAGTAATATTTTCAGTTATCTGTGCAGTGCTCATGTCGTTCAATTCCCTACCCACAACAGTTAAATATATTTTTGATTTGATCTATTTCATTTTCCGCAGATGTAACAAAAATGCCATCTCTTTTCTCAATATGACAGTAGCTTAAAAATTAATCTAACTTTCAATGAGTATTAGTGGGCCAATAAACAAACAAATTATACATCCGTGTACATCTACAGAAAGTTGGATTTATAATAGCCTAGTTTAATAATTCTTTTTTGTAGGGGATCAATATTTAAAGTTTGTGAATTTTATAGAAAAGTATGTATAATTAAAATATTCGTATCTGACAAATCAAAAATATGATAACAAACGTAAGAAGGCTTATCACTAACTTTCAGAATGGTATGAAAATGGAAAAAAGATAATTGTTAACAGCGAGAATTAAGGTATGTTACGGCATTTTCAGGGAAAATCCAACTCAAAAAATATCGGTACCAAAAAGATTTATTCTCACTCTTTTTGCCCCGATATCAGAAAAATAGAGTTATTCCCAAGAAACCTCTGCGTGAATGATTGCCTATTTTTTTTAAAATTTTGTACTTCCAGAAGAGGATTGACTGCAGTGTTTACAAGTCCGCTTTGAGAAAAGAGAAAAGAACCATTCTCCGGACTTATTTCCTCATAGAGAGGCAGAAAATCTCGAATTGGCCCATAATAGTCTTTGAAAATCAAAGAATTGTGGTTCTTTTTCACAAGTCTTCCTGTCCACTCGGAAATCTTTCTTTTAATTCTTCTAGTTGGTCTGGGATCAAACCAATCTCCATCGATGGCAAAAATCCTGCCGTTCGGTTTCAGGACTCTCTTCCATTCCATAACCGCACAAGAAGGTTTTTGGAGAGTCCAGAGCAGGAATTTGCTTACAACCAAATCGAAAGTACTATTCTCAAATGAAAGATTTTCCGCGTCACCATGAAAAAAATCAATTTCAAGTCCCATGTTCTCTGCATTATGCTTTGCTTTCTCGAGCATGCCTACAGAAAGATCTATACCTGTGACCTCATGTCCCATCTCAGCAAAAAGGAGGGCGAGAAAACCAGCACCGGTTCCAACATCCAGTATTTTCAAGTGTTCACCTGGAAGCAGAGAATTTTCAAAGATTTGTTTCCAGACACGGCGTTCTTCTTCATCAAAACCATTTACCCCGTTTGTGTATGTTGAAGACCTTATATTCCAGTAGTTGGCAATAACTTTCTTGCAGTCTATGCAAATTCCTCCAAGAAATCCTAAAAAGAGAGATAGTACCTGCCCTTTCATTGCATAACCTTTTCCTGCTTTCTTAGTTTGATTTGCAGAATGTTTTTGTTTTTGCATCCAGTTTTTTCTGTTGGGTAGGTAACCTCATTATTTTCCAAAGGTTAGAGTTTTAGAGCCTTTTTTGGTAGTATTGTAAATTTGATGTAATTTTAGAATCAATTTTCATGCATTGTTATGATTTAACTCGATAGAAGGTAACTTCCTTTAGCGCAAGGTTCTTTATGATAAATGGTTTTGGCGTTATATCCTTTATTTTCAGGCTTTGTATACGCGTATTTTTTAAGCCGATGATTTTTGTTTTCGCAATTTCCTTAGGCATATTTGAGTCCTTTCCTTGCCAAACAGTGTTTTCTTAGCTTTTTATTCATATTAATGTTAGCTTTTTTAAGATAAATTATTTCCTATTTGTTATTTATTACACACAAAACTGATAAATAATTTCATATAAATAATACTAAAATATATCTTTAATGCATTCAAAAAGGTAACTGATTGATGTTCTGAAAAAGATGAATATTTCAAGGACTCCTGTGAAAAGTCAATTTGGGAATTAAACTTCGAGTTTTCTTGTTTCTGAGTTAAGAAGATTATAAAAAAGCTACAGTCGTTTGTGTGATTAAAGAGAACAGAATATGTTGTAATACCTGCAAAAAAGTATTGGAAAATATTTCTCTGAAAAAAGACGTAAGTGAAGGGAACCATCGGAAATTCTTGCGATTTTCGTTGAACAAATGGATTAGATTCTAGTTCTCACATTAATTAGTTTCATTTATTTGCTATTTTTTCAAAAAATTTCAGTTCCTTTTTATCATCGAAGCTGTTATTACTAATTTTAATATTTGTATGAATAAGTATATATTTACTAAACTATTTTGTTATAAATAAATACAAAAATAAAATTTTGTACTACTAACTCCCATAATGTGGGAAAATAAGATAAATTGTAAAGGATGGGTTCTTGATGCAAGAAATTGGAATAAAAAAGACTTTGCTGGAGCAAAATAACAGTTTGCAGGTACATGTTGAGCAGGGCAAGTTATCCCTTGTATCACCCCCACCTCCCTCTATTTCTAAATTCTTCGTTCCTGTTTCTTATCATGATCCAACCTCCTTAGTTTTTTCCCCAGGGTTTCTCCATCTTGACCTGGACATTTATCGTGAGACCAAGATAAAAATTCTTATCAAAGAACAAAGTTATGATCTATACCAGTTGATAAAAAATGTGCAATTTGATGGGAAATATTATCGAGTAAAATGTGTAAGTTCCGGAAAATGGGAATACTGCTGGGATCTAGCGATCAATATACAATTTTTTGGAAAGATGCCTGGTTTAGCCTTCGAACCACAAAAGATAGTTTCCAGAAAAAATAACAAAATAATCTACAGGTCCCTTATCCTGATAAATCCCTATGAATTATGGAACAAAGAACTGGTCGAAATGTTGTGGAACCTGCAGGAGAGAATCGAGTTCCTGATTGCAAAAATTCTCTTTCACGAATGCATCCATATCTTAATCTTCTTCGGAAAAACTCTACCATCAGGTTTCGAGCAAACTGATATTTTTCTTGAATTCAAAGAGATGCTCAAGTTCGCAAATTCGGAGATACTGTGTCCAGAAAGCTGTGGTGTCCAGTCTAGTCTCAGAAGTTTGGCTGACCTTACAGCAAACTTTTCCGCAAGTTTCGAAAAAGAGCTGGATCGTACTCCTGAACTTTATGAATTCCTGATCCACGAAAAATATAGTATCAAAAAAACCGATACGTCTTTCGGCCTTTCCTGGAGCAATAAAACAATTTCCCAAAACTATGCAAAGCTCGCAGCTTTGAAGTTGGGTGAATCACTGAAATCCAATAAAAGGCTCTGGAAACAGGAAGTTAACAGGCTTCAGAAAGATTTAGAAGCTTTGTATGACAGGATTGATGGTAACCAGAGCTTTGGAAAAGTGTGATAAAGTGAAATATTTTCCTTGAAAGACTTAAAAACGGCATTAAGAGTATTCTGGGAATAACATCAACCAAATAAATCGAATAATCATAGATGAGATATAATAGAATTCAGACACTTGAAAAATATCCTCAAAAAATATAAACTATTATGGCCATTAAAATAGCTCTACGAGCTTTAAAACAATGCTCGCACCAAAGGAAAATAACAGTGGAATAATACCCATATTCAAAGAAACTTTTACCATATTTTCCCAGCATTTTGACAATGGAAGGAAATCTCTGAGCAAAAGCAGCAAAAGCAAAGTTAATGTAGCTACAGGCGCGCCTTCAGGGATCCCGGGAGTGGATATCATTGGTAGCACACCTGAAGGGACTGAACTTGATGAAATGAAACATGTAAGCGTAGTCAGAACTCCTTGAGTTGATTTTCAAATTTAAGAGCCATATGCACAATAGTATATAAAATCATCTTATATTACTAGTATTTTCAAAGCTACTCATCCCGAAAACCATTTATACAAATCAGAAAAAATTCAAACAAATTATTTAAAGAGATCTCGATAAGCCCCTAAATTCCGTTATATGATTATAAAATAGTACATAAAATGATTCGTAAAAATCATAGGTTTATCGAAATCCTCTTAGATCTATCAATTAAGAAAACAGGGCTCATCGTTGTTTTATGTGGGTTGTAAATAATTATCCAGTTAAAAAATGGCCGCATCAAATATATAAAAATCGATCATAACTGTGATTTTTCACAACCAGTCTTTTCAAAATTTACAACATCTATCCTTAAATGTTGTATTTCTTTTTGATAGATATCATAATTTTTAAAAATAGTAATAATAAATGTGACGAATGTTACAAAAAATATAAAATATAATTTAACCATCTATATGTCTATTCGAACAACCGCAAAACAAAAAAGCTGCCTAAATTTAGTACTTGACCTTTCAGCGCTGGATATTCCTCAATTGTAAAAATAGGCTGGTAGGGACTTTCAGCTGCAAGTACACAATAACACATAATTTACTGTTAATTTTTTTAACTTACTCAATAGAAATTCATGCCCTGAGGTTTAAAATGAATAAAATAACATGGAATAAAATACACAAAGGACATACATCCATAAAAATTTTATTGATATCCATGATGGCAGTTTCAATGCTGATGAGTATCTCAGGCGCAGTTCCATTTGCATATATAACACACGCTGGTAGCAGCACTGTTTCTGTAATTGACACTGTAACAAACAAAATTACAGCCACAGTAAATTTAGAACCCGCTCACACTCCTCTTGAAGTTGCAATCAACCCTAGCGGAACAAAAGTATATTTAACAAACCCCATTGACAACATCGTCTCTGTGATTAACACATCTACGAACAGCATTACAGCCAATATACCTGTAGGAACCCATCCTAGAGGAGTTGCAGTCACTCCGAATGGAAAAAAAGTATATGTAGTGAACAGCGGCGATAATTATGTATCTGTTATTGATACAAACACAAACAAAGTTACAGCTACTGTGAATGTAGGAATAAGGCCTCGTGGAATTTCAGTCAACCCAGCAGGAACAAAAGTATACGTGGTAAACTATGGTAGCAACAATGTATCTATAATTGACACAGGCACAAACAAAATTATAGCTACTGTAAATGTAGGACAAAAACCGTCTAGAGTTGTGGTCGCCCCTTATGGAAAAAAGATATACGTGGTGAATTCAGGCAGCAACAATATTCCAGGCACTGTTTCTGTAATTGATACAAGCACAAACGATGTTGTAGCCACGATAGAGGTAGGGAATGACCCTGAGGGAATTGCAGTGAATCCAGATGGAACGAAGGTATTTGTGACGAACTTCTTCAGTCAAAATGTCTCTGTAATTGACACTGCAACGAACAAGGTTGCATCCACTGTAAAGGTAGGAATCTTTCCTATTGGAGTTGCAGTAGATCCAGATGGAAAAAAGGTATACGTGACGAACTTATGGAGCAGCGATGTCTCCGTAATTGATACGGATACTAATACTGTTACAGCCACGGTGCCTGCAGGAAAGAAACCAGTAGGAGTTGCAATCACCCCAAATAAAAAAATGTATAAGTGGAGACTAGTACTATGAAAGCGACAATATTTCCTGTCTGAGTATTTATGAAATATTTTTATTGTGAAATCGAAACTTTCGGTAAAAAAATTTGTATTTATGTTTATAGAAAAATAAAAGTTATATGAAAATTTTAATGTCGGTTCCTGATATTAGGAAAATTAGTGCAGCAACTTTAATTGGTTAAATCGGTAATTTTTAGGGTTTTTCTTAAGGAGATAAGCTTGCTTCATGGATTGGAATAGTTCTAAATGTGTACCAATCTGCGTTAGAATCTACCTTGCTATCTTAGATCCTCTCTTTGTAATTCTGTAATTTTAGATATTTATTTTCAAGATCTTTAAAAGCCTCTTGTTCCTCTTCATGGACTCAATTATCGTTATAATTTACATTTCGATTCCAAATACAAAGCGTTTTCCAGACTTCTGTAAGGTGGAATACTTAATAATAAAATTAAAATTTATCCAACAACGTAATATAAAATAATGTATATGTAACACTTATCAATTTGATATTATAAAAGTACTTTAGGACTCACACAATTAAACTGAAAAATCAATAACATTAAATTTACAACTGTTTAAAATTCACATTGAAATAATACAGTCTATTGTATTTTATTCTGATCCTCGCGTGTGTCAGTCCTACAATTAATGATCCTGTAATACTTTATCAGCCAAAGGATATAAACAAATACAACAGACGTGTTTTATTAAATTTAGATTTTATATCATTAATGATTTGATGCTATTGATTTTTTAGTTCACTTGTGTAAGTCCTAGTCCGGCCATTTTTGAAAACATATTATTTTTTTTAAATTTGTTACTTACTATTTAAGCATTCTTGGAGAAATATATATGTTAATATATTATTCTACTTGATTTCAGAACCCAATGCTAGATATGAAATTAAAAAATTACACAATTCTGTAACTGAACCTAATATTCAGTAAAAATATCAAAATAAAATTTAAAAGATGGTCTATTATGGAAATGAAGTATAAAGTATTCTTTCTATTAATCAGCATGATTTTATTGTCGGGGACTGCACTAGCAGCATCTTCGAC
>Ga0074045_10000787_pt1 | contig 31028 bp, 25 predicted proteins | sample BogForMeECP23OM2_FD_94442 | JGI IMG/M metagenome (GOLD analysis project Ga0074045, IMG submission 94442) | Bog forest soil microbial communities from Calvert Island, British Columbia, Canada - Bog Forest MetaG ECP23OM2 | ecosystem: Environmental > Terrestrial > Soil > Wetlands ...
GCTGGACTTCCTTGGAGAGTGGAGTTCGGCAGTGGGGTCCGACAACATCGTGTCAAACGACACAGGAGAGAGGTGCAGGAACATGACGAGCGTTCTGAAAGCTGCGGTGCTTGCGCTCGCGCTAACAACGGTGTGCTTGGCGCAGGAATCATTTGTCACGGTCAGCATCAAAGGCAAGCAAAAGTGGCCTGCCGAAGAGGTCGACAAGATCTATCTTTCAACGTGTTCGGCGGTGCAAAAGGAATTTGGTGGCGATCACGCACTCGGACCGCGACTGGTGCTGGTTCTCGGTTCAGATAGAAACGCCGTCAACTTCGATAAGAAGGAAGTAATGCTTATCAAATGGAATCGCGAACTCTTTGCCCAGGCGGTAGTGGTCTTGGCCTTTGAGGACCTCATGACCGAGCAGCGGCGGCGGACCATAGCCAGGCGCGCACTGAACTGGGCTGATGCGACCATCGACGTAGCACAGAACAGAAGGTAGCTTCCGAAGCTCGCGTCGTGATTCATCCCCACGGGAAAGGAAAACAGCTCGCACCGAAAGATCGAGTAGAAAAGAGGCGTCATGAAGATCGTTTGGCGAAATCCTGACAATATAGTTTCGAAGAAAGTATCCATCGTAAGAACTGGCAGGCTGGAGGCAGCCGGTCTCGTGCAACTCTTCTACCGCAGCGCAGCGGCGTCCGGGATCCTTGGGCCTGAGTTCGAACTTCGAGTAAATTGCAGCAAACTAGACGCGGCATAAATCGGATTGTTGCCTCGGCTGCTGCTGCCCAGAACTCCTGGGAGTTGCTGTAGTTCAGTCGTAGATAATCACGCGTGCACCATTTCCCAGCTCGCCCGCTTTCTCCGGCAACGCGGCTTTGACCATCAGTTTCGCGGCACGTCGGCGGTTGGCAGCTGACAGCAAAGTGGCGAGTCGACGGACTAGGCACAACCTGCGTGTTTGCAATTCATCCCATCTAGCGCCATTTTCTAACGCCACTCCTTTCCCTCAGGGTGAACGCGATCCGCGGCACTGATTGGCCATTGGCACGCAAAGTGCTGTGTGCATATGGGGAAATGGGATTCGAACGAACAGTACGTCATTTAGGAAGAAACGGAGACTGCAACGATGGACACGCCGGCGTTTACACTCGCAGCCTCTGGGTTTTCGTCGGTGCCTGGTGGTGCGAGCCAAGAAGTTCGGATGGAATTCGAGAAGATTGTGTCACGCGACCTGTCACGGTTCCGGCGGGTGGCGATGCGGTGGCTACGCAATCCCGAAGACGCCGAGGATGCCGTGCAGGATGCGATGCTGTCGGCGTACAAACACATCGGAGCATTTGGTGGACGCGCTCGGTTGTCGACGTGGATCACGGCGATTGTGATCAATTCGGTTCGGATGCAGCTGCGGCGCCGTCCTCGCTGTCAGATCGTATCGCTGGATCATGTTCCAGAGGACGGCCAATGGGCTATCCCGGAGTTACTCGCTGACCCGGGACCTACGCCAGAACAGGTAGCGGAACGCAGCGAGTTGCGGGAGCTTGTCGCGAGGTTAACCTGCTGCCTTCCGGATTCACAACTGGCGGCCCTGCGGCTCCGCCAGCGAGACGGACTTTCCATTAGAGAGGCCGCAGAAACCCTGGGCGTGCCCGAAGGGACTCTGAAGGCGCAACTTGCTCGTGGGCGAGCCAAGTTAGTGCAGCGATTTCACAAGGCTGCTCGCAAGCCTCGAAACAGAGCCGTGGCCCATGGTCCAACGGCAAAGTGTCACAAGGAATGTCCTTCCAGCTATCGCCCGGACCCGGAGCTGTGTGTCGTATCGGTACCTATCGCTGCTTTCAAGGCGACACAAGGAGGTTACGAAGGCTGTGTTGGCGCATAGCGGCGATTTCTGAAACCGCAATTGGCTACTAGTGCAGCGCACAATTTTCAGGGAAGTCGCCGTGGGGGCTCTCCGGTTCCGGTGTGACTTTTCTCACTTCCTGCCGCGCGGGTCCGGACCAACCGACCCGGCCGGAACCACCCTCCCCCAATGCTCAGCGCAGTCTGAGTCCAGAGCGCCGGTTGAAGGTTCCTTCGCTCTACAATGCTGCGTTTTCAGTCGTCCTCTGCCAACTGATTCGGCATTGGCCAACCGGGTTGTCAGCGTTGCTTCCAAGGGCGTCGCTATTTTTCAAAGACTTGCAAATGGCTGGTCCTCTGCACTGTGAACAGGGACAACAACGTGAAGAGGCGATGATCGTGCCAATAGCTGCCCTAGTGACGCCTTCCTGTCAGTTTCAATTCACCAGCACGGATGGCCTGGCTATCGCGTGCGCCCGGTGGGATGCCCGCGGACCCGTTCGTGGTGTCGTCCAGATCGCTCATGGCATGGGCGAGCACATCGGACGGTATGGCGGCCTGATCGAAGTCCTGGTGGAGTCAGGACTGATTGTCTATGGCAACGATCACCGCGGGCACGGCCGTACCGCACCCTATCCCCAGGCGTTCGGGGATTTTGGAGAGGGCGGCTTCCGCCTGCTGGCGGAGGATATATTTCACCTGACGCTCATCGCAAAGAAGGAGAACCCCGGGAAGCCGCTGATCTTGCTGGGGCACAGTATGGGATCGTTCGCTGCGCAACTCTACGCGATCGATCACAGCCGCGACATCGCCGGCCTCGCCCTCTCCGGTTCCGGTGCGCTGGACGGACTGGCGCGAGTTGCAAGATCAGCGCATCGAGGACAAGACAACATCCTGAACCAAGCCTTCCAGCCGGCCCGGACACCGTTCGATTGGTTGAGCCGGGATACGTCGGTTGTCGATGCCTTCATGAGTGATCCTTTGTGTTTCGCCACGCTGCAGCCTTTGTCAAACGAATCCTTTCTTGCCGCTGCATCCATTCTTGCGGACCCTGCTAGTCTGCGCAAAATACGGAGCGACTTGCCCATCTATCTGCTTTCGGGGAGTGATGATCCGGTGGGCCAGCGGCTGGAAGGACTTCGAATCCTGATCGAGCGCTACCGTGCAGTTGGCGTCCAAAACATCTCGCATGATTTCTATCCCGGCGGAAGGCATGAAATGCTCAATGAGATGAATCGTGCGGAAGTACGCGCCAATCTTCTTCGCTGGATCTCGTCTGTGCTGGAGAGGCATATATCGAGCGAAGCATCCTAAGTGTGTGCCAGGCCGACACAATCACGGTTCGGGACACGAATGGTTGGCCGATGAGAGTTGCGAGGACCGGAATAGTCTATGCCTGAACAGAGCGATGTGCGCCACTCCTTGAGCGCCAAGGTGATCGTTCGTGCTGTCCCGGTGATAGCCCTGCTCACGGCTTTAGTTTGGTGGGTTCCATACGGATCGAGCCTGATTCACCTGTTGGGGGCTGGGCTGCAGAGGCGGCTGACAATCCCGGTGTTCTCGATCGGCACCCAGGCTGTCACGCCGATCTCCCTGCTCAAGGCTCTACTCTTCCTGGGACTTCTGACACTGCTATCCAACCGCGTCCGCAAACTCCTGTACTTCCACGTTTCAAGAACGAGCACGTTTGATCCCCAGCACTGCTATGTGTTGGCGCGTTTCGTGTCGCTCCTGATCTACGTGATTGGTCTCATGATCGGATTGCAGGCAGCTGGAGTGAACCTGAACTCCTTGACGATCCTGGGAGGAGCGCTCGGAATCGGCGTAGGTTTTGGCCTGCAATCGATCGTGGCCAACTGGGTGGCCGGATTAGTGTTGCTCATCGAGCAGCCCTTCCGTATCGGGGACCGTATCGACGTCGGAGGGATCGCCGGAGTCGTCGGCCGGGTCGGAGCTCGCAGCACCTGGGTACGAACTTATGACAACGAAGTGATTATTGTCCCGAATTCCGACTTTACCACCCACCAGGTGACCAACTGGACCGTAAATGATGATCGCGTGCGCCTGGCGATTGGCGTTGTGGTTGCCCCTGACAGCGACGCCGAGAAGATCGCGGCCTTACTGCTGGAGGTGGCCCGGGAAAACCCGAGCGTTCTGACAGACCCTCCACCGGAGGCTCTGCTGAACGATCTCGCGAAGGATTCACTCATCTTTTCATTGCGTTTTTGGACAATCATCGAGGCGCATGACAACCACCGCCTTAAGAGTGACCTACGCTTGCTGATTTTGAAAAAGCTCCATGAGCACGGGATCTCTGTCGGCGAAACCTCGAGTTCGGTTGGGAAGGCGGCCAGCGCTTAATGCGTGTTGATCGACTAAGAAATCGCAAGCGTTACCGAAATCGGGTAGTGGTCTGAGGCGGCGATACGGGTATGCACTTGGCCGGAGGCGGTGCGTATCGGTCCGCGAACAAATGCCCAATCGATCCGGCGCCCACTTTCAAAAAGCCCACGCGAGGGAGTAGTTGGTCTGCCCTTCGCTGCTACCGCATCTTGGAATCCCGCGGTCCTGAATGCCATCGCCGCTGAGTCTCTGGACGCGTCCAAATTCAAGTCTCCCGCAATAACTAGGGGACACTGAGGGTTTTGATGGGTGGCGTCCGAGAAGACTTCCTCCAACTGTGAAAGCCGCAATGCATCGTTTCCACGGCTTTCCAGATGAAGGTTGTAGGTTACGAGCTTACTTCCAGCGACATTGATCTCGGCTACCAGTGTGATCCTTCCTCCTAGTCTCTCCTGGAAGGGCTCGATTCGCGGCAGAAACCAGCGCGGTTGCCAAAAGTGCGATTGTCGGGAAAAGCGGATCAGGCGCGGATTAGAAATGGGCCACTTCGACAGAGTGGCCTGGCCGTGGTATGCGGGATACTCTTTGGATCCTTGGACAAGTTCCTGAAACTCTCGGCCGAACACATAATCCATCTGCAGCTTCCGGGCGATTTCTTCGGCTATGTTGAGGCGGTGGGTGCGGCGGGCGTTGATGTCCACTTCCTGCAGAATGAGAATGTCCGCATTCATTCCTGCCAGAAAATCTATGATTCCTCGTAGCTGCAAGCCACGGTCGATGTTCCAATCCACAATGCGCAATGAGCGGGGCGGCCAAAGCGTACAGCGAAACGGCGCGAAATTACCGGTAATGATTTCCTGCATCGGCACGCTTTCTGTGTACCCGTCAAGGCGAGCTGAAATACAACCTTTTGCATGCCGGCCAACCATGTGATCGAAGGACAGCGACAATGGCCACTTGGCGAGATTGCCGGCAATCTGGAAACGATGCTACCCGGCCTAGCGATGCCCTATTCAAACTCCTTCACCTGGAGACAGCAGGGCTCGGCACGCTCGATGCACGGGACGGAGCAAAGGTTACGTGGGAGTAGAGGGCTATGATCCAGACCACATTGGCTCCCAGCGCCGCCCCGACTAGTGCCCAATTTATGCGGTTGAGAAGCGCCAAAAATAAAAACGCATAGGGCAAAAAGCAGCGCCGAATGATGAATTCCGTATGTCGCCCGAGATACAACAGCGGGTTCGAACTGCGATTGTCAGCTTCCTTATGCCACAGTTTCAAATACTGTTCTGGACGTCCGCTGGTCAACCGATGCCGCTGCAGCCCGATGGTTAGGAAGCTGGCAACGGCGCCGAAAACCAGGAGGCCACCCCATACGAAATAAGAGCGGTTGCCCGAACTCCTCACGAGCCCAATTGTCATGCCCGCAAAGATAAACAGATAGTACAGATAATCGCAGATCGTCTCCAACCAGCAGCCGAAGGCGGATTCTTGAAGTTTCAAGCGAGCGACCTCACCGTCGCACCCGTCGAGAATGCTGGCGAACACCGACAGAGCCGCGCCCAACACGACATTCCAATAGCCGCCCAATGCGAAGAAGGCGCCCGCCGCGAAGCTGACACCTAGAGTAAAGAGGCTGACCATGTTCGGCGTGATCGGGAATTGAATGAGTTGGCGGCTGATTGGTATTGAGACCCTGCGATTCATCCTGGCCCAAATGCCATCGGTAGGTTTGACCAGCCACTGGTCGAGCTTCTGCTCAGCCACGAGGTGTTGGCGAGGCGTGTGAACGAGTTGCCACTTCTCTTCCGGCACTGGCTCACACTGAACGGAATGGGTAGAACAGAGGCAAGCGTGCAGTTCCTCGATGATCGAGGGGTTGGACGCACAGCGCAACGCGACCTCGATCATATCGGGAGGGAGCACGTAAATGCCGACGAGTGTCACCCCTGTCGTCATCGCGAGAGCCGCTTCATGGGAGTTCCATTCAGCCGCACGACGGTGTAACGACGGGTGATAGGTTCGGTCGCCGGCGATCAGGACCACATTTCCGTCATCCTCGCAAGCGATTTGCCCCAATAGCGCGGGGAGAGAGACTTCCCCCGTGCCGACTTCAAACCACTCGACGCCTGGAGGAAGGCGCCAGGTTCGGAGCAATGCGCGCTGAATCCAGGGGCCGGTCCATTGGTCCATGACAACTACGGTCCGGGCTGCGCCAGCTCTTTGTGCTCCCAGCATGGCTCGGAGCAAAACGGGAAGAGCGCCGACGTGGGGAAGCGGCTCCCCGAAACTGATTCCCGGCATGCTGTTCGCAAGAATGACGGCAATGTGCGACGAACCAATCGACCCGCTCATCTTCCGCAGTTCTGGCGGTGAAATTGGCTCGGGCCCTGTTTGAATAGCGTCATCGCTACCCATTTGTGGATCGGTTTGCCGCTGTGACTTGGACAACAAGACCAGGCAGAGGCCACCGACGGCGGCCCAGAAGATGGCGCGTAAACGACGAGCGAAAGCCAGGGTCAATCCAGCGGCCCCGCTCAGGCCGAACATCTTAACGATAAGCATGTTTCCACCTTCGTAGGTCCCGATATTTCCGGGATTGATCGTGCCCACGATATTCACGAGCTTGGTCAAAGCCTCGATAGCAAGTGCGCCGAAGATACCGGATCTGGAGCCTAGGAGGAGCAGAATCAAATAGACCTCAAACACCGCGGCGGCGTGGCACGCGAGGTTGAGGGCAAAACTGCCCCAAAATGAGATGGGAGTGCGGTGATAGAAATCGAACAGTTTCGTCTCAACCGAATGAATCAGCGAGCGCTTCCGTTCGATCCAACCGCTGAAATACCGGATCCGCCCCAGGGTTTGTGCCGACCCTGACAGTACAGGCCAGCGTTTTGCAACAGCAATAGCGGTCCCAAGGAGGATGCACAGGAGGATCACTGCAAACAGACCTGCATAAAGCGCCAGAGCGTGGGGCAGCGGCAAAACGATCACTACCGCCAACAAACCGACGATGCTGACCAATGCAGCGGTGAGAATGAAAAGTGCGCGGTCGAGCGTTACCGACAAGATCCCGGTGGCGAGCGGCATTGCTGGACCCAGCAGAGACACGCGCAAGCCTTCGCCAAACAACGTTCCGAGCCCGCCAAGTTGACCCACCGCTTCGGACGCAAGCCGCAGTCCCAGCATGCGGATGAACGAGACCCGATGTTTGTCGTCCAGCAGTGTGAGACGCCACGCCCACGTTTTCACCACGTGCGCGACTCCGCCCCAGGCGATCACTAGAGCGAGGCCCCATCCCAGGGTCGCCATGCTTTCCATGAGCTTGGTGGGGCCCGCTCGGCGGACCAGGTAGACGAGCAGCAAAATGCCAAGCAGCCCGGCAAGCCAACGAAGGGGCAGTCGTGATTTTGTTACGGCTCTAGACACTGGCAACGCTCCCGACGAGTTGCTCGTGCCCGAAGTACCCATCGAAGATCCCTTCGGCGTGCGCCAATGCTTCGGGTGTGTCCACGTCTTGCCACTGAGCGTCGCCGATTTCCAGGGCACGAAAGCGCCCCTCGGCGGCCAACTGCCGCATGCCATCGGAGAGCGAACAGTTTCCATCCCTGGTTGCCGATTCGAGGCGGTCAAACAGGGCTGGGCTGCACATGAACATGCCGGTGTCCAGGGCATCGTAGTGTGGGATCTCTTTGCCGATATCCACGATGCGGTCCCCGTCACGGCGAACTTTGGTGGCGTCGTCGAGGTCAAAAATGCGACCGATGTGGGGATCCACCGCAAGCACGACTTCGCCCGGCTCAAGCCGTTGCCTCAGAAGCGCTCGCGCCGTCTCGGGTTCGAAAATGTGGTCCGCCATCAGCAACAGGAAATTTTCATGGATTTCGTTTTTGGCTTTCAAGGCGGAAATTCCATTGGACTTGTGATAGTCCGGATTTTCCACGAAGGTCACGGACACTCCAAGCGATCGGCCATCGAACCAGCTACGAATCAATTCGGACCGATATCCCACGACGATCACGAACCTGTCGATGCCCGCGTGATGAGCTCTCCGAATGATGTGGTCGAGGATGGGCTTACCGCGAAAACTAACGAGCGGCTTGGGAAGCCCCGCAGATACCGACCGGATGCGGGTCCCGTTACCGGCGGCAAGGATGAGACACTGATTCACTTTATTCATAGACCACCTTCTTGAGCGACAACATTTGCGTCTAGAATCCGAAAACGGACAGGTTGAAGGCGACGAGCGATCAGCGCAGTTCTTGCATGGGTTTCCTCCGCCGACACACGGACAGTGCAGTAGGCGCTCCGAATCGCGCGCTGAGGCGGATACCACGACAAGCCGTTGAGGGATTGGATATTACGGGATGCTCGGCGAGTTCTTCGGACCTCGATCTGTCACCTGACAATCGGACACCATTGGCACCTGTCGAAATTTCTTGGCAGCCCTCGATCCGCAATCCGTAATCGGTGTCAGCGAGTTGTTCGGAACGGCGGGGAGGTGTCGCCGACGGAATTCTTTCGGATCGGCACCGAAGCGGACGACTAGACCTCGATCAAGCCACGCTGCAACGCAATGACATCGGCATGCGTAGAACTGGCAGGTCGATTGCAACCCAGAAATTCAAGATCTTGTTTGTAGTGATCAGAAATTCCTAAAAGGAGAATGACCGCATGAAGCTCGCTCAATCAATGGTGTTCGCCCTGGTCCTCGCGATGGCCTCAATTGGATTTGCACAAGACCTCGCCACAGATGTTGGCAAGGGAGCGAAGGACACAGGCAAAGCTGTGGACAAAGCTACTAAAGATACCGGTCGCGCTACCGATACGGGCGTGAAAGACGCCGCTCATGCCACAGATAAGGCAGCCACAGAAACGGCTCGGGGCACGAAGAAGGCAGCCAAGACGACGGCGCGAGCCGGCGAGCGCGTCGGCAAAACATCTGGGAAAGAGATTGAAAAGGGCGCAAAAGACGTCGGCAAGGGCGTGGAAAAAGGAGCAAAGAAAACGGCGGACGCAATCAAGTAACGCTCGCGAGGTCCACAGCGAAACGTTTCCGGCCTTTGCACGGGAACCGCCACGCGACTAAGTCGCTGCACAACGACATAAGGAGAATGCAATGCACTTGGGAATAAAGAGTGTCATTACGACCGCAATATTGGCCACTTCACTAGCGAGCAACCTCTTCGCCGCAGACAACGGACAGGATATTTACAAAACGAAGTGTCAGATGTGTCACGGGCCTAATGGCGAACCTTCAGCGGTGGGCAAATCAATGGGAGCGAAGCCCTTTAGTGACCCGGACGTGGTGAAAATGTCGGAAGCCGAGTTGGCAAGCATTACCTCGAACGGCAAGAACAAGATGCCGGCCTACAAAGGCAAGTTATCCGACGACCAGATCAACGCTGTCGTCAAGTACGCGAGAGGACTGAAATAGGCCGCCCGATCTCTGCGGGCTGAGAAACCGCCCTGGGCCAGCAAACGCGAGGAATTGAAACTGGCATGGACAATACGAACTTGAATCCGGATGGGCAGGTTCTGAAGACCACGAGCGACTCTGCAAAACGTCCCATACTCGTGCTGCTCACCAGTCACTGGGTCAGCTTGGTGGGCGTCGCGCTCGTAACCACCGCGGGCTTCTCTTGGCTGTTCGTTCTGCCCACCGAGATTCGAGGGCACACCAGCAATCCCTACATCGGCATCGTCGTCTTCCTTCTGATCCCGGTTCTCTTCGTCCTTGGCCTCATCCTGATCGCAGTCGGGATGTTCCTTGCACGGAGGCGCATCCTCCGCGCTGAGCAGGATTGTTTTACTGCCGGCGACCGCCGAACCTACATTCGGAAACTTGCCATCTTCTTCGCGGTAACCACGGCGGCAAACATCATCATTGGGACGCAAGGCACATACCGCGCTGTGGAGCACATGGAAACGCCACAATTCTGCGGGCAGAGTTGTCACGTCATGAAACCCGAATTCATCGCCCATCAGAACTCGCCCCATGCGAGAGTCGAATGCGTGGATTGCCACGTTGCTCCCGGTGCAGTCGGTTGGGTAGAAAGTAAGCAGGCAGGTACCCGGCAGTTGATTGATACAGTTTTCAAACGCGTGCATTACCCGATTGAATCGGCCATGGAAAGTAACCGCCTGGTCCCAGCTCGCGAAACTTGCGAAGGGTGCCACTGGCCCCAAATGTTCGATGCGGTAAAACTGCGTGTAATTTTTCACTTTAAGGACGACGCGGCTAACACGCAGACGCAGACCGCCTTAATGATGCTCACGGGCGGCGGAGCCCTTGGGGGCATTCACGGGATACACATGGGACCCGGAGTCGAGATCCACTACGCAGCCGCCGATCCCAAGCGTCAGACCATTTCCTGGGTGGAGTACCGCAATCGGAATACGGGTGAGACGCAGACCTTCCTCGCGGACGGCTCCACGGCTCAATCGGTTGCCAGGCTACCTCGCTATTTGATGCAGTGTGTCGACTGTCACAACCGTCCGACTCACGCGTTCGAACTTCCGGAACGCGCCGTGGATAACGCCATGGGCCTGGGGCGAATCTCGACGACACTCCCCTTCATCAAGAAGAAAGCGGTCGAACTGCTTAAAGCGAATTATTCGAGCAACCAAGAAGCCTCGCGCGCCATTCCGGCGGCGTTAGCCGATTTCTATAAGCAAAGCTACCCGGACATTGCATCCCCACGCTCCAAGGACATCGCCAATGCCGGCAGCGAGATCGCGGCAATCTACAACCAGAATGTATTTCCGGACCTGAAAGTCACTTGGGGTACGTATCCCAACAATCTCGGACATGCCGACTTCCCGGGCTGCTTCCGTTGCCATGACGGGTCACACTCGACATCCGATCAGAAGGTAACCATTTCGCAGGACTGCAACGCATGCCACGAGCCGCTCGCCATCGAAGAAGCATCTCCTGCGATATTGAAAACGCTGGGTCTCCAGGATCGCATCGCTAACCTGCAAAAACAATAAGGCGAAAGGACGATCAACCGCCGCCGGCAACACCTGGGGTGATCGACAGAGCCACGCAAGTGATCGCGAGCTAGCGGAGCGGATTCTATGCGTCCCAGTATCCGGGAATAAATGAAGATCGTCTGGAGCGACTCACGTGGACGCTTCGGGCGATCATGAGGACTTGCCTTCGTTCGAGGATCGGTGCCAGGCAAAAGCACCGGGCCGTTGCTCATCTCATTTACGCTGACTTCATCGAGATCCTGCAATGAGGGCAGCAACGGGTATCGAACCGGATGCGTCTGGGGAGTCTTTAGAAACAGTCTCACTTTCGACTAACCGGGTCGCAATCGCGAACAGCAGGCTGACGGAAAGTCCGGTCATCAGCACGCCAGCGATGCCTTCTACCGGGCCCAGCAGACGCCAAACATGCGGAAGAAGAACGTCGCCGTAACCCACAGTCGAATAGCTGGCCGCCGAAAAATAGACGCAAGTTTCCCAGGATGGAAAACAAAACCAGCGATAGAAGCTCGTCCACAAAAAAATTTCGAGGATATGCAGGACGATCATCGCGGTGGTGAAGCGCACCATAAGGAGGGACGAGCGCCACGGGCTTAGTCCTTTAATTCCTCGATCAATTCGAGCTCGTGCCAAGTGGATGAGGGCGGCGACACCAATACAATGAATCAGAAGTGTCCCGGTCACGAGAACGATTGCGGCGCCAACTTGGCGAGCAAAGATCACCGGTTCCATTCGCTCACTTCTCTGTGGGAGATCATATCCATTTGATCCAGGCCGCGTGTTGCGGCTTGCGTCCTTCCCGCGTTCGTACGCTCACCGCATGATCTTCTGAGGCACGCCTGATTCCAAACGAAGCCGATTACCGGCTTGGTTTTGTCACAAGGCAGACCGGTGACCTGCCAGTCTCTTGTTACTGCTCAGCCACAACCCAAAGTGGCGCTCCTCTGATTCACCGCACCCGAACTCGAGTCTGTCGATGTGCCATCCAGTTCGGCGGCACTTTTCGTGGCAGTCGTCACGTGACCAAGTGCCAAGGATTCTTCGACATTCCTGCGTATAGCAGCGGCCTTTTTGCTCTCGTCTGGAGCATCAACGTGATCAAAACAATGATCCGTGGGAGCGGTTTTCTCTAGGCTGAAATGGCAACCCATGTGCTTCGACGTGATCGAGGCCACTTGTCTATGAGACTCAGGCGCTGGATTTTGATTTCGGTGTTTCTGATCGGACTATGGGTTCTTCTCTCGAGCCGTTCGGCTCACGCTCAGCAGCTGCAATCGGCAACGGGTCAGAGTGCTTCGAATCCGTCTCCCAGTTCGTACGTCGGAACGGACACCTGCAAAACCTGCCATGACGATATCTACAACAAGCACTTTGAGGGCACGCGCCACTTCGCGCTCTTGAAAGAAGGCAAGCACGGTTGCGAGGACTGTCACGGACCGGGCTCCGCTCACGTTGACGGCGGCGGGGACATCACCAAGATCATCAGCTTTAAGAATCTCTCACGCGAGCAGGCGAGCGCACGTTGCCTCAGTTGTCACGGAACCGGCCAGGAACAGGCTCATTTCCTCCAGTCGCCCCATTCCAATGGCGATGTCGGATGCCTCGACTGCCATTCGCCCCATTACGGTAAGGAACCCCAATACCTGCTGGTTAAGAAACAGCCCGAGCTTTGTTATGGCTGTCATGCTTCGGCACGCGCGGATTTCGGCAGGCCCTATCACCACCGAGTCAATGAAGGACTCGTCCAGTGCGGCGACTGCCACAATCCTCACGGCACTACCAACCTGCGTCAGGTCCGCGCCCTGCCAAGTGGAGATCAGGTTTGCTACAAGTGCCACGCAGACAAACAGGGGCCGTTCGTCTACGAGCATGTCCCGGTGAAAACCGAGGGATGTCAGAGCTGTCATAGTCCGCACGGTTCGACTAACCCACGGATGTTGAAAGTCAGCACTGTGAACCTGCTCTGCCTCCAGTGTCACACCTATCCGACGGTAGGTCCGGCAGGTGGGCACAACCAGTCGGACAAGCACCAGGCGTGCACTCTGTGCCACGTTGCGATTCATGGCTCGAATGCGAGCAGTGTGTTTTTCAAGTGAGTTGTCAGGAGACCGAGAAATGTCATTCAGGTCAGAAATCCTTTTGTTGATTATTTTTCTCCTGCCGATGTCAACGATGGCCCAGTCGCCGGCGGATGCACAGGACCAGTCACCGGAGCCCGACGGAGTGAAAAGCGGGGGATACATCATTCACCAGTCGATCGATTTGGGCGTCCGTGACAGTGAGGTGACGGGCAGCAGCGGAATGTACGGCACTCTCGTGAATCTGCACACAGGCCCGCGCATCCTCGACCAGACATTCTCCATGCGGTCAGAAGATCAGCATGGATTCCTGTTCGATAACTTGTATGTCAACAGTACTGGATGGGGAGGCGATGCGAACAACGTACTACGCGCGAGGGCGGAAAAGATCCACTGGTATGACTTCCATGCCAGCTTTCGCCGGGACCAGAACTTCTTTGACTACGATTTACTGGCGAACCCTCTCAATCCTTCGACTTCCTCACCTTCAGTATCGGTAGATAATTCGCCGCATTCCTTTGCCACGACCCGACGCATGAGCGACGTCGACCTCACCTTGCTGCCCGAGTCGCGTGTTAGTTTTCGCCTGGGCTATTCGCGCAATAACATGACGGGCCCGTCCTACAGTACTGTCCACCTCGGTACTGAGGCGTCGCTCTACCAGCCCTGGAATACAACCTTGAACTCCTACCGCATGGGTGTCGACTGGAAGGTATTGCCCCGGACCGTGTTGAGCTATGACCAGTACCTCGACTATTACAAGGGGGACACAAACTGGCAACTGTCTCCCTTCGGGCAAGCGCTACTGCCGACCGGGTCGCCCGTCTCTCTCGGACTCGTCTTCAATACCGCAGCCAACCAGCCCTGCGCCATACCCGCAGGCTCCACCAGCCTCGTTGACAGCAACGGCGTGCTCACCAACCTTTCTTGTAATGCTTATCAGTCCTATTCGCGCACCGAGCGCATTCGCACCTCGACTCCGACGGAGCGCGTCAGCTTCCGGAGCAACTACTGGGCAAGGCTTGAACTGGCGGGGTCTTTTGGATATAGCTCTGCGGATATGACCAGTCCGGTGAATGAGTCCTTTGAGGGATTTCAATCGAGGTCAAGTACCAGGGACTACACTTTCACCGGACCGACCGCCGCTCACCGAATATCCAATGTGGGCGACTTCAGCGCGACGGTATTTCTTGCGGATCACGTTCGCTTGGTTGACAAATTTTCTTATTGGTCCTTCCGGAGCCCGGGAGCCGCGAACCTCCTGCAAACGAGCGACGTATGCGCTCCGCCCAACTGCAATCTCTTGACCCCGCTCAGTCAGACGACGCAGACCACCAGCGCTACTGTGACCGATGAATCCTTTAATCAAACCTGGAAACGCAACCAGATTGAGCTGGTGTGGGATATCTCGCGCAAGTTTGGAGCGCGGATCGGATACCGCTATGGAGACCAGGAAGTAACCCACATCAACAACTTCACAACCGGGGACGTCGACCACTGGCTCGTGCACGGGCATACCGCGATCCTGGGACTTTGGGCGAAGCCAATTCACGGCATGCGCCTCAATTTCGACTGGGAACACACCAACAATGACGATACGATCGTCCGCATCTCTCCACGCAAGGAGTCCCGGTACCGCGTGCAGGCTAGCTATACGCCGCGTCCCTGGGCTGTTCTGGGAGGATCGGTGAACATTGTCGAAGACCGCAACAACGCCTTCCTGGTCGACTACCGTGGCCACAATCGTAATTATGGATTCACCGCCTCCCTTGCGCCACCCCGCCAGCGTTTCAGCCTTGATTTGGCTTATAACTACAACGACTTTCTGCAGAACTCGTTAGTCTGCTTCCAGGACGTTCCCCCGAGTGGGGTCGTTCTGCCGGTCGTCACCAATGCCGGATCTTGCACTGCCTATGACTCAACAAATCCGCTTCTAACGAGCGGCTATTACACCAACCACACACACTACGGCACGAGCGCGCTGGTAGTTCGGCCCGTGAAACGCGTGACGACCAAACTCGGTTACAGTATCACCAGCGTGGGCGGGAGCACTCCGCAGTTCAACAATCTCGAACCGGCCGGAGACCTGCACTACAAATATCATCAGCCTCTGGCCGCACTCGGAGTCGATCTCGGACATCGCCTGACCTGGAACACGGTTTGGAACTACTACCAGTACGGCGAGGGCTCATTCGTCGGTCCCACGGCACCCCGTTATTTCCATGCCAACAACACGACGATCTCGCTTCATTATGAATTTTGATGTGATTCGCCAACCCGGCACGAGGAAGTGCCGATCTAGAATAATGACCAAGCATCCGGATCTTGACAGTGCCAACATAACAAAAAGGCCCGGTCGCCTCTCCATCTTGCGCCCAAACACCATCGCTCCCTGCCGATGCATTCGTCGCGTGGATTCGGAAAACTCCTTATTAAACAGTGGGATAGGGTAAGCAAACTGGCCCGAGATAAGGCTCAGTCCGCCAAGCAACTGCTGGTCTCCTTATAGCAAAGGGCGTTCCGCACGCTTCTTCGTGACTTTGCTACTCGACAACATACCGACCGGGAACGCAATTTCCACCGAAACATGACTTCCGGATCACGACACACAACCCAGAATTAACTACTCTGCCTACACAGGGGTACGAACCTGGGGACGAAATGGGGATGGGGTCCGAGAATCAATCCAGAGCGCACCACAACCGAGATCGCGAGGCCAATATGAGTATCGCTGAGTTTGGACTGAGACCGCAGGAGTCTTTGATGAGTTTCCTACCCAACATGCGAATGGCGCAGCCGCCGACCGAATCGGAGACGCTGGCGAAGCAATATGAAGCGTTGTCGCGGCTCTCCGTATCTCTCGCATCCATGACCCTGGAGGAGTTGTCGCGCAATCTCGCCTCTTTGCTGCGTCCATTACTCGATTTCGATTTCCTCGATGTCATTGTTTTCAAACAAGGGACCAGCGAAGTTCTCTGGCACTCCGTTGGAGCCGGGCAGTTTGCCCCACCCGACGTTCCGGTCGAGGAAACGACTTTCTGGTGGGTTCACCAACAGCAGCAACCGCTGTGCATTGCAGACTGGAAGCTGGATCAACGGTTTGCAGTGCGGAGAGAGGCTCTGAAGAGAACGGGAATCGAGTATCGCTCTCTCTGTCGATTGCCGTTGCGTACGCCACAGGGGCCGCTCGGAGTATTCAGCATTGCCAGTTCTCGACCGCACAACTATTCGGATGCGGAAGTACGGTTCTTGTCGCTGGCGGCCGACCAGGTGGCACTTGCCATATTTCACGCGTCGAACCGTGAGAGGTCGCAACGGGCGCAGTCCGAGTTGGACGTGCAGAGTGCGCGGCTCAAGCTGCTCGGAGAGCTGACGAACGGTGTGATGGCCAATCTGCCGGTGAATGAGCTTCTGAGTGAGGTGACGGCGGGCATCCGGCGAGTCATCCCGTCCGATCTGGCGATGGTCGGACTTTTGGATTCTGAGGGTGAGCGGGTTGGCGTAAGCGCTTGCGACATGGCTGAGGACAACATGCTCGCCAAAGAGGCAGTCGACGTTTTGGGCGAGATGTTTGGCGCTCGCGTGTTCTGCTCTGGCAAGCCCTGGGTGGGAAATTCCGAAGAGTCAGACCAGGTGGATGCGGACGGCGATCCCAAGTGGGCGGTAGCGGGCTTCAGGAACAGCTGTGTCGTCCCGCTTGCCGGCCGCGACCGGATGCTGGGGATTCTCGCTCTCGGCAAACACGAAGATACCGCCTACACCCACGATGAAATCGACTATTTGTTGCAGGTGTCGAGCCAGGTAGCCGTGGCGGTTGAGAACGCGCTGGTTTATGGCGAACTGCGAAAGCTGAAAGACAACTTTAGCGAAGAACGCGTGTGCCTCGAGGATGAGATCCGCAATGAGCTGAACTTCGAAGAAATCGTCGGTAGGAGCTCGGCCCTGCAGCGCGTGCTGCGTCAGGTTGAGGTCGTCGCCCCGACCGATTCCGGCGTGATGATCCAGGGAGAAACAGGCACGGGCAAAGAGTTGATCGCGCGAGCGATTCATAATCTGAGCTCCCGCCGCGATCAGCCGTTCATCAAGCTGAACTGTGCCGCCATTCCTTCCGGTTTATTGGAAAGCGAGCTTTTTGGCCACGAAAAGGGCGCATTCACCGGCGCCATCATGCGCAAGGCAGGCCGGTTCGAGGTTGCGGACAAGGGCACACTGTTTCTGGATGAAGTAGGCGATATTCCACTGGAATTGCAGCCGAAATTGTTGCGGGTTTTGCAGGAGCGCGAATTTGAAAGGTTGGGCAGCACACGCACCCAGCAGGTGGACGTGCGTGTAATCGCCGCCACTCATCGCGACTTGAAGCAGATGTGTGAGGAAGGGAAGTTCCGACACGATCTGTATTACCGGTTGCATGTGTTTCCTCTGCAAGTCCCGCCATTGCGCGATCGTCGCGAAGACATATCGATCCTGGTGCGCCACTACGTGGACAAGTACGCGCGGCGAATGAACCGGCACATCGAAACCATTCCTTCCTATGCCATCGAGATCTTTGCCAACTATTCGTGGCCGGGGAATGTTCGTGAACTGCAGAACTTCATTGAGCGGGCCGTGATCCTGTCGCCGGGGAGCGTTCTTCGGCCCCCTCTAGCTGAACTGAAACAGGCATCCCTGCCGAGCCCGAATCCGAAGTTGAGCACCGCTGAAGAGGCCGAACGCGATCGCGTGCTCCAGGCGATCCGGGCGTCCAACTGGGTCATCGGCGGCCCCAACGGTGCCGCGTCGCGCCTTGGCATGAAACGGACGACGCTGGCATATCGCATCCGCAAGCTGAATATTCCGGTTCGTCCGCAATGATGTAAGAGGTACGAGGATGTGGAAAGTCGCAGGTGAAATATGTGGATGCGATCATGCGCTATTTGTAAAGCAGTCTTGCGTAAGCGCCGTTGGTGCGACTCCGTTCGTTGTGGTTGCGGATGGATATGGTAGGGGTGGAGTTTGCGAGCTAATAGCAGCCCCACTCTCAGAAACAGGAACTGGAGGCGCTCGATGTGGCGCATTAGTTACCGAACAATGTCCCTCCAGGACGTCTTGATCATGGCCTATATGAACGTCTTGGAGCCAAAGTCATGGACGCAGTCTGCAGGCGACAGAGACGTTCGAATTGGAATCGGGAACGCAGCGGTTCTTGAGGAGCGACATTACCGGGCAGCATAGCAAGGCTTCAGAGCCACCGCGGTTACAGCTTCCATAGTTCGAACCGTTCCACTGCACTGCGAAGGCGGCCCTCGCGCAGACCGCCCGCGACCAGAGTGGCAGCCAGGAGGACTTAGTGAAGCAATCAAAGATTTTATGGTGGGGACCGCGCCTGCTGATAGCCCTATTGCCGATCGCTCTGTTTTGTGGATTGCCCCCCGCCTTAGCGCGCCTTGCCCAGACTCAGCCGGCCACTTCTGGCAATAGCAATGGGACATCGCAAGAGCTCAGCTCCGAAGGTCAGGCTTGGTTGCGCCTAACCATCACGGATGGCACATTTCCCGATTTGCGCTGGCCCGATTTCAGTGACTACAGGGGGCAGGTTCAGAAATTCTACGAAACCGACGGGAATTCATTGTCATGGGTTAAAGGAATGGAGCCAACCCCTCAGGCGCGAGAAGTGATCGCGTTGTTGCTCCAGGCCGACCAGAAGGGACTTTCCGCCGACGACTACGATGGACCTAAGTGGAGCGGCCGGCTGGACAAACTCAAACCTGCGACCCGAAAGCCGAGCGAAGCCGACGCCGTGAGATTCGATCTCGCGCTTACAGTTTGCGCGATGCGGTATATCTCCGACCTCCATATTGGCAAGGTAAATCCCAAGCGTTTAGCCTTTGCCTTGGATGATGAATCCAAGAAATACGATCTGGCTGAATTTCTCAAAGATCACGTTGTCGCCGCGGGCAACGTCGCTGCCGTTTTGGGGCAGGTGGAGCCGTCCTATCCCGGCTACCGGCACACCCTCCAGGCCCTGCAAACCTATGTCGAGCTGGCAAAGAGAGATGATGGGGAGCAACTCCCGGTAGTCAAAAGAGCCGTTGTGTCTGGCGATACGTACCCCGGTGTTCCACGGCTCGCGCGTTTGCTTCGGTTGGTGGGCGACCTTCCGCCAGACGCGAATGTTCCGGTGGATCCGCCTGTCTACGCAGGTGCGCTGGTGGAAGCGGTGAAAAACTTTCAGCGCAGACACGGTAGGGATGCGGATGGGCGAATCGACTCTCTAACTCTCGCCGACTTGAACGTTCCGCTGAGCCGCCGCGTTCGCCAAATGCAATTGACGCTGGAGCGATGGCGGTGGCTGCCGGACTCGTATCAAAAGGCGCCGATCGTGGCCAACATCCCCGAGTTCCGTCTGCGCGCCTATGACAAAGACTTCAAAGTCGCGGTGACGATGAACGTCGTCGTGGGCAAAGCCTACGGCGGCCACAACACTCCGGTGTTCACCGACACGATGCAGTATGTCGTCTTCCGGCCCTATTGGGAGGTGCCGCCTTCCATAACCCATGGTGAGATGATTCCGCATATCGCGCGAGACCCCGGGTACCTGGCGAGCAAGGGATTCGAAGTGGTCGACAGCAAGCAGAACGTGGTTTCGGCCGGAGCAGTCACGCCCGAGGTGCTCGCCCAGATTCGAGCCGGCAAACTTTTCGTTCGCCAAAAGCCGGGCCCAAAGGACGCGTTGGGACTAGTGAAGTTTGTTTTTCCAAACAGTTACAACGTGTATATGCACGATACGCCGTCAACTGAATTCTTCGCGAGGTCGCGAAGGGATTTTAGCCACGGTTGCATCCGGCTGGAAAAACCTGCCGACGTGGCGGCGTGGGTTCTGCGCGACAATCCCGGATGGACGCCCGACCGAATTCGCGCAGCGATGAACGGTAACACGACCCAACAGGTGAATCTCACGCACCCGATTCCCGTCTTGATCCTCTATGGCACGGTTATCGTGCTGGAAGACGGCGTCGTTCACTTCTACGACGATATCTACGGACACGACGCCGCCCTGGACAAGGTTCTGGCGAAGGGCTATCCGTATCCCTGGTGAGACTCGAACTACCAGCGTCGCACGCGCCCCACATCCACGTGAACGAAGTCGGAAGCGCGATAGTAGCCCACTCCTCCGCGTTGCAGCCGCAGCGCGGCATCCCGAACGGCGGCCGTCGAAATCCCTGGCAAGCGAATGTCGATCGCTTCTGCCTGCATGTGTAGGCTGTGGGCGGCCACCCCCGTGTGTGGGCTTCGGGTGCGCAAAAACTCGTTGCTCCAGGGAGTGCGGTATCCGCAGACGACATCAATTTCCCCGCCCGCGTCGTTGAGAGAAGCGGTTAGGTCGTACAGCACGTCGAACAAGCGCGGATCGAAATGGTGTACCTCCCCCGTACGATGGTCGCGGAGATAGTGGTCGAGTTCATCGAGCGCATGCGGCAAATAGGTATCGCCGCGGCGGTAAACGATATCGAGGCGCTCGCCGGTATGGGTGTGATAAAAGTGAAGGCGGTATTCGCGTGCCGATGGGACAACTAGTTCTGAGGTTCGGCCAAACGGTACTACGAGGAGAAGCAAAACCACGCACAGAATGAAATTCCGGAAGTCGATGTTTCCGGACAGCCATTTGTTCATCTCTTGTTCTTACCCTTTCATCTCAACCGACAATCGGCCTTGGACTGACCGGTCTTGCATGATCATGCGACGCGATGAGGCTTCAATAATTGTAAACGAATTCGCGCGGGATAATGTCGAGGTCGTGGTGAGAATGGTGCCGAGGTTGCCGGACAGATCCGGTTGTCTGTGCAGTTAGGTTTTCAGAACGAAAGCCTCAGTGCAAACTGCAACAGGCGTGGGTTGGAAAACGGGGCCGTAGATGTGATCTCGCCGAATGTCGGGGACCCAAGGTTGGTATTTGGTTGCGCGAAGTTCGGAGTGTTGGTCAGGTTAAAAGCTTCCGCCCGGAACTGCAGCCTCATGGATTCCCGAATGGGTAAGTCTTTGGCGACCGAAAGGTCGAGGTGTCTCTGCGGTGGACCGTAAATGCTGTTGCGCCGCACATTGCCCAACAGCCCCGGCGCTTGCACAGCAAACGCGGAAGTGTTGAACCACTCTTTGATGGTATGGACACTGCCTGCGTCGGGATCGCCAACCTGGTTTGGGGCATCGCCACCGCGGAAGCCTAGTATGCCGCTGGCATTGGTGATGGTTCCCGGAGGCCCGCCTCCTTGTTCGCTGATGCTGGTCGGCAAGCCTTTGGAGTAAGAGTAAATTGTATTGACGCTCCAACCCTTGACGAGATACGCGGCCGCGCCATGTAGTGATCTGCCCAACGGCAACGTGTAGTTGAGCATGACCGTAAAGCGATGGCGCACGTCCAAGTCGCCGTTGCCGTAATCGTACTGCAGGAAGCTGTTGACTGGGATGGGCGTGCCATTGCCCGAATCCATCATGCACCCGGCACGAACGCACTCCACCGGGCGAAAGCCGCCTTCCCCCTCAGGCGAGCCGTTGTTGAGAATATGCGACCATGTGTAATTGAGGTTGGCATTCAAACCCGCGGCGAAACGGTGCAAGAAGGACGCTTGTAGAGCGTTGTAGTTTGAATTTGCGGCGCTCTCCAGCACATAGATTTGATCGCCGCTATAGTCCGGGTACGGAATAGGTCCCTGCGTGAAACAGCTGGAAGAGTACGTCGGCGCGCCGTTGCTCACGCACCCGGGACCGCTGTAGTTGTAAGTGGCGTAGGTCGCCTGATTAATGTTCGGCACCACCGGCAAGTGGCGCCCCATGTTGCCCACGTATCCCAGACTGATTATGTTGGCGCCCAGTTCTTTCTGGAGCTGCAAGCTGTACTGGGCCAGGCGCCCCGACTTCAGGTTGTTGGCTACGGAGTCGATTTCCGTTCCGGCAGCAACCCCGGTTCCCAGCTCCTCATTCGGATAATCCGCACTGGCCGGATCAATGGTGGGCAGCCACAGACCTCTCGCCATAGTAAGCCCCAGACCGCCGGGCCCGGCAATCGCGCTCGGACATTCGACGGGATAGAAGGAGTCTCCCCCGCAGTCTCGGCTGACCACCAACGGAACATTTTGCAGAACGCCAGCGTTGCCAATTTGATTCGGGAAGTAGGAGAGAGCAAAACCGCCTCGCAGCACCATGCCGCGGCCAAGTGATGCTGCAAGACCCAGTCGGGGAGAGATGTTGCTGAAGTCGGTCTTTATGTTGGCCGTGCTCGTGCCATGGTTGGCTCCTGAAAGGACAGGAGAAACCACGTAACCAGTGGCTGTGTCAAAGCTCGAAATGTAACCGTTCACTTCGGTGAATGGGGTAAAGACTTCATAGCGGAGCCCGAGGTTGAGCGTCAACCACGTCGTTGCACGCCAGTTGTCCTGAATGTAACCACCGATTTCCCACGAGCGGAAGTGCGGGAAAGCCACATCGTTCTGGAATTGTGCGTCCGAGGCATAACCCGCGACCAGGTCGCCAAGACCACTGCCCGTGAATGTCCCGTTGACAGAATAGACGCCTCGGGGGCTAATGCTTTGCTGCCAGTTGAGCTGCCGCCGGATCAGGCTCGCCCCAGTCTTCACACTGTGAGTGCTATGGTTCCATGTCAAAGATCCCTGGTACTGGAAGGTGTTGTTGTAGTCGAAGAGCGGCGCGAACAGTGTGTCGCCCAAGCCAGTGTAGGGCGGAGCTACGAAAAAGGCTGGCAGACCGTACTTCGCTCCGCCGATGTTGGCATTCATGCAGTAACCGGTTCCCAAGGAACATGGATCGAAGCCCAGCTCAACGCCGGCGTCCGCGCCATTCAGAGTCAACGACTGGTTGGCAAATCTAAGATATGCGAACTTCAATTCCAACAGCAGCTCCGGTCGAAAGACATGAACGTAGTCCAAGCCAAGATTCTGGCCGCGTTCCAGGGCTGGTCCACCTGTGATTCCCGGCGGGTTACTGGGAACGAATGTCTTTCCATTCATGGAAACATCCGGGAGGCTCCCCGGAGTGTAGGTGTTCACGTCATTAAAGGAGTAGCGCACAAACAGTGTGTCCCGATCCGAGAAGTGATGATCGACCCGCACATCGAAGGTGTGGCTGAATTGGGTCTCGGCCGGAGAATAGACAAAGTTGTTTTGCGTCCCGGAGTTCGTCGGCGTGGGATACAGCGAGAACAAGTTCTTGCCCAGTTCACTTACCACAAACGGACTGGTGTTCCCCAGCAAGGATCCCGCCGGGATCGTCTGCCCCACTGCCGCAGCCGCTACCAGGCTTTCCTGCGCCGCCGTGGGCACGGTGGAGATATAGGTGTTCTGGGCGTATGCCTGGCGAAATCCCTCATAGTCGCCAAAGACAAAAGTCTTGTTCTTCTGGATTGGGCCGCCGATGCTTCCGCCAAATTGATTTTGACGCAACTCGGGTTTCCGCCCCGTAGTCGCAAAGTAGTCGCGCGCATCGAAAACGTCGTTGCGCAGGTACTCGAAAAGCGAACCGTGGAAGCTGTTCGTGCCGGACTTGATAATAACATCGGCCACGCCTCCCTCCGTGCGGGAGACTTCCGCCGGGTACAAGTTGGTGGAGACGATGACCTCCTGAACGGCGTCGATGGAGGGCCGGACGACAATGGTGCCGAAGTACCGTTCGTTGTTGTCCATGCCATCAATCATGTTGTTATTGAGAAAGTCGTTCTGGCCGTTGGCGGAGAAGGCAGAGGTCAGACGGCGGTCTGTGCTGTGATTCCCGCCTCCGGCCGCGTTGAAAGCTCCCGGTGTCACGCCCGCCGAGAGCTGAATTAGATTTGTCAGATTGCGGCCGTTCAGCGGTAGGTCTTCTAGAAATTCGCTGCCGATTAACGTGCCGATGGTGGAAGAGTCGGCCTGCAGAGCGGGACCAGCTTCGGCCGAGACCAAAGCGCTCTCGCTGGCCATGCCGATTTCCATCTTGCCGTCCACGCGGAGACGGTCTCCCGCCGACAGGCTCAAGTCCTTGGCCACAAAGGTCCTGAAGCCTTTGGCCTCGACCGTGACTTCGTACGTCCCCACTTGCAGAAGACTGAAGCTATAGTCGCCGGTTTTCGCCGTCCGTACGGTTTGGGATACGCCCGTCCCCGTATTCTTAATCGTCACTCTTGCGTCGGGTAGCACCGCCCCTGAAACGTCGGTTACCCTGCCTACCACGTCCCCAGTGTTTACCTGCGCAGTCAAGTGCTGCGCCGCCGCCAATAACAGCAAGCACAGCATGAAAGAAGATCGCCTGCCTGGATGCGGTGCAAGGCCGCCATGGGCTAAGCCTGACGGTAGCCTCGACTTCGCCCTCGTTTTTTGACCCATGTGTTGCTCCCCGCCCAGCGGGGGGGAAATATGACCGCATAGCAAGAAAAGCAGCGCAATCTTCAATTGTTGTCAGAGCTAGGGGGCCCTCGGAACTTGATCAGGAGTAAAATATATTCCCACTATGGGGAAATCGCAAGTGCGGGCGTGCATCTGGGTGTCCGTTCTGCTGATGTCCAGCGCTTGCGCTTTTGCGTTAGATCCCTCACTCGATGTCAGCCAGTACGCGCACACCGCGTGGAAGGTGCGCGAAGGCTTCACCAAAGGCACAATCTTTGCGATCGCGCAGACGCCGGATGGCTATCTCTGGCTGGGCACGGAATCCGGATTGGCCCGCTTCGATGGCGTCCAAGCCGTCCCGTGGCAGCCGCCAAACGGTGAGCAACTCCCCAGCAATTTTATTCAGGACCTCTTGGTTGGGCGCGACGGCACTCTTTGGATTGGCACGGACAAGGGGCTTGCCAGCTGGAAGGACGGCAAGTTTACACAGTATCCAGGAGTTGCCGGTTACCGCATTCATTCACTACTGCAAGATACTGGAGGAACGATCTGGTTTGCGGCTGAAAACCCGGGCAGGATCTGTGCCGCCCGAGTCGGCAGTGCGCAGTGCCAAGGGGACGGGAGTTTCGGCTTTTCCGTATCTGCCTTATACGAGGACCACAAAGGCAATCTGTGGGTCTCGGCTCAAACGGGTCTGTGGCGGTGGGCGCCTCGTCCTTCGGAGCACTACAAGCTGCCCGAGGGCGTTCAGGCCGACGAACTACTCGAAGACGACAACGGTGCACTCCTGATGACAACCAATAAATCCGGCCGATTCGAGGGTCACGTTAATGGCTCGATGGGAGGGCTGAAACAGCTTGTGGCTGGAAAAATTCGGGACTACACACTTCCCGCGATCGCTGGGCAGTTCACTCCCCTTCGCCTGTTCCGGAGCAGTGATGGCAGTTTGTGGATCGGCACCGTCCGAGGTTTGTTGCACCTGTTTAAGGGCAGAATCGATCGATTCTCAGTTGCCGACGGACTGTCTGGCGACCTCGTAACTGCCATTTTCGAAGATCGCGAAGGCAGTGTTTGGGTCAGCACGTCAACCGGGCTCGATCGGTTTCGTGAATTCGCCATGCCGACAGTCTCGGTAAACCAGGGTCTTTCCATTGCCGCAGTTGACGTGTTGCAGGCCACATCAGATGGCAGTATTTGGATTGCCACGGCGGATGGTTTGAATCGGTGGCAAGGCGGCCACATGACCGTTTACGGCCGGAGAAATGTTCCGAGGCAAAACGGGCGAATAGATCAGCAAACTGCCATCGTCAACGCGAGGGTAACGGAAGTCGCAAACAGCAGACTTCGGAACAAGGTCAATTCGCTCGGGCAGGATGACCTGGCACGACTGTGGGCTGAAAGTCGCGAAGGTGTGTTCTACTTTGACCGGGGCCGGTTTGTGCGGGTTCCTGGCCTCCCAGGCGGAGATACATCCTCAATCGCCGGGGATGGGCACGGGAAGGTTTGGATCAGCAACCTCGACCACGGCCTCATCTATTCGACGCCAGAGGGTGCCGTTCAGCGCATTCCTTGGGCGCGATTCGGACACAGTTACGCGGCGCAAGCTTTGCTGCCTGATCGGCTGCAGGGCGGCCTATGGCTCGGATTTGTTGAGGGTGGAATAGCTTACCTCAAGGACGGCCAGATCCGCTCTTCCTACAACGCCGCTGAGGGGTTGGGCAATGGCGCAGTGATGGACCTTCAGTATGGTTCGGACGGTGCTGTCTGGGCAGCGACCGAGGGTGGTTTAAGCCGAGTGAAAGACGGCCGCATCACGACTCTTACCAGCAAGAACGGTCTGCCCTGCGATGCCGTTCAGGGGGCGATCGAAGACAACGATCATTCCTTCTGGTTGTACATGTCTTGCGGCGTGGTGCGGATTGCGCGTTCCGAACTGGACGCCTGGGTGAGTGATTCGAAGCGCGCCATTCAGACGAAGGTTTTCGACAGCTCCGATGGGGTATGGAGTTTTGGCCGTAATGGCCACCACACTCCATATGTGACCAAATCGCCCGATGGGAAAATATGGTTCTCCGCCCCTGACGGCGCAAGCGTCATCGATCCGCGACATCTTTCGTTCAACAAACTTCCGCCGCCGGTGCACATCGACCAAATCACGGCCGACGGCAAGAGCTACGATTCCGCCCATGGCTTGCGCCTGCCGCCGCGAGTTCGCGACCTCACGATTCGTTACACGGCGTTGAGCCTCGTGGTGCCGGAGAAGGTTCACTTCCGCTTCAAGCTCGAAGGACAAGACAAGGACTGGAGAGAAGTGGTCAATCAACGGCGGGTGGAGTACTCGAATCTGCCGCCCGGTAACTACCGCTTCCACGTGATCGCCTGCAATAACAGCGGCGTGTGGAACGAGGAAGGCGCGTCGCTGGACTTTGCAATTGCGCCCGCCTACTACCAGACGAACTGGTTCCGCGCGCTGTGCGTGCTCACGTTTCTGGCGATGCTCTGGACCGTTTATCAGCTCCGCGTGCGTCAACTGGCGCACCAGTTCAACATGACGCTGGAAGCGCGGGTGGGCGAGCGGACCCGCATCGCGCGGGATCTGCACGATACGCTGCTGCAAAGCTTTCAGGGATTGCTGCTCCGCTTTCAAACCGTGGACGAGATGCTTCCAATGCGCCCCATGGAGGCGAAAACGGCCCTCGAAAGTGCTCTTGATCGGGCGGATCAGGCAATCATCGAAGGCCGAGATACCATCACGGACATGCGTATCTCCTCCGTGGCAAGTCATGACCTGTCGAAATCGATGACTGCATTGATGACTCACCTGAGTGAAGAGGTTGCTGCGGGAGACGGGGGGCAGGTGACGTTTCGCGTGCGGGTAGAAGGCGTGCCACGAACCGTGCGTCCGATGATCCAGGATGAAATATACCGGGTTGCGCGGGAGTCGTTGCGAAATGCGTTCCGCCACGCACAGGCCCGGAATATCGAGACGGAGATCACGTACGACGAATCTCTGCTTCGTTTGCGCTTTCGGGACGATGGAAAGGGCATTGACCCACGCGTCCTGGAGCGCGGCGGACGTTCCGGCCACTGGGGCTTGCCTGGAATGCGGGAGCGCGCCAAGCGCATCGGAGCGCAATTGGAGGTCTGGAGTGAAGTCGCTGCCGGCACGGAGGTAGAGTTGAGCATTCCCGCCTCCATTGCTTACGAGACATTGCCCGCCCGCCGCGGCTTACGGTTTTTCCGAAAGAGGACGGAACAGAATCATGAGCACCGGTCCTAACCTGATTCGGATTCTCACGGTTGACGACCATCCGATGCTGCGGGAAGGCATCGCAGCACTGGTCGCCAGTCAACAGGACATGAAGCTGGTCGCCGAGGCCTCGACCGGGCGCGAGGCGCTTGAGCAGTTCCGAACGCACCGACCGGACATCACCCTGATGGATTTGCAGATGCCCGACATGGACGGCATTGAGGCGATGGCCGCCATTTGCAGCGAATTCCCGGAAGCACGCATCATCGTCTTGACCACCTACAAGGGGGACATCCAGGTTCTACGGGCGCTCAAAGCAGGTGCGCGAGCTTATTTGTTGAAAGGCCTTTTGCGGAAGGAACTGCTGGAGACGATCCGGGCTGTACATGCTGGGCAAAAGCGCATTTCCCCCGTTGTCGCTGTCGAACTCGCCGACCACGCGCTCGAAGACGCTCTGACCTTACGAGAAATCGATGTCCTGCGCCTGATTGCCGGCGGGCACGCAAACAAGCTGATCGCCGATCAACTTGGAATCACCGAGGACACAGTCAAGGGCCATGTCAAGAACATCCTCTCCAAACTTGGCGCAAGCGATCGAACGCACGCCGTGACCATCGCGCTGAAGCGCGGAATCATTGAGTTGTAACCCCCCGAAAGAGTGGTACCCCACCCCCCAGTTATGGAGTGTCGGATCGTCTTGGACGCGTTTACTCTCTCATATTTGGCACAGGAGGTTTTCTGCAACGCCTCTTTTCCATGTTCCCTGACGGCTGGCCGGGGAGAGGGCTTCTCCTACTACGGCTAGTGGTCGGGCTTCTCTTGATTCACGATGGCATCGCTGGACTGATGGGAGCGCCACAGGGTGAATCGGTTGCTCTGCGAGTGATCGCGGCCATCGCAGGAATCTTTTTACTCGCCGGTTTGTGGACACCCATCGCCGGGGCGCTTCTGACAGTTACGGAGCTCTGGATCGCACTCACAGGTACTGACCCCGTGCGGAGCACCATCCTGTTAGCAACCGTGGGGATCGCCCTCGCAATCCTGGGACCTGGCGCTCAGTCGATCGATGCTCTCCTTTTTGGCAGGAAGCGTCTCGATATCTGAGTGTGCTGGAGTTGTCTCCAACCCCCTCTGAAGTAGTGTCACCAGTCATCTCCATTTGGCGGGCGGGCAAGTACCCCATTTAGGGTTGGCCGAGGGCGGGATTCGTTTCACAATGCGTCCCACGAACGAAAGGTAAAAGCCATGAGTGCAGCCCGCCCCAACATAACAAGCGCAAGTACGAAAGAGTTTCCTCCGTTCCGGTTGGACCCGGTCAATGAATGTCTCTGGCGCCGCCGCGATGACGGAGACAAGGAGCGTGTCCGGTTAACGCCGAAGGCGTTCGCTGTCCTGCACTATCTGGTGAACAACCCCGGACGACTGGTGACCCAGAACGAACTCCTCGGAGCCGTGTGGCCCGATACGTTCGTTCAACCCGAGGTGCTCAAAAGCCAGATCCTTGATGTCCGTCACGCACTCGGAGACGATGCGAAAAATCCTCGCTTCATTGAGACGATACCCAGGCGGGGATATCACTTCATAGCGCCTGTCGCGGATACGTTTGCCGCGACGGAAAGGGCGTATGAGGGGGGAACAGAAAAATTCGTTGGTCGGGACGCGGAATTGAACGAGCTACGAAAGCGCCTACAGAGGAGCTTAGCGAACCAGCGTCAAGTTGTCTTTGTTGCCGGTGAGACAGGTATCGGGAAAACCACCCTGGTCGACGAGTTCACCCGGCGAGCGGCCGCGGATTTTCCCGGCGTTCGCGTTGCCCGCGGACAATGCGTGGAAGGCTATGGAAGCAAAGAAGCGTACTACCCGATGCTGGAAGCGCTGGGTCGGTTGTGCAGTTCCGGACGAGATACGGTAGTGGAGACACTCGCTGTGCATGCCCCTACCTGGCTGGCACAGTTTCCTCCTCAGGTAGGGTGTCGACAAGGCGACATGCTGCGGCGGGAAATTGAGGGTGCCACTCGCGAACGCATGCTGCGCGAGATCTCTGAGACGCTGGAAACGATCAGTTCCGAAAGACCATTGCTCCTGGTGTTCGAAGATTTGCATTGGGCGGATCCGTCCACGGTTGACCTCATCTCCGCTCTGGCCCGCCGCCGCTCGTCTGGCAAGTTGATCCTAATCGGCACCTATCGCCCGGTGGACGTCACGCTGGCGCAACATCCGTTGAAGACGTTGAAGCAGGATCTGCTGGTTCACCAGTTGTGCCGGGAGATTGTTCTGCAACCACTGACGGAAGGCGAAGTGGCTGAGTATCTGACGATCGAGACACCTGGGGTAGCCTTGCCACAGGGTCTTGCTGCGCTTATCCACCAGCACAGCGAAGGCAATCCTTTGTTCATGATGTCCATATTGGACGACCTGCGGGACCGGAGTATGATCGCGATCGAGAGCGGGACCTGGCAAATCAAGGTACCGATCGAGAGCGTCCATCTGGAAGTGCCGGAGAGCCTGCGCGAAATGATCGAACTCCAGATCGAGAAACTGAGCGCTGACGAGCAGCGCGTGCTCGAGATAGCTAGCGTTGGCGGCTTATCGTTTACCTCGAACGCTGATGCTCTCGGCGCCCGTGTGGATCAGGAGAAATTTGAAACGATCTGCGAAGAACTATCCCGCCGCCAACACATGGTGCGGCGGACGGTACCTCGGAAGTTTCCCGACGGGACGATTTCGCAATGCTATGAATTTATGCACTCTTTGTACCGGGAGGTCTTCCAGCAACGACAGTCGTTGGGCAGATACGCCAGAATAGATATGGCGGCCACCGTTGCAGACTCTGGCACATCTTGAAGAGAGGAACTACTCGGCAAACTGATCGTTGAGCCAGATTGACAGTCCTGCGATATGCGACCTACGTCGCCCATGCCTTCTCCGAACAATCGTTCACCAGAATGGAAATCATTCGCCCAGCCGAATCTGGCACCCGGACGTTCGACCCCGATAACCTGTACGGAGCAGAGGTGGAGGACTTCATTGCTTTGCTCGACGGTCAACCAAGTGTCGGAACCACTCTTGAGGAGGCCTGCCGGTCGCTACTGATTCTCGAAGCGATCACGGAATCTTACCGAATCGGACGCGCGATAGCTGTTCGGGCTGCCGAACAGTGATCTATCGGACATTGATGCTGCATTGTTCGCA
>Ga0074045_10000789_pt1 | contig 30954 bp, 23 predicted proteins | sample BogForMeECP23OM2_FD_94442 | JGI IMG/M metagenome (GOLD analysis project Ga0074045, IMG submission 94442) | Bog forest soil microbial communities from Calvert Island, British Columbia, Canada - Bog Forest MetaG ECP23OM2 | ecosystem: Environmental > Terrestrial > Soil > Wetlands ...
AGGTTCTGCAGCGATCCCAGATCGTTGTACACGAACGGATGCGTCAAAGCCCTCACCGCTTGCGGAACTCCAGCGTTTCGCGTGGTGCTGCCGATGTACCAGTCCTGCCATCCGTGGTAACCACAGCAGGCGATCCGCTCGCGTCCGGTGAGGGCCCGCGCCGCGCGCACCGCTCCGGAGGTGGCATCCGATCCGTTCTTGCCAAACCGTACTTTTTCCGCGCACGGGATGAGCCGGGTTAGCCGCTCTGCCAGTTCCACTTCCAGCGGGTGCGGCAGCGAAAAACTGTGCCCTTGTCCCAACTGCGCAGTCACCGCAGCATTCACCTCGTCGTGGGCGTAGCCGAGAATGTTCGGCAGCAGTCCCTGGATGTAGTCGACATATTCATTCCCGTCCACATCCCAAACTCGGCACCCTTTGCCCTTCGCCAGGAACACCGGCGCCACGCCGCGGACGTGCTGATTCCAGCCCTTGCTGAATGTCTGCGCAGAACCAGGGATCACCTGGCCTGAGCGCTCCAGCCAGGCATTCGATTTTTCAATCGGGCGGCGCGGTGCTGCCGCCGCACGCGCATCTTCGAAAAGGCTCTTGTAGTACCCGACGTTGGAAACAATATCCGAATTCATCTTTTCCAAGTCCGGATTCTTCCCGATCAATTCGAAAACGTCTTTCATTCCGAAGCTTTCCTTGCCGCGAAAAGCCCTGTAGACCATGCGGATAAACTCAAGGTCCTCTACCTCGTCCACCGTCCAGCGGTAATGCTGATACAAGGACGTCGAATCGTTCTCTATGTTGGCGGTACGAAATTTTTCCGAACGCAGATAGGGAGTGACGTGTTCGCGCTCCGAATTCAAACTCGCCTCGTGCCATGCCCGTTCCAGCGCGGGAAAGGAAAAGATCTCTGTGTCCAGCCCATCGGGATAGCTTCGGACCATGGCATTGGAGGCGTAATCAAGATCGCCGCGTTGAAAGCGGCCGACTACTCGATCGATCACTTCCGGATCAATCAAGGGGCAATCGGCCGTGATGCGCACTACTTGCGCGGCTTTCTCTGCGCGCGCTGCGTGGTAGAAACGATCCAGGACATCGTTTTCGCTGCCCCGATGACATGGGACATCGTTCTCACGGCACATCTTCTCGATGGCGTCGTCCGCCGGAGCGGTGGAAGTCGCCACCACTACCCGATCCACCAGCCTGGATCGTTTCACGCGTTGAATGACTTGCCACAGCATTGGACGTCCTTCGATCTCCGCCATGCTCTTGCCCGGCAACCGGCTCGATCCCATTCGCGCCTGAATGATCGCCACCACCGGCCCCTCGCTCGGTTCGCTGGTCCAATTCAACGGCTGCGGCCTTCCCTCTTCGGACGACTTCTTGGCAGCTTCTACCACCCTGATCACATCTCGTCCTTGTTCAAGATCAACCACGGGACCCGTTCTGCTTCCGAGAGATTCCAGGAAGTGAACCATTTCCGCCAAATACATGTCGTTGGCTTCAAATTTGTACGGGATACTGTTCCAGCCGGGCTGCTGGGCGGAAAACCAGCGCACTTCCTGAAGATTGAAATCCCACAGCGCGGTGCCGGCGTCGCCCACAACTTTGCAGGTGCGGGTGTATGCCCGCTGGACAAAATCCAGATGCAGTTCGGCGCGACGCCGCTCCGGAAAACTCAGGTAGATCCACGCCGAGTCTTCCACATCCACGTCCAGACTGCTGAGGTGCTCGGCCCGGCAAGTCACTTCCGTAGGGCGCCCCAATAGCCAGCAAATGTAATCGAGTTCGTGAGAACCATCGAGAATGATGCCCCCGCCCAGTTCCTGGCGCGCGCTGTAGCTTTCGCGATAGTGCTGCCAGGGGCGCCAATCGGGGAGGTATTGCCCTGCTTCCGCGTTGAGCCAAAGCACGCGCCCGATCTTTCCCGAATCGATAAGCTCCTTCAGGATCTTCAAGCCGGGATGAAACCGCATGTTGTAGCCGATCTGAACGTTCCGGTCGTGGCGGCGCGCCTCGGCGATCAGCGCCTGGATTCCGCCCGACTCATGCGAAAGAGGCTTCTCGATGAATACGTGGGCTGGAGCTTGCAGAGCGGCTAGCGCCTCCTCCACGTGGTACACCGGCGGAGTGCAGATCAGGACGATATCGGGCTTGAATTTCTCCAGCGCCTCGCTGTAGTCGCCAAAGACCTCCGCGCTCACTTCCTCACGACAGCGCTTCAGCGCCTCCGGACTAGTGTCGCAAAGCCCAAGATTCCGCACCCCAAGCGACTTGAGATTTCCGGCGTGCCGGCGGCCAATGGAACCGCAACCGACTACCAGAGCCCGATATCCTATCCAGTCGGAAGTTCCAGGCATGGGATTACATTGACTCCTTGCAGAGCCAGTCGTTAGTCGATAGTCGTTGGTCGTTGACCAAATCTACCCTGGCTTCGCAGACGGCTACTCGCCAGCAGCTAACGACCATAATGGCCCACAACTTTACACAGCGCGTGAATGACATCCTCCACATCCTGCGCCGTCATGGAGTGAAACATAGGCAGGCTGATCAGCCGCTCATAAGCGTCTTCAGACACGGGATAGCTTTCTTTGAAATTGGAATCGGACTTGAAACGCTCGCGATAATACGGATGTTGATGAACCGGAATGTAGTGAACATTCACGCCAATATTCTCCGCCCGGAGCGCTCGAAAAATCTCGCCTCGTCCCACTGAAAGGTTTCCCAGGTTGAGTCGGATGGGATATAAGTGCCACGCCGGATTGACGCCTTCGCGCACCGCAGGAACCAAAATTGCGGACAAATCCCGGAAGGCCGCCGTGTACCGCGCCGCAATTTCCCGGCGCCGTGCCAGGTTCGCATCCAGCTTTTCCACCTGCGAGAGTCCCAGCGCGCAGGCGATATCTGTCAACCTGTAATTGAAACCCAGCAGGATCATCTCGTAGAACCACTGTCCCGCTTCCTGCCGCTCGCGTGCTTCGCTGCTGATGCCATGATTGCGAAAGCGCCGCAGCGTCTCGGCGAGTCGCGCATCGTTGGTCGCAACCATGCCGCCTTCCCCGGTGGTCAGGTGCTTCACGGGATGAAAGCTGAACACGGTCATGTCGGCAATGCCGCCGACCCGCTTCTCCTTGTATTCGGCGCCCAGCGCGTGGCAGGCGTCTTCAATCAGGAGTGCTCCGTGCTTGGTCGCCAGCTCTCCCAATTCATCCAGCGCGGCGGGATGTCCCGCATAGTCTACGGCGATGATGGCCCGAATCCGGGAAGACTTGCGGGAAGAAAGTTTCCTCGAAACTTCGCCAGGATCGAGGTTCAGCGTGTCGGGCGAGACGTCGGCGAACACGGGCGTTGCGCCCTGATACAAAACGCAGTTGGCGGTCGCGCAGAATGTCATGGGGGTGGTAATCGCCTCATCCCCAGGACCCAGTCCGGCGGCAAACGCGGCAGCGTGCAATGCGGCCGTACCCGAACTGAAGCTGACCGCGTGCCGCACCCCGATCCAAGCCGCGAACCGTTCTTCGAACTCGCCAACCTTCGGTCCCGTGGTTAGCCAGTCGGACTTCAAAACCTCAACCACCGCCTGGACATCTGCATCGTCCAGGCTCTGCCGCCCGTACGGCAACAACTTCCCCCGCACGGGTGTCCCCCCTTGCATGGCGAGCGTTTCCAACTTTGTGGATAAAGGATTCATGCTAAGCGGAGGTCGGAAGCGCCTCCGCGGCGCTGGTTTCAGGCGCTACCAGCTTTTCCAGTTCGCGCCGCGTCAGCCAGCGTTCGTTCGTGTCGCTCGAATAACGAAAGCCCTCCGGCAACGGCTTGGCGTTCACCCAGTTTTCCGATTTCCACCAGGGATGCGACGGCTGAATCACGTACATGTCCTCGGTTTCGAGCGTTTGCCGCGACTCGTCTTCCGAGACCAGCACTTCATGCAGCTTCTCTCCGGGACGAATCCCGATGGTCTCCACCTGGCATCCGGGAGCGATGGTCTCTGCCAGGTCCAGCAGCCGCATGCTGGGAATCTTGGGAACAAAAATTTCGCCGCCGTGCATCTGCTCCAGGCAGTGGATCACAAACTTCACGCCGTGCTCCAGAGTCAGCCAGAACCGGGTCATGCGAGGATCTGTGATGGTGATCTTCCCGCGCCGGCGCTGTTCCAGAAAAATCGGGATCACGCTGCCGCGGCTGCCCACCACGTTCCCGTAGCGCGCACAACTGAAGCGCGTATTTTTCGCGCCCGCATAGGCGTTGGCTTGCACAAACACTTTTTCCGCGCACAGCTTTGTAGCCCCATACAGATTGATCGGATTCACCGCCTTGTCGGTCGAGAGCCCCAGAATGCGCCGCACGCCCTGATCAATGGCCGCATCAATCACGTTGCGGCCGCCCATGATATTGGTCTGAATCGCTTCGAATGGGTTGTATTCGCAAGCTGGCACCTGCTTGAGCGCCGCCGCGTGCACCACCAGGGTCACGCCCGCGAGGGCCCGCTTCAGTCGCTCGACGTCCCGCACGTCTCCAATGAAATAGCGCATGCTGGGATGGTCGAAGCCTGACGTCCTCATCTCATGCTGCTTCAACTCGTCCCGGCTGAACACCACCAGTCGGTGCGGGCGGTAGTCGCGCAGCATGATCTCCACAAACTTCTTTCCGAACGATCCGGTCCCACCTGTTACCAGTATTGATTCCTGCGGCCAATTCACCATTACTGTCCCTTTAAAACCCCTTCTGTCGAGTTACCCATTGAAAGAAAAGCGCGCCTCATATCAGGGCATCGCTTCCTTGATGCCGCAAGCCCCCGTGTGCAGACGCCTCTTCCGGGGCTGGGCGTCGAGGATCGACGTTTCCCCAGCTTGCCAGAGGAATCTTTTATCGGGTTAGTTCTTGTGCTCGATAGTATAGCTGAGGAGCGTTAAGGCAGGCGCATTTCAGTGGCTAAGCGCGCACTCGATTAAGGCCGAATCCCCCCGGCCTATTTCTGTGCATAGACCGTTCCGGAAGCATGGTAAGGAGGATCGGAGATGAGGCGGATATAGGCAATCAGCGCCTCGATCTCTGACTTGCTGAGAGTATAGCCGTACGGGGGCATCAATGCCGACTTGTTGAGTGCCGGTCCACCGTGACCAATGATGGCGGTCAGATCGGCATCGCTCATCTTGTTCAGCGTATCGCCTTCGGCGAACGGGTGCGGCTTGACCGCAAGATTATCGTAATTAGAAACCCGCTCCGGCGTAGATTCCGGGTCGTGGCAGCGCGCGCAATACCTGTTGTCGAGCTGAAATCCGAGTTGCTGTTGATATCCCAGCGCAATTTCTTCGATCTTCAGTTCGACTGATTTCTGAGCTTTCGTGGATGTGTGCGCGCTAACTTGATATCGACCGGCCATACTGCCCAGAGTGACGTTTGTGCTGAGCTGTCCGCTGGAATCGGTCAGGCCGCTCGGAGGATCAAAGCTGACGCCCGCAGGTCCGCTGAATTTGACCAGTGCGCCGGTGACCGCGTTCCCTTGGTCGTCGTTGACTTGCACGACCACAGGCTGAGCTAGGACGGTGCCGGTTGCTCCCATCTGCTTGCCGCCGCTCGACTCCACCAGCGCCGCGCCAAAGGCGGTGGGCTTTAGAGCAGTCGCTACCGTCCTGTGCGTGCACCCCGCGCTTATAAAAATGAGGGCAGCTAGGAAGAGTGTCCACAAATGTTTACTCATTTCTTCGCCCCCTTGCTGGAACCCTTTTGCGTCATCAAGAATGCGGTCAGAGCGTGGGCATCTTCGTCGCTCATTTTGCGGTTTGGTTCAATGGCGCCGGGCCGCATGGCTTGCGGGTCTTTAAGCCAGTGGTAAATCCACGGAGCGGTCAGGCGCGAGCCGACTTGTGTAAGCGTCGGTCCAATGTAACCTTTGTCAACCTTGGTATCGACGATGTGGCAAGATTGGCAGGCATACTTGGAATAGAAAAGCTGTCGCCCTTGCTCCACCTGAGCAGGCAGATAGCCGCTGGACGGCATCGAGTCGCGGTCAAACGCCGGAGTCTGATACACGGTCATGATGTAGTCGGTCAGTTCCTTCGCGTCGTCATCGGAAATATTGAACCTCGGCATGCGGCGAATGAGCGCCGGCCGCAGCGTGCCGGGGTTCTTCAAGAAGTCCAGCAACCACTGCCGCTGTACCGAACTGCCTTCCCAGGTCAGGTCGGGAGCCAGGTCGCCGCCGCGGCCGTTGATGGCGTGGCAGGTAAAGCAGGCCATGTCGTCCATTAGCTTTCCGGCCTTGCCTGCGGGCTGGTAATTCGAAGGCGGCTTTGCCGGCACGGTCAAGGCTGTGGGCAAGTCATGTGCCCGGTCGGTAAGGGCGAGCAGCGCGGCGGTCAAAGCATCCACTTGCGCCGTTGCGAGGCTGAACTGCGGCATCTTCAGGGCTGCTCCAAACGAACGCGGCTGCCGAATCTTGGCCGCAATGTAATCCGGCAGAGCGCGCGTCATCCCCGGCAGGAAAATAACTTGCGTGAGCGGCTTGCTCCCGATGCGAGTCAATTCCGGAGCGAAGTTATCCGGCTTCTTGATGCCGTTGATCTCGTGGCAAGAGGCGCAGCCGTATTCGGTCACCAGCAACTTGCCGTGTGCAATCTGCTCCGGCGTGGCAGCGTCGAGATGCACATTGGCCAGAAAATCCGAATCCGTCTTGTTGCCGAGGAAAGACGTCAGCAGGGAAACTTGCGGATCGGTGAAACGGTAGTGCGGCATGGCCGTTCCCGAATCGTAAACACGCGGGTTACGTATCCATGCCCGCAACCACTCGGGTTTGACTTTGGTACCGACGCGGGTCAACTCCGGACCGATATCCCCGCCCACCACATTTCCGGCGGCGTTCTGCACGGCGTGGCACGAGGCGCAGAACGACTCTCCATACAGACTGGCCGCAGCGGTCGGATCGGGCGTCTTCTCGTTTTTCGGGGCTGGCGCAGTGTCTCCAGCGAGGGGTGTGCTGTCCGAGACCAGGAAAGCCGAAATATCGCGCGCGTCCGGATCGCTCAACTTGAAATTCGGCATGGTTGCGGTGACGGCGTAAGCCTGAGGATCCTTCAACCAGGCGTAAATCCATTCCCGGGAGGTCTTGTCGGCAATATGCTCGAGCGAGGGCGGATCATCGGTGGGCTGGATCGCGCTGCCGTCAGGCAGTTTGATGGTGTGGCAGTGCACGCAGCCATATCGCGTCAGCAGAGTACGTCCCAGGTTCAGTTGCGGCGTGCCGGTTAGAGGAGCGTGATGGCACTGTCCGCAGGAGGATTGCACGTAGCGTGCCGGCAGAATCGGCTGCTCCCAAGCCAGCGTACTGCTGTGGGCTTCCTCGACCGTGGTCGCAGGGCCTTGCCCACGGTGGCACATCACGCAGCCGAACTGGTCAAGCGTGTGAGGAATTACCGGATGCTGCCGGAACGGCTGCATGCTGACATCGGCCAGGCTCGCTTCGTTCAATCCGACGTGGCATGTGGTGCAGCGATCTACGACTCCGAGCTGGGGAAGCCAGATCTGCTGGAACCCGTCATGGAAGTGGCGCTGCAGCGTTACAGCGTCTCCCCGGCCCCGAATCAGCGCTAGATACTGTTTCTGGTAGTGGCGCCATTCGCTGAAGTGATTCTTTGCCGGGGCGATGGCCAGCGCGATCAATAACAACAGGCTGACCGTGCCAAAAGCGCTCACCGAATGGCCGAACAACGTCTGCCACAGGGAAGACAATTTGTTCTCGGATGATTGCAACTAGCTCCTCCAAGGCAACACCCAGGACCATCCCGGGCCACGAAAGAAAGTGCCAACCGCCGTAAGCACGGCCAGTTCAAACAGGAACCAGGTCATGATCCAGTAGGAAAGCGGCCTGCCGGCCAAATACCGCCGGAAAGCTGAAGTGGACTGCGGAGAACTTTGCGCTGCCAGCACCATGAACCCGGCAACGATGAGGGTCGGCACCAGCGCCACGTACACATCAAACACTAACAAGAACACCGAGAGAGCAGCCGCGGCGACGTAGAAAATAAGCAGACGGCGCTTGCGATCCTTCAGAAACAGGCCCTCGGCTTCGATGTTGATGTTGAAATACGGAATCACGATCAGCGCCATCACCACCAAACCCGGAACCAGCACACCCGCCACCACCGGCGGGAAATAGTGCAGCATTTCCTGCAATCCCAGGAAGTACCAGGGTGCTTTGGCGGGGTTGGGCGTATGCGAGGGATCGGCAATACCCTCAAGCGGTGCGTTGAAGAGAAGTGCCATAGCCACTAGCGCGATCGTCAGCACCTCGATGGCGACGAGGGCGCGGAACAGGACTTCCGGATAAGTCTGCACCTGATCTTCGTCCGTAACCTTGACCTGCGCCGAGGTGCGCCGGGTAACAAAGGCTACGCGTGTCGGCGTCTTGCGGGCATTCGAGCCCATGCCCGCGATGAAATCTTTGGGATCGGGCTTTGAATCAGTCATTAGCTTTTGCTATTGACCCCCTTTCACGGCCGCTGAAACTGTTTGGGCTGCGAGCGTTCTTGGCTCGCTCTGGTGCGTATAGAGGCCGCCATCTTTCCGAATCCGCCAGAAATGTACGGCGACAAAGAGGATCGCAACCAGCGGCAGAATCATGCAGTGCAGCACGTAGAAGCGCAGCAGAGCGTTGGCGTTGACCATGTTGCCGCCGAGCATCAGAAAGTGAATCTTGTTGCCCATCACCGGCACAGCGGAAGCGATATTCGAACCCACCGTGATCGCCCAGAAGGCCAACTGATCCCAAGGCAACAGATAGCCGGTGTAGCTGAGAAAAAGAGTAATCAGCAGCAGAACGACTCCAATGACCCAGTTGAACTCGCGGGGCGCGCGGTAGGCGCCGCGATAAAACACTTTGAACATGTGCGCGAACACCAGAAACACCATGGCATGCGCCGACCAACGATGCAGGTTGCGCAAAAATAAGCCGGAGGAAACTACAAACTGCAAGTCCTTGGTGTCCGCGTACGCCTGCGGCACCGAGGGGTGGTAATAGAACATCAGGGGAATGCCGGTGGCGACCAGGATGAGAAAGGTTCCAAAGGTCAGGGTACCGAGATACCAGGTCGCGCTGAAGCTAAGCATTCGGGTCCGCACTTTGGTCGAGAAAAGGTGCAGGAACACGTTCTGCTGTACCGCGAGCGCTCGATGCAGGGTGCTCGATCCCGTCCCGCTGCGGAACACCGATCGCCAGACTCGCGTGCCGCGCAATTCGTCGAAATAGTTGGTGATTGTTTTCGCCACGCTCACACCTTCTTAAACGTCATGGGCTCAACTTGTTTGGAACGGTCGACCATCAAATCTCCCTCATCGCTAAGTGAAACATCGAGCCAGGGCAGCGGCCTGGGAGCGGGACCTTCGATCTTTGCCCCGGGGACCTTGTTGGCTTCGAAAACATAAAACTTGCTCCCATGACAAGGACAAGCAATGATCCCCAATTCGGGTTTCCATGCGGTCATGCAACCGAGGTGGGTACAAACCGCGCTCAGCGAGAAGAAGCCTTCTTGCGCACGGATAAGATAAATTCCGGAATTCACATCCAGCGTCACCGAATCGACCGCGTAGTTTTCCGGCTTGCCCGCATTGACGATGGGTGAGGGTTCATACAAAACATTCGGCGAAAGGAACTGGTAGGAGAACGCCGCCGTGCCGGCGGTGGCAATACTCAACGATCCCAGCCCCAGTTTCACAAAAAAAGCGCGGCGGTCGAATTCCTTGTTTTTGTCCTTATCCTTGCCCGGCTCCGCCGGCGCGATTTTTTTCTCTTCAGGCATTTTTACCTCGGGCCTCCAGCCGCAACCGGCGACTTGGGTCGCAGCGGTCCATCAATCGATTCAATTGAAATCAATCCGGTCGGCTCGGCGGAAGCCAGATTGTACGACTCCATGGTGATGGTGCCAACCGGACAGCGCGCGGCGCAGAGTCCGCAGCGAATACAGCGCGTCTCGTCTTTCAGCATGGCGGACCCGGTCACGATGCCGAGTTCATCCGCCGCCACCTCGTCGAACTCCACGCCAAACAGTTCCTGGTGCTCGCGAATCTGTTGCACCGTCTCCGGTTCAAACTGGATGCGATCGAGCGAAACCAGCGACAGGCAGTTTTCCGGGCACACATCCACGCAACCACCACACAGGATGCACATGCTCCCATCTTCGGGAACGCCCTCGAAGACCGTGTTCACCCAGCAGTGGAGGCAACGCTGCGCTTCCTCCATCGCGGACTGAGCGTCGTAGCCGACCTCAACTTCGGTCACTCCAGTGCGGCGCTCCAGCGGCAGCATCGGAATGGGTGGGCGAGTCCGGTCCAGCAAGTCCAGCGGCATGCTGTGGCGCTTGAAGATCTCGACCTCGACAATCGGTTCAGGATGCTTGCGTCCGCGCAGGAACTCATCAATGCCGACCGCGGCACGCTTGCCGTCCGCCACGCTGTCGATGATAAGGCGCGGACCGAACACGCAGTCGCCTCCGGCAAAGATTCCGCTGGCCGAAGTCATCAGAGTCTGCGGGTTCACCGCAATCAGGCCGCGCGGAGACTTTTCCACGCCGTCTTCAGGCTTGAGAAAGTCCAGATTCGGCGCCTGGCCGACCGCCATGATGATGGTGTCGCACTCCAGTTCCGTTTCACTGCCCTCGTAGAACGCAGGATTGAAGCGCTTGTTCTCATCAAAGACCCATTTCGTTTTCAGCGTCTCCAGGGCAACGATTTTCCCGTCTTTGCCGATCATGCGCTTGGGGCCAAGGCCGGGATGCATGATGATACCTTCCGTCTCCGCCTCCTCGATCTCTTCCAAGGCCGCCGGCATCTCTTCGCGTTTTTCCAGGCAGACGAGATGCACTTCCTGCGCGCCCAGGCGAAGAGCCGAGAGTGACACGTCCACCATTTCCTTTGTGGCCACGGCGCTTACACTCTCCAGCGATGGCTCCAGGTCTTCAACTCCAGCGACATGTTGCCGGACCACTTCGCGAGCCGCCGAACGCGCCACGTCCATGGCGACGTTGCCGCCGCCGATCACAATCACCTTCTTGCCGATAGTGAACTTGTAACCCAGATTCACGTTGAGCAGGAAATCGATGCCCTTGTAAACGCCGTCCAGGTCGACGCCCGGAATTGTGAGATCGCGGCTGCGATGGGCGCCCACCGCTACGAGCACAGCATCAAAGCCTTGCCGGCGCAGGTCAGAAACCGTGAAGTCGCGTCCGGCCGCGTGATTGAGCTTTAGAGTGATGTCGCCGGTCGCAAGGATTTCTCGGACTTGCGCTTCCACCACATCACGAGGCAAGCGGTATTCGGGAATGCCGAGGTAGAGCATTCCGCCAGCCACCGGAGCAGCTTCAAAAATCGTAACCGAGTAGCCCATCAGAGCCAGGTCATGCGCCGCTGACAATCCGACGGGCCCGCCGCCGACCACGGCGACTTTGAAGGGCAGGCGGTTCTGCCCACGTCCCGCATTGATGTCGAGAGGACGCTTCGATTCGGGGCCGTGCCGCTCGGTCAGAAAGCGCTTGAGAGCACGGATTGCGATGGGGCGATCGATATCCCCGCGGCGACAGGCAGTTTCACAGGGATGCGCGCAAACCCGGCCGCAGATACTTGCCAGTGGATTGGGATCGCGGGCAAATTTGTACGCTTCTTCAAATCGCCCTTCCGCAATCAGAGCGACGTATCGACCCGCGTTAGTGTGGGCCGGGCACGCCATCATGCAGGGAAAGTTGGTGTTCAACCAATCCCTGTCCACCTTCTTGTCTTTGAACCGCTTCAACAAAACGGCAATCCCCCAGGTAAGTGGAACGCCGGGCGTTCTGGCCGCCCGGCTGGACCCTTCTCTTCCCCCTCAGCTTCGCACGGGGCTCCGGCAACAACGGGCAGGCTCGCGAGACGCCCGTCGCTCCATTATCTATCGAACTATTTGCTCAGTGTGAAATCCGCTTTACTGTCGCCCGCTACAGTCACTGGCTGGGTTTTGGTCTTGGCGCCTTCATGCCACGCGGTTATGGTGTAGCTGCCGTCGGGGACGTTGTCGATCTTGTAGGCGCCGGATTTGTCGCTTGTAGCAAAGTATGGAGTGGGCGACACAATGATATAGCCGGACATCTCCGGGTGGACGTTGCAGAACAGAGGCACGGCGCCCGGATTGTCGAACTTGAACGGACGCTTTTCACCCTTCGGCCATGTGCCCAGGTTGTGGGTGAGCTTCTTGTTGCCGCCGACGGAAGGCCAATACACGTTGTGGGCGACATTATCGCTATTGAGGAATTGCACGGTCGTGCCGACCTGCACGGCTACGATATGGGGCTCAAACATCAGGCCCTTTTGGTCGATCACGGGCTGCTGGGTGGGAGCGGGGAAGGTTTTGCCGGCGGGCGCTTCCACGTAAACAACCGACTCGCCAGTAACGCCAGAAACTTTGCCGCTGATCGTACCAGCGCTGGCAATCAAGCTCATGACTGCTACTACTGCGATCACCATCATGAAACTGCGTGTCATTTTTCTCTCCTCGTTATTTTCTGCTCGTTGTGGATTTGTCATCGGTAATTGCCAAGGTGCGCGTCAGAATAGGAATTTCGCATCCAGATAAATTGTATTGTTGTCGCTCGCGTTGCGGCCCGCGCCATCGTAGTTATTTGCGGCGCCATTGAAGCGTGTGTACGCGGTATATTGGGCGCCGAGCTGCAGATTCTGCCACGGCCAATACGACACGTTTGCGATAAATCCGGCACTTCTCGGGTCGCCATTGGCATTGCCGCTCACGGCACCCGTCGGATACAGCAAGGTGTCGGGCGCACCGTGGGTATTGAACCAACCGAATGTGCCCGTATAGCGATTGCCGAAATGGTATTCGGCGTTGGCCATAAAAGTGTTCAGATGGTGCCCGCCGGGTAATGCGTACGGATCCTCCGTCAACGGGTTGATCATGCTGGCGCTGGCTGCCAAATTGGAATTTTCGCGGATAAACGTGCCTCGCAGCGAAAGAATATCCGTCCTGAATAAGGTCCGATCATACTGAGTGTCGAAGGCAAAATCCGTGTAATCGTCATAGATGTCAGTTGTCCCGCCGCTGGGGATCGTGTTGGGGCTGTTCTTCATGTGCATACCATAGGTGCCGATCTCAAATTGTGTCGTCCCAGTGGATTGCTGCCAAGCGAGTCGCCAGTAGGGGGCAACGCCGACGATGTTGTATGAAGAACCAACTCCGGGATTCGGCTGCGGACCACCCACGTGTTGCGAACGATAAATCGCCAGGTCCAGATAGAGATGATCGTTCCACATCGCATAGCCACCGATTCCTGCGACGTCCTGCGCCAAAGATCCATTTATGATGGCAGCAGCGGCGGGAGTGGGTGCAACATCGCTGGCAATCCACGGGTAACCCCATGCCGGTGTACTGTTCCAAAGATCCTCCAGGGTCGGATTGTTGTTCAGATCCACGCCGTAGACCAGTTCCTTGCCCCTCAACTTCGTCTTATTCGCGTAGCGGATATCGGTGTTATCCATACTGAAATGGTCGTCCTGGGTGTTGTAAGTTACTTGAAGAAAACTGCCGATATTGCTTGTCCAGGCCCCAGCCAGGAAGAGCGAAATATCCTGAGGAAATTCAAAATTTCCATTCTGGGTCGTCGGCACCGGTGACTTGGTTGCGGTAAATGAGGTCTCAAGCATCACGGAAAGGGGCAGCGAGGCGAGAAGATCAAGCGCTGCATGCGTCTTCTTTCCCTCCGATGTCACGGTTTTGGTCTGATCCCCTCTATCCACGTAACCGAGCAGCTTGAACCTTCGTCCGGCAGGGTTGAGTTCCGGAGGTGCGTAGTGACAGCCACTGCATGCCAAACCCGTTTGCCGCGCATAGCTTGGAACCGCCAACGCGAGGGGTGGGTTCAACGCGGTAACCAACAACAGCACAACGATAACAAAAGCAAACAACAGAGACACCCGACGCGGCATATCCATTGGATCGCCTCCTTGGCGGTCGAAACTCTGGTACATTCGCTCCAATTTTTTACGGACCCAAAGATGCCGGCCATTATCCGGGTCGAGGGTCACGCCTTGCTATGGTATCAATCACAGTAACATGTGATCGTAATCACAGGAAGAAACGTCTGACTTTTTGATTCGATTGGGGTTGTCACTATCTGGGCAGGCGGGCCTCAAGCGCTTTTGCCCTCAAAATGCGCTTCGATTTCTTCCAGCGTCTTCCCTTTGGTTTCCGGCAGAAAGACCGCGGCCGTGATGAAGTAAATCACGGTGCAGGCGGCAAAACCAAAAAACATGGCGGCATATCCGTGCTTGCCGACGGTTGGCAGAAATATGGCGGCGATACTGGTCGAAACCGCCTGGTTGATGAGCAGGGCGATGCTCATGCCGTTGGATCGAATCCGCGTCGGCATCAACTCCGAAAGCGCCAGCCACACGCAGACTCCGGGGCCGATCGCAAAAAACGCCATGAACACGAAAAGGGTGATCGCGACCAGCATTCCACTGCGCGGGCTGGGAAGTGGTGTGATCAGCGCGTTGTCGATTCGCAGCGGCGCCTGGCGCGCGGCATCGAGATTGCCAAACGGATTCGAAAAGAACGCCACCACTTTGTTAGCGGGCACCGAGCTCTCACGCGTGATCTGGATCGGGGTGGCAGCGGCATCGTCGGAACGTGCCGCCTTGGTTGCGGCGCGGAAGTCCCCATACGAATAGATGACGACCAAAGAGGTAGGACGGCTACCCGCTCGCTGGGTCGTCCTGTCCGATGTGCCGAGCAGCGTCTCCGCCAGTTTCTGGTTATACGTGATTGTGACTTTCTGGTCCGCCGTAACCATGGACTGAACCGAGTTCCGAGCATCCAAGCGCAGGCGTTCCGTCTGGCGGAAGAGCAGGCCGGTGCAGATCAGCGAGAGAATAATCCCGGCCGTCCCCACCGACAGCAAGAACTTTCGTCCCTTGCGGTCCACCAGCAGTACGCCGCCAATGGTCATCACAAAATTCACGATCGTGAAAAGAACGTAGCCCCAATGCGCCTGAACGTCGGAAAGACCACTCTGCAAAAGAATGTTGGTGTTGTAGCCGATGATGGAATTGATCCCCGTCGCTTGGTTGCACGCCAGAATGACGCAAGCCAGTACAAACGGAATTACGTATTTGCGGCGCAAGAGCGACTCCCTAACCTTGGCCCCGGTTGAGGTTTTCGCTTTTTCTGCGGCCGCGACTTGTTCCATCTCCGCCAGCTCAACGTCCGCTTGTTGGATGGTGCGAGAGCGCAGAAGTGCCGCGTAGGCCGCGTCCCGTTTCCCGCGCAGAAACAGCCAGCGCGGAGATTCCGACACCATGAAGCCACCGATCACGAACAGGAGACCCGGAGGCAGCGAGACCCAGAAGATGCTGCGCCAAGCGGTGTCTTTGAAAGCGAGGAGGCGCGCGGCATCGCCCAGCCTCGCCACCTCTTCGACGCGGCGGCTGAAATACATGCCCACGATGGCCGCCGTCACAATCCCAAGCGTCAGCAGCCACTGGAAAATGCCCGTCCCCTTGCCGCGGCTCGCCGCCGCCAGGCACTCCGCCAGATAAAGCGGAACCACGACACCGATCAAACCGGCACTGATGCCCTGTAGCAGGCGGCCCAGCACCAGCGACTCATAGCCATGCGAGAGCGCAATGATGGGAATGCTGCAGACAAAGAGCAGCCCGCTCAGGATCATCAGAGGCTTGCGCCCCATCCAGTCCGCCAGGGCACCGGCAAACAAGGTGGAGATCACGCTGCCCAGAAGCACGGCCGCGACCACGAAGGAAAGCTGGCCCGCGTTGAACCCGGACGTGGCCTCCAGATATGGATATGCTCCCGCAATAATGCCCACATCGACGCCGTACAGCAGTCCGCCAAGCCCTGCCACCAGCAGCAGGAATCGGTTGTAACCAGCTTTTTCGTCGTTTGCCACAGTGCCAGCCCTTTCGTCTTTACCAGATTGTGAGAAGGTCTATCGTCACAGTTCGCCTTTATGTCCGAATAACGCTGCTCAACGCCTGATAAGCAGCACCCAGCATTGGCGCGTCATCATTCACCACCACCGCGATTGGGACGCGCGCCAGCACCGCTGCCAGTTTTCCCGCCCCACAGAAAACCTGGAAGAAGGCGTCCTCCTGAAGCTTGGGCAGAATTTTTGCCGCGATGCCGCCCGCGATGTAGAGGCCGCCGACGGCCATGGTGTGCAACACGAAATTCCCCATCGTCGCGGCATAGATTTCAGTCCAAAAATCAAGCGTCTCCTCGCAAACAGAGCAAGATTTCGCAAATGCCCGCTGCGTAATTTCGCTCGCGGCATTGCCCTCTGGAGACTCGAAGGATGCATGGCGCACCGCGGGATTCAGAAATTCGTGAATTCTGCGAAAGCCCCGCCCGGAGACAATTTTCTCGCACGACACATGCGGCATCTGCAACCTTAAATGGTTGAGCAATTGCATCTCACGATTTGTGCGAGGCGCAAAATCCGCTTGCCCTCCTTCGGCCGGTGCGGCGCGATACTTTTCACCGTCCCAGAAAAGGAGAGCCTCTCCTAACCCGGTTCCCGCCGCAATCACGCCTCTGGTCGCATGATGCCCGGGGACTCCGGGGTTCAGGGTTACAAAGTCGTTCGCAGGAAGCCGTTCCAGACTCAAGGCGGTGGCGATGAGGTCGTTCAACAATTGTATGTTGCTCAGGTTGAGCTTTAGGGTAAGCGCCGACGCGTCAAGCACCCAAGGCAAGTTTTCCGAATAGCGCTGTCCCTCGACCACCGCGCCCGCCACGGCGAACCCAGCCGCATCGATTGTCCGACCACTCGCATTCTCATCTGCTGCTTGTTGGAGAAAATCGTCGATCAGATCTTCAAATCCTGTGTAGTCCTGTGTTGCGAGACGGCGCTGCCAGACGGAACGAAGAGCAAGCCCTTCTTGCTGGAACAACCCTAGGTTGCATTTTGTGCCTCCAATGTCTCCGGCCAAAATCATGGTCGTCCCATCAGTCCCTGCACCCGTTGAATTGCCAGCTGTTCGCAATAACTAACGAAGAGGTGAATCTTATCAGAGATGCTTATAGACGGTTGGCAAGACAATCAATTCAGAAGACTAAGCAGGCCGCATGGCCCCTAGGCATCGGCTTCCGGGGACGGCCGCAGCGGATTAATCTCGATGACATGTAGTCCGCACTCAGTTTTGGTCGTGCCCGGCCAGCGTCCTGCCCTCGGATCTTCGCCCGACCGGACGGCACGCGTGCAATGGGTGCACCCGATGCTCGGATAGTTCTGATCGTGCAGGGAGTTGTAAGGCACCCCGTGCTCGTGGAGATAGCGCCAAACTTGTTTCGAGGTCCAGTCGGCAATTGGATTCACCTTCACCAGCCCGAATTTCGCGTCCCACTCGATTTTGCTGGCGTTTTTTCGAAATGAGGTCTGGTCGCGGCGAATGCTGGTGATCCAGGCATCCAATTCGCTCAGTTTGCGGCGGAGCGGCTCAACCTTCCGCAGGTTGCAGCATTGGTCAGGATCGCGCGCCCAAAGCGCTGCACCATGGATACGCTCCTGCTCCTCGGGCGAGAGCAGTGAAAACACTCTCTCCACCTTGATTGCATATTTTTGCTCGATCCTGTCCATCAAGCTGTAGGTTTCAGGAAACAGGAATTCAGTGTCCAGGGTAAAGAGGCGAAAGTTCTCGCGGACGCGCGAAGCCATGTCAATCAGCACCATGCCCTCGGCCCCAAACGCCGACGAAATGGCCACTTCATTCCCAAAGGTTTCAAACGCCCAGGACAGCACCCGCTGCGGGCTCCAGTTCTCTGCGGTGAGTTGCACTTCTGCAATTTTGTCTTTCATGCAATTGCCTCCGCATTCACTCCCGGGTGCAGCGCCTGCGACAGGGATGGTTTGAGGAACACTTCTGGCAACACAAGTTCCTCTGCCACCGTGGCAGCATCGGCCAACCGCACGACCTCACCGACGACCAGCAACGTTGGCGCGGCCAGTTGTGGCGCGCGATGCAGGTCCAGCACAGTCGTGCGATAGGTTCGCTGATAACTAGTGGTGGCGCGCGAGATAATGGCGCAAGGTGTCTCACCGGCAAGCCCGGCCGTCGTCAGCCGCTTCGCAATGTCGGAGTAGTTCTGGCCCGGCATATACAGCACCAACGTCGCTCCGTTCGCGACGAACTTGCTCCAGTCGGAAGCATCTTGCTCGGATCTTCGGTCGGAGGCGCGATGGGCGGTGACGAGCACCAGCGCTGAAGATGCCCGCCGATGCGTCAGCGGAATCCGGGCCGCAGCAGCAGCTCCCAGAGCCGAAGTCACGCCCGGAACGATCTCGAAAGGAATGTTGTTTCGGCGCAGGGATTCGATCTCTTCCCCGGCGCGGCCGAAAATCAGCGGATCCCCGCCCTTTAACCGGACAACTTTCAGGCCGGATGCCGCGAGCGCAACCATCAAACCGTTGATCTCCTCTTGCAGGATTTTCTTTTTCCCGCAGCGCTTGCCCACGTTGTGAATCTGCGCGGTTGACGGAATCAGCTGCAATATTTCTGGCGCGACCAGGTCGTCGTGCAGAACAGCGCCGGCGGCTCGCAGCAGGCGAAGCGCCTTCAACGTCAGCAACTCCGGATCGCCCGGCCCCGCGCCTACCAGATAGACTTTGCCTGTCATGCTCCCTCTCTTTTCCCGCTCGTCTTTATTCGCTCAATTCTTCTTGTAGCTGTGGAAGCTTGGCCAGTGCCGCTTCGAACGCTTCCCTGCTTGCCAGGGAGTGCAGTAACTCCGACTTGCATTCCTGATCGAGATCGCTGGCGAGAATGAGCCGTCGAGTCTCGCCAAGCTGCTGGACCCACTCCGCGTATCCTTCTCCGAATTGCCACTCCAGTTGCTGCCGCAGTTTCTGCGCCAGCGATGGGCTCTGGCCGCCGGTTGAAATCGCGATCTGCAGGTCGCCGCGCCGCACCACCGCGGGATAAAAGAAATCGCAATACTCCGGAACATCCACCACGTTGCACCGCACTCCGCGCCGCTGCGCCTCGCGATAAATGAATTCGTTCAGGCTGCGCGAAGCCGTTGCGACTACCGCCAGAAACTTGCTGTCGAGGTCAGTCGCCAGGAAAGAACGCAGTTCCAGTTCGATCTTCCCCACGCCGGCCCATGCGCGAACTTGGTCGCTTGCCGCGAGCGCAACCACGTGAATGCTTGCGCCGGTATCGATGAGCCCGCCAATCTTCGGCTCGCCGACTTTGCCCGCGCCCACGACCAGGCAGTGCTTCCCCGCCAGCTTCATAAACATTGGGAACAGGCTAGTCACCGTCCCCTCCGGCCAATTGCACAAGGCTTCCAGGTCCAACGGCACTCGCTGCCGGCATCTCGCGGGGGACCGCGTCCACAGCTTCGCCAGCCAGAAACTCCCGCAGTTCCGTGTCCGTGTGCCGGGCAAAGAACTGCCGCAGGTTCTCACCCGCCGTACGCGCCGCGAGATAATGCCTCAGCAGTCTCTCAATCGCATCCGGAACCTGGGTCGCAAGGCAGCGATATCCCACGGGTCGCGCCGTCGCTTGATGCAGACCGAGCGCTCCGCCAAGGCAGAAGTAATAGGCGTCGACGAGTCGCCCATCGACCTTCATTTTTTTGCCGTCGATGCCGATGTCGGCAATCCAGTGCTGTCCGCAACTGTTCGGGCATCCCGTAACGTGCAGTTTCAGGTGCTGATCGAAGCCGGGCAGACGCTCTTCCAGTTCTTCCACCAGCCAGCGGGAAAAGCTCTTCGTCTCCGTGATTGCGAGCTTGCAGAATTCCGTGCCGCTGCAAGCGATGGCGCCGCGAAAGAAGGCAGACCCGCCAACTTTCAAGCCAATCGAGTCCAATTCCCTGACCAACTGTTCGGCATTCAGCATGGGAACGTTCACGATCAGCAAGTTCTGCATGTTGGTCGTACGCAGTTCGCCGCCTGCGAAGCGCTCGGCGAGATCGGCGGCCGCGTGCATCTGCTCCGCTGTAATCCGGCCGCGGAGCACCGCCGCTCCCACATAGCAGCAGCCCGGTTGCTTCTGCGGATGAATTCCGACGTGGTCGCGATAGACATCCGCCGGCGGCGTTTCCTCGACCGCAGGATCGAATTCAAATCCGATCCGCCGCTGCAGTTCTGCCAGAAAACTCTCTGCCGTCCACCCATGCCGCAGGAAAAGAAATTTCAGACGCGCCCGCTCGCGATGTTCGCGCAACACGTCCGAGTCGCGAAACAGTTCGGCAATCCCCTTTATGGCGGGCAGCACCTGGTGCCAGCGAACAAACGCGTTCAATCGCGCTCCCAGGTAAGGTTCGGTGGAGAGCCCTCCGGCAACTCGCAAGGAGAACCCTGTCTCGGGCGTTCCGCGCAAGATGCGAGTCGTCGCCGTCAACCCAACATCGTTGATCTCCGGATACGGGCACCACACGCGGCATCCGGTGATGGAAATCTTGAATTTTCGAGGAAGGTTGTAGAAGTCGCTATTCCCTGCCAGCATTCGCGACGCTTCCAGCGCTAACGGCGAAGCATCGCAAATCTCGTCCGCGTCCACTCCCGCAACCGGGCAGCCGGTGATATTTCGCGTGACATCGCCGCAAGCGCTTGTCGTGTTCAATCCCACGCGCCCCAGCGCTTCGAGCAGTTCCGGAAGCGCCTCGATCGTGATCCAGTGCAGCTGAATGTTCTGGCGTACGGTGATGTCGGCAATTCCGTGCGCGTAGCGGCGGGTGAGGTCGGCAATAGTTCGGAGTTGTTCGGAACGGAGCACGCCGTTGGGGATGCGGATTCTCACCATGAAGCGTTGCAGAGCCCGGCCTTCCCCTCCCTGTCCGCCGGTTACTCCCGCTCCATCGCCCTGCGTGTACACGCCCCACCAGCGAAAGTAGGTCCCAATCCACTCCGGAGGGATAGACTCAAACCCCTCGCGCGCGAAGCGCCGTATTTCTTCCAGACCTTCCCATGGATTCTTGGCGCGCTTAAGGCGCTCAACCCTCTGTGCCTTGGTTTCTGTTGCTGTGTTTGTCATAGTCGTCACCCCGGACGATTCGCCCCAGACCATTTGCCCCAAAAATAAAGAACCCACCGCCAGCTTGATCTGGCGATGGGTTATAAGTGCCGGTATTTAAAGAATTACTTTAGGTCGGCAACCTCCCCGCGCCAGCGCACACGCATGCACAACAACAACAAGCGCACACGCACATCGCGGAGAGATTCTGACTCACCATAGGTTTTTGCATTCTAAGTTGACCAACTCATGCAGTCAACAAACTTCAATATGGGCTTGGACGCACAACTCCGATCCCGGGATTCAGGATTTTTTGCGCTATCTCCAGCGGTAAAACCGGCGGCTAAAGCCGCTCACATAACACTGCACATACGGTATGCCTGAAGGCATACCCTGATACGAGTCGCACTTGCACTCCCGGGCGGCTACCTTTCCAAATAATGCCGGTCTGGCGTCTCCCGCAACCATAGCGCCGCGGTTTCCGGGGTGATGTCCCGCTGCGGCATTCCCAGCATCTCGTAACCAACCATGAATTTCCTGATCGTTGCCGAACGCAGAAGCGGCGGGTAGAAATGCGCGTGCAAGTGAAATTCCGGATAATCGCCGGAATCAGTGGGCCGCTGATGAAAACCCATGGTGTAAGGAAACGAAGTGTGAAACAGATTGTCGTAACGAATGGTGGCCTGCCGGAGGATCTCCGCCAGAGCAGTGCGCTCCTCGTCCGTCAGTTCATCCAGAGCCGACAGGCTTCGCCGGCTGACCAGCAGAGTCTCAAAGGGCCAGACCGCCCAGAAGGGAACCAGCAATACGAAATGGTCATTGGCGCATACCAACCGTGCCTGTTTCTTCAATTCCAGATCCAGGTAATCGTTCAGCAGAGTGGTGCCGTGCGATCTCCGGTAGTCCTGAAAGGCGGCGAGTTCCTTGGCCAATTCATTGGGCAAAGTTTCGTTGGCCCAGATCTGTCCGTGAGGATGAGGATTGCTGCATCCCATCATGGCTCCACGATTCTCAAAGATCTGAACCGCCCGCACGCGTGGATCACTCCCCAGTTCAGAGAACTCTCGTATCCAAGCGTCGATCACGAGTCGTAGTTCGGGAACGCTCATCCGGGCCATGGTGAGATCGTGCCGTGACGAAAAGCACAGCACCCGGCAGCGCCCAGCTTCGCTGCGGGCAAAGAGCAATCCCCCTTCCTCAATTTCATCAGCGGGCGTGTCTGGCTTCAGCGCCGCAAAATCATTATCAAAAGCAAATGTCCCCGTGTAGGCGGGGTTTCTCAGTCCCGCAGCACGAGCATTGCCTGGGCAGAGATAGCAGTTGGGATCGTAAGTTGGCGGCGCTTCCGGAGAAACGGATTCGATCTGCCCCTGCCAGGGCCTTTCCGCGCGATGCGGCGACACCAGCACCCACTCCCGCGTCAGCGGATTAAAGCGGCGATGCGGCTGTGATGCCAGCTCAGCGAAGTTCATGGGTACCAATTTTCATTTCGCGTATCCGTCCGGCCAGGTGCGATGCCACTGCCAGGCGCTTTCCACAATCGTTTTCAGATCCGGAAACTTCGGCTGCCAGCCCAGGTCGCGCCGAATTTTCTCCGAGCTGGCAATTAACACCCCTGGATCCCCTGCGCGGCGCTGCGATTCGATCGCCGGAATCGGATGCCCGGTGACCTCCCGCGCTACTTCGACTACCTGGCGCACGCTGAAGCCCTGCCCGTTGCCGAGGTTGTAGATCAGCGGACCGGAGTTTTCCAGTTCCAGCGCATCAAGGGCCAGCAGGTGCGCATGCGCGAGATCGCTGACGTGGATGTAGTCGCGGACGCAAGTGCCATCGGCTGTGGGGTAGTCAGTCCCGAAAATGTTCACGTGGTCGGCGCGGCCAAGAGCAACTTGCAGAACCCGCGGGATGAGATGCGTCTCCGGCTGGTGCGCTTCTCCTTTATCTGGACGGGATGCGCCGGCAGCGTTGAAGTATCGCAGGCTGGCATAGCGCAGGCCGTGAATCTGGTGGAACCAGGCCAGCATGCGCTCCACCAGCAGCTTCGATTCGCCGTAGGCATTGGTCGGATGGATGGGATCATCCTCTTCAATCGGAGTGCGGTCGGGATTGCCATACAGCGCAGCCGTCGACGAAAAAACAAAACGCTTGACCCCGGCGGCCAGCGTCGCTTCGAGCAGGGTCAGCGCATTCGCCGTGTTGTTGCGGAAGAATGCTTCGGGAGCCTTCATCGACTCGCCCGCTTCGATCAACGCCGCAAAATGCATAACGGCATCGATCGCGCGCAACCGGAAAACCTGGTCAAGGTGAGCGCGATCCGCCAATTCGCCCACGATCAGTTCAGCATTTTTCGGCACGGCCTGGCGATGACCGCGGGTCAGGTTGTCGAAGACGACGACCTGGTGTCCTGCCTGCAACAGCTCGTCGGCAACCACGCTGCCGATGTATCCTGCTCCACCCGTAACTAGGACTTTCATTCGCTTCGTACCCATTTCTCAGCTGACGTCGCCGCTACCTGGCCAACTCCATCGGCAGCCGCGCAGATGTAAATCTCCGGCTGGCAGCCCGTCGAACGCTCATAGCCTTCCCGCACCTTCCGCTCGAACGCTTCGACGCAACCGGACTGGACCAGTGCGATGGTACAGCCGCCAAAACCGCCTCCCGTCATCCGGGTTCCGTAAACGCCTTCCGCTCGCCCGGCAAGTTCCACCATCAGATCGAGTTCCGCGCAACTCACTTCAAAGTCGTCGCGCAGGCTTCGATGCGACTCCAGCATCAGGCTCCCAACGGCCTGCAAGTCCCCACGTTCCAGCGCAGCCGCTGCTTGGAGCACTCGATCGTTCTCGCCGATTACATGACGGCAGCGCCGCATCACCACATCTGGCAACTCCTGCCCGTAGGTTTCCAGATCTTCCACCGTCACATCCCGCAATGCCCTAACCTGCGGCAGATGTTTCGACAGAGTGCGCACCCCCGTCTCGCATTCGGCACGGCGCTGGTTGTATTCACCCTTGGCGATGCTGTGTTTGACCATGGTGTTGCAGATGGCCAAAGCAACATCGGGAGGCAGCGGCAACTGGCGGTATTCCAGAGAGCGGCAATCGAGCAGCAGAGCTTGACCGTGTTTCCCGTGGCTCGAAACAAACTGATCCATGATTCCACAGCGCGCGCCGACAAATTCGTTTTCCGCCTGCTGGCAGAGCAGAGCGAGCCCGGTTCGATCGATTTTAATCCGGTCGATCTTAATCCGATCGATCTTAATCCGCTCGAGCGTAGGAGGCTCAATCGCCCGATCGGCAAGATCGAGCAGCGCGTAGCCAACCGCTACTTCAAGCGAAGCGGAGGAGCTCAATCCCGCGCCCAGTGGAACATTTCCATCCACCAGCAGGTTCGCTCCGCGCAGTTGCTTGCCGGACCGTACAAGCATTTTCACTACGCCAATCACGTAGTCGCTCCAGTGCCCAGCGCGCGTGGCTGGCAAACCGTCAAGATCAAATTCAACCTGCTCGGAGTAATTTTCGGAATGAATCACGAGTTTGCGGTCAGGGCGCGGCGCCACCGCAACCCTCGTATAGAACCCGATCGCTGCCGGCATGACGAAGCCGTCGTTGTAATCCGTGTGCTCACCGATCAGGTTCACTCGTCCCGGGGCCTGATAAATGCGCGGAGACTCCCCAAAGAGCCGGGCAAATCTCTGCTCCAGAGCCTGAGCCTGACCTTCGACGGCTGGATTCATGTTTTGCATTCGGTGATCGGTGACTGTCAACAGCGTACCAAAGGGCATGCGATAAAACGGGACAACCTTAATGTCTCTGCGCATCAATGGCGCGGAGATCGTCGTCTTCCCCCAGGTATTCCCAGCGTTGCAGTGCGATTGGCAGGTTGCCGTTTTTCCACAGAAAGTCGTGAAACGCCCGCAGGCTGAAGTGGTCGCCCTGCGCCAGTTTGGCATCGGCGAGAAAATGCAATATCTGACTCTTCCCGATCTGATAGCTGATGGCTTGCCCGGGATCGGTGGCAAAAAGAGCAGCTTCGGCCTCCGCCGATCTTCGGTCCATAGGCACACGTTGAGCAAGGTAGTCGGCGGCTTGCCCAATGGTGAACGAGCCAAGTGCAAGTTTTACATCCACTTCCACGCGTAAAGCTCGCAAACGCATGAAGTTGTAGACGATCTCCCGAGTGCGTGGACTGTCGTCGAACAGTCCCTCCTGCAGCATCATTTCTTCGGCATAAAAGCCGACTCCTTCGTTCGCTCCAGAATCGTAATAGTGGCGGCGAATCGGATCGGGATTTCTCCACGATAGTGACATCTGAAAATAGTGCCCCGGCACGCCTTCGTGAGTAATCTCCGGCCGCGGGTCCTTGGCCGTGGCCAACCAGAAATATCCAAGTTGCGGTGACGGTGGACTGGCCCAGCGCACGCCATCGTCCTGCAAGCGTGACGGGCCCGTGAAGTCATCCAGTTCTCCAAAGTCAGCCAGCGCCTCCAGATAGCCCGGCATGGGCTGCAAGGTGTAATGCGGAACGTCGGCGGGCACCGTGAGGATGCCTTTGTCCTCAAGAAATTTGCGGATCGCTAGTTCGTCCCACTTCGCCCGGTCGATTTCCTCTTGCAGATTGGCGGCAAGCTTGAGCTCAGGCAGTCCCTGGTTCCGCTGCTTTTCATATTGTTCGAACGCCACCGAGCGGTCCCATTCCTGGCGGCTGATAGGCAAGAGTTGTTCCGGAGTGTACGGAAGAAGAGCAACATGGTGGAGAAAGAATTCGTAATTCTCGCGTCCCACGGCCGCGTCATCAGGCATAGCGTCGAGCTGCGCTTGCAGCCATGTCCGATAGGATTCCAACGCGAGAATCGCCTTCTCGGTCGCGGTCTTGAACTTTGTGGCGGGACTCTCATCCACTGGTTCGTTTTGGTGGAGCATGGGCGCAACCTCGCGCTCCACTCGCTCCAGTTCGGGGCGAATCTGCTGCAAAGATTCGATTGCCAATACTGCGAAGGGCCGAACTGCGTGAAGGTTTGCCTTTCCATCATCGATGATCGCGGGAATCTCCTGCATCCGCTGCACAATTTCGCGGCTGCGCGCAGCATCAAACGGCGGAGGCCGCACCAGCGCTTCCAACAGTGCGGTAAGAGTCTGGTCGAGATAGAACGTGGGGTCCCGCTTCCACCGCGGATTGATCTCCAACTCCCAGCGCACGCGAGCAAGCGCGGAGCCGATCAACCGGTAATCGACCTGCCGAGGCACGCTCCAACCCTTGAGATCGATTGCCTCCCAGCGTCTTTCGAAATCTTGCAGAGCAGCCTCTCGCTTCGCGATCGAACTCGCCGACCAGTCCCGCGGGACAGTTGGATCGATGGGACGTTCGATGCGAGGTATGTCATCCTGTGAAAACGGCTGATAACGCGCGCGCCATTGCCAGAAGTCATTAGCAAGCGCTTCAAGCGACCCGGATGGAGGCGGAGCCGTGTCTTCCGCGAGCAGACGTCCTTGGAGCAAACAACAAAGAGCCAGTGTCACCACGCAAAGCTGCGAAAGACGTCTGCGAACAAGCCACGGTTTGATCATGACTGGCATCTTAAACTACTCACGAACGGTCGGTTTCACGATACAGACCGATTGAGTGATTCATCGCGATCCGCAGCAAAGAAAACGTCCCGGAGGAAATCCCGGGACGTTTTTCTGTTTCGGAACTGCGCGATACGTCAGTGTGAGATGGCCGCAAACAGCGGCGAGTGCAGAAGCGACTGGAACTTCTGGTCGTCGCTCTTGAAGTGGACTTGCACATTCGAGCTGTCGGAATCGACGGTGGTGGCGTCAATGGCAGTCTTTTCGACCGCGCTGGCATTGAGCTTCTTGTAGAGCATTCCGGCCTTGACGATGGTGGAAAGCGTAGCCGCCGTCATCGAGTCGGAGGTGAGAACGCTCAGGTTGAAACTCACCCCACTCTGAAAATTCATGGTGTAGCGGGAAGCCAGAATGCGTTTCTTGATGCTCTCGTAGTCGGCCACCTTGGCGGCATCACCCATCGCCGAAAACATCATGGCCTGGGTTCCCTTCTGGTCGAGGATGCTCCACACGGCCTCGCCATCGACGGCCGACATCTGGTCGGTCATCACCGGATTGGAATCCAGCGATGAGCGCTTGCCGTCGCGGGTATCGAGAGCGCTATGCAACGACGCCGGCTCGCCGAAGGCCAGCGTGTTGTCGTCCAGGAAGGTCATGACCAGCCCGTTATCCATCGGGTAAATGACCGCGGTGCCGTACTTGGTGCCGGTGATCTTCTTGACCTTCATCTTTTTGAGCACGGCCTTGGCAGAGAACGAGCCAGCCGCCACGCCGATGGTTTGAATGCCCTTCTTCTCGGTACGGAACGAGGCGAAGTTGAGCTGTTCGAGATCGTGGTCGGCGTCAATGCCGATACCCTTCAGCGCGGTCTCCAGGTCCTTCAAATTATCGGGCAGGACCTGCTGCTTGAGCGCCTGCGCGGTGGGTGAATCCTTGAGCGCCCGGTAATCGACGCCAATCAATTGCTGAATTTCAGATGGCACCATGGAACGTGCCGATGATGCGATCGGCATGGCATAGCCAGCCGTCGTGCACAAAAGCAAAACCGCGAAAAACAGATTCTTCTTCATTGAACTCCTCGGAACGACATCCTCAAAATAGGGTCTGCGAGCTTAGATGCAAACCGCAAAGCGTACGTTAGTGAGCTTCGGCGGTGTCTAAGCTGTTCTAAAACCATTTTAGTCCCTAATCCGCAGGGCATGCCGGTAACTAAAGTGCGTCCTACCCGCATGGTCTTAGAACGTTGCCCTCGGGGTAATTTGCGTTGAAAAACAGACGCCTCGGACCGTGTCCCACGCTTACTGGTTATAGCGCTTCTTGTAGAACTCGATCTGCTGCTGCATCTGTTCGGGCGTCAGGCCCTGCGTCCATTTGTGGTAGTCGCTCTTCATCACGTCCGCGGTCACACCCGGCATGAGTCTTTCCGCTTCCGGGATGAACTCGGTGTAGAAGGTCTTGGACACTTCATAGAATCCGTGCCACTGCGTGTAGTCCGGGCCCATCATGGCGGTACCCATGCGGGCACGCCGGCCCTGGTGGTGCCACAGCTCGTAGTAGGTCCACTCGATTTTTTCGTCGAAGGGAGTTTTAGTGAGTTTGCCGTTGGCGTAAAGCTTCTCCATGATCGCCTTGGCCGGCTTGGCGAACTTCTCGTTATAGAGCTCGATGGTCCCCTCGTACTGCTTGTAGAAGTTCTCGACCCATCCCGTGGCGTGACAACTGGAGCACACGTCCTGCATGGCGGCGCGCCGTTTCTCCCAGTTCTCCAGTTTGATACTCACCACCGGCCGCAGAGTGTAGCTGATACGGTCGCCGACGTCATGGGTGACCTTCTGCGTGGATGTAGCGCTCATGTGGCAGGTGGCGCAGGTGGGGGCGGCCGAGTAGTCCTTGCCCACGATCCACGACTTTGAATCCAGGTTCATCTTGGCGATATTGGCTCGGAACTGGATGCCGTGCTTGGACTCAGCGTAGATCTCAGCCTGGGGATGATCCGGGCCCAGATGACACTTGCCGCAGTTTTCGGGCTGGCGGGCCACGGCGGAGCTAAAGGAATGCCGTCCGTGACAGGCGGCACAGCTTCCCTTGCTGCCGTCGGGATTGATGCGTCCGATGCCGCTATTGGGCCACGTCGAGAAGTCGAACTTGCCGTCGCCTATATATTTCACCTCACTGCCATGGCACTGGCGGCAGCCATTCATAGCCGCCGGCCCACCTTCCACGACCTCACCCAGCATGTTGTCGAGAGAACCGATAAAGTGGGAGGCGTCGGCGTGTCGGCTCTTTTCGAACTGGTCCACTTCGAGCTTGTGGCAGCGGGCACAGTAATAGGGAGTCACAATCACGGCGATCTTCAGGCCGTAGTGATCTAAGGTGGCAGGGTCACCCGGGTTGGCTTGGTGGCAGGAATAACAATCCACGCCCGCCTTAGCATGAGCGCTTCCCCGCCACTGCTCGACCGCGCCGGGGGTGCTGGCGCTGTGACACTCCAGGCACTGCTGGCCCTCTTTCGAAATTTTAGGAGTTGACTGGGAAAAACAGCTGACGCAGAACAGTGCTACCCACACGCAGAAAAAGTAGGAGCGCATCTCGACCTCCTTGGGAACTGCCGGCGATCCGCACCGAGCGTAGCGGACCCGGCCCAGACAGTATGTCGAAAACGACGGAGCCTGTCTGTGATGTTTAGCCGAGATGTCCTTGTCCCCCTGTCTTCTAACAAATCTAAGGATGGGTAGGAGCGACGGTGTTGTTAGGGACTTCTTTCTCCGTTTCTTTTAACGTCTGAACTAAACGCATCAACGCTTCTGCCGCCCTGAGCTGGTCTCCCAGTGACAGGGTGCTCTTGCTGGGTTTACTTTTCAGGTATCCATAGTTCTCGATGGGCGCACCTGATGCTTGCGTCGTGTCGATACTCAGATAGGCTTCTCCAAGCATCCCCTCGGTCTCGATTCCAGCAATCGAGTCCTTCGGAATCCTGACCTTGTAGGTCGTAGCCAGAGCCATTTCGACTTCCGCTGTGCAACTCCTGTTTTGTGGATTGGCTCGAACGCTGCGCACTGTCCCGACCTCCACTCCGGCAATCCGAACTGGAGCCCCCGCCCGAAGTCCCCCGGCATCATTAAAGCAAGACTTGATGCCTTGGCGGGAATAACGCAGTGGGTTAATAAACAGTCTGCCGATGGCGGCGACTCCGACGACAGTCATCAGCACTAGGATCGATTTTCTGAGCACAGTTACACCTTCAGAGTTCGCGCTCTCTGCCGCGTCTCAGTCACGAACCCCTCGTCTTTCAGTGAATCCAGGTTGATCTCGACGTTGGCAAGCGCCCCTTCAAGCGCGGCTTTTGCCAGCGCGATCGCGGTCGTCAAATCGGATTTCATATTTGGGTTGGTGATCGGCTTCAGCTTGGTTGCGATCTTTGCCACCTCGACTACTTTTTCGGCAACGCCCAGCGGGATGCTGGTCGCTTGTTTGAGAGCCGAGCTGATCGCGGCGTCGCCATCGGAAGATTTGGCCGACTTGTAGGCCTTCATGACGACGTTGTAGGACTCGGCGTCGGCGTCGATCGCGGATTTCAGTTCTTCGCGAAGCTGGCCGAGCCGGGCGATGGCTTCGCTGAGCTGGCTTTCATGCTGTAGATACGCTTTCTTGCCTCGCGACATGGACGCTACCATGCTTGCGAGTCCGGCGGCCATAGCTCCGCTGGCGGCGGCGGCGCTGCCTCCTCCGGGAGTGGCGGTGGGAGCGGCTAGTTGTTCGATGAAAGGCTCGACTCCGGCGCGCAGTCCGCCCACGGCCATCTTGCCGGTCATCACGGCGGTCAGGCGGTTTTCGAGGATGAGCGAGGAATCGAAATTTTCGACTTGCAGGAACCATTCCGCGGCTTGTTCCAGCGCTTTCTTTGGAATCAGTCCTACGATCTCGCTGGAAACGGGGATGACGCCGTAACGCTGAGCTTCGCGTTTCACGAATTCGAAGGCGCGGTGGATGGGAGTCTGCTCGAAGTCGGTCAAGTTCATTGAGACCTGAGCCAGGCCGCGCACCAGGAACCCGGCGCCCTTGACGAAACGCAGGCCGCCGCCCGAAAAACGCACGGCCTTCGCGATCTTCTTCGCGATGTCGACGTCGGGCGTATTCAGGAAAACGTTGTAGGCAATCAGAAACTTGCGCGCGCCGACGACGGTGGCTCCGGCCGTGGGATGGACGCGAGGCTCGCCGAAATCGGGCTTGCGCGCGGGGTTGGTCGCAATGTCGGCACGGATGCCTTCGAACTGACCGCGGCGAATGTTCTCCAGGTTCTGACGCTCGGGCGTGGCTGCGGCGGCTTCATAGAGATAGACGGGGATCTGAAAGCGTTTTGCGATCTCGGCTCCTACGTGGCGGGCCATGG
>Ga0074045_10000790_pt1 | contig 30903 bp, 23 predicted proteins | sample BogForMeECP23OM2_FD_94442 | JGI IMG/M metagenome (GOLD analysis project Ga0074045, IMG submission 94442) | Bog forest soil microbial communities from Calvert Island, British Columbia, Canada - Bog Forest MetaG ECP23OM2 | ecosystem: Environmental > Terrestrial > Soil > Wetlands ...
AAGTCCCGTTCTGGGAAGTTGCTCCCATGTCGCTTCCAGGCGATTCCGAGCGAATTACGGGCCAATCTTATCTTATCGATCTGGGAAGATATGCCGGCAGCCCGCCCAGAAGGTTTTTTGCTTCTCTTCTCCTACAGGATCCAACCTGAACGCCGCTCGGCGCACAGGTCAGAGATTACTCAACACATGCTATAAAGGACCAATGCGCCTAAACGATTACGCGCCCCGGCCTGCGCACATCAAATGGCTCCTCGATTCGGACCCCGCCATCCGTTGGCAGGTCATGAGCGGCCTCACCGATGAGGCTCCCGACGCGATTGCAGCCGAGCGGTCGCGCATCGCCACCGAAGGTTGGGGAGCACAACTTCTCGCCGCACAGTCTCCTGCTGGCTACTGGGGCGACCCGCGGAAGTGGGACCTTGTTACCCTCAACAGTCTCGTCGCCTTGAAGGATCTCGGTCTCGACCCCGCCAGCAAGCAGGCTCGCAAAATGATCGACCGCATCGACAAGCGCCTCGTGTTTAAGTGGCTCAACAACCGCCCATATCTTCACGGCGAAACCGAGCCCTGCATCAACGGCAGAATCCTCGGCATCGGCGCGTATTTCAACGAACCCAACGACGCACTGGCCAAGCAACTCCTCGGCGAACAACTCGAAGATGGCGGCTGGAACTGCGAAGCATGGCCCTTCTTGTCGCCGAAACGCCCTCCCAGCCGGCGCTCTTCGTTCCATACCACCATCTGCGTGCTCGAAGGACTCCTCGATTACCAGCGTGCAGGGCGCAAATCCGCGGCCGTCACCAAGGCTCGCAAGCGCGCCGAAAATTATCTCCTCGAACGCCGTATGTTCCGCTCACTTCGCTCCGGCGAAGTCATCGACAAGCGCTGGCTGCGCTTCTCCTTCCCCACGTTTTGGCACTACGACGTCTTGCGCGGACTCGATTATCTTCGAAATGCAGGAATCAAGCCTGACCTTCGCGTCCGTGAAGCCATCAAAGTCGTGATCGCCCGCCGTCACCAGAACGGCCGCTGGCCGCTCAACCTCCTTCATCCCGATCCTATTCCATTCCAGATGGAGACCTCTGTCGGGGGCGCCAGCCGCTGGAACACACTGCGTGCTCTCCGCGTCCTGCGTTGGTATAACAACGCCACGCCTTAGTTGTCGCAGCCGCACGGCACTCAATTCTTCCTCAGTTGTAAAACTTCGTGAGTGGCCACAATTCCGCAATAGGTTTCTTTATGCCTCGGCAGACCATAATCGGAATGTCGTATTCGGACGGCTGTATCCACGGAGCTTCAAGCTCCGCTTCCAGCGAACATGTACGAAACTGCTTCACCGCCGAATCGCAGTTGTCTCCCACGCAGATAAGGATGTCTCCGCTGTATCCCCGAGGCCCCCAGAGGAAATATTGATTGTGTCCGCTGATGACCGGCAGTCTTGGCTCACTGAGGAACTCGATCGCCGCAGCCTCGCTGTAGTTCTGTGCCAGTACCACTGCCTGTGCCCGTTCCCCGGGCGGAAGTTCCTGGTAAACGCGATTCACGATGGCGGTCAGCTCTGTCCAGCCATGCATGCTCGGGAAGTCGAATAGCAGTTCCGCCTGTACACGGTGTTCGGTCTCAAGGCTCTCTCTCGAAATGTGCAAGAGCGACAACAGACGCCTCTCGTACCTCGCGAGTTGCGCTTCCGGAAGCACTGGCATCACCAGCGGAAAGAACGCCAACCCGAGTAGCACGGTGGCCGCTGCAATGGCAACTCGTACCTTCCGGAGTTCGCTGGTCCAGTCTTCGATTTGCACGCATCCTGCCGCCACGAGATAAGGATATGCGTCCGCCGGGTAATAATGCTTTCCATGCTCCACAATCATCATGGCAATCAGGAGCACATAGCCATAGGCCAGGAAACGAAAACGTGGTCGCAAAAACAGCCAGGCCAGTCCGATAATCCAGAATTCCGCCAGTAAGCCGCTGATCAACAGCTGTTGTCCCAGATAGCCCAGTGGCCCCACGATGACGTTCTTGCCCTGCTGGACCGCACGCAACAATTCGAGCATCGGGTATCCATGGTGCACTTGCCACAGGAACGCCGGCAGCGCCATCACCGCGGAAATCACGATCCCAACGATGAACCACCACGAATACAAAATCCGCCTTTCCGGCGTGAGCAGAAGCCCCATCAGCAATGCCACCGCGAAAAACAGAACGCTGTATTTGCTCAGTATCGACACTCCCATCAGCCCGCCAATTGCTACCCACAGTCGCGGGTTCGCTCCTTTCGTCAAGCGCACGACCCACAATGCCATCAGCGGCCAAGTAAACAGCCCGACCATGTCTGGCGACACCTTCATCCCAAAATCCGTCAACACCGGGAGAAAAAAAACCACAATCGCTGATAGGAGTTGGGCGTAAGCCCCTCCTCCTAACTCCGTTACAACCAGGCAGGTCACATAGATCCCCGCTCCCGCAAACAGCGCTGGCACCGCCCGCAGCAACACCAGCGACGGCCCGAACGCCTGCGAAGCCGCGGCCAGCAGCGGCGCGATGGGTGGCTGATCCACGTAGTTCCACTGCGGATGCCGCCCGCAGACGATAAAATAAAGCTCATCGCCAAAGAATCCGTAATGGGGATTGCAAACCAGGTGAATCAGGAAAGCTGCGATTGCGGCGTAGAGAGGAATGCGTGCGCGCTCGTAGACACTTTGCCGCATGTGCACCTGCATGCCCACATCCCGTTGCGACGAGTGTAACCTACTTCGAATCCGCACGGAAAGCGCAAGGGTCCTCGTTTACCAGGCAATTGCCCCAGGGCGCTCATAGACCTCGCCTCGATACGTCCGGCACAATGTAGCGATAGCGTTCAGAACTCCAAGCGCAGTTGAAAGGCAATCATCCGTGGGGTGCTGTCGCCACCAAGGCCGACTCCGAGCAATCCTGTGGGGGGCGAAGTCGTATAACTGAGCGCTCCGAATCCGGTCTGGGTAGAAGGTTTTCCCGGAATCCCCGCAAGAACCATACTGGGAAGTCCAAAATTCGGATGGTTAAAAACATTGAAGCACTGCGTGTCGAAGCGCAGCTTTACGCTCTCGGTTAATGCAAACCATTTCGTCAGATAGAAATCGCTCCAGACAAAATCGGGACCGCGGAGAGCGTTGCGGCCGAGATTGCCGAACTGGCAAGCCTTGAGACTGTCGCCGCCATCGCACGCGCCTGTGCTGGGGTCCACCGCAGAGACGAACGCATTTGGATTGAGCCATTGTACGGTGCCTGGTTGCGTGACTCCAGGAATCGGTTTGTGCGCATAGAGCGGGACACCTGGAATCACGCTGGCGAATTGCGGCCCGCTGCCGTTAACGATACCATCGCCATTTGCCGAATACGGTGTACTCAGAACCGAAAATGGAATACCGCTGTGCCAAAAGATTGTTCCCGACACCTGCCAACCGCTCAGCGCGTAGGCCAAAGATCGGCTCTTGAATCTGAAGGGCAGCTCATAGACGTATTGCGCGTTGAGATTGTTGCGGATGTCGTAGTCACAGGGTCCATAGTCTCGCGCCAGGTCCCCCGGGAGCGGCGACAAGATTCCTCCCGCCGAGAACTGCAGGAATCCTCCGTTGGAGACCGTATCCATGCAACGGCTCCAAGTGTAGTTCACTTGTCCCATCAGCCCGTGGCCGAGGCGCTTGATTGCGGTGATTTGCAAACCGTCATAGTGACTGTTCGCGCCGGTGGAGAATTGCGTCACGGCTGCAAACCTTGGATCAGTGGGTCGCTCGTAAGGAAATGGCGCGAAACAACCTGGGCACACGGTCTGGTAACCATTCACCTGCGTCAGATACGGCTGGTTTACGGCCCGGGTGCCGACGTATTGTGCGTGGAGGCTGGACGTCTGCCCGAACTGATGTTCCAGTCCGACGCTCCATTCCATGAAATAAGGCGCGTGAAGCTTTCCATCGGGAACCGCCGTGATGTTGACCGGTGGAAGGCAAGTTGCATGATTGGAAAGAGCCGAGGCGCAGGAGAGTTGGCCTTGCGGGAAGCCGGAAGTGAAGGTCTGCTTGGCAGCGACGGTGGCGCCGACAGCGCTGTCCGGAACGCCCGGCGCGAGGGCCGTGCCGCCGACGGTTCCGAGAAGGCCCCCTTGGAAGGTTTGGACATACGGTGGATTGACGCCGACAACGTCGGCGATGGTGCCGGGCAAAATGTCGCTGAAAAGACCGAATCCGGCGCGAAGCAGGGAGTTCGATTGGAATTGCCAGGCGACGGCCGAACGCGGCTGGAGAATGGCGAGGGGTGTAGAGGAGAAAATGTTGCCGAGCCCGGTGTGGATGGCCGCGTTTAAAGGCTGGTTCACATCATGGGCGATGGAATCGAACGCACCCGTCAGACGGGCGATCTGCTCATGCGGGTTCAGCGGATTCGAGTTGAAGGTGTCACGCAGGCCAATGGTCCAAGTCAGCTTTTTGCTTAGCTTCCAGGTGTCCTGGGCGTAGAGATCAAGATTGAGGAAGTTGAAGGGTTCATTGGCGGAAGTGGGAAAAGTTTGCGTCGCGGTGGAGGCAACTCCATAAATAAATTCCGGGAGAGTGGCATAAGTCACCGTGGGAACGGATCCCTCGCCGAAGTCATAGTCGTTCAGCCGAAAGATGCGCGTGTTCGTACCGAAGCGGAATTCGTGCGCTCCACGGCTCCAAGCCAAATTGTCATTGATGAAGAAGCGAGACGCGCGTCGGCCCTGGACCCAGGTGTTGTCCAGACCGCCGAGCGTCGTGAACGGGGCGTTCGCGCCACTGCCCTGCAAAACGATTGGGAAGGCGGAGAGAGTTTTTTGAAAATCAGCGGGACCAAATAGGCTCTCGTACCACGAAAATGCCGGGTTGAAGTAGTTCACCAGACCCTGCGAAAAAACATGGGTATAACCGGCAGCGAAAGAGTAGAGAGGCTGAGGCGAGAAGGCGTTGAACAATGGGTTGATGGGATCCGTGTAAGCTGCTTGCACACCGGTATCGGCCTGGAAGCGGAACCACGTGCTGTTGTTCTCATTGATGTTGTAATCGATGCGCGCCGTTTGTACCTGCTCGTGATCATCGCTGGAATGCGACACACTTTGGCGGTTGGCGCAGCCATTTCCATCGTCGGGAACTGCGGGAGCCACGCCGTCTGTGTCGAACGGACATCCGAGAACCGTGAGAGGCGTGCCGCGGGTATTTCCATAAAGTGAAAACAGTTTCTGATAAGACGGCACCGATTGGGGAGATGGCTGATAGACGGAGCCCGTGACCGCATCCGTTCCGCCCACAGGAAGCTGTTGCAAGACGTAATTCTCGAACGCCGGAGTCGGAACGGTCGTGGCCGTGACGATGGGCAGCGCAATCCGCACCCACTCACTATCGAAGAAGAAAAACAGCTTGTCGTGAAGAATTGGGCCCCCCAAGCTGCCCCCGAAGTGGTTCACCGTGCTGCGCGGTTTGTGGTTTCCGGGGGTTGCATTCGTGAAATAGTTCGCTGCGTTAAACCTCGAGCCGTTCCACAACTCATACAAATTTCCGTGCAACTGGTTGGAACCGGACTTGGTCACATAGTTGACTTGGGATGCTCCATAGCGCCCCTGGTCGACTGCATAGGAAAGCGTGTTGACTGTCACCTCGGCGATCGAATTCAGACCGAGAACTAGGTTTGTCGACAGTCCACTGTTCAGATTCGTCAGCGGATCATTCGTTTCCAGGCCATCGACGATGTACCCGTTCGAGAGAGCAGGCAGCCCATTGAACTCAACGTTGCCATACCCATTCGTACCGCCAACGAAATCATTCCCGCTGCCTGCGGTATTGACCAGCGCGCCCGCGGCAAACTGAAGCGGGTATGTCAGATCACCACCCGGATTAGGTAGGTTCTCAAGGGCTGGAGCATTAAGATTCGTCGATGTGTTTGCGTTTGCGGAATTGATCAGTGGAGACTCGCCGCTGACCTCAACCGTCTGTTGGGATTTGGCAACCTTCAGTTTGAAATTGACGGTCTGCTTCTGTCCTAATCCCGAAATGACATTCCCATTCTGTTGTGGATCGAATCCTTCCGCCTCTGCTTTGACCGAATAGGCCCCGGGTTTCAGCTGCGGAAAATTGAAGCGTCCCTGCTCATCGGCCGTGGCACGCCGCTGTAGGCCGGTTTCGTGATTGGTTATTGTGACCAGAGCGCCGGGAATCGCGGCGCTGGTTTCATCGGTCACCTCGCCGGCAATGGCGCTGGTGGTTTCTCCCTGAGATAACAGAGCAGGCGCAAAAAGAAGGAAACAGATGATGAAGACCATAATTGGGAGCGAACTGCGCAACATGGTCAGAATCCACTCCTGATCGATAGTGGTTAAGCATAGTTAATACTCTGTATTAAAGCAAGTGAATACCGGCGATCAGCGATGCCAATCAGGAATATCATTCATTCCTGCAGGGACCCGTTGAAGCAACCATGCCAGTCGTCTTTGGCGGGTTTCCGGCCACCCCTCCATTCATTCGCAACACCAGTCTATAATCGTCACCGGCCGTGGTAGCGCCAACCAGAATGAAACTGAACGTCTTCATCACCTGCGCGGCAGTGTCTGTTCTTAGCGTTATGATGGTTACGGCCAAATCCCACACAAAGAGCTATCAGTATCTCGCTCCCGATGGCGGCGCGCGCGTCGTCATTGTTCCCGTTGGAAAAACCCCCGCACACTCTGATGATGAAAGCCGGATAGAGTTTCGTTCAGCCGATAACAGCATATGGTGTGGGCTTGACTACTCGTCGCCGGATTCCGAACACGGCTTTGGTGTTGTACGAGCTAGATGGACATCGGATTCGCAGTATTTCGTTTTTAGCCTTACCAGTTCAGGCGGCCATCAACCATGGCACGCGCCGACTCAATTTTTCAGCCGCAGAGATAGAATCGTTCGTACGCTAGACGATTACTTTGCGTCTGGAATATCCAACCCCTACTTCCGATTGCTCGCGCCGAATACGGTCAAGACCGCTGTCGCGGGGCAAAACGGCGAGGACGTGCCTGTGTCCATTAAACTCGATGCTCTTCCGTCCACGCGTTCTTCGCGCAGCCAGCCCTTTTCCGTGGTCTGCAAGGATGGCTTCCTCATAACTGTTGACGCGCCGTAGCTCCGTAGGTGAGGTCATTCGTCGCAGGACGAACATATCTGGCATCCTCGTAGATCGACCGCCTGGCTTACATCGCCGCTGATCCACCCTAATTCCGTGTAAGATGGCTTCAACTCGCAGTTCCAAGGACACTCCGCGTGCTCACATCGCCTTTCAAGCCACTGCTCGCCTTACTGATCCTCCTCATCGCGTTCGCATCACTCACCTCAGCCCAACAATCATCCTTCCCGCCCGGTCAGTTCTGGCTCGACGATTCCGGCAACCCCATTCAATCCCATTCCGGTGGGGTGCTCTTTGAAAACGGGATGTATTACTGGTACGGCATGGACTACGGCGGACCTCGTCTCCCGCCCAACACTCTGCCGGGTCAGACCTTCGCGTGGTTTCTGAATTTGGGCGTTACCGTGTACTCCTCGCCCGACTTGCTCCATTGGAAGCGCGAATCGAACCAACTCTCCGATGTCACCTATGGCCCCGGCGGCTTGCTGCAGGCAGCGAACCTCCTCGTGCGCCCCAAGGTCATCAAAAACGATGCGACAGGGAAGTACATCCTCATGGCCGCGCTGACCGCCCCGGACTTTCAGACGCTCAATGACGTCGTCTATGCCGAAGCCGATCGTCCCACTGGCCCGTTTCGCTTCAGAGGAAAACTCGGCTGGTGCGCCGCACCGAATGTCACCGGACTGTGGACCGGCCCGTGGGCCCCGGGAACCGGATTGCCCGGCGCGGAGTGGAAAGCGGCTGCCTCCGACCCCCCGGAGCGCATTCGAGCCTTCGACATTACCTTATATAAGGATAACGATGGGCGCGCCTATCTCATTACCGCGCATTCGCGCATTCTCCTCTACGACCTCAGCTCAGACTATTCCTGCGCCACGCGCGTCGAAATCATGCAGGGCGCGGAAGGCGAAGCGCCCGCGCTATTCAAGGATCGCGGTACGTATTATCTCCTCGCGTCGCGGCTTACCGGATGGGCGCCAAACCAAAATACCTATTTCACATCCTCGTCCGTGCACGGGCCGTGGGTCGATCGGGGGCCCTTCGCGCACGGTCCCTCGGAGAAGACCACCTTCGATGGACAAACTACATTTGTGCTACCGGTGGCGGGCCAGGCGCATGCCTTCATTTTTATGGCCGATCGTTTTGGCGCCGTAAACGCGATGGACATCCCGGATTTCACTTCCGCCACGCACATCTGGCTCCCCATCGAGATCAATCCCGCCAACCAGATTCTCACCGTCAACTGGAGAGACGCCTGGAATTTATCGCTGTTCCGTTCGCCACACTAATCAGAAAAAGTCCCTCGTAGCGGCGCGCTGCCCTTCTACGCATTTGCTCGGTAATTCAGTTCGCCGTTATTTTTTCGATTAGACTACGCCAGCCAGTAGGGAATCGCCGCGCTTCGTATATGCCATTCTCGCTGTACAAGTCTGAACTTTTCACTTAATGTCCACAGGGAACCTGGTTGTCCTCCGAGCAAGGGCCATGGCTCGAGCGGCGACAGCTAGCGAACCGTAGGCGCTCGCATGAACGAACCGTTCTCAATCAAGGCCTGCACAAGCTCCGGGTATTCGCCCAAGAGGCGCGATTAATGGCGATCATCGCCCGTTGCCTGGCTTTGCTTTGCTTGGCGCTTACCTTTGGATCCGTCGCCTTCCCGCAGACTCTTGCTCCCCGTGCCTATGTCATCACCCCGGTGGATGGCAACGCCGTTACGTTCTCCTGGTCCTACTATAACGGTGGCCTGAATCTTAACGGCGCTATTCCTGTTACCGGCGCCACCGGAACCTACAGTGTCCCGACCTTCAGCTACTATCATTCCTTCAGTCTGTTTGGGCGCTCGGCGAACATCACCGGTTTCTTGCCCTATGGAGTCGGCACCTTCCAGGGGGCAGTACTTGGCACCCAACGCCAGATTTATCGCTCCGGTCTTCTTGACGTGGCTTTCCGTTTCTCCGTCAATCTCAAAGGCGGGCCGGCGATGGCTCTCCCACAGTTCATTAGATGGAAACAGAAGACTCTGCTGGGCGTCAGCCTCACCGTGGTTGCTCCGACTGGTCAATACGATCCGGCTCACCTCGTCAACTGGAGCATCAATCGATGGGCCTTCAAACCCGAGTTAGGTTATTCGCGGCGTTGGGGCCATTGGCTCTTGGACGCCTATGGCGGAGTATGGTTCTATACGACAAACAACGCTTTCTACTCTGTACCCAACCCCCGCCCTCAAACGGAAAGCCCCATCGGCTCCTTTGAGGGTCACTTGAGTTACGACTTCAACAAACAACACTGTTGGGCTTCTCTTGACGGTAATTTGTGGTTCGGCGGCACCACCAGCCTCAACGGCATTCCCAATCCCGTCACCCGCCAGACAAATTCGCGCATTGGCGCAACCTTTTCGTTTCCATTGAGGAAACACCAGACCATCAAAATAAGCTATAGTGACGGCACCTATGTCCGTTTCGGCGGTAACTATCAAAGTGTTTCTCTGGCTTGGCAATACTCGTGGATTGGTTGGCCGAAATTTCATTCGCAGTAGCCGTCTCTACGTCCTGTGAAGCGGTCAAAAAAAGGAGATTCAACATTGTGAACATCAAAAAACGCGCGACCATCATTTCTGCGCTATTGCTTCTAACCACTGTCCCAACGCTTCCCCAGAACCCTGAACTTCAGCAGAAGCTTGCGGCGGTCAAGCAGGCTGCCGCCGAAAATAAGCAGAAGCTCCTCCAGTATCAATGGGTCGAAACTACCCAACTCACCTTGAAGGGCGACGCCAAGCCTCCCACGCAAAATTCTTGCCAGTACGGTCCTGACGGCAAGGTTCAGAAAACCGCTATCGGCCCGCCACCGGAACCGCCCAGCGGCGGCAGGATGAAACAAAAAATCATCGCCAAGAAAAAAGCCGAAATGAAAGACTACATGCAGGACGTGAAGGCCGTCCTCGGCCTGTACGTGCCACCCGACCCTCAGAAAATGCAGGCCGCTTATCAGGCTGGCAAGGTTTCCTTGAACCCGGTTCCCGGTGCGGTGAACCTGGTCTTCACCGATTATGCCCTCCCCGGCGATAAGATGACTCTCACGTTTGACACCGCCACAAAGAAAATCGCTGGCTTGAACATCAGCACCTACATGGGCGACGAAAAAGACGCCGTGACTCTCAAGGTGCAGATGGCCAGTCTTCCCGATGGCACCAACTACGAGCAGCAAACCGTTCTCAACGCAACCGCCAAGGAACTCGTGGTCACCACCACCAACTCCAATTACCAGAAAATTGCCGCCCACTGACCCTTCGATACCAATCCGTTGGACGCGACCTGGCGCCCTCTTATAAGGCGCCCGGCGCGGCCATAGTCCGACATGCGCAGCACGCAACGGAACGCTTGCTGTCCTTTGTCGCCTTTGTCTTTGCCAACTTCCTCGCCACGATCGCCTTCTTGATCGTTTCATACACCTTGATTAGGTCCTTGCTAGTGCCCACATTGCCCGATTTCATGGCATCCTCAACGCCGGTGCTCAATAATCGGCGGTTGGGGGCGGTGATGACTCCGCCGGTATTCCGTGTGGTGGCTCACGACGCTCATCATTAGCAGCGCTAGAAATAGGTAGTTCATGAAGACCCCTTTCCGTTCGTCGCTTTCGGCCGAATCGAGATATCTCCTCCTCGGCCACCCTCTCTTATCTACATAGAACGGAATCTGCCCCGGGAATGGCTCACCGATGTTGTAACGCGCTGTTTTCTTGACTATCCGGGAGTATCAACGTATCTTCGGCGTCAATACACTCTGGCCTTGAGGAGTACAAGCCCCTGTGGCTCATCCCAGGTCTCTGAGCGAACTGCTCTCGAAGTGGTCCACTGCGGATCCCCAGACCTTGGAAGCGCTGCTGCCGGGGGCTTACCAGGAACTGCGTCGCCTCGCCCACCGGTTCCTGCGCAAGCAGCGCCCCGAACATACCCTGCAAAGCACTGCCCTCGTTCATGAGGCCTACCTCCGGCTGGCTCATCAACACGACTTGCTCTTCGAGAACGAAAAACAGTTTTTCGGTCTGGCCGCTTTGATCATGCGGCAAATCCTCGTGGACTATGCGCGAAACCGCGCTGCCGCTAAACGCGATGGCGGGTACCGCTTGACCCTGGACGACTCCCATTCTTTGCTCGGCGGCAAGAGTCTCGAATTAATTGCCCTCGATGATGCTCTGAACGACCTGGCTCGGCTCGACCCACAACAGAGCCGCATTGTCGAATTGCGCTTCTTCGGCGGCCTCTCCATCGAAGAAACTGCGGCAGTATTGGAAATTTCCCCTGCGACGGTGAAGCGCCACTGGTCCACGGCTCGTGCGTTTCTCCACCACGAGATGACCCGCGCGAGGCACGCATGACGCCCGAGCGTTGGCAACAGATTCGCGATGTGCTGGAGAAGGCGCTGGAGCTGCCGCCAAGTCAGCGTTCTGCCTTTCTGGATGGGGCCTGTTTGTCCAATCCGTCCCTGCGGCAGGAGGTCGAATCCCTGCTCGCCTCCAGCGACGAAGTGCGCTCCAGCTTTTTGCAATCCTCCTCACTGCGCGTGACGATCACGCCGGGAACCAAACTGGGCGACTATGAGGTCAAGTCGCTGCTCGGTTCCGGCGGCATGGGCGAGGTGTATCGCGCCCGTGATTCGCGGCTCGGGCGCGACGTCGCCCTCAAGGTTTTGCCGTCCTTCGCTTCCGCTGATTCCGAACGGCTGCGGCGCTTCGAGCAGGAGGCTCGCGCGGCGGCCGCACTGAACCATCCCAACATTCTTGCCGTCCACCAGATGGGCAGCTACCAGGGTGCGCCCTATCTGGTCTCGGAGTTACTCGAAGGAGAAACGCTGCGCGAGCAGATCAAGCGTGGCCGCTTGGCCGTACGCAAGGCGATTGATTATGGAGTGCAGATCGCCCGTGGTCTGGCGGCAGCCCACGAGAAAGGGATTGTTCATCGTGACCTGAAGCCGGAGAACCTGTTCGTCACCAAGGACGGACGGGTGAAGATTCTGGATTTCGGTTTAGCCAAGCTCACGCAACCGCAGGCCGGCTCGGACAACAGTGCACTGACGCTCACCAAGGGCACCGAAGCGGGAGCGGTGATGGGCACGGCAGGCTACATGGCGCCGGAGCAGGTACGCGGACACACAGCCGACCATCGCGCCGACATCTTTGCCTTCGGCGCCATCTTGTACGAGATGCTCGCGGGGAAGCGAGCATTCCAGAAGCCGACCTCCGCGGAAACAATGACGGCCATTCTGAACGAAGATCCACCCGCAATTTCGCAGGTCACGACAAATCTCCCGCCAGCTCTGCAGCGCGTCGTCCATCGCTGTCTGGAAAAGAACCCGGAGCAACGCTTCCAATCCGCCTCCGATTTGGCCTTCGCGCTGGATGCCTTGTCAGAAAGCTCCGGCAGCGCAACTGCGTATCCACTAAAAGAAGCGGGTAAGACCGAACTACTCGCTTTCATCGCGGACCAAAAGCGGTGGGTCTATGGTTTCTTGGCCGCGCTGATCCTTCTGGCTGTTGGATTAGGTTGGTTTTGGTCCAAATACAGACAATCGCCGCAACAAAGAGTATTGAGCGAAAGGCAGATTACGCATAGTTTGCCCGAGAACCATGTGTGGCGTGGCAAGATTTCACCCGACGGCAAGCACGTCGCCTATGCCGACTATAAGGGGTTGCACTTGACAGCCCTTGAAACTGGGGAGTCTCATGAGATCGCGCTGCCAGAGGAATTGCGTAACAATCTGCGGGATGTCACATGGTTTCCCGATAGGGAGAAATTGATCATTGAGTCGGCAAGCGAGTCCGAAGGCCACGTTCTCTGGCTGATTTCCATTTTCGGTGGGGCGCCGATAAAGCTCCGCACTGAAAGCAGTGGAGCAAAGGTTTCTCCGGATGGGGCCTCAATCGCTTTTCTCAGCAGCAATGGCCATGAAATCTGGCTGGCCGGTGCCAATGGAGAAAACCCAAGAAAAATCTTGGACAAACCCGGCGCCCATTACTGGTCGCTGGCTTGGTCTCCTTCAGGTCAACGGCTTGCCTATCTTAAGGAGTTCGAGAAATCGGGCCTAAATTACAATTCTGGCGGCACCATCGAAACTCTTTCACTAATTGGCGGATTGCCCAGTGTCATGGTCTCGGATCCGGGATTATTGGTTTGGGCGAACATGGTCTGGCTTCCCGACGGGCGCCTGGTTTTTTCCTCCACTGGAGGAACCGACCTTTTAGGTGACGTGAATCTCTGGGCTATCCGGGCAGATCCCCAGACGGGGATGCCTTCTCGGAATCCCGTGCAGATGACCCATTGGGCCGCTTCAACCGCGTTCAACCCAAGCGTCAGCAGTGATGGTAGCCGTATCGTTGTAGCCAAAAGCCACGAGCGGAGCTACGTCTTTGTCGGCGAACTTAAGGACAACGGCACGCGGCTAGAGTCAGCCAAGCGGCTGACGTCAAGCGATAGCAGTGATGCGCCGGTTGGATGGACGCGTGATAGCGGTGCGATTTTGTTAATGTCCAATCGTGCAGGAAGGTTTCAGATCTTTAAGCAGAGAATTGACACGGACACGCCGGAACTTCTTGTCAACAGCTCAGATGATCAGATGTTTCCGGCCTTTAGTCCGGATGCCACGTGGATCCTTTATTGGTCGTTGCCCCATGGGACAAATTCGCAGATCACCTCGCAAAAGCTGATGCGTCTTCCCGCTTCTGGCGGATCGTTAGAGCAAGTTCTCGAATCACCTACGGATCCGATGGTTATCTTCCGCTGCCCGGCAGGGCCTGTTGGTTCGTGCGTTATCAGCCGCGCAGAGGAAGGGCAGCTCATTTTCTATGGATTGGATCCTGTGCAAGGCCAGGGCAAGGAAATCATGCGGACTAAATTGGGGCAAGCCAATGATCTGGAATGGAGCATTTCTCCTGGCGGCTCACAGATTGCCCTCGTGAGTGATGCTCAGCTCCGCGAACAGGTCCGCATACTCGATTTACAGAAGGGCACGGAACGAAATCTGCAACTTCCGAAGAAGTGGTCCATCACGAACCTCTCTTGGGCTGCGGACGGGAAGGCCTTATACGCGGGCGTTCATTCAAATGAAGTGCTGATCTCGCGCATCGATATGGATGGAAATACCCGAGTCCTCGTCCAACAAAAAAGTGGGTGGGTCGGCCTCCCGTTTTCATCCCCGGATGGTCAACACCTGGCTTATTTCCAGCAAACCTCCGATGACAACCTCTGGCTCCTCGAGAATTTCTAACCCCGCCCTCTGCCATCCTCCCCCTTCCCCCGGCCCATTTCCCGATGTCACCGTGACTTCCATCACTGAAGCGTTCCCCAATCCAGCATAGAAGTGGACCGTGGGTGGATAGGGAAGGGAATTCCATGCTCACCGCGGCGGACCTCAAGCACGGCACCGTCATTCGCGTCGAAGGACAGATCTATCGCGTTCTTGAGGCGGAAGCGAAAGCCGGAGCGGCAAAACTCGGTGGCGTCGTCAAAACCAAGCTGAGCAATGTCCGAAGCGGCCACCTCTGGGAGCCGCACTTCCGCCCCCAAGAGCGCCTCGAAGAGGTGCAACTCGAGCGGCGCATTCTCGAATTCGTTTTCGCCTCGGGAGACACTTGCACCTTTATGAGCCCGCAGACCTTCGAGCAAGTGGAAGTGCCCAAAAGCGTCTTGGGCCCCGCGGAAAAATTCTTGCAGTCAGGGATGCAATTGCCCGTCGAATTCTTTGAGGGCGAACCGCTCAGTGTGTCCTTCCCCGAAGCCGCTGAAGTCCGTGTTGCCCAAACAGCGCCGCCCGCGCACGCGCAGCAGGAAACCGCCTGGAAAGACGCATTGCTGGAGAACGGCTTGCGCGTCCAGGTTCCGATGTTCGTCGCCCCAGGCGAAATGGTGCGGGTGGAAGTCAGCACCGGACGCTACCTGGAGCGAGTGCGCCTCGAACGCAAGCGCGGCGCATAAATCCCCGCCCGCGGGATCGGAGGAGTCATGCTCGAAATCACAGCGGTCCGCATGGAGTTTCCCGCGGATGCCAACATCATTGTTGGCCAATCGCATTTCATTAAGACCGTGGAAGATTTGTACGAAGCTATGTGTACCACCGTGCCGCAAGCCAAGTTTGCATTGGCGTTCAACGAAAGCTCCGGAGCCTGCCTCACGCGCGCGGATGGCAATGACGACGCCCTTCGCGATATCGCCATTCGCAATGCCCAGGCGCTGGCTTGTGGCCACACTTTCGTGCTGGTCATTCAAAACGCCTATCCCATCAACGTATTGAATGCCATCCGTAACGTGCCGGAGGTCTGCACCATTTTCTGCGCGACCGCCAACCCCGTGGAAATCATCGTCGCGCAAAGCGAACAAGGCCGTGGTGTCCTCGGCGTCATTGATGGAAGCTCCCCGAAAGGCCTGGAGGCTCAGGCGGACATCGCTTGGCGCCACGATCTGTTGCGCAAAATCGGCTACAAGCGCTAGCCGCACACAACCACTTTGATCCTCCCGCACATCCTCCGTGCAACTTCATCGCTCGGCCCCCGAACCATGCAACGGGGCCCCGCACCCCAGATCAGTCCACGCCCAAAATGCGAAGGCGAGTACTCTAACTTTCTGATGTCTTAAACGCGCTCATGACGGACGACATGGAACTTTTCATCCTCCGAGGGAGGTTGAAAATACGCGGTAATGGCTTCAAAGTCTGCGTCCCGCGTCCACGGAGTGCCCGCAGGTAATCCCGTGCTGCGCTCGCGAAGCTGACTCTTGCACACAGCATCGGATGCGTCCACAAAGTGCAGTTCATGCTCAACATTCGCACGCTCGATCAACTCGCGAAACCATCCACGCTGCTCTTTGGTATTGCCGGGAAAATCCAGCACCACCGAAATTCCCTTTGACAGCAGACTGCACACGTGTGGTGTGAGCGCATTCTTCAATCGAGTAGAGAACTGGACGAATCCCGGAATGTCGGTGATCTCGCCAGGAAACAAGGCATCCAGGAAATCGTCCTGCACCAGAAGGACAGCATCCTCGCGAACGGCCAAATCTCTCGCGAGCGTGGACTTGCCCGCCGCCATCTTCCCGCAAACGAACATCAACTTCGCTGAAGTCTTCATGCCCTTGTGCGCCTGGCTGCCGCTTAGATAAGCGTATGCCACAGGTTTGCGTCAAGCCCTGGTCAGAGATCTCCGGTTAGCGCATTGATCAGGAGGCGGTGCGGCTCTTTGCGCTCGTGAGCTTCGCTCGACACCTCGGCTCGCGAGCCCAAGCGCATGACTCGCTGCTATTGCGGTTTTTTCGCGGCTTTCAGCAGGACGATGTCCGCAATGACGGTCCCGCGCGCAGCCGCCAGGGATTTCCCATCAGTGGACCAGGCGAAATTGTAGATGAGACCGGACGGGAAATGCGTGAGCTGTTTCGGCGCACCGCCCGACAGCGGTTGGCGCCAGATGTCGGAAACTCCTCCGCGCGTGAGGGAGTAGTCGATGGCACGCCCATCGGGCGACCACATCGCCACTCCACTTCCGGGCGGGTACTCAAAGGAATACAGCAGCGGCCCGCCCTGCACAGAAGCAACATTCATTTTCAAGCGAGTGCCGAGATTGCCCGGATCCTGCCAACCGTACAGGGCCAGTTTGGAGTCCGACGTTAGGAACACGAACCCGTTCAACCCGCCGGGTGAGGGCACGGGTATGGGCTTCGGTGGCCCCCCACCATTCGTTGGGATCAAGAAGGCACCGTGCGGGTCTTCAGCCTGGTACGTGGCCCACTGTCCATCGGGAGAACATATTGGAAAAGCAATGACCCTGGCTGGCGCTAGCTGAACGGGATTGCTGCCGTTGGCATCCATGCGCCAAATATTGGTCTGCTCGTTCTCCGCAGCTTGATACACGATGTGCTTGCCATCTCCGCAACCAACGGCGAAGCGAATGTGTCGCTCACTGCCTGCCACCAGAGCGGCGTTGCCCCCATCGACAGCGATGGAATAGACCTCGCCGCCATCCGTCGAGTACGCAAAGTGATCCTTACCAAGAAAAGACACAAACGCAACGGGCGAGCCGCCAGAGGTAACCTGCCGCGCTTTCCCGGAATCGCCATTGGGGAGAACCCACAAATCGGAGCTGCGATTATTTTCGATGGCCACGAGCGAAGAACCGTCCCGGGAGAGATCCAGCCACTGCAAGCTGTAGTTCGTCAGATCGTGGGAAAGACGACGCGCCTCCCCGCTCGGGTAGGAAATCGCGTACAACTGGCCTCGACCGTTCGGACCCCGTTCAGACATTGGGATCAGCAACGCGCTGCCATCGGGAAGCCAAATGGGCTGGCCGAGATCCTCGCGCGTCGAATAGAGCAACCGTGCCGAGCCGTCATCCGGAGAAACGGCGTAAAGGCTTTGCTGATTGTTTGGCTCGTACAGCAAATACACGATGGTCTTGCCATCGGGCGACCACGCCGGCCGTACCAGGGTGCTTGCTTGGGCGGCGCCGGGCGTGGCCCGCAGAATTCGTTCCCCGCTGCCGTCGGCATTCGCTAAGAGCAGATGCACTTGCCCGTTTTCCGGATGACCGCGTAGGAGCGCGAAGCGTTTGCCATCCGGCGAGAAACTGGGAGCAGTATCAACATCGCTCGCCACCTGCACCGGTGACCCGCCGAGAACAGGAATTTTGTACAAGTAGCTGTAGTTGGGATTTATTTTGCTAGATCCGACGTAATAGATGTAGTTGGCGTCCGGCGAAAACGCTAGCCCGAAAAACGTTACCACGTCTGGTGCAATCACCTGAACGTCACTGCCCGTGGCGACCTGGCGGACCATCAGGCTCTGCTTTTCGCCATCCACTAAAACGTAAACCACATATTGGCCATCCGGAGAGATGGCCACACCCCACGCTTTGCCGCTGCGCGTGAGCTTGGTGATTTCCATGTCCTGCAGGTTCAGCGGAGTTTTGCGACCGGCGAACTTGAAGTACGCGAATGATGCAGCGCCCAGGACAACGACAGCCAGCGCCAGACCAACCAACAGGCCTGTTTTGCTTTTTTGTCCGGTGCGTGCCACGGCAACACTCGCTACAGTCGTGCCAGATTGCATCCCAGACGCCGCTGCTTGAGCCACCGATCCAGAAGAAGGCGCGGGCGCCATGCGCCCGGAGGTGGACTGCCCGGCGTCGACGGCTTCAGGCGGGGAAATACGGCTGGAACTGGTGTCGCGCTGCAGGCGCTTCAGGTCTGCGTGCATATCCGAGGCATGCTGGTAGCGCAGGTTGCGGTCCTTTTCGAGTGCCTTGCTGAGGATGCGTTCCAGGTCTACGGGTAGATCGGGATTGAGCCGCACCGGGGGAATCGGCGAACGATTCAAGATTGCGTCGAAAATGCTGGCGGTGCTTTCGCCGCGGAACGGCAATTGTCCCGTGGCCATCTCATAGAGGACGGCGCCGAACGAAAACAGGTCGGTGCGGGCATCGAGTTCCTTGGCGCGAGACTGTTCGGGAGACATGTACGCCACCGTGCCGAGCGTGCTGCCGGGACTGGTGAGCTGGTCGGAGGAAATACCCTGCGTGGCAAGGGTCTCGACCACCGCTGGCGTAGCGGAAGCCACCTTGGCGAGACCGAAATCCAGAATCTTCGCGTGCCCGCGCGTAGTGACGAAAAGATTTGCAGGCTTGATGTCGCGATGCACGATGCCTTTCGAGTGCGCGGCATCGAGCGCATCGGCGACGTCGATCGCGATAGTCAGCAGCGCATCGAGCTCCATCGCCCGATTGCTGATGCTGTGCTTCAGCGTTTTGCCTTCCAGGTATTCCATGGCGATGAACACCCTGCCGCTGTCCTCGCCGATATCGTAGACCGTGCAAATATTCGGATGATTGAGCGCCGAAGCCGCTTGGGCCTCACGCTGGAAACGCATCAGTGCTTGGGGATCTTTAGCGACGGCGTCCGGCAAAAATTTCAGCGCCACGAAACGCTTCAGCCGCGTGTCTTCTGCCTTATAGACCACGCCCATTCCGCCGCCGCCCAACTTCTCCAGAACGCGGTAGTGAGAGATGATCTGGCCGAGAAGGACAGAGGTGTCCGACATGTGCTGGCATTGTAAAGACGGACGTAATTGAAGTCAACGAAAGCAAACTTCCCCTGCGACAGGCAGGTTATCTAGGGCGGGGTATGGACCGATGGCACTCCTCGTTGGCACTAAGCTCGGACAGCACCATGCGAAATCATCGCCCCGCTCACTGCCTGGCGTCAATCGTCGGCTATCCGCCAAGCCGCAGACCGGACATACTCCAAATGCAGTCGTCTAACCCGTAACTTGGGTGCCCGGCACCCGCTCATTTTGCGCCAGCCTTCGCCGCAACCCACAGCCTTTTTGCACACCGCATCGCTGCGACAATCCAGCAATCCGTGCAACAACTCCAAGCCACGAGCTGCACAATCAACCCCGGCCAATTGCGACTCGCGTCCACCCACGACACTTATCAATCGTTTGCTCTTCGGAACCTGTATAATTCTCCAACACGATGGCACTCCTCGTTGGCACTAAGCTAGGTCCATACGAAATCATCGCCCCGCTCGGCGCTGGCGGGATGGGCGAGGTGTACCGCGCCCGCGATACGCGCCTGGGACGAGAAGTAGCCATCAAGGTACTTCCCACGCACCTCGCGGAAAACTCCGAGGCCAAGCAAAGGTTTGACAGAGAGGCGCGGGCGGTTTCCAGCCTCAGCCACGTGAACATTTGTCCGTTGTTCGACGTGGGCTCGCAGGACGGCGTCGACTATCTGGTGATGGAGTACATGGACGGAGAAACGCTGGCCAAGCGGTTGGAGAAGGGTCCGCTGAAGATGGAGGACGTCCAGCGCATCGGCATCGAAATTGCCGAAGCGCTCGAGAAGGCCCACCGGCAGGGCATTGTCCATCGCGATTTGAAGCCCGGAAATGTCATGCTGACCAAGGCTGGCGCCAAGCTCATGGATTTTGGGCTGGCGAAACCCTCGATGGCGATGACGGCGGCGAACGATCTGATGACGCCAAGCGGCCCCACCATGAGCGTGGCCGCGCTGACCTCCGCGGCGTCTCCGTTGACGCAGAAGGGAATGATCGTCGGCACTTTTCAATACATTGCTCCGGAAGTTCTGCAAGGGAAAGAAGCCGACGCGCGCAGCGACATATTCAGTTTGGGCTGCGTGCTGTTTGAGATGGCCACCGGGAAGCGTGCCTTCAAAGGCAAATCGCAGTTAAGCGTGTTCACCGCGATTCTCGAGAACGAGCCGCCGTTGGTCAGCAGCCTCCAGCCAGTGGCGCCAAAGTCGTTGGATGAAATTGTGAAAAATTGTCTGGCCAAGGATCCAGAAGAGAGGATCGCGTCGGCGCACGATGTGAAGCTGCAACTGCGATCTCTGGAGCCCCGGGCGTCGAGTGCGGCGAGCGGCGTAATACCGGCGCCGCCGCAGACGGGCATCCATCGCAAGGCGCGAAACATTCTGCTGGGCGCCGGGGCGTTGGCATTGCTGGCCGTCGCGCTATTGGGATATGCCTTCGGCCCAAGAAAAAACCAAGGCGGAGTGTTGCGCCTGCAAATTACTCCGCCGGAGAAGATGACATTTGTCGACACGGGTGATTTTGGAGGAATGCCTGTGTTGTCGCCGGACGGAAGCAAGCTGGCGTTTTCCGCCGAGGGTGAGAACAGCCGGAAGGCGCTCTGGGTGCGCTCGCTCGACAGCTTCGCGGCCCAGCGGCTGGAAGGAACGGACGAAGCGGCGCACCCGTTCTGGTCACCCGACGGACGCTACATCGGATTTTTCGCAAAGGGCAAGTTGAACAAGGTGCTGGCGGCAGGTGGCCCGGTGATTGCCCTAGCAGACGCAGACAACCCGCGCGGGGGCACTTGGTGCGGCAGCGATGTGCTCGTTTATGCGGCGAATTTCCAATCCGGATTGATGAAAGTGAACGCGAATGGCGGCCCGGCGAGTGAGGCGACCAGGTTGACTGGCTCGAAGCACACGACCCACCGGTGGCCCTGGTGCTTGCCGGACGGCCAGCATTTCCTTTACCTGGCGACCAATCATCAAGGCGGAACGCCCGGCGAGAACGGTATCTACTATGCGGGGCTGGATGGAAAAGAGGGGCACCAGACCGTGGTGAGCGATGGCGGGGCCCAGTATGTGGACGGCCACCTCTTGTATCACACCCAGCCAACGCTGATGGCGCAGCCCTTTGACCCCGGGAGCGGCACGGTGAGTGGCGAACCCGTGGCCATCCTGGACAAAGTGAAATTCGACTCGGGGGTATGGCGGGCGCTGTTTACCGTAGCACAGAACGGACGGATTGCGTATTTCACGGGCGGGGAGTCCGCGGTGGGAACGCAACTGGTGAAATACGATCGCAGCGGAAAAGTCCTGAAGGTCCTCGGAGAGATGGGGTCGTACATGGATCCCACCTATTCGCCTGACGGCAAGCGCTTGGCCTTCCTCACCGGTGACCCCTTGTGGAACGTGTGGATCATGGATTTGGAGCGAGGCAACCGCACGCGCGTTACCTTCGACCCCACGGTTAAGACCAAGCCGGCATGGTCGCCGGACGGAAAGACCATTGCCTATCTCGCGCGCTTGGGCGGACAAAAAGCCGTCATTCGCAGCAAGCCCGCCAATGGCACCGGCACGGAGCAGACCCTTGTGGACGAGAAAGACTACACGGTGAACTATCCGCAGTATTCGCCGGACGGGAAGTACATTGTGTACATGCGCGAGCAGGGTGTGGGTGCGGCGGGGATCATGGCGCAACCACTTGCCGGTGGGGAGCCCATTACCGTCTTGAACACGCCCGGATTGCAGGTGACCTTGCCGGTCTTCAGCGTCTCGCCGAACGGGAAGTGGATTGCCTACACATCGGGCGAGAGCGGGAATTACGAAGTGTACGTCGCGCCGTTTCCGAAAGGCGAGGGAAAGTGGCAAGTCTCGAACGGAAACGCGACCGCCGCCGTGTGGCGCCGCGACAGCAAGGAATTGTTTTACCTTTCGGTGGGCGGAGACTTGTACGCCACGGAAATCGGAGAGAGCGGCAATGAACTCCAGATGGGAACTCCGAAATTGCTGTTCAAGGCAAATATCGCGCCAATGGGCTCATTGTACGACGTCGCTCCCGATGGCCAGAGTTTTGTGATTCAGGTTACGGCAGAAGGCTCGCACGCGCCCTTGAACTTCGTCACCAACTGGATGGCGGAGCTAAAGAAGTAAGGGCCTGAAAGCTTTGCTGCCGCGTCAGCCTGGAACGGCATCCCGACAGAATTTTCGCGCAACAACAGGGTGAATCATGTCTCCTTCTTCACGACGTAGCTTCTTAACTTTGGCTGGTGCCAGTGCCGTTGCTCTTTCGAAGACAGAATTCCTGCACGCCCGTCAATTGCCGGGACAATCGCCAGGTGCTTCTGCCTCCGGACACGAGAAAGACTTTTCCAGTGTTATGGCCATTGCCGCCCATCCCGGTGACGCCTTTTTTGCCATGGGTGCTCCCGTTGCCGTTGCCGCGCACTCCGGTGGGCAAGGCTTTCTGCTCAGTCTTTCCTTGGGAGAGAAAGGTTCTTCATCGATCTCCGCCGAACAATATGGATCGTCGCAGCGGGAAGCGTCGGAAAAAGCTGCCGCGTTGATCGGTGCCAAAGCTCTATTCCTTGCGTATCCAGACGGAGAAATTCCCATCAATGAAGAGGCGAAATTTGCTGTCTGCGATTTGATTCGCCAATACAAGCCTTCCACCATCGTGACTCACTGGAAGGGAAGTTGGCATAAGGACCATCGCGCCTGCTACGACATCGTCGACGACGCCATCTTCTACGCCGGCCTTCCTGCCATCGTTCGCAAAGAACCAGCTCATGGAGTGAGGAAACTGTTCTTTGCCGACAACTGGGAAGATGCCACTGGCTTCGTCCCGGACACCTATCTCGATATCACTCCTGTATGCGATCGCTGGTTGAATGCGTGCAGCACTTTCCCCATGTGGCGAGGCGAAACCGGGTTCCGCTACAACGATTACTATGGCAGCATGGCCGTTGCGCGTGGCTGCTTGAGCAATTTCAATCGCGCTGTCGCTTTGATGTCGCCGGAAGAGCAGCGCGTTCAACATGTTCGCACCCCATAGGGCGGTGCGCTTTTATCGTTTGTCCGCTTATTGATATGTAGTCCTGTGCGTGCTTACTTTGGGGGGCGGGATTGTTCTAACGTCAGTTTGTACGCGATGTAATATTTGTAGATATTGCTGACGTACTGGACGGTTTCCTGTCCTATGTCCTTCGCCACGACGAGTTCGACATTCCCGAACCATTGGTTGGGGTCAAGTCCTTCCGTGCTTGCCTGTTTCCGAAGGCGCGCAATTCTATTGGGCCCGGCGTTGTAAGAGGCGAAAACCATAAGAGTTTTGTTCAGAGCGTCGAGCTTGGGATCATTAAAATACGTGTCTGCAATGTTGCGCAGCATCTTTGCCCCAGCCTCGATGTTGTATTGGGCGGTATCCACATTGGGAATGCTGATTGGTGGTGCGGCAGCGTTCTTGGGAATCACCTGCATGATGCCGACCGCGCCACTCGGATTCTTTCGACCCTGGTCCAGAAGAGATTCCTGATATCCCTGTGCAACCAACATCAGGTAATCAAAATTGTATTCTGCCGCGTACTTCTGGAAGTAACGCACGTAAGCCTGAAACTTCGCCATTTCTTCGGTGGACGTTGAATCTTTCACCCACTTGGTGCTTTGCGTATAGCGGCGCGCTAACGTGTTGCCAAACGAAGTACCGACGGCGTGGCCCTTGATGAATTCGTCGAGGAGTCCTCTGAGTTGTGGACTGTCCTTGCGAGTTGCCCAAGCCAACTGCCCTTCCTCCTTCACGACGATGTCGGGATGGACGGTCAAGTGCGTAAATATTTGCGCCCAAAAGTTTGCTCGAACATTTATCGTTACCGTTGCAGGAATCAGTCCGGCGTTGACCATTTCCAGCAGATCTTCATCGTTCAGATTGGGATCGGCCGCCTTTACGAGGATGGGTGGTTTCCCGGCTTTTTGGAGCGACTCGCTCAGGCGTTGCAAGTTTTCGTAGTAGACAGTCAACGGATTGGCGTAGACCTCTTTACCGCTCAAGTCTTCCAGAGTTGTAATCTGCGACAACTTAGGACCGGTGACGATCACCTGCTTCACATTGGGATGAATAGGGGAGGTGAACAGGGCCAGTTGCTCGCGTTCCGGCGTGACAATCAGCGGAAAACCGATCACATCGCCCATCCCCTGCAAGAGAGCTTGTTCCAGTTGCTCGATTCTCACCGGAAGATACGTGACATTAATCTTCAAGCTGCCGGACTTGTATTTGGCATTCACGAAACGCTGAAACTCATCGAAGGCTTCGTAATAGACCCCATGAGGCTGACCTTTATCGTAGAAAAAGCCGGAACGGCTTGGGATAACCAGAACACGAATCTGGCGTCTCTTCACCATGCCATCCAAATCGCCCACGTGCCGCTCGAAATTCATGAGCAATTCCAGAGTCGCAGTTGATTGCGAGGGATGTTGCTGTGATGGCGCTACATCAGATTGCGGGTTTGTCTGGAACTGCGAAGTTGCCCTTGAGCCGCTAGCAGCAGAATACGCAGAAAGTAGTGTTAATGATGTAAATACGACCAACGTAACGCGGCCAATACACATCAATCCCTCACCAGCCAGACGGCACGTGCAAATAATCATTAACCCACAAGCACATGAGTTTGCATCGGAACAGAAGCTCTTGTCCACTCCTTCGTGGACTCGGCCGCCGTCCCATTGCTTGAGAACCCCCTGTTTATTTTTGACGATTACACCGGACGCGATTTAGCGTATCATCGCGCACGTTCCGGTCCCAGGTCATTTCGAGTGACCTAATGCCCCAACAGACCTTCTCTTCGTTCGAGGCTTTTTTCGACGCGAACCGGCACGCTAGTTTGCGGGCCATGGTTCTCGGGCCCGTGCGCGAACATTGGTTGCTCACCCACCTGGTTCTCAACAATCTAAGCATTCAATTTGGTCAGGCGGAATCCAAAGCCCTCGTTGAGGGAGCCCCGAGGGCGGGAGGCGTGTCGATCTTCATGCCCACTCGTAGCGCGTCGGCGTGGTGGGGCAATGGCCGCCGGTTTGACGAGCTTTCTCTGATGGTCGCCCTGCCGGGCGACGACTTCTGCTTGGTTGCCGACACCCCGAGGAGTTGGTGTTCCCTTTATATTCCAAACGCAGCGCTTGCCGCCGCAACCGGAGATCTGGCTCCCGCAGTCGCTTCCAAACGTGGTTTGTTTCAAGTCCCACCCCAACAGATGGCGCGATTTCGCTCGGCCATTGGCCAGCTCGATGACGCCGTACACCAGGCCCCAACCGCTTTCCACTCAGCGGCTGGCCAAAAGGCGTCAACGCAGAAGTTAGTCCGAGAGATCCGCAATGTGCTGGCCACACAGCAGGAACCCCAGCCCAAACTTGGCCGCCAGGCGGTTCCTCGAAAACAGATTATTCGCCGGGCCATGGATTTTGTCGATCAGCACGACGGCGAGTATCTCTCCGTGGAACAGCTTGCCGCTGCCGCTGGCGTTTCCGAGCGCACACTTCGCGATGCGTTTCATTGGTACTTCGGCGTGCCTCCGTTGCAGTATCTGAACAGAAGAACCCTTCACCAAGTTCGCAGAGCCCTCAAGGCCGCGGATCCTTCCAAGACTACCGTCACTTCCGCCGCGGCTCAGTTTGGAGTTTGGCAGTTCGGCCGCATGGCGCGGGACTATCGCCTCCTCTTCGGTGAACTTCCTTCCGCGACTCTGCGCTATCGGTATTAAGTGGCGATTCGCACTGGTTCTTTTTTGCCGAAATTGAATAGACAGCGGCCAGCAAGTCTCGTACGCTTCGCCAACACGCTATTCGCTGGTGATTCGCAGCAAATCATTGGCTCACGGATCGGGGGAGACGACAGCCATGGTCAGACCAGAGGACATTGGGTCACTGACAGATTTTGCCCGAAATACGAAAGCCCACGTGAAGAGACTCAGGCGAACTGGCCGCCCGGAGCTGCTCACCGTCAACGGGAAGGCTGAAGTTGTCGTGCAAAATGCTTCTGCGTATGAGCGACTGGTCAAGTCCCTGGAAAAACTCAAACGCGATTCGTCGCGAAAGGACTGAGGAGGGAGTATGCCACTGAATTTTCGACGGAGGCTCGCTAACGCCATCCTGGCGTTCATTTTCCTGGCCGCCGCTTCGTGCGTGTCGGCCCAACAGAAGCCGCAATGGATGCCGGGCCAGTATGGACTCAATGCGGGAATCCTACCATCGCCCGGTTTTACCTACGCGAATATAGACATCAATTATGATGCCGGGACATTTAACAATTCCAAGGGCAACGCCGTCAGCCCTGTTACCGGCACGTACAACGTGTGGGCTGTCGAAAATATTTTCTATTACGTGCCCAACAGCAAAGTCCTTGGTGGAAATTTTGCGGTCAACCTCATATTTCCCACCATCGCGACCGGCTCTCTCGTTGCCGATTTTCAGGGCCCCATTCCCGCAGGCCCGGGCCTTAATCTTTCCGGTGGTGGCACCGGACTTGCCGATCTCTGGGTTCAACCGTTTACGTTGGGTTGGCATTTGAAACGGTGGGACGTGCAGGTAGCCGATGCCTTCATGATTCCGACAGGTCGTTATTCACCCGGTGCTTCCAACAACGTCGGTAGCGGCTATATCGGCAACCATCTGCAAGCCGCAGCCACTTACTACATCACGAAAAACAAAGGAACCAGCGCGAATATCTTTACGGACTGGGAGGTTCATGGAGCGCGGCTCGGTACGAACAATACTACCAAGACGCCGGGGCAGGCTTTTACCGATGAGTGGGGTATCGGGCAGGTTCTGCCACTGAAAAAAGACCTCAGCCAGCTCCTTCAACTCGGTGTCGTCGGCTACGACCAGTGGCAGATTACGGATAACGGAGGGACCGTTTCCGTTGGTGGGATTTCCGTGCCGGCCCGCCTCGTCCCCTATTACTCGGTCCACGCCGTTGGTGGTCAACTAAATTACATTCTCCCCGCAAAGAATTTTAGTCTGTTTTTCAAGTACTACCACGAATACACGGCTTATTCCCACACTCTAGGAAACACCGTTGTGTTTGGTGGAACCTGGACCTTGCTGATTCCTAAACCAAAGCCAGCAGCAACAGCGGCGCCAAAGTCGTGAGGACTAAGGAGGACAGACCATGAAGTGGAACGGCAAAATAAATCTCGCGTTAGCAGCGGTTGCGGCACTGTTTGCCACAGCATCCCCACCCACTGCCACGGCCCAAGCAACGAAACCCAACGTCGTGTTCATCCTCGCCGACAACGTCGGCTATGGCGATATGGGACCGTACGGCGGCGGCGAACTGCGCGGTTACGCGACTCCGCGTGTCGACCAGCTCGCTCGCGAGGGCCTGCGCTTGACGCAATTCCTTGTTGAGTCCACCTGTACCCCATCGCGGGCCGCGCTCATGACCGGGCAATACTCTATCCGCAATGGACTTTCGCTCATCGCCGCACCGGGCAGCCCATTTCAGCTTCCTGGCAAGGCTTACACGATGGGGCAGTTGTTCAAGGATGCGGGCTATGCAACAGCCCTCTTCGGCAAGTGGCACTTGGGCGAAAACTCACAGAGCCTTCCGAGCGCGCACGGTTTCGATGAGTTCTATGGCATCCCGCCAAATACTTCGTGGAACGACGCAATCACTGTCCCGCTGATCATGATGACGCACTCCTTCAATGCACCCGAAAGCGTTCTGATCGAGAAGGGGCCATGGATTATGCAGCAGAAGGCGGGCGGACCACTGGAGCGCGTGAAGCCCTTCACAGTAGAGGTGCGCGCGGAGATCGACAACGACCTGACCGACCGTTCCATCGCGTTCATGAAACAGCAGCACGCGGCAGGCAAGCCGTTCTTCGTTTACTTACCCTTCTCGATGGGACACGCGCCAAACTACCCCTCCAAACAGTTCGCCGGGAAATCACGCATTGGCATTTACGGCGACAAGATGATGGAAGGCGACTATCACGTCGGTCAGGTCCTCGACACGCTCAAGGAACTCAAGATCGACGACAACACCATCGTGGTCTTCGCTTCCGATAACGGACCGTCTGGCTGGATTCTAAGGGAACTCGGCAACCTTGGTTCTCCCGATATGGGCAGCCCGGGCCCGTTCCGCGGCGAACTCGGTGAGGCGACCGAAGGCGCAATCCGAACCTTCTGCTTCATCCGCTGGCCGGGACACATTGCCCCGAACACTACTTCCTATGCCATGTTTTCCGAGATGGATTTCCTGCCGACCTTCGCGGCGATCCTTGGAACCAAGCTGCCCACGGATCGTCCAATCGACGGTGTAGACCAATCCGCAGTGCTTTTTGGCAAGAGCGAAACTGGCGCGCGCGAATCGCTACTCACCTTCATCGGCCCCGATCTGGTCGCGGCGAGGTGGAAGCAGTGGCGATTCTACTTCAAGGACATGCATCTGACCGGCACGGGTCAGCAAATGCTCGGGGGGATGTACATAAGCGGCACCCCGATGTATTTCCCGAAGGTTTACAACATCGAGATGGATCCGCACGAGGATCTGAATCTTGGCGGCATCACTGTGTTTATGGCAGACCCCGCCTACAAGGTGATTAAGGAGTACGAGGAGTCCATTAAGAAGTATCCGAATCCACCAGCACCCAACCTGACAAACTTTGCCGGGGCGGTCGATTGACAGCCTGCATCCGCCGGAGCGCGTCGAATTGAAAGTTTCTAGCGCGTTACCTGAGAACCAAGGAGAACACCGATGGAAAGACGAAAACATGAAGGATCCACGCAATCGGTGGTCAACTCACTTCCTGAATCGCCTCCAGACTCGCGAACTGAGGGTTCCAGCGTTATGCCAAATTTTGAGCAGAAGAGAACAAAACTCCAAGCTGTAAGAAAGGATTCTATGCGATTAGCTATTCTGTGCCTCTTAGCAGCCACTGTACTCCATTCAACAAGCCGCGCTCAGGGTCCGGTCGGTGTCATTTCGAAGGACGGAAGCTCGATTAAGTTCAATGTGAAGGCATCCGTACCGATTGATGGCACTTTCGACAAATGGGACGCCACCTTGACATTTGCGTCCACGGATGTCGCGTCAGGCGTACTGGACGTCAAGATTCAAGCAGCCAGCGTGAATACCGGAAGCGGCATGAAGGATGGCAAGCTCAAGAGCAAAGACTTCTTCGACGCCGAGCACGATCCGCTAATCACTTTTCACTCCAAGAAGATTTCGCAGACCGGTCCCGATAGTTTCAATATCGACGGCGACTTCACGATACGCGGAGTGACTAAGGCCGAGACACTCACGCTAACGGTTACCGGCAAGGGGACCGGCGCGGGCGAAATTAAAGGGACCATGGCTTTCGACCGGAAGGACTACGGGATGAACAGCGGTATTCCCTTCATCAAGATCGCTGATCGCGTCGAGGTTTCCGTGGACCTCAAAGTGAAGCGCACCAGCGGGCCCCCTTTGGTCTTTAAGGAGTAGCACTGGCAGCGTTTGCCACCAGGCGCAATGCGCCGAGACAGGCGTTCATCTACCATTCGAAACTGGATTGAATTCGATTCGCTGGGTAACGAGGGAGAACAGCATTGCCAAGCCGAAACAAATACCTGGTCCTCGCCACCGCGATGGCGTGTGCGCTGGCATTGGCGGCACACGCTGCCGACAGTGACAAGGAGAAGCAGCAGCAGGATATCCGGAAAATGGCTCACGACACCCTTCAACGACTTTATAAAGCGGAGCCAAAGACCAAAGCAGCGGTCAGCCACTCGGCGGGCTACGCCGTCTTCAGCAATATGGGAGTAAAGATCCTTGTGGCGGGCTCCGGTAACGGGAAAGGGATCGCCGTGAACAATCGGAGCAAGCAGGAAACGTTTATGAAGATGCTCCAAGTCCAGGCGGGGCTCGGCATGGGCGTCAAGAAATTTCGCGTTGTCTTTGTCTTCGACAATGAGAAGGCGCTCGAGAGTTTCGTCAATTCAGGTTGGCAATTGGGTGGGCAATCCACGGCCGCAGCCAAAACCGGGGACAACGGTGGATCGATGGCAGGAGCGGCTTCTGTCTCGGAAGGAGTCTGGATGTATCAGTTGACCGACAAAGGACTGGCCGCCGAGATCAGCGCCACCGGCACCAAGTACTACAAAGATGGTGATTTGAACTAGCGAGCAAGCTGGTCACCGCAGATGCATCTCAATTTTCTTGCACCACCCGAGAGGACAAGTTGAACAAAGGAGAACACTGATGGAAAACGACGACAACACGAAGGACCGCCCGCCCCAAAGCGATCTGAGCAGACGCAACATGATCAAGGGGGCAATTGCCGGTGCGGCAGCGGTAGGCATATCCGCTGTTGACCCCGCTTCCGTAGGGGCGCAAGCAAAGAATGACCAGCCCCAGCCTGTGAATCCATATGGCGGTGGACCAAGCACCGGCTTGCAGTTCCCGCCGTACTACCAGCCGACGGCATCCGTCCGGAGCCGGATGAACTATTTCCCCGGCAGTGAGCCTCTTGGTAAGGACGAGATGCGCATCTCGTTCGTTGGCAGTTGCCCCTTCCCGCCCCGGCGCGACCAGGCTGGAACGTGCATCATGGTCGAACTCGGCAACGGCGACCGCTTCTTTTTCGACTTTGGTCCCGGTTGCGTCAAGAACATCCTCGCCATGGGCGTGCCGGTCGCGAGCATCAACGACATCTTCATCACCCACCTGCA
>Ga0074045_10000791_pt1 | contig 30899 bp, 25 predicted proteins | sample BogForMeECP23OM2_FD_94442 | JGI IMG/M metagenome (GOLD analysis project Ga0074045, IMG submission 94442) | Bog forest soil microbial communities from Calvert Island, British Columbia, Canada - Bog Forest MetaG ECP23OM2 | ecosystem: Environmental > Terrestrial > Soil > Wetlands ...
ATTACCAGGAACGATCTCCTGCAGGCAGAGGTGCGGCTTTCAGATGCGCAGCAGCGCCTGTTGACTACAACAAACATGAGGGAGGTCAATGCCTCCAGGATCAATAATATCTTGTCTTTGCCTTTGAAAAATCCTGTGAGGGCAGCAGATGTAACCGGTGGACCCCGCTGCGAGGCTGATATTGACAAGGCATGGGGAATTGCTGAAAAACAGCGCATTGAGCTGAAAACCATCGATCGGGAATTAAAGATCAACGAACTGGAAAAGGCTGCCAGGAGGTCTGAATACTTCCCTAAAATCGTTGCCGACGGGGGGTACAATTACTCTGAAAACCGTTATCTGCTGCATGACGAAAATTGGACCTTCACTCTTGGTCTGAATTTGAATATTTTTGACGGAGGCAGTACAAAAGCAGAGGTCGCAAAAATAGATTACCAAAGGGAGCAGCTTTTAGAGCAGCGACAGAAACTTGTCGAAGATATAAAACTCGATGTTGAAAAAAGCTGGCTTGATATGAAAAACTCCGGTGAGCGCATTAATGTGACCAGAGATGCTATAAAGCAGGGCGAGGAAAATCTTAAAATCAACAAGGAGCGTTACCGTCAGGGGGTCGGCACGTCGACGGACGTGCTTGATGCCATAACGCTGCTTACAATTGCTGAAACCAATGATTGCCGGGCGGAATATGAACTCAGGAGGGCGCAGGGGGCCTTTATGTATGCAACAGGCATGGACCTGGCTTCCGAATACAGGGAGTACCAATAATGGAAAAAGTTGTCATGAGCATTGTTATCGCGGCAGTTCTGGCAACAGTTCCGTTTCCAGGTAAAGCCCTTAGTGCTCAGGGTGAAGAAATCATCAAAGCAGGTGAAGTGGTCAGTCTCGACCGCTGTATTCGGATCGCGCTTCTCAAACAGCCTTCTATCGTTGCTGCTTATTTTACAGTTGAGGCGAACCGAAGCAGAGTAGGAGAAGCACTGTCAAATTATTACCCGCAGTTGGGGGTCTCGGGCGGCTTCAGCAGGTACTCGTCCCCGGGCACCCTGACAGAGATCAACAGCACATTATACGGTATGGGGTACTTCAACCAGTATACGAGCAGTGTTACGCTCACACAAAATATATATGATTTTGGAAAGACCTCTTCTCAGGTAAAAATCCAAAAGTTTAATCTTGATTCGGCCGGCTCCGACCTGGAGACCAGTAAAGAGCAGATAGTCTTAAACGTGAAGCAGGATTATTACGCGGTGATCCAGGCCTCCAGAAACAGGGCGGTTGCGGATGAATCAGTCGGCCAGTACAAGCAGCATCTTGATCAGGCCAGGGGTTTTTTTGATGTCGGCGCCAAGCCGAGATATGACGTAATAACAGCCGAAGTGAATTTGAGCAATGCGAAATTGAACCTCATAACGGCGGACAATGCACTCAAGATAGCCCGGGTGAACCTGAATAATGCGATGGGAGTTCCGGATGCTCCGGAATATACAGTTGAGGATTCGCTGGCCTTCAATAAATACGGGATAACGCTCGATAACGCGCTTTCCAGGGCGATGGCGAACAGACCTGATATCAAATCACTCGCCCTACGGAGGAGCGCAGCTGAAGAAAGCGTCCAGCTTGCAAAAACAGGATATTATCCCGCATTGACCGGCAGCGCATCCTACAACTGGGAGGGAACAAGGTTTCCCCTTGATAACGAGTGGAATGTAGGTGTTGCTCTCTCGTTTCCCATTTTCAGCGGTTTTCTTACAAAACACCAGGTCGGGGAAGCGGTGTCGAACTTGAATGTGGCCCGGGCCAATGAGGAGGCTCTCAGGCAGAGCGTTGTTCTCGATGTGGAGCAGTCCTACCTGAACCTCAAACAGGCGGAAGACAGTATTGCTACTGCCGATCTTGCTGTTAGTCAGGCCACGGAGAACCTTGACATTGCCAACGGTCGTTACGCGGCCGGAGTAGGTAATCCTATCGAAGTGACTGATGCCCAGGTCACTTACAGCAATGCAAAATTGGCATATATCCAGGCGCTGACCAATTATAATGTTGCACATGCAAGTTTGCTGAAGGCGATGGGGGAGAGATGATGAGGATTAGACTAATGACGCGGGGACACGGGGAAAAAGAGACAAAACTCTCTGTACAGGCTTTATGCTAAGAAAAGGACAAAGCCTGTAACCACAGAGTTCACAGAAGAAGCACGTTGAGCGCAAAAGAAAGGGCAGATCGATTTGGAGGCGGAATATGGAAGAGAATAAGGCTGAAAATAACAAACAGGGCCATAATAAGAAAAAGATCGCATTGGTTGTCTTTGCTGTTCTCGGTGTGCTTGGCGCCATGGTGCTTTATTTCTACCTAAGCTATAAAGCGACCCATATCACCACCGACGATGCCTTTATAGATGGCCACATACATACTATCGCATCAAAGATACCCGGAACGGTAAAGGACGTATTTGTCGATGATAATCAGCTGGTCAAAAAGGGAGATCCGCTGGTTGAAATAGATCCTGTGGATTATCAAGTCAGGGTAAATGAAACATCGTCCAGCCTTGGTGCTGAAAAGGCAAAGATTGCCGAGATAGCGGCGAGAGTTGAGGCGGCAAAACGACAGCTGGCCGAATTCAGGGCCGGCGTCGAGGCTGCGCGTGCGAACATGGAACTGCAGGAAGCTGACCTCGGGCAGGCTGAACGGGACGAAAGACGGGCCTCGGCCCTCTTCGCCGCTGATACGTTTTCAAAGGAACAGTATGAGAAGGCGAAGACTGCATATGACGTTTCGGCGGCGCGGGTCAAGGCGGCACGGGAGCAGTTCCGCCAGGCGGAATTGACGGTTGAGACTCAAAAGGCCGTGGTGCGGCAGGTTGAATCAAGCGGCGTGTCGCAACAATCCACTGTCAGGCAAAAAGCTGCTCAACTTGACACGGCTGAACTCAATTACGGGTATACGAAAATTTATGCTCCGGCAGACGGCTTCATTACCAAAAAGTCAGTTGAGCGCGGCAACCAGGTCCAGACAGGCCAGCCGCTGATGGCAGTCACCGAGCTTAACGATATATGGGTGGTTGCAAACTATAAGGAAACAGAACTTAAGAAGATAAAGCCCTCGCAGAAAGTGGACATAAAGGTCGATACCTATCCAGGCAGAGTGTTCAGGGGAACGGTGGATAGCATCATGGCGGGGACCGGAGTTGTATTCTCGCTTTTCCCTCCCGAGAATGCCACCGGCCAGTATGTGAAAGTGGTGCAGAGAGTGCCGGTCAAGATAGTTCTTGACAAGGACACCGATGCCGCGCATGCCCTGCGCCTCGGGATGTCGGTGGAGCCTACGGTAATAGTCGGGAAATGAGCAAATGGACCAAATGGATCATCGCCTTGACCGTCATGCTCCCGACTCTCATCGAGATCGTGGATACCTCGGTCGTCAATGTTTCTCTCGACCATATAAGGGGGAGTCTTTCCGCGGGTCTCGATGAGTCGACCTGGACCATTACGTCCTACCTAGTATCCAACGCTATAATTATACCCATTACCGGCTGGTTGAGCAAGGTCTTCGGCAGGAAGCGGTATCTTATCTTTTCCATTGCTCTCTTTACTATAAGTTCATTCCTCTGCGGTTCGGCGTGGAGTCTCGCGAGTCTTATTGTTTTCAGAATTTTTCAGGGCATCGGCGGCGGGGCGTTGCAGCCCATTTCCCAATCCATCCTTCTTGAGTCTTTTCCGCCAAAGGAGCATGGCATGGCCATGGCGGTATTTGGGGTCGGCATCATGTTCGGCCCGATAGTCGGGCCGCTGCTCGGCGGATGGATTACCGACAACTGGTCCTGGCAATGGATCTTTTATATCAATATCCCGATCGGCATCATATCGGTCCTGATGGTCATATTTTTTATTAAAGATCCTCACTATATGAAGCGGACGGCAATGAGGATAGATTACTGGGGGCTTATGCTTCTTGTCATAGGACTCGGCAGTCTTCAGATCGTCCTCGACAAAGGGCAGCGGGAGAACTGGTTCGCATCAGGCTTTATCTTCTGGCTGAGTATCATTGCAGGAACTGCGCTTTTATTGTTCGTTATTGTGGAGTTTTTTGCAGAGCACCCCGTTGTTGATCTCAGGGCCTTAAAGAATATCTCTTTCAGCACTGGAAACGTGGTTATGTTTTTTACTTTCTTCAGTCTTTTTGCAAGTATCGTTCTCCTGCCTGTTTACTTGCAGTCACTAATGGGATATACGTCAACCCTTGCCGGCATGGTGCTGGGACCCGGTGGCCTTGCGACGTTGATAGCCATGCCTTTGGCCGGAAGATTGGTGACGAAAGTAAACCCCAAAGGACTTTTAGCTCTGGGTCTGGCCGTCTGCTCCTACGCGACATTCCTTATGTCGCAATTTGACCTGTATGCCGATTTCAATACACTCATCTGGCCGAGGGTAGTCCTCGGTGTGGGCATGGGGTTCCTCTTTATACCGCTTACCACACTCACACTATCAACAGTCAAAAAGGAAGCTATGGGAAATGCGACCGGGATATACAACCTTTTAAGAAACCTCGGGGGAAGTTTTGGGGTCGCTTTTGTAACAACCATGCTCGCGCGGCGCGAACAATTCCATCAGTTCAGGCTTGTTGAACACCTAACACCATTTGACAGGAACTACCAGTTTGCCCTGGACCATTCCTCCCGGATATTACAGTATAAGGGGGTGGAGCCTTTATCTCAGCAGGCCGGGCAGGCGTTGATTTACAGGGAGTTGCTCAGGCAGGCCTCTATGCTGTCTTTCAACGACGTTTTCCGTCTAATCAGCACGATTATTCTTTGTGTCCTTCCGCTGGTGCTGCTCATGAGGCGGGGTAAAACCGACGCACCTGCAGGAATGCATTAGGGTCTTATGAGGCTTTAAGGTTTTGCAGAAGCGCCAGCGCTGATTTGCAGTAGCACACCCCTGAGGGCAGCTTGCAATTCCCTTCCTTTTTTTGCCTGATCGGCTCAGAGGGAGGTTCGATAAGCGCCAGCTTGTCGCATACATCTTCGAAAAGGAACAAAAATTCCTCGGGAAATTTTCTTTTTTCCGATGCGTGGGCACTTTCAAATTCTATGAAGCCATCGATAATGGATTGAGCGGTCCTGGAAAAAGCTACACAATTGCCGCAAAGTGGATCGTTTTCCTGGTTTACAATTGTTCCGACAGCAAAATGAAAGCCTCTCAGTCGATTGATAGTGTGTTCCTGGTTCATTGCCGGCTCCTTTAATCTTTTTTTGAGCAATGTTTCGACAGACAGCTGTCAGCAGCCTAGTGCTTAGAGCACGACTCGATTCGTGGTCTATCCTCTTTTCTACTTGCTGCCGCTTCCCGGTTTTATTATACAAATAATACCCGATAAAATCATATGGGCTATTTTCAGATAGATTTTTAATGCTGCAATTCGTTATTCTGTTTTATATTCACTGATAACCATTGTAGTAAATTAAGGGGAGGAGGAAAGGACATGGTACAACCTGGAAATTCATCAATAATTTCGAAGGACGCTAAACGGGCTATGGCTTCACAATTTCTCGGGTTCGGACTGGATGCGTATGACATGGCTCTGGTTATCGTCATGGCGCCTATTTTAACAAAAGTATTTGCCTCGCCGGGCCAGTCCGGGGCCTGGCAATATTTAACGGTGGTCCTTTTCTACTCTATTACAATGGCTGCCAGGCCAATAGGTTCTGCTATCTTCGGTCATTATGCAGACAAGATCGGCAGGCGCAGCCTTCTTATATTTACTATAGCAGGAGTCGGCGTAATGTCTGTGCTGGGCGCACTGACTCCGACGAAGGACCAGGTCGGTGTAGGGGCGGCTTTTCTGATATTCGGGCTTATCAGGTTGTTCATGGGTATCTTTTTCGGCGGGGAGTATGCCTGCGGCCATGCGTTTGCCATTGAACATGCGCCCAAGGCCAGGCGGGGCTTTATCGGCGGGTTTATTCAGTCGGGGTTTGCTCTTGGGTTCGCCGTAGCATCCTTTGTGGTTTTGTTCTTCACCCTGGGGTTGGGCGAAGCGGCGATGCAGGATTATGGGTGGCGCATTGTATTCGCTACCGGAGTGGTTCCAGTGTTAATGGCGCTCTGGATCAGGAAATCTCTGGTAGAGTCGCCTGAATTTGTGAAAGAACAGAGAGAGGGTACAACAGAAAAAGCCCCCTTTGCAAGTCTCTTTAAAACTCCAACCATCTGGGTATTTCTCCAGGTCTCTTTCTTCATGACAGGCCTCTTCCTGACCGATTACGCAATATACCAGTTTATTCCAGGCATCCTCAAAGGTAAAAACAAGTTCGGCATGGTGGACTATACTCAAATATACGGCACGGCTCTCTTATGTGCCGCCATCGGTTATAACGTTTTCGGCTGGCTCTCTGACAAGCTTGGCCGGAAAAAGCTCACGCAATATTATTGCATTGTCATCGCTGCCATGGGTATCCCGCTTTATCAGCTGATCATCAACGCCGCAGTCAGCAGAAATTTCAGGCTCGCTATTTTTGGAGCTATAGTGGCAGGCATGTTCAAGATCCATTGGGGGATACTCCCGGCTTATCTTTGCGAACGGTTCCCAACCAGGAACAGATCCGTAGGTGTCGGTTTCGGGTATTCGGCTGGTGCTCTTGTCGGCGGCGCGGGCATCACCCCTCTGGTTGCTTTTTTTCACACGCTTCCATCGATAGCTGTTGTAGAAGGGCCGGGCGAGCTTTGGCTTTCTGCATCGGTTGCATTAACGATAGGCGCAGTTATGACCTTTGTCAGCCTGGTGTTCAGTCCGGAGACAAAAAACCTTGAGTTGTGCGAGGTTGGGGCAACAGCAGATAAAAAATTTAGTTAAATAGCGTCCGGGGCTGCACGGAAATGGATATTGCATCTCAACCTTGGCAACCTTCTAATTGAAAGGTGTGATATAATTATCTATGCAAATGCTGAATACCGGCGAACTTAATCCTGTTGTTGCGGAGCGGAGCGTTCCTTTTTTAAGTGATGTGCTGCTTAGATATCATGCAGCAGTCCATTCTCTGCATATAGTGGGAAGCGCGGTCACACCTGATTTCAGGGAGAAAGGCTCTGTCATCCATTCCGTTATTATTGTTCATAAGATTGACTTTGCTTTTATCCAGTTCATTGCTTCGCTCGGTAGAAAATACGGGAAGAAAGGGATTGCGGCCCCCCTGCTCATGACTCCGGAGTATATCCGGGATTCCATCAATGTTTTTCCCATAGAATTCCATGATTTCCAGCTTATCCACAAGACTATTGCAGGAGAGGACATATTTAAGGATCTGGTAATAAGCAAGGACTTTCTGAAGCTTCAGTGTGAGCGTGAAGTAAAAGTCAGGCTTATCGGATTGCGGCAGAGCTATTTAACCTCTCTAGGCGACAAGCGGGGCCTTGCAGAAATTCTTTCGCATTCGGTTGTAGGCTGCATGCCGCTCATCAGGGGGGTGCTTTTTTTGTTTGATAAACAGATGCCGGTTAAAAGACATGATGCAATCAGAGTGTTTCAGGACTTGACCTCGATTGATGCCGGCGTCTTTGAGCGGCTCCTTCAGTTGCGGGCCGGGCTTATTAAACCTTCAAAGGAAGAAATCCACCATATTTTCGAGCTTTATCATGCGGTACTGGAAAATGTGGAGGCTTTTATAGATGCGATCAGGCTTTAAAACAGGCTTACCGCTATTTTTTATTATTATCTTGACAGCGCTCGCACTTGCTGCGGCCGTGCTGCCGTCATTTGCATCGGTCCCGGAAATCCCTGCTGTACCGTCTCAGTATGTGGTGGATCTTGCGGGCATTGTTGACGATGCAACAAAAGCCCGGCTGGACAGTTCACTTAGGGAACTCGAAGAGAAAACAACCGTACAGATGGTTGTTCTTACCATCCCGGGCCTTAACGGATAGAGTCTCGAAGATCTTTCCTTAAGGACTGCCGAAAAATGGAAGCTTGGGCAGAAGGGTAAAGATAACGGTGTCCTGCTTCTGATTTCACTGCAGGAAAGAAAATACCGTTTTGAGATAGGATACGGCCTTGAACGTGTGCTGCCCGACAGCCTGGTCGGATCGATCGGCAGGTCATATCTTGTGCCCAATTTCAGGAATGGCGATTACAGTAAAGGCGTCTCTGACGCCGCTTTTGCCGTAATCAATACTATTGCTGCAGCCGAAGGGGTTGTCCTGACCGGGACCCCTGTCCCTGAAATAAACTATGGGAATAAGCCGCATAAGGTCGGCTTGCTTCATAAACTGGTGCTTCTGTTTTTTCTTATTGCAGCAGTGATACTTTTTATTAGACATCCCGGCCTATTTCTGCTGTTATTTTTATCTTCGGGCAGAGGTGGATGGTCTGGCGGCGGTGGTTTCGGAGGCGGGGATTCGGGCGGCTTTGGCGGAGGAGGAGGTGGCGGCTTCGGCGGCGGCGGAGCTTCGGGCGACTGGTAAAAAGCAGCAAAACATGAACCACAGCCAACAGTAGGCGCTCCTAAGCGCCAACAGAACCAACAGTAGGTGCTTTTAAGCACCAGAAGCAGGCGCCTCCAGGCAGGCGCTTCTAAGCGAGTGCACAGAGGAATTTTTAAACATAAACAGGACGGAAATTCTTTTTAGAGTATTCAGAGTAATTTTCTGTGGTTATTTTTGACAATACTAAAATTATTAAGAGGGAGATTTAATGTTATGTCACAGATAAGTGTTGTATATCTATACAGAAGAACATAGCAATAACAACATGTATTAGAAAGGCATAAGAATAGGTTTTCTTTTATAGTCATACATTATTATTAGCTAATTACTGTTAATTTCTCTTGACTTATCTATTAGTGATGATGTTAACTGTAATTATGGCAGAGTTATTTTTCACAACAGGAGATTTTAAAGTGAATGGGATGTCTAAGCCTGGCATCCCATTTCTCGTTGATAGGGACATGGAGCCGGTGGACGTTGTGGATCGGTGGTTCTACCATGTTGCTTTGGTTTCAGGCAAAACGAGAAGTAAGAATACATGGGAGTCCTACGGTAGGACGCTGTATTATTATTTCCAGTGGCTTGAGACTCTGGGTAAAAAATGGGATGAAGTTGAAGAGTTGGACGTAGCCAGTTTTCGTGACTCGATGCTGGAGTATCCTAACGTAAATGGCAAGTACTGTAAACCTACGACCATCAATTACAGGATAAGCATCATATCTGACTTTTATAACTGGGCGAAGAAAAAAGGTTTTATAGAAAAGGTCCCGTATGAAACAATAAATGTTCGGGTCAATAAAGGCGACACTTTTCTAAAGCATACTGATGCATCGGGTGGGGTTATGGAGGTTAACGAACTGGCGCTGCCGACTTTCAGGAAGGACTACGAGTACCTGACGAAGGACCAAGTAAAAGAAGTGCTCAGAAACCTTTCCACGAGAAGGAATCAATTGATAGTATGCACGATGCTGGAAACGGGCATGAGACGGGAAGAGGTTATCACCCTTGAAGTCAAACAAATCCCTCACCCCGCATTTTACAGTGGTAGGAAAAGCATCATAGTTAAAGTTGTCGGGAAGGGGAACAAGGAAAGGGATGTCGTGTTCTCAGCCACGCTTCTGCAAGAAATACATAAGTATATCTTGACTGGCCGCCGTAAATGCGCCAAGAAGTACAAGGAAAAGCATGGTAATGTCCCAACCAAGCTCTGGCTTACAAAGTGCGGCACAGCGATCATTTTACGAAGCTTCAATAATATCTTAACCGAGGTGTCTGAAAAAGTCGGCTTTAGGGTGCATCCACATTTATTCAGGCATACCTATGCGTATCGTTACTACGCCAAAACAAGGGATCTTATAGGACTATCAAAACGCCTGGGGCATGAAAGCATTACTACTACGACGAAATACAGTCATATTGACCCGGAAGAAGTGCAAGGGTTCGACGAAGACGTTATCAGCGACATTGAGCAAACGTATCACGAAGCTATAGAAGGGTACGGAGATTAAGTATGGACATAACGAGACGGAAGGCAGTTTATAAAGAGGGGAAAGTATCCTCCTCTTTTATAGAAAAAAACGAGCTTCCTTTTGGCTGGAAATTACCTATCAAAAAAGAAGGCATCGTGGTAACGACGCTAGACTTTGAGAGGTTCAGTAAGCGCCCGAAGCTTGCCAGAATGTTCATGGCGGCTGTTGACGGGCTTAGCTCTAAAAGGGCGAAAGAGACATTAGAGCAATACGTAGTGGAACTGGCTTATTTTTGGGCTTTTCTGGATGATATGGAGTTGGCCGGGATACAACTTTATGAGCCACGGAAGATCGATAGCGATGTGGTGAAAAATTATATTGTCTGGTTGAACGGGCATACAGAATGGGCTATATCATTTCAATATTATTGCTACATGGCAATCAAAACATTTCTTGGATGGTTAAAAAGGCATCATAAGAAAGACCTTGCTGCTAAAATTAATTTTCCCCGGAATCCTTTCCCTCGAAAGAATGCACAGACAGTGCATCGCCCAGCCTATTCTTTGTATGTTACAGAACAGATAAAGAAGGCCGCATTGTCTGGTATTGAGGAAATCAAAAAAAGAATTGAAACTCCTTATGTGAAAACTGGCAAAGGCGTCGATCCTCGGCCCAATACAGGTCTGTGGAAAGACTTCGACAACCTCGTATGGTACTTTGAGCATGTCCTTGATTGTCAGTACAAAACGCAGGTATGGTTGGAAGCAAATGGGCATAGTTCATTTGGTAATTCTGCATATATGTACCACAAAGGATTGGGTAACGTATGGGAGGCCCTCGGAGTTTGGGATGGAACTCCGTATGTTAAGACTGGGAAAGGCGTTGATCCTCGGCCAAATACAGGTCTATGGAAAGACTTTGATAATATGGTGTGGTATTTTGAGAATATTCTTGATTGTCAATACAGAACTGGGCAATGGTTGGCAGCAAATGAACATAGTACATTTGTATCGTCTGCATACAAGTACCACATGGGAACTGATAACGTATGGGAAGCCATGGGAGTATGGTATGGAACAACTTGGGAGATGCTTATTCCCTTTCTTCTTCTTTTTGTTTACCTGTCAGGTGCCAATCCAACGCCTGTTATGAGAATGCGCAGAGACTGCATCAGACAGCATCCAACTTTGGACAGGAGATATCTCGTTCTTGAGAAAATACGCAGTGGGAATGCATCTTATAAAATTAAACATAGTCCCCTATGTATAACAATAGTCGAGCGTGTATTGGAAATCACAAAAGATTTGGCTCTGGAAGCCGATGGTGATGGCAATAATTATCTTTGGCTGTATAGAGGGCGTGATGGAAAGGTTAAACATCTTGGCATGGTGAAGAAACCGAGAAGTAACCTTGCATCCGCTCTGAATTTGTATGTAGAAAAGCACGATATTAGAGATGAAGACGGCGCGCCTGTAAAGCTTAATCTTGCGCGGTTACGTCCTACATTTGCTACCAGGATGTTCCTAAAAACCAAAGGAGATATCGTCAAGCTCAAAATGCTACTGAACCACGAGTGGATAAGCACAACGATGCCTTATGTCTCGAGCGCTGGGATGGAGAATATGCGTGAGAATGCGGCCAATGATCTTTCCAATCATGAGAATAAAGTAAGGGCACAAGTAGCCGTCGGCAACGTGGCTTCAGAGCTTGGCATCTCGAAGGAAGAGACTGTCAGGATACTATCTGGTGACTATGACACCTATTTGGGCAAATGCAGGAACCTGCTGGATTCCCCGTTGCAAGGGGAGAAGAAAGGCAGACCCTGTACCCGGTTCAATAATTGCCTTAAATGCCCGAGCTGCGTTATTACCAGTGACGATCTCCACCGCCTCTTTTCCTACTATGATCATATAAACCGCCTTCAAAAGTTCATGCCCTCGGACCTGTTTGGTAAAACCTACGGGTGGGTGATCCGGGCAATTGACGAAGTAAGCGTCAAGTTCAAACCGGATACTGTAGAGGAGTCCCGGGCTAAGGCTCTGTCAGACCCATTCTCTGCATGGGACACAAAGCTTGAACTTGCTGAATCTTTGGAGAAGGCCCAGCAGGGGAATGATAACAAGCAGGATGGAAGTGATACAGGCATGGTTAAGGAGGCTGCCTAATGGCAATACTGCCCTTTCAACAACCTGTATTAAACGTTCCGAAAAAAGACAAGCTGCGTCTCCCTGTGTCGCAGAAGTCGAAGTTTGGGGACATGTTGTGGGACTTCTTCGCGGAGATTCCGCAGCATAGCCTGAAGTACAATAAAAAATGCATCAAGTGGGATTTCAAGCTGGATAACGGGAAAACGTTTGTTGACCCGGAATATAACTACCTGCTGGCAAGCGCAAAGGACTTTATTTATTCGTTGATGTCCGATCCGATAGAAGGACGCTCTCAGTATAGTAGCCTGGTTGGTAAGTTCAGGCATCTTCGTCACCTTCTCAAGTGGATGATAACCAACGGCTGCGATAGGTTCTCGCAGCTTGATGAGAACTCCCTGGAGCAGTATGAGCAGTACCACAAAAACAGGAAGGCTAGAAACCGCGGTGATAAGAATGAGCGCCTCAAGCCGACTTCTTTAGCGCATATCTTTGACATTGTTCGTGACCTTTACCGGCAACAGGATAAAATTAAAGATGCCATAACGGTTGAACCCTTCGACGGAGAGACCGCCTCTGAACGTGCAGGAGTGACTAAAGCGGGCAAGAAGCAGAACAAGACGGAACGCATCCCTGATGAAGTGACAGTTGATCTACTGGGGAAAGCTTTCAATTACGTCGAGGTCAAGGCAGAGGCTATTTTGAAGGCCATGGATGCTATCGAGATGATTAAAAAGAAGTACCCAAAGAAAAGCAGTGCTTACCAGAGTCACAGATACCAACCCCTTATAAATAAGTGTAGGTTTGCTAATGTGAAATATCTGAATGCAGAGAAGAAGCGGCTCCGCACAGCGTGCTACATAATCATTGCTTACTTCTCCGGCATAAGGATAAGCGAAGGGCTGAGCATCAAAAAAGGCTGTGTCGAGAAGAAGAGAAGCGACAATGGAACTGATTACTCCCTCCTCCATAGCACGCATTTCAAGACTGTAAAAAGACCCAAAGGTGATACTTGGCTTGTGCCCGAGGCTGTCGCTATCGCAGTGGATGTGTTGGAGAAGTTGTCTAAACCCTTAAGAGACAAGTCGGGACTTGATTACCTCCTTCTAAATACTAACAAAGGGAAAGGCGGCAAGAGAGGGGTAATAAGCGATATGAACTTATCTCTCAAAGAGTTCATTAAAGAAACTGGCGTTGTGTTATATCATGGTAAGCCGTGGAATCTTACCACTCACCAGTTCAGGAAATCCTTCGCTTATTTCATGGCTAAGGAGAACAAGTGTAACTTCAAGTTTCTGCAGGAACAGTTCAAACATGTGAGTATGGACATGACACTGTGGTATGTGATCACTGAAGAAGAGGACACGGAGCTGCTTGAAGAAGTTGAAAATGCTGTTGAAGATACCTCTCTTGAGTGTCTATACGACATCATGACACCTGGGAAGAATATCGGCGGGGCTGGTGGAGCATATATTGCAGAGCGCAGGGATAAGATATTCAAAGGGATGGCTGGAGAAGAAATTCATAAGACTCTGAATGAGTGCGGGATGGATGATCTGTATGTCAGGTCCACTATCTACGGCTTATGCGTGTTCAACGAAGAGCATGCCGAATGTAACGCTGGGTTTGATTGCCTGTGCAATCCCAATACGTGTAAGAACGCGGTGGTCACCGACGATTACAAAAAGCACTGGATCGGATTGTTACGGAGATGTGGCGAACTGCTTAGTCGCCCAGGAGCGTCTCCTTTACAAAAGGCGTACACCCAGCGGCAGCTCGATGAATTCATATTGCCGATATTCAAGCAAATGAAGTGGAGTCTTGAAGAGTTGCTCAGCAATGGAAAGGAGTCTGCATGAAAAAGCATGGGAATCCTGAAGCGTTAAAAGCAGGTGCTGATAAGAGAGAGATCGCCACTCACAATGCCCTTGTGGAAGCCTACAAACGCCTTGAAAGGGGCGAACCTACTGTAGTAAAGAAAGCAACCCCCATAACACCTTCAAGCGTGGCCAGAGAGGCAGGTGTAGACCGTAGCGCGCTATATATAAACCACAGGGATATTCTTGAGAAGATACAGCAAACGAAGATCGAACGCAAAGCAGGACTCGTAGGCCGAAGACGCCGGCGCCATGTTAAAGAGGCGGAGGTTAGAATTGACGAACTGAGGGGTATAGTCGAGATATTGCAGAAGGAAAAGGCTGATATTGCTACTGCCTTGTCCAGTTCACATTACAAAAACGTTCAGCTCCAGAATGACTTGGAAAGAATTACTAAAGAAAGAGACGACCTTAAACAGCAATTGGCTAAAATTCGCCCACTGCGCAGTATTGATACGAAACAAGGATGATGTTTGGTTGCTGAAACAGGATTTGGCTTACACGAAGGAGGTCAAAATGGATGAGGAATATAAAAAGCGCAGACAGGCACTTCAGAACAAGTACAATTTTCTTCGCATACGTCCTATTCTTGAGGAAATGATGACATTTGGCTTTGAATGTGGTAATGGCTGGATCCCTATTCTTGAGGATTTGTTTGCCAAAATTAATGAGGAAGTAAAGACGGCGAACCTCGCTGAGTTCAGGGTCACGCAGGTTAAAGAGAAATTCGGTGACCTAGTAGTTACTGTGAAAGGCGGGAATAACGCTATTGACACGCTAATCGGGCTAGCCTTGAAAAAGGCTGCAAAGACGTGTGAGGGATGCGGGAAACCGGGGCAGAATAGAGAATCCAATGAATGGTTTAGTACGCAATGTTCTAAATGTTATAACGAGCGGATTGATACTCAATCTCCTTTCAAGGAGAAGCTAACTCAAAAATATACAGCACAAGGCGCTGCAGCGCATGGCCAATAAGTTAGGCTCTCGCTGAGAGGTCCGTTAGAGTTCACGGGGAAAACCATGCCAGATGACAAGCTTGAAGTGCCAAAAAAATCTATCGGGGATACAGCTCATGCTCTTGCAAGGGCCGGCCTCTCTGCTGTCCCTGTTGTTGGCGGTCCGGCCGTTGAGCTTTTTCAATCTGTGGTACAGCCCCCACTTGAGAAACGTCGCGTAGAATGGATGCGCCAAGTTGGCGAGAAGCTACAGGAGCTTGAGACCCAAGGGTTGAAGCTTGAAAAACTTCAAACCAACGAGGAGTTTATTTCCGCAGTCATGTATGCAACACATCTCGCTTTGCGAACTCACCAAGCAGCAAAGCTCGATGCACTTCGTAATGCGATTCTCAATGTTGCTAAAGGCCAAGCGCCAGAAGAAGCGGTACAGCACATCTTTCTTGATTTTGTCGATTCTTTAACAGAGCTTCATCTCCGCATCTTGAGAGTCTTTCATGCTCCTTTACCTCCAGCAGGCATGAGTATGGCTGGTCTAAATAATGTTCTTGAGCACAACATACCCGAACTGCGTGGCCGAAGGGAGCTATATGATCAGCTCTGGAAGGATCTGTTCGCTCGCGGCCTTGTAAACACAGAAAGTCTTAATGCTGCAATGAGCGGGACTGGCTTGACTCAAAAGCGCACATCAGGACTTGGCGATGAATTTCTTAAATTCATATCGAAGTCGTGATGTATTAAAGATTGTGGGCATTCTATTATCGGCTAAGAAGTGTGAATTTTGCCTTGACAGCAAAAGGTATATACAGTTAATCTCTGGCTGAATTATCTTGTTTTGGAGGGGATATGAAAGGGACGCAAATTCTATTCTTGTTAACGATAATCTTTCTCTCTCCCTCTTTAACTCTCGCAGCCACCTTTGAGAGAGAATGCACTTATCAGGCTAGCGAGAACGACTCTAAGGCATCAAGTAGAACGCTCTGCTTGAAAAAGGTCCAAAAAATTCTCTTAGAGGAACTTGGAACCTACCTTGTTTCCGAAACCGAAGTAAAGGACATGCAGCTTACAAAGGACCAGGTAACAGCGTACTCTGCGGGTATTCTTTCTGTGGAACAAATAGGTGAGGACAAGTGGGATGGTAAGACGTATTGGCTCAAAGCAAAGGTATCAGCTGACCCAAAAGAAGTAGAAAAAGCCCTCAAAAAACTTGTCGAGAATAAATACAAGACACAAGAACTTGAAGAGGTGCGAAGGAAGTCAGAGGGACTAATCAAAGAGAATGAGAGGCTCAGGAGAGAACTTGAGGCAATGGCGAAAGCCAAAAATCGGGATATAAAAGCAGAGGCAGAAAATGTAGCTGCATATGAAGAGACAATAAGAGGGCTTAATGCGATTGAGTGGTTTGAAAAGGGTTATGAGGCTGATATCGCTGGCCGAAATAAAGAAGCATTAGACGCATTTACCCATGCCATCGAACTAAAACCTGATGATGCATATGCTTATTTTAATCGTGGGGGTGCTTATTCTTCCCTCGGAGACTATAAGAAGGCAATAAAAGACTTTGATAAGGCAATGGAACTCAATCCCAAACTTTCAGCAAATGCATATGCCAGCAGGGGTATGGCTTATCGTGACTTCGGAGATCTTCGTCAGGCGATAGAAGAGTTTGACAAAGCCATCGAATTTAACCCCAACTTTGCAATGGCTTATTGGGGTCGTGGGGGTGTTTATGATACTCTTGGCAAGTTCGGCCAAGCAATTAATGACTATGATAAGGCAATCGAATTAGAACCCGAACTATCAGGCCATATTACACCTTCGCATGTGTATAGTGTAGAAGATTATGACAAAGCCATTAAGTTGGCCCCGAAAAACAAATCTGCCTATTATGAGCGGGGGCGAGCCTATTTTAAGCTTGGCAACTACAATCAGGCGATCGAGGATTATAACAAAGCAATTGAGCTGGACCCGAAATTTGCTGGAGCGTATTGGAATCGTGCCGAAGCCTATTCTAAGCTTGGCAATAAAGAACAGGCGGATGAAGATTTCAACCGCGCCATTGATGAGACAGACCCGAATGTTTCAATTAAGATTTTTACTGACGCCATTGAGAAGAATCCGAAATATGCACCAGGTTATTATAAGCGAGCGAATGCCTATGTTAAACTAGGCAATTACAAACAGGCAATTGAAGATTATGGCAAGTCTATCGAGCTGAACCCGAAAGATACAATGGCCTATTTTGCTCGTGGTCATGCCTATTCTGAACTTGGCAACTTCAAGCAGGCGATCAAGGATTACGATAAGTTTATTGATCTTAACCCTGGAGTTGCCGGTACATATTTCGTCCGTGCTCTAACCTATGTTGTAATCGGTGACAACAAGCGAGCAATAGAGGATTGCAAGACAGCTGCAAAATTGGACCTAAAAGAAGCTCAAGATTATCTCAGGGAAAGGGGCTTAAGTTGGTAATCGCTCTCCCCATAGTCGAGGTAGGCCGACGGGAATGACAGAGTGTAAGATGGATCGAGGTGGAAAAAGATGAAAGTCATTCGTGAATCAAGTCTGGAGGAGTATGCAGAGCTGTTTTGGAAACGACAAAAAAAGAAAGATGACCCCAATGATGCCGAGGCTTTAAGAGACATCGAGAGAAGTAAGGATTTTGTCGGTTGGCTTGTGAACCTATATCCATATAAGCTTCCGAAGCCTTACAATGATAACATCCAATTAGTTAAGATCACGTCGTCAGAAGAAATGTATAGGTTTTCGATACACGAGTACATGATCGCTGACAAGTGGATGGTAGATCGTTGCCTCGTTCCCTGCCCAAAGATAGGCCGTCTTGGAGTATTGGCAGTGACCTCGCTCGAAAGAGGATATTTTGAGACAAAAAGAGATGATACGCAAATAAAGGTTTTTAATAACTGGAAGGACCAATCTTCAATTAAGGGAGTAATAATAGGAGAAGAACATGGATACCCTCTTGTGGAAATGACCTGGCCTGACGAATATGAAATTGTCGATGGTTGGGGCCGTCTACACGCCATGTCAGCGCTGGTGAACAAAGGTCTCTCGTTCCAGCCTTTCGAATGTATGGTGGCAACGCGAAAGAAGAATCGAAATAACGGTTCAGTGGTATAAAACGCTGTGCTCAGTGGGATATGACAGCAAGGATTGAGAAGTTTGGCGATTGTGAGTATAAACTTAATCAACACTTTTTGTGTTGGTGAACGTCAGAAAGCTAATAAGGAGGCGTATCAGCTGAGAAATACAACAGGCTGGTATGACATAAAACATGAATAACACATTAAAGGCAGTACTCATTATTGTGGGGATAATAGTAGCTATTGGCGTTGTAAGCATAGGTTGGGGCATAGGCCAGTATAACAAGGTCATCTCCATGGACGAGCAGGTTAAGGCCCAGTGGGCTCAGGTTGACAACCAGCTGAAACGCCGGTATGATCTTATCCCGAACCTGGTCGAAACAGTGAAGGGCTATGCGACTCATGAACGGGAGGTATTCGAAAATATCGCCCAGGCGAGAACTCAGTATTTTCAGGCCAAGACGCCGGCAGATAAAATTCAGGCCTCGCAGCAGATCGAGGGGGTGCTTTCAAGACTTCTTATGCTTAAGGAGACCTATCCTGTACTTAAGGCCAATGAATCTTTTTTAAAGTTGCAGGACAGTCTCGAAGGTACGGAAAACCGCATCTCCGTAGAGAGGAAACGGTATAATGATTCGGTGCAAATCCTGAACAGCTATCGCAGGAGTTTTGCGGGGAGGTTTGTTGCGGCAATAGCCGGAGTCGGAGAGGCAAAATATTTTGAGACCCCGACTGCAGAGCGTGAGGCTCCGAAAGTAAAATTCTGAGTACTTTAGTTCATCGCGGCGTGACCATCCTCTAAAAATTCCGCTGTCAGTGGTCATATTCCCCGATACTGAAGAGCGCGACAATTGAATGTGATTGTACGAGATACTTACGAGCCTGCACGAGCGGTGCGTTGTCCCACTCCAGGATGTCCTCCGGGGATTCATGAAAGGTATCTATGCACCGCCTCCATTGGTTCCCCGCATTGGGCGGGATTTCAAACTGGAGCGGTTCTGTATAGGCATTCATCATCACATGGGTCATCAGTTTTTTTGTACTGTTAAAGGCCGTCAAGGCAAGACTGTGGGAGTACGCTGCCCAATCAGGGTTGTCAAGCCTGACGCCGTGCCATTTGACCTGTGCCTGAGCAAGGAGTTCGTTCAGGCTCAGGTCGTCATTCCCTTCAGGGTCCAGGCATATCAGCCTGTAAGCGATCAGTTCTTTAACAAAGCGGCGGAGGCCCGCATGCTTTTCAGGCAGGCTCCAGTCAAACCAGCTCAGTTCATTGTCCTGGCAGTAGGCATTATTGTTGCCTAGCTGGGTCCGCCTTGCTTCATCCCCCATCAGAAGCATGGGGGTGCCAAGGGCAAGGAGGTTAAGGGTGAGAATGTTTTTTATCTGACGACAGCGCAGCTTCTCAACCCCGGGATGATCGGTCGGACCCTCAAAGCCGCAGTTCCAGCTGAGGTTATTGTTATTGCCATCCCGGTTTTGTTCCCCGTTTTCGAGGTTGTACTTTTCAGAGTATGTAACGAGGTCGTTCAGGGTAAAACCGTCATGACAGGTAACGAAATTAATGCTCTGCTCTGCTTCAAGTTCTTCATGTCCGAATATGTCGGGGCTGGCAAGCAGGCGGGCTGAGAGTTTTGAGACAGAGCCGTTGTCTCCTCTCACGAAGCTCCTGATGTCGTCCCGGAACTGCCCGTTCCATTCCTTCCATCTGTCGCTGATGAAAGAGCCGAGTTGATAGAGGCCCCCCGGGTCCCATGCCTCAGCAATAAGTTTTATCCCGGCAAGCACGGGGTCAGTCTCTATATCAAGCAAAAGAGGCGGCTTTGTCAGCGGCCTGCCCTCCTCATCCCGCGAGAGTATAGAGGCCAGGTCAAACCTGAACCCATCCACATGCATTACCTGCACCCAGTAGCGGAGGCTGTCAAGGATCATCCTCCTGACTATTGTCTGATTTGTGTTAAGGGTATTGCCGGTCCCGGAATAGTTGGCATAACGCGCCTGATCGGCCTCAAGCATGTAATAGACACTGTTCTCAAAGCCGCGCCAGCATAGTACTGGCCCTGTGTGATCGCCCTCTGCAGTGTGATTGTAAACCACATCCAGAATGACCTCTATGCCTGCCCTGTGCAGGGCCTTTACCATATCGCGGAATTCATTTAAGGACCCAAGCGGGTCCTTAAATGAGCTGTAACCCTGATGCGGCGCAAAGAATGAGACCGGACAATATCCCCAGTAGTTGACAAGCGACTGGGGACAGTCCTGCGGGTCAAACTGAAAGACCGGCAGCAGTTCAACCGCAGTAACGCCGAGGTCCTTCAGGTACGGGATTTTCTGAGTTACGCCTTCGTATGTCCCCCTTATTTCGGGCTGAAGTCCCGAACTGTGGTGCCTGGTAAAGCCCCCGACATGCATCTCGTAGATGACTGTTTTTGAAAAGGGCCTCTTGAGCGGCCTGTCGTCCTGCCAGTCATAGCCCCGCAGGTCTATAACAATACCCTTCATTGCCGTGCCACAGTTGTCCCCCGGCAGGCTTGCCTTTAAGCGGTCATATCCCTCAGGCACTGCTACCGCTTTTGCGTAGGGATCAAGAAGGACCTTTTCAGGGTCGAACCTGAACCCCTTGCTCTGTTCGGAGGGCCCGTATGCCCGGTAACCATATAGCTGCCCGTGTCCGATCCCTGCAACAAACACATGCCAGTAGTGGTAAGTATTGTTAGTTTTCGGGTGGAGACGGATGACACGGGACGGCCTGGCATCATCGGCATTATCAAAAAGCAGGAGTTCCATCGCATTGGCGCTTTTTGAAAAAACGCTGAAGTTGACCCCGGCGGGATAGACTACGGAGCCAAGTGGATAACTTCTGCTGTTAGATGTATTTGCAGACATATTCATTCAGTATGAGGATATCTTTGTCAGGTATTATTCAAACTCTATAGTGTTCTTAAAGAGTAACATAAACGGAAACTAATTTGCGTCTCACCCTAGTTTACCGCTGTTCATTGGGGTTGCCCATTTTAGCAGGACCTTTTTTTAGTTTGACTGTAATGTCAGCAACAGGGTAAAATAAAAAGTATAAAAAGCGCTCCTGATGGAAAAGAGTTTAAAAGGGAAATGCGTCAGGACGATAGCTGACCTTCTTCTTCATTCTTCAGCCGAACCATGCTTTTCAGCTAACTATTGTGTCGTTATGAAACTACAGGCCAAATTTACACTAATCGTCTCGATCTTTTTTATTACTATAATTGCTCTAACTGCGGGCTTCGCCTTTTCACACTACAAAAAATCCATTAAAGAAACTATCGCTCAGCAGCAATTCAGAATGATCTCCATACTTGCAGATGAAATTGACGCTAAACTTTTGACCGCTCAACAGAATCTAATTTCGATCGCAGAAACTGCCCCTCCGGACATAATGCAACATCCTGAAAAGGCGCAGGCATTTCTTGACAACGCACCGGGTTTGCACACAATGTTTGACAGCCATGCTTTTTTATTCACGCCATCAGGCAAAATATTCGTTGACTCACCATATGCTCCCGGCAGAAGGGGATTTGACCTTTCTTTTCGCGAGTACATGATAAATACCCTTAAAACAAAAAAGCCCTATATCTCTGATCCGTTTGTTTCCGCGCTGCCCCATAAACATCCGGTACTTACGTTCACCGTGCCGCTTTTTGACGGGAAAGGCAAAATAACGGGCATATTGGCCGCCAGCCTTGACCTTATGAGAGATAACTTCCTGGGGAGAATAAGCACTGTAAAAATAGGTGAGACTGGTTATTTCTATCTGACGAACACGGACAGGACCTTGATTATGCATCCTGACAAGAAAAGGATACTGACAAAACAAGCTCCCTGCTTAAACAGGCTTTATGATAAGGCCATAGGGGGATTTGAGGGCACCGACGATACTATAACCTCCTACGGAATAAAAATGGTTTCTTCTTTCAAACGGATGAAAGTAAAAAACTGGATACTGGGTGCAAACTGTCCGTCAGTTGAAGCATATCGTCCCATCCGGCAGGCGGAACATTATTTTTTCATCGCCGCTATTACAGGGCTCATTGCGGTATGTTTTATTATTTCTCTCACCATAAAATATTTGACAAAACCTCTTGAGCTTTTCACCCGTCACGTTGAGGATCTTCCACAAAAAACAGGGGACGACAGATTCCTGAACATAAAGACGAAAGATGAGATCGGAACACTTTCCCTGGCTTTTAATAAGATGGTGACCGAGATTGACAAGAGGTCGGAACTGGAACGGAGTGAGGAGCTGTACAGGACCGTCGCAGAGTTTACGACAGATCTCATTTATTGGAGGTCCCCTGATAATAAAATAATCTATGTGTCTCAAAACTGTGAAAAGTTCTGCGGCTATACAGAAGAAGATTTCTATACATCGCCTGAGCTTCTTGAAACTATTATACATTCTGATGACCGTACCATATGGGCAGAACATGCCCGTTACATAAACAGTAAAGACATTTGCGAAGATTTAGAACTCCGTGTAATAACCAAAAGTGGTGAGGTCCGCTGGATTGCCCACAGTTGCCTGCCGGTCTATGATAAAAAAGGAAATTATATGGGCCGGCGCGCCAGCCACCGTGACATTACCTGGCGCAAGCAGAATGAGGAAGCGCTGAAGAAAGCGTATGGAGAATTGGAACTCCGGATTGAGGAACGTACAGCCGCATTGAACGCAGCCAATACAGCATTAGCGATCGAGATAGCCGAGCGCAAGCAGGCCGAGAAGATGACGGCCCACCTGGCGGCCATTGTGCGGAGTGCTGCCGATGCGATTATCAGTAAAGACCTGAATGGTATCATCCAGACCTGGAACGTGGGGGCCGAGAAGATCTTCGGCTATACGGCTGAAGAGATAATTGGCAGGCACATCTCGGTCCTTGTCCCATCCGGGCACGCCGATGAGGTCCCTGATATCCTCAAGAGAATCTCGCTGGGCGAGCACATAGAGCACTTCGAGACAGTGCGTATGCGAAAGGATGGCACTATAATAGCGGTCTCTCTGTCATTCTCACCGATAGTAGATGGAAGCGGCAGAATAGTGGGCGCCTCAAAGATAGCGCACGACATCACAAAGCGGAAGCGGCTTGAGACCGAGCGGGACAAGCTGATCGTTGAGCTCCGGGATGCACTCACCCAAGTCAAGCAGTTATCGGGATTATTGCCGATATGCGCGTCATGCAAAAAGATTCGTGATGATAAAGGGTATTGGACCCAAATAGAAACCTATATCAGCGAACATTCCGAAGCGCTCTTTTCACACGCAATTTGCCCTGACTGCGGGAAAAAACTGTATCCCGAATATTACGACAAAATCTGGGGGAAAGAAGATGAATAACGTATCGGGGCTGCCCTCAATTAAGTCAGCAGACTATTCAATGTATCGTTCAACGCATTGATAGTGTATGGTTTGGAGAGACACGCCCTGAATCCGAGCGCCTCAAAATCCGAAATTGCAGAACTATCTGCATATCCGCTCGACAAAACTGACTTTATCTCAGGATCACTCTTAAGAAGATATCCTATGGCACTTTCCCCGCCCATACCCCCACGAATAGTAAGATCCAGGATAACAACGTCAAACCGCCTGCCCTGCAGCACGGACTCTTGATACCTGGCGATCGCTTCCTCGCCGTTTACGGCGAATTCCACCTCATGCCCAAGCGATCTGATCATCTCTCCGGTGATATCCCTGACGATCTCATCATCATCCATAAGGAGAATACGGCCCTTTCGGGCAGCAGATTCTAACGACGGTAAAGATTCGACCTTATTTCCCACAGCCTCTATGGCGGGCAGCCAGACCGAAAAAGTGCTGCCCTTGCCCATCTCAGACCTGACTTCAATCATGCCCCCGTGATTTTTTATGATGGAAAAGGATATGGCGAGTCCCAGGCCGCTCCCTTTATCTTTGGTCGTGAAATAAGGATCGAAAATTCTTGGCAGGTACTCTTCCGGTATGCCTATACCGTTGTCTTTAAAGGTTATTACTATATATTTTCCCTCGGAAAGGCCTGGGGAAATCCCGTTTGGGGAGACTAGCAGGTTATTCGCTGTGATCGCTAAAGAACCGCCCATCGGCATAGCTTGTTCCGCATTCAGTACAATGTTCTGTATCACCTGGCCAATTTGTCCCTCGTCAGCGTCGACAGACCAGAGTACTTCACTCGCCTCAAATCTGTGATCTATTTTAGAGCCGCTTAATGCGAACTTCACGGCATTCTCGATTACAGGCCGCGGATTAATCCTCTTTTTAAGCGGCGTCCCTCCCTTTGAGAATGTGAGAAGCTGATGAGTAAGGTTGACCGACATATGTAGTGCCTTCTCAGCCTGTTCCAGCATATCGAGACTCTTTTGTCTCTGATCTATGTTCATTTTAGCCATGGAAATGTAACCGAATACACCCTGGAGGAGGTTGTTAAAGTCGTGGGCAATGCCTCCTGCCAAAGTTCCCACAGCCTCCAATTTTTGCACACGGCGGATTTGTTCTTCTTTAATCTCCAGTTGCATTGCGGTCCATTTCTGCTCGGTAATATCCCGGGAAGCCCCGTAAAGCCTGTAATATTCAGGACGGTCTTCATCAATGGTACAGAAGCTATACTCCCGTATCCAGCAAATTCCAGAATCTTTGCAGATAAGTCTGAATTCGCATATGCTATTCTGTCCCGGCTTTAGATTTATAAGATATTCTTGTACTTTAGGTTTGTCATCAGGATGAATATAATGAATCCAGCATCCAGCCTGGATCAATTCTTCAACAGAGTAGCCTGTAATCTTCTGAAATGCTCCGGCCATCCAATCAATCCGGTAAGGGCTGTCCTTGGTGCGCAGACAGGAATAAACATAATCTGAGGTAAGACTGGTAAAGTACCGGTAACGTCTTTCGCTTTCCTTTAACGCCTGGTTAACTGCTGTGTGCTCTGCCCTCAATGATGTAAGCTCTTTGTTCAGTTCCCGCAATTGCCGCAATTCCTGCAGGAGTTCCTCTTTTGTCTTATGTTCATCATTCATAGGAATTACTTTATTCTGATAGATAACAAACTATGTGTTAAGAGCTTGTTTATGTCCGGGGGACTTTCTCAACCGTCAATGTGTGATGACCCTGACCGGTCAGCAGGAAGGGCCTCATCCGCCGCCTGACCCGCCGGAAGGACCAAAAGAAGGCGTATCACCTCCGCCGACGGAACAGCAACTGAAGGACGATATTTTTTTCTGCACATCAGCAGACCCGCAGGCCGGACACTCTATAGCTTCCCCGCCTGCATTTATGCTCTTAAGGACCGAAAACAGCTTATTGCATTTCCTGCAGCAATATTCGTAAATAGGCACGATAAAAACCCCCTCATAGAAAAGTATTTCTATATTTCAATTTTCGCATGCCACATTTACTAAAGTCAATTTGCCGGTCAGCCCTCACACAAAGTTCCGCCAGATAATTCGAGTTTGTTTTTATTGTTGAACCCCGGGGTTTTCCCATCCGCCTCCCAGCGCCTTGATCAGCCGCACGCCGGCGCTGAAGCGCCGGCCTTCTGTCTGTGCCTTTTGGCGTTCGTATTGAAGCTTATTCCGCTCGGCATCCAGCAGTTCAAAGTGGCTGATTGCGCCGGCTTCATAGCGGGCTTTCGCCAGTTCATTTACCCGTTCCTCAGAGGCAAGGGCTTCGTCCCGGGCAGCGGCCTGTGCATTAGTGAAGACAATTTGCGCGAGAGCATCTTCAACTTCTTTAAAGGCTGTCAGCACAGTTTGACGATAGTCGGCCAGACTTTCCTCATATGACGCCTTTGCCTGGTCAACACTTGCAGCAGTCCTGCCTCCGGTAAACAACGGGAAGCTGACGCCGGGGCCGAATGACCAGATGCGGCTGCCATCCGAAAATAGGTTGTCCACCTTGCTGCTCAGATACCCGTCCTGCCCGGTCAAGTGGAGGACTGGAAAGTAAGCGGCGCGAGCAACTCCGATTTGAGCGTTTTTTGCCGCCAGGTTTCTTTCAGCTCGCGCAATGTCCGGCCGGCGTTCGAGGAGCGATGAGGGCAGCCCTGCCGGTATAACCGGCGGTGAAGATGTCAACGGGTTTTCGCGGATCTGGAAGGAACTTGCGGGTTTGCCGCAAAGGAGTGCGACAGCATTGAGGGCTTCGGCGCGTTGCAGGCTTATGTCGGCCAAGTCCGCCTTTGCACTCGCCAGTTCGGTTTTTGCCTGGGCGAGATCGCTTTCTGGAACAGTGCCTATTGTAAAACGGTCGTCCAAAATACGAACGGATTCGTCGCGCAATTCTAAAGTTCGCCGCAATATGGCGATTTCGGCATCCAATGACCTGACCGTGAAATAATTAACCGCAACGTCGGAAGTGAGCGCGAGGAGCACATTTTGATAGTCGGCAACGCCGGCCTCAGCCTGGGCCTGGGCGGATTCCAAAGAGCGGCGGACCCGGCCCCAGAGGTCTACTTCATAACTTAAATCCATTGGAACGCTGAAAGAATTCAGGTGTATGGACACCACCTTTAACTGAGAAGGGATCGGGATCGCAATCGGCTGGTTGGCCGAGGTCCGCTGCCGGCTAAATGAAGGATCCAGGGACAGTTCCGGAAAGAACTGGCTGCGGCTGATCCTTGCAGCGGCACGGTATTCGTCAACGCGCGCCACTGCAGCACGGAGGTTTTGATTCTTTGACACAGCTCCGGCTTCCAGTTCATCAAGTGTCTGGTCTTTGAAAAGCTTCCACCACTCGCCTTTCGGAATCGTATCATTCGGCTCTGCAACTTTCCAGTGCCAGTCCGGGGGAGTGATATTTGTCACATCGGGCCTTTTGTAATCCGGGCCGACGGAGCATGAACAGAGCACCACCAGCAGGGCAAATTTCCAGAGCAGGTTCTTCATAATTAATCCAGTGTCCTCCGGTAGCGTTTTACGCCTATTGTAACGGCGAAAACGCCAAAAAGTACGATTTGCCAAAGCTGCAACATGACGTCTGCAAACCCGTTTCCTTTTAATACAATCCCGCGGACGATCCTCAGGAAATGTGTAAGCGGGAAAAATTCCCCGATTGCCTGTGCCCAGTGAGGCATGCCACGGAAAGGGAACATAAACCCCGAAAGCAGCAATGACGGTAAAAAGAAAAAGAACGCCATCTGCATGGCCTGGCGCTGATTTTGGGCCAGCGTGGAAATAGTGATGCCCATGGCCAGGTTTGCAATTATGAACACGAGTGCAACTGCGAGCAGCAGAAAGAGACTGCCGACCACCGGGACATGGAAAAGGAAACGTGCGGCTGAAAGAATGAGCACTACCTGGATGTAGCCGACAAGTATGTAAGGAACGATCTTACCGACAAGAACTTCTATCGGGCGCGTGGGCATGGAAAGGAGATTTTCCATTGTGCCGCTCTCAGTTTCACGCGTGATCGCAAGCGCCGTCACCATGACCATGGTCATCTGGAGAACAACGCCCATAAGACCGGGCACTATGTTATATTGCGTGATAGCTTCCGGGTTATAAAGAGAGTGGACGCGCAGATCTATAGGATTATCAGTGCCGGCAAGAAAAGAAATCGGGCCCTTAAGATCATTTCTCAAAGCCGTGTTCAACAGGGGACTCATAGCTCCGAGTGTATTAGCCACGGCTATGGGGTCGGTTGCGTCCGCCTCGATTAGAATTGGGGGCCTGTCACCCCGGAGAAGGTCCCGGGTAAAATTCTCCGGGATATTTATAACAAACTGGACGTCGCCCCGTTCGAGCAATTGTCGTCCTTCGGTCTCGGTCTTCACCTGCCGGACAAACTCAAAATAAGCGCTGTTCTGAAGTGCATTGAGAACAGTCCTGCCCTGCGGGCCGTTATCGCCCAGGATTAATGCGGCAGGAAGATGCTTCGGGTCCGAATTGATTGCGAAGCCGAAAAGGGTAAGTTGAATAAGAGGAATGCCGATCATGATTGCGAAGGTAATGCGGTCCCGGCGCATCTGGATAAATTCCTTGACCACCATGGCCCAAAACCGCGACGGCGAGATCCTGATTTTTTTTATCATGACGACGGTCCGTCCTTTGGTCCCTTCATAAGATGAATAAAAACATCTTCCAGGCTTGAATCAACAAGGCGCCAGTTGTACCGGCCGGTGCGATACGGGGCTATGGCGCTTTCGAGAGCGGCAGGATCGTCGCCGCTGACGCGGAGCGTATTGCCGAAAGGGGCTGTCTGCTCCACTCCGCGAATATCCCGGAGTTGTTCGGCCAATTTGAGCAAATCCGGTCCGCTGACCGACCATGTTGTAAAATGGGCCTCATCGATGACTTCGCTGACTGTGCCGCGTCTGAGCAGAATACCGTTGGAAATGAAGGCAAGCCGATGGCAGCGTTCGGCTTCATCCATATAATGCGTGGCGATAAGGAATGTAAGCCCCTCTGCCGCCAGCTGATGTATTTCCTCCCAGAATTCACGGCGTGCTTTCGGGTCAACACCGGCAGTAGGTTCATCGAGCAGCAGGAGCTTAGGCTGGTGAATCATGCATGCCGCCAGTGCGAGGCGCTGTTTCCAGCCGCCGGACAGTTCGCCGGCAAGCTGGTTCCTGCGTTCAATAAGTCCAAGTCGTTCGAGGCTTTCCTGAACGGCGCGCCTGCGGTTATTCAAAGAATACATGCGGGCAACAAAATCCAGGTTTTCGGAAATACTCAAATCCTCGTAAAAACTGAATCGCTGCGTCATGTAACCGATCTGCCGCTTTATATATTCACTCTCTTGGATCACGTCATGGCCGAGGCATGTGCCGCTGCCGGCGTCAGCCCGGAGAAGGCCGCAAAGCATACGTATGAATGTTGTCTTGCCGCTGCCGTTTGGACCCAGAAAGCCGCATATTTCGCCGGTCCAGACCTGCAGTTCCACATTGTCGACAGCGGTTTGACCGTCGAAACGCTTGGTCATGCCATGGACATCTATCGCGAGTTCGCCAGCCATGGATCACGACCCGAACTGCAAATCCACCGGCTGGCCGGGATGCAATTTTGAAGCAGTTTCAGGGTCGAAGACGGCTTCGATCAGGAAGACCAATTTGGACCGGCTCTCCCGACTGTAGATGACCGGCGGAGTGTATTCGGCCTGCGGTGAGATAAAACTCACTTTCCCAATATACGGCGCCCGCACGCCGTCAACAGTGACCTTCACTCCATCGCCGACATGAACCGCCCCGACCAGGGTTTCAGGCATGAAGGCGCGGACTTTAATATTTTGGGGCGGCAACAGAACGACAACGGGGCGTCCTGCAGCCACCCATTCTCCTTCACGGTAGAGTGTGTCATAAACCAAACCGGCTTCATGTGCGGGCTGGCGCTTTTGAGAGAGGTCCCACTCCGCCCTGACCAACGCTGCTTCCAGCGCTTTCATATTGGCTGCCGCCGACGCGATCTGGTCGGTCCTGGAGCCAAGATGGGCGGTCAGGAGATCGGCTTCGAGTTGGGCAGTCCGCTGCCTGTCCTGGTCCCGCGTTGAACGGGCACGGTCAACATCCTGCACGGAAGAGGCCGAGGTCAGCAGGAGTTTTTCCTGGCGCGCAAGCTCTTTTTCCGAAAGGACCAGGGCCGCCCGGGCCTGGAGCAACTGTGCTTCCGCGGACTCTATTTCGGAGGGCCTTTTGCCTTTCATGACGTCTTCCAGAGTGGAGCGGGCCTGCATCAGCCGCCGCTCTGCCTCGTCCCTGGCCGATTTTTCAGGTTCATTATCCAATGCGAAAAGCAGATTGCCGGTCATCACCTGATCGCCTCGTCTCACGTTCAGAGACTTTAACGCTCCGGCATACGGTGAAGAGACATAAACAAACTCTCCCTCCACATAGCCCTGTACACGATTGGCAGGAGGACGGCCACAACCGGCCAGAATGCACAACGCTGCGAGCGAGCTGAAAAAAGAAAACAGCACTCTCCGCCGCCCTGCACATATGAGAATCATAGTTTCGTTCTCCCCTTCTTAGTGATCAAACCCTCAAGTATTACCGTCATGATGGCGGAAAAACCTTCCTTGAAAATCGGACGATGACCCGGAAGTGATTTGCTGTAACTCAGCCCCGATGCCCTGAAACTTATCGAGAATGACCGCCTCCACAAGCGCCATCTTGCCCGGAAGAGGTGATTCCTTCATATGTGCCGTGGTATGCTGCATAGATAATCGCACCCCCTACTTGCAATCGTATTTAAATGCTCAGGAAACTGTATGAGCATATTCAGTTTCACAGACCATGTCAAGCAAATAGTTTCTGGCGTCAGAAATAGCAGGACAAGTTTTATGACATAATAACTTATTTTCTTTAATAAATAGCGAAAATAGCATTTAAATATCGGTCGCAGTGGCGCTGCTTTCCGGATGAAGCCGTGATGGGCGGTCATATCATATGTATTAGAAATGTCGGCTGATATCGCGTACCTGTCGACAAGGGAGAAACACACGTCCGCAAAACTGTTGTATAATTATTTTGTGAGGAAAATCTCAGGACGCAAGATATCAGCCTCAGTTGCTTTTGCTATTTTATCCACTATATTTATACCGGCACTGACTCTTGCTGGGAATATTCCGGCGCCGATAGTTCTAAACACTGCCGATTCCCCACCTGATTCAACTCCCCGGCAAACCGGAATTAGTGACAGGGTTCTGACAGAGGCTTTTAAACGCATCGGCGTTCCAATGAGAATTGTTAGCCTGCCTTCGGAGAGGGCTCTCATTAATGCCAACATGGGGATAGATGACGGAAATTATGCCAGAGTTGAAGGAATGCGTAAACTTTATCCGAATCTGATCAGGGTGCCTGAAAATGTAATAAAATTTGAATTTGTCGCCTTCTCAAAAAGGTTAAACTTCCCAATAACAGGCTGGGACA
>Ga0074045_10000792_pt1 | contig 30878 bp, 31 predicted proteins | sample BogForMeECP23OM2_FD_94442 | JGI IMG/M metagenome (GOLD analysis project Ga0074045, IMG submission 94442) | Bog forest soil microbial communities from Calvert Island, British Columbia, Canada - Bog Forest MetaG ECP23OM2 | ecosystem: Environmental > Terrestrial > Soil > Wetlands ...
GGCTGAGCCTCGCGGACTCGGCCACCCACCGGACGCGCGGCCAAATTAAGACTTTGCGAGACGCGTTAAAAATCTTGAGTTAGAGCATGGAAACCAAAGTCTATTTCAATCCGTGGGACGAGGCGTTTCGCGCGAATCCCTATCCGCATTACCGCGCGCTCAGCGGGCAGCCGCCTCATCTGATCGATCTGTTTTTTCCCGCCGGGCTGATCGGGCGTTATGCTGACGCCATGGCGATCCTGCGCGATCCGGAACGCTTTTCCAGCGATACGCGCACCATGGATCGAATCGAGGTCTTCGGCGACGCGCCGCGGCTCCTGTTCAGCGATCCGCCGACCCATACGCGGCTGCGCAAACTGGTCAGCCGGGCTTTTACGCCCAAGCGGATCAAGGATCTCGAACCCAAGATTCGTGAATTCACGGCGGCGCTGCTCGATCACGCCGCCGCCAAGGGTGAATTCGAGTTGATGGCGGACATCGCTGTGCCGCTGCCTGTGATGGTGATCGCGGAGATGCTCGGGGTGCCGCCCGCCGACTACGAGCGCTTCAAGGAATGGTCGAACGAGATCATTGAGTCCGATAACACGATGCCGGGCGTGCCGCTGCCGCCTTCGGTCAGCGCCGCGTTTCAGGCGCTGCGCGCATTCTTTATCGGCGAAATCGCCAAGCGCCGGCAAAATCCCGGACCCGATCTGGTGAGTGCGCTGGTCGCCGCGCGCGACGAAGCCGACGCACTAACCGAAGAAGAGATGATCGCCTTCGCGATCCTGCTGCTGCTCGCCGGCAACGAGACGACCACGAATCTGATCGGCAATGGCACACTCGCCCTCATGCGCCATCCGGAGCAACTCGCAATGTTGCGCAAGGACGCGACGCTGCTGCCGCGCGCGATCGAGGAGATGCTGCGTTACGATCCGCCCGCGCAATCAACGATCCGGGTGACCAAGGCCGACGCGCTGATCGGCGGGGTCGAGATCAAGGCGGCGTCCGCCGTCTTCGTCGTACTGGCGGCGATCAATCGCGATCCCGCGCAGTTTCCCGATCCCGAGCGCTTCGATATCACGCGCGACCCCAATGACCATCTGGCCTTTGGCGACGGTATCCACTTTTGTCTGGGTGCGGCGCTGGCCCGGCTCGAGGCGATGATCGTGTTTGGCGCGATGCTCGAGCGGTTTCCACGACTCCGGCTGGCGGAACCGGCCGCGGACGTGAAGTATAAGGGCTCGTACTTTCTGCGCGGGCTGGCCGCGCTCCGCCTCGCGATCGCCTGACGCCGGAGCCCGGGCGTAGGAGATAAGTTGAGCGAAACGCCCGGTATCAGTTCGACGGCGCGCGCCGACGCTGGTGGTTCGCCGGCGCCGCGCGCACGACGATCCTTCATCGCGCGCCAATTCCCGCCTTTTACCCCGCGCGAGCGGCGGGTCTTCTGGATTTCGACGACGGCGGGCTATTTCGATAACTATGACAGCGCCCTGCTCAGTCTCGCGCTGCGCCAGATTCAGACTGGCCTCGGGATCGCCGAAGCCCGTCTCGGTGCGATGCTTTCGGCGATTCGGCTCGGCTACCTGGGCGCGATTCTGCTCGCGCCACTCGCCGACGTCTTCGGGCGCCGCCGCCTGCTGCTCTTGACCATCATCGGCTACACGCTCTTTACGGCGCTGACCGCGGTCGCGCCGCACGCGCGCAGTTTCGTCGTGGCGCAAACCCTGGCGCGCGCCTTTTCCGGGGCGGAAGCAACTGTCTCGCTGGTGATTTTGGCCGAAGAGGTCGACGCGGCGGTGCGCGGCTGGGCGATCGGTCTGCAGGGGGCGCTCGCGATCACGGGCTACGGTCTGGCCGCGATCGTCTTCGGCTTTATCACGATTGTTCCCTACGGATGGCGCGGGCTGTACGCGCTCGCCCTGGTGCCGCTGGTTTTGATCATCCCGTTGCGGCGGATGCTCCCCGAGAGCCGGCGTTTCGCGGCCGAGCGGGCCAGCGGGATAAGTCCGCGGAGTGTGTTCGAACCGCTGGCGGCGCTCTTTCGGAGCTACCCCGCCCGGCTTATCGCGGTCTTCGCGGTGTGGTTTCTGTTCGCGGCGGGCGGGGCGCCAGCCGGCATCTTTCTGCCCAAATACCTGCAGGAGATTCATCATTGGTCGCCGGGCCGGGTCTCTTCGCTGTACGTTTTCGGCGGCGCGATCGGAATCGCCGGCAATATCGTCGCCGGCCGTATCAGCGACAGTTTCGGCCGGCGCACGATGGGGGTCGTATTCCTGTGCACGGCGACGCTGGGGGGGCTGATGCTCTATTCGGTCGGCGGCGGCGCGAGCGTTACGGCTTGCTGGATTGGCTGGCTGTTCTGCGATCAGGCCGCCTCGACGCTCCTCAACGCATACGGCGCCGAACTCTTTCCGACTTCGCAGCGCGCCGCCGCCGGCAGTGCGCTGTCGGTGGCGCGCTATGGCGGTGGCGCCGTCGGCCTTTTCTGTGAAGGCCTGCTCTACAGCGTCGCCGATGGCCATTGGACCGCGATCCGCTACCTGATGCTGACGGGCTTCGTCGCGGCGGCCGTCATGCTAATCTGCTTTCCGGAAACGGCCGGCCGTGAGCTTGAAGCGATCGCACCTGAGACTGACCCAACCTTCTCCACTGCCACGCCGTGAAGCGAGCGGTACGGCACAACGTTTATCGTCGCGGCCCGCGGTTGTCGTCGGCGGAATTATTGCGCTGGTCTTGATTACGGTTGCCGCAGCCTGCGCCGGTGGTCCACGGGTCGCGCTGAACGCGCCCGATGGCGCCGTGCGGGCGGTGGTCAAAGTCGAGATTGCCGACACCACTGCCGCGCGCGAGCTCGGTCTGATGTATCGTAATCATCTCGCGGAGGACGCGGGCATGATCTTCGTCTTTCCCGCGCCCGACCGATTGTCCTTTTGGATGAAGAATACCGAAATTCCGCTCGACATGATTTTCGCCGACGCCAGTGGAAAAATCGTCGGGATTGTCGAGAATGCCGTGCCTTATTCCGAGAAACCGCTCGGAGTCGATACCGCTTCGCTCTATGTGCTCGAAGTGAATGGCGGCTTCGCCCTGCGCCATAATGTGACGCCGGGCGACACGCTCAAATTCCGCGGCTTCGTTCCGCAAGGCCGCTAGGAAACCTCTGCACAAGCCCTATCTGTCATCCTTGAGCTCAGCGAAGAATCTCGATTCGAGCAGGGTTGCTCGATACGAGATTCTTCGTCGCGCGGCGCTCCTCAGAATGACTTGAAGGGTGTTACGCCCTTAACCAGCGTTATTGAGCTTAAGGTGATCCGCCTTGAGCTGGGCTGCGGTGGTGAAGGTCAGCACTGGACAGGGTGCGCTGCGCACCACCTCTTCCGCGACGCTCCCCATGATCATGTGCGCGAGACCCTTGCGGCCGTGCGTCTTCATCACGATAAGGTCAGCGTCGACCTGCTCCGCGATCTGTACCACCGCCTTGGCGAGCGAGCGGGGCGCGGCGGCCGCCACATGGATCTGGTACTTCACGTCGCCGAGATACTGGCGCGCGACCTCGTTGAGCGTCTTGCGCGCTTCGTCTTCCCCGCGGATGTTGTCGTTCTCGCTAATCGGGGGCTCGCCCAGAGCGGGATATTTTTCGACTACGTGCAGCAGATGCAACGTCGCCCCGTTGTCAGCCGCGAGGCGCTTCGCATAACCCAGCGCGAGATAGGTCGGATCATCGAACTGAATCGGCGTCAGAATCGTGCGATATGGGTAGGCCATGACATCCTCCTCTTGGGAACGTCGCGCACCCCGCAAGGCGGCGACGGACAGTGTTCGTCCTTAGACCCCGGCGGCGCGTTCCATGCCGTCGAAAAATTGCCACCAAAGGTCAACCGAACGCTCGGCTGCGGCCTTGACCTTCACCCGCTCCTGATCGGTCATCTGCGCGTGGCTCAGGACGTGATCGCCAACGTCACTATGATCGCGATCAGCGAGTTCGTGCACGTCAAAAAATGACACCTGCTCCTTGGTGAGCCCGTAGTGCTTTTGGAGCGCGCGGGCAAACGATTCGAAGTTCCCCGGCACCTGCCCTTCGGCGGCGACGTTGATCGCGGCGATCCCTTCGTCGAACGAGCGATCCTTGGTCGAGAGCTCAAACCAGTCGATCAGGGCGGCGGTACCCGGTAGAGGCTTGGCCTCGGTCAGTTCCTCGCGCGCCATGCCAAGTCCCGTCCCAAGGCGGATAAACAGCTCGGGATGGGGCGCGGAGCCGGAAAGCCGGCCGGTCTCTTCTTCGTAGAGACTTTCCGCCAGCTTGAGCCGCTGGACCGAATCGTAGCAGCGCGAATGCAGCGCACTGATCGCGCGGGGAAATTCACGGACCTGCAGGAAGAACTGGGCCGCAAAGATCTTCATCTTGTCGCGCGGCACTTTGCCCTCGGCGATCTTGTGCCAGAGCGGATGACGCCCAAAGGAGCGCCGCTCCCGGACCATCGCGAACAGATCGCGGACAAATGCTTCACTCGACCCAGCCATCGGGGAGAACCTCACCAGCCCAGATTATCCGGCACACCAATTCTTGCGGCGCGCCGGGCGCTTAAGCATAACAGACCGCCGCCGGATTCGTGAAGCGTCGCGCCAGCGGCGGGGCGTCAGCTAGTTGGACTCGTGCAGCAGCTTCACGAACTCGGCGGGACCGATATAGCCGACCCGGCGCTTCCTGACCTGTCCGGCGGAATCGATAAAGACCACGGTCGGCACGCCCTGGACGTTAAACTGCTTCATCAGGGCCTGATTCCATGCATTTTCCGCCGTCATATTCGCGCGCAGGCGCACGAACCCGGCCGCATCCTTGACCACCGCCGGATCGGTAAACGTCTTATGCTCCATCTCGCGGCATGGCACGCACCAGTCGGCGCTAAAGTCGACCACGACCGGCTTGCGCGCCGCCGTGGCGTTGCGGAGCAGCGCGGAGTCGTAGGCTTGAAAGGCCAGTTCCGCCCTGGGTCCTGAAGAGGGGATCAACAAGTAGACCAATACCCCAGCCGACGCGACCCCCAACGCCCAACGGAAGAGCAGAAAAGGCCGAAAGTAGCGTCCGGCTCGTGAGCCGAAGCCCAGATAGAGCCCGACGGCAACTCCATACCACGGCAGCAGCCGCGTGATCAGCCGGTCCGGGACGACAGGATCGAGGAAATAGAGCGCGAGCCCAATCAGGACGAAGCCGAACAATTGCTCAATCCAGGAGAGCCATTCGCCCGAGCGGGGCAGGCTGCGGATACTGCCGGCGGCCAGCGCGAGTCCGATATAGGGGATTCCCATGCCGATCGCGAGCGTGAAGAACAGCGCGAAGCCGAAAACCGGATTCCCGCTGCGCTGCACCATCAGCAAGAGGCCGAGCACGATCGGGCCGATACAAGGCGCCGCAACCACCCCCATCCCGAGCCCCATGATCAGGGAACCGGCATAACCGGGCCGCGCCACGCCGACGTGACGCATCATCCATTGCGGCGGTTGCAGCGCGAACAGGCCGAAGCTCGACGCGGCCAGCGTCAGTAGCATCGCCGCGATCGCGCCGAGCACCCACGGATTCTGCAGCGCGGCGCCGAACAGGCCGCCGCTGAGTGCGGCGGTCACGCCGACGGCGGAAAAAGTCAGCGCAATCCCGAGGACGTAGACAACCGCAAGGCCGATCACCCGACGCGTCCCGCCCCCTTCGTTGCCGAAGTACGCCACCGTGACACCGATCAGCGGATAGACGCAGGGCGTCAGATTCAGGGCGAGTCCGCCCAGCAGCACGATCAGAAAGCCGAGAACATAGCCCTGGCCGGCGAAGACCCGGGCGACCGCGTCACCTTCGGCCGCAACTCCTTGCGCGAGGGCCGGGCCGCCCGTGGCCAATAGCGCATACAGCGACGCGCCAGCCGCAGCCGCTATCATCCTCCGGCGAGCTTTCACGGCTGGTCGCAAGCGCGGCTTCTCCGGCTGGCCCGTGACGGCCCGCTCAGTAATCGAGGGGCGCCTCGCCATCCGACGAAAGCGCCGCGTGGTCAACGATCTCGAGACCGTAGCCGGGCAGATTCGCGAGCCGCGGGGGCTTATCGGTCAGCAGGATCATTTGCCGCACGCCGACGTCCCGCAGAATCTGCGCACCGATTCCGTAATCCCGGAAATCCATCTCGGGCGTCGCCAGACGCGTAGTGGCGCGGTTCACCGCCGCGCGGCGCTGACTACTGTTGATATCCCCGGCGATCGTATCCGTTTCGCGTTTCAGATAGAGAATAACCCCCGCGCCGGCCGCCGCTATCTGTTCCATCGCGGCGCGCAACAGTCCGCGCGTATTGCGCTTGGTGTAGCCGAAGACGTCGCCGGGCAGGTACTCGCGATGGGCCCGCACGAGCACCGGCCGCTCGGGCGTGATATCCCCCATCAACAGCACGAGATGCTCGCTTTGGTCGACCCGGTTGCGATAGACGCGCGCCTTGAACTCGCCACAAGCGGTGGGCAGGCGCGCCTCGGCGATCGCTTCGACCATCGTCTCGTTGCGGAGCCGGTACTCGATGATATCGGCGACGGTGACAATCTTGAGGCCGTGGATCGCGGCGAACTCGACCAGATCGTCGCGCCGCGCCATCGTGCCGTCATCTTTCAGAATCTCGCAGATCACGCCGGCCGGCTTCATGCCCGCGAGCCGGGCGAGGTCGACAGCGCCCTCGGTCTGACCGGTGCGGACCAGCACCCCGCCGTCGCGCGCGCGGAGCGGATAGACGTAGCCGGGCGTGATAAACTCGCTGCCGGTCGCGTCCTCGCGCACCGCCTGCAGAATAGTGGTCGCCCGATCCTGCGCCGAGACGCCCGAGCCCACCGCGCGCCGCGCCGTAATCGGCACTGTGAAGGCGGTCCCGAGCGGCGCCTGATTGTCCCCTACCATCATGTTCAGCCCGAGCTGGTCGATCCGCTCGCCGGACATCGGCAGGCAGATCAACCCGCGGCCGAACTTGGCCATGAAGTTGATCGCTTCGGCGGTAGCCTTTTCGGCCGCCATACAAAGGTCGCCTTCGTTCTCCCGATCCTCGTCGTCCATCAGGATGATGATGCGGCCCCGGCGCGTCTCTTCGAGGGCTTCCTCGATAGTGACAAACGGGGCAACCGGGTCGTGGATACGCGGAGTAATTTCACCAAACATCGGCTTACCTGCCTTCGCCCGATCGCAATGTTTCAAACCGGCGAAGCGCTCTCTAATCAAACCCTATTGTAGCTCAACGGCCGGACTTGCGTGAATCCCCGGATTACGCTGGCGCCAGCCTTCAGCCCTTGGCGCCGGGCCACGACGCGGCAGCGCTCAGTCCTTCGAGTGCGAGCCCATAGCCGAGGTTTTCGAGCATGAGTTCCTTCAGTTGCTGCGTCATCGCGACCCGCCCGTAGCGCACCGCGAGCGAAGGGCGCGCGACGATCGCGCGGGCCAGTTCCCAGGCTCGCGGCAAGAGCTGTCCCGCCGCGACCACCTCACTGACGACCCCCAGCGCGAGCGCTTCACGCGCCGCGATCGTTTGACCGGTCAGCAGGAAATAGCGGCCCCGGTTGGGACCCAGGAGCAGCGGCCAGACGAGATGGACGCCGGCGCCCGGCACGACGCCGTTGGGAAAATGCGGGGCGTCCTGGAACGTGGCATGCTCCGCCGCGATCACGATATCGCACATCACCGCCAGCTCGGAGTGAATCAAGAGCGGACCGTTGACCGCCGCGATCATCGGCGCCTCGATATTGAGGTGGTTCATCAGCAGATACTTCGCGTCGGAATAGATATGGTCCCAAGCCGTTGAGGGGATGCCCGCCTGCGCGGGCGCGGGGGCCGGCTCGCCGCCGACCTGGAGTCCCGCCGGTCCGCCCCCGGTATCCATCCGCGCGCAAAAGGCCGCGCCCTGGCCTGTCAGAATAACGCAGCGGTTCTCATGGTCGCGCGCGATATCGTAAAACGCATACGACAGTTCTTCGTGGACTTCCGCGCTCCATTGCAGCTCCGCCCCGCCAGTGTGCAGGGTCGCCTGCAGGATACCGTCACGGCGCTCCATCGCGACGTGGCGGTAGCGTTGCGCGTAACTCTCCAGCTTCACGATCGCCATGGCTCATCCCCTCGTCTGTGGAAGCGCGGCGCTATCGCGCCGCGCCCACCGCCGGCCCGCAGTCATCCAGTCATCGCGCAAAGTACGGTCAAGGTGCAAACCCCGGCTATGAGACCAAACGGCGGGTGTCGGTCCCCGAGGCAAGGCCGGCGCGCAGCCGCTATACTGACGCGATGGCGGCGGCGGAAAAACGAACCCCCGACAGTGCCCGAGCAAGCCTGCTGCGTAATCTGCCCGCGGTCGAGGAATGCCTGGTCGCGGCGGAACGCGACCCCGCGCTGGCGACCCTCAGCCGCCCTTATCTGACAACCCTGATTCGCCGGCTCCTCGCCGCACGGCGCGCCGAGCTGGCTGCGACGCCGGGGACGGCGACAGGCGCTGCGCTGAGCCGCGCGGAGCTGCTCGCGGAGACCGTGCGGCGCGTGCGCGACGCCGCGGCCACCGGCGATGCGGCCCTGCAAACGGTGGTCAATGCGACCGGCGTCGTGCTCCATACCAATCTCGGCCGCGCGATCCTGGCCGAAAGCGCGATCACCGCGATGGCGCAGGCGGCGCGCTCGGCCGTCAATCTCGAATACGCGATTGCGACCGGCGAGCGCGGCGATCGTGACGACCTCGTCGCGGACGCCTTGTGCGAATTGACCGGCGCGGAAGCCGCCACGGTGGTCAACAACAACGCGGCGGCCGTATTGCTCGTGTTGAACACGCTTGCCGAAAACCGCGAAGTCGTGGTGTCGCGCGGCGAGCTGATCGAGATTGGCGGATCGTTCCGTCTCCCCGACGTGATGGTGCGGGCGGGGGCGCGCCTGCGCGAGGTGGGCGCCACCAACCGGACCCATCCGCAGGACTATGCGGCGGCGATCGGGCCCGAAACCGCGCTGCTGATGAAGGTCCATCCGTCGAACTACCAGATCGTCGGTTTCACCGCAGCGGTCGAGCTGGCGCAACTGGTCGAGCTGGGACGGGCGCATAAGCTCGAGGTCGTCGAGGATCTTGGCGCCGGCGCACTGATCGATATGAGCGTCTACGGACTGCCGCGCGAGCCGATCGTGCGTGAGCGGATTGCGGCGGGCGCCGGGTTGGTGACCTTCTCGGGTGACAAGCTGCTCGGCGGCCCGCAAGCCGGAATCATCGTCGGCCGCAGAGCGCTGGTCGCCAAGCTCAAGGCGAATCCGCTCTGGCGCGCGCTACGCTGCGACAAGTTACGGCTGGCGGCGCTGGAAGCGACGCTGCAACTCTATCTGCGGAGTCGCGATCTGGCCGCCGAGCTGCCGACGCTCCGGCTCCTGTGCCGCGAGCCCGCCGAGCTCGAACTCGTGGCGGATCGCGCCCGGGCGATCCTGGCCGAGCGGCTGGGCGCGGCGTTCACGCTCGAGGTCGTGACCTCGGCCGCGTCCATCGGCTCAGGATCGCTGCCGGCGGCGCAACTCGAATCGCGCGCGTTGCGGATCACGCATGCGGCGCTCGGTGCCAACGAAATCGCGGCGGCGTTTCGTCGCGCGAAAGTAATCGGCCGCATCCACGACGGGGCTTTCATCCTCGATCTCCGCGTGATCGAGGATCCCGCCCTGCTCGCCGTCACCCCGCACTTCGCCAATTAACTCCGCGCGCTTGCGTTCGCGCGCCGGAAGGGAAGAGACTGCGTATGGGTGGGCTTTTTCTTCCGATTTCCCGCCGCAAAGGAGCGTGCGATGGCGATGCCAGACAAAACGTACAAGATCGTAGAGGTGGTTGGCGTGTCGGACGAGAGCATCCATCAGGCGGTCCGCAACGCCTTGGCCAAAGCGAACCAGACGCTACGGAATATCGACTGGTTCGAGGTCAAGAACATCCGTGGCTCGGTCCACGGCACGGGATTGCAATTCCAGGTTGAGGTACGGATCGGTTTCCGGCTCGAGGGCGGCCCGGTCTGAGCGCCAGCCCTCCGCCTTGGCGCACCGCGGCCGCGTGACGCGACCGGCTTGGTTTTCCACCTATGCCACGCATATCATCGATCGTCAAATTCGACGAGTGGTGGAGCATGGTGAGCCATGAAGAGTTGTCCGCAGTGCGCCAGGAGCTACCCCGACAACGAAATCTTCTGTGAGGACGACGGCGCCAAGCTCGGTATAAGTGGGGCGGCCCCGGGTCGTGTCACGACCCTGATGGCGGATGACGAAGCGGCCGCGAGGACGAGCGCAAGCGCGGTGGAATGCCCGGTCTGCGGCGGCAAGGCCCAGCCGGGAGAATTGATCTGTAATTTCTGCGGCACCCGTCTCGCGCCGGATACGGCCGAGGGCGCGGCGAGCCCAACGGTCACGCCATCCCCGGCACGACCTACGCCGGAGACCTTCATTCCGGCCAGTGATCGGTCACCTTCGCGCGGCTTCCAGACGACGCCGCAGACGACCCCGATCGATGAGGCGGCGGGCGAAGATGCGGGGCGCGGAATCTGGGGTATCCTCGGCTTTATCGCGGCGGCGATTATCGCATTGGCGGCTGGTGGCTGGCTCGCGGTCTATCTCAGTCATAAGAATCAGCCGCCGCAGGTGGCGGAAGCTTCACCTGCGTCGTCGCCGTCGCCCGCCGCCGCAGCTTCGCCGACCGTGGTCCTTGCCAAAACGATTCCGATCCAGGTGACCGGCGATCTTGCCGCGACCTTGCAGCGCGATCCCAAAGATCTGGCGAAAGTCTTCGCCGACAATAACGCGGGACTCGCCGACGTCTATCGGCACACCCTTGATTCGAGCCCGGGGCTGAGCGACGGGATGATTCTCCGGCTGCACATCATGGCGGACGGCAGCGTCGGCGACGGATCGGTGCGGATCTCGACGTCGCCCAACCCGAGCCTCGACGCGGAGGTCGTCAAGCTGACGAGCGGATGGAAATTCGCGGCGGCCACGGGCGTGGGCGTAAACGCCGACTATCCGGTCGTGTTCGCGACCAAAGACGCCGACGTGCCGGGGATCGAGGCGGACCTCAAGACCAAGGTCGCGAGCCTCGGCCCGGACGAGGCCCCCGAATACGCGTTATCTCCGGCGACGACGCCGACCCCGGCTGAGGCTGGCGGCTCGCCCGCCGCGGCGCCCTCGACCGGCGAAGCGGCCGTCGGACCGCCGGGGTCCGAAGCGGTACTGCCCGCATCGGAGGCCACGCCGTCGCGCCGCAAGCATCTCCGGCCGGCGCCCCATGAGGAGCCGCTGCGCGAGCGCGTCACCACGGAACTGGCCAGCAACCGCCGGCTCCGGCGGGTTCAGGCCTATACCACCGGTGGCAACGTCACTTTGATGGGCAAGGTCTTCGACGACAATGACAAGCTGCTCGCCGAGCAAACGGTCCGCGGGGTCAAAGGCGTCAGCTCGGTAACCGATGATCTGACGACCGACACGGCGGAATGGGCGCAGAACGCGAACGCGATCAATCAGCAGTTGCAGGGTGCTGGACTAAGCGGCGTAACCGCCAAAGTGATCGGCAAAACCGCTTATCTCAGTGGTACGGTCAAAACCCAGATGGACAAGGAACGCGCCGTGGGCGTCGCGCAGGCGGCGGCCCGGGTGATCGTGCGCGAAAATCTGATTCGGGTCGAACCGGGCGGTCTTTTCTGAGGCAAGTTCACTCAAATTACGTGAGCTTGCGCGTGGCAAGTCGCATGTGATTTGCGACAGCGTCAGTGTATTTGCATACGCTATTGACAAAATTTGGGCAGGCCAGCTATATGAAGTTCAGGAAGCTTCCAAGCTTTCCCTTCAGGAGATTGCTTTACCAACATGGCAGACGACGCCCCGACCTCATGTAAGCAGGTGTTCGATCAGATGGCGGGCCGCTTGAACAAAGATGCGGCCAAGGGCTTGAACGCGGTCTACCAGTTCGACTTGGCAGGCGATGGCGGCGGCAAGTGGGCCGTGTCGATCAACAACGAGCAGTGCTCGATTCAGGAAGGCGCTCATCCTTCGCCCAACATCACGATCTCGATGGCGGCGAAAGACTACCTCGATATGGTTGCCGGCAAACTGAACGGGCAAATGGCTTTTATGACCGGGAAACTACGCATACAGGGCGACATGGGATTGGCCTTGAAGCTCCAGAGCCTCTTCAGCTAGTGTGGCTCGTGCAACTATAAAAAATCAGGCTGAGATTAATTTATTTCCTCGCCAGTCCCTCCAATCTACCGAACTAATCCTCAGATAACCCGCTTAAGGAAATATCGAGCCAGGCAGCTCGGTTCGCCGGGCACGGATGACCCACGAACCTTCAGACGGGCGGCTAAGAATCAGGCAGCTTACCAAATCTTACCCATAGTTGAATGGACCAAGTGATACGGTGACCACGACGATAGTCGTGGCGGACAAAGCTTTCTCGAAGATTACAGTCTAGGCAAGGAGCACGATGAGTCTGCAGGACGAAAGCGACCAAGAGTCGCACGAGGACGCGCGTCCACAAAATGACGAGCGGGAAAACAATTCGGTCGCCAATAAACTCAGTGATGAGCTCAATAACTGGCGGCGGCGCAGAACCAGTGGACGCCCACAGCGCACCGAAGGGCCGCGCAACAGCTTCCAGTCGGACGCCGCCCGCACGATCAAGGTGCGCGGTCACGAGACGTTGGTCATCCGCAAGCCCAAGGTTGTGAATAAAGCGCCCGGGGACGCGCCGGAAGACCCGACCGACCCTACTCGCTGATCGCGCGTCCGCACCCGAGCGTGACTGCCCCGGCCGGCTCAGGAGCGGAAAATCGCGACGGGTAACTCGCGTGCCGCCTGGCGCGCCGGGTAGAGCACCGCTATCCAGCAAAGTGCGATCGACGCGGCCGCAACAACCACAAAGCTCAACGGCGAGACGTCGATAGGCAGCGTCGAAGTCCCGTAGATGGTTTTTTCGATATGGATGAAGTGGTAGTGCGCGAGGACGAAACAGGCGCCCGCGCCGCTCAGAAGGCCTGCTGCCGTACCGGCTGATCCGACGATCAACCCCTTCAGCACAAAGATTCGCCGGACCGCCGAGGGTGGCGCGCCCATCGCCATTAAGACCGCGATATCCTTGCGCTTCTCCATCACGACCATGATTAGCGTCGCGACCAGATTGAATGCGGCTACCCCAATCATAAGCAGCAGTACGATGGAATAGACCCGCTTAAGCAGTTCGAAACCGGCCGCCGCAGCCTGGTTGTATTCAATCCAGTTGGTGACGTGGAAGGCCTTCCCGAAAATTCCCCGGAGTTCATTGGTGACCGGCGCCGTCTGGTCGAGATCTTTCAGCCGAATTTCGATCACATCGACCCGTCCCTCACGCCCAAAGAATTTCTGCGCGCGCGCCAGCCCCATGAACATTAGATCGCGGTCGACCGGCAGGACCCCGGTTTCGAAGATCGCGCCGATCACAAAATGGCCCGTGCGGGTCGTCAGCTCGGCCTCGTTGGCCGTCGTGAGTGGCACGACCAGATTGAGCGGATCGCCGACCTTCACCTTGAGCTTGTCGGCCAGGGTCGCACCGATCGCGACCGTCCCATCATTACCCGCGGACGTATCGGCGAGACTCCCGAGCGCGCCATGCTGGATAAAATTGCGGAAGCGGCCGCTCACTACCGCATTGTCTGGTTCGACGCCACGGACCAGCACCCCGCTCAGGCCCTGCGCCGCCGACGCCATCCCTTGGCCGAGGATAATCGGATCGGAACCGGCGACTCCCTTGACCGTGTCGGCGCGGGCCTGGACCGCGGTATAATTGGGGATTCCGCCCGCGTAACTCTGGAGCTCGACCTGGGGCGTCAGGCTCAGAATCCGCTGACGCAGGCTGGCCTGGAAGCCACGCATCACGGCCAGCACGACAATCAAGGCCGCCACCCCAAGCATCACGCCGATCACCGTGAACACCGTGGTGATCGAGATAAAGGCGTCGCGCCGGCGCGCCCGCAGATAACGCAGCGCGATCTGTAGTTCGTAACTCAATGGGGTGTGCCGAGAATAACACCCTTGATAGTTTTTCGGAAAACGGAAAACAGCGATGAGCCTATCGCCCTCAAGTCATTCTGAGAGCTTGAGAACTTTTCGATTCGCGCCAGAGCACCATCATTGTCATCCTGAGCCGGCGAGCGGCGCGAGCCGTGTCGAAGGACCTACGCGCAGCGCCTTCAGCTTATTACTTTGTATGACTAGAAAAAGACAACGCGTTTAGGACGATGCTTCGGCATACGGCCCCAACGAGACCTTCCTGAGGCTTAGCGACGCGCGTGGTGAGGTCGTTGGTAAACTCGATATGCAAAACAGTGGACGATTCGACATGACATAAACGTCAATGGGTCGTGGGGAAGCGCTGCGCGCAGGTCCTTCGACACGGCTCGCGCCGCTCGCCGGCTCAGGATGACACCAGAGGCGCTGTTGCGCGAAGCAAAAAATTCACAAACTCTGAGGCAGTCTGCGACCGAAGAATCTCGAAACGCCCGCGTCGCACGAATCGAGGTCCTTCGCGCGCAGCGCGCTCAGGATGACTTAGGAGGCTTGTGCAGAGCTTCCCTAGAAAACCACTTTGTCCACTTTAAGTTGTTCGATTTCGGCCGGCGTCATCCCGAGCATCCCGGTGAGGATTTCGTCGTTATGCTGTCCCACGGTCGGCGCGGGCGAACGCAATTCGCCCGGCGTCCGGCTCAGCCGATGTTCGAGCCCCTCGTAGGGCGACGGACCCATGTGCGGATGGTCGAGCCAATGCCAGAAGCCAAACGCCTCGAGATTTTCGTCACGATGGAGGTCCATGCAGTTCTGCACCGGATAGGCCGAGACGCCCGCGGTTTGCAGCGCGACAGTCAGCTCCTCCGCGTGGCGCGTGCGCGTCAGCCCGCCGACCAATTCGTCGACCGACCCGCGATCGGCGATCCGTCCGCTGAACGTCGCCAACCGCATGTCCGCCGACGCCGCGCCGAGTACCTTGAGCGTCGCCGTCCACTCCTGATCATTTTCCACGGCGAGCGCAATCCATCGCTCGTGGCCGTCCTCGTCGGCACATCGATAGGCGCCATGCGGGGCGTAGCGCGCCGAGTCGTTCGCCTGCGGCTCCATCACGCGGCCGGTGGCGAAGTAATCCACCAGCGCCGGCGCCAGAAAGTGCAACGCGGCCTCGTATTGCGCCATATCGATATATTGACCCTGCCCGGCGCGCCGCCGGTAGTCGAGCGCCGCCATCAGGGCGCAAGCGGCAAAGCGCGGCGCGATGAAATCCGTATAGGCGCCGTAGGGCGGGCACAGCTCGTCCGGCGAGTAACCCGAGTAATAGAAACCCGACAGCGCGGCCAGCAGATTGCCAAAGCCGGGGTAGTCGCGATGGGGTCCGGTCTGCCCCTGCATGCAGGTGGAGAGCATGATCAAGTCCGGCTTGATCGCGCTCATGCGCTCATAATCCAGACCCCAGTTGCGCAAGGTTTTGGGGGTGAAGCTCTCGGTCACGACGTCGGCCCACGGCAGCAGCTTGAGGAAGATCGCGCGCGCCTCCGGCTTGCTCATGTCCAGCGTGAGACCCTTCTTCGACGTATTATAGCTGGCGAAGAACTGGCTATTGTCGACGCCCGGCTTCCCGTCTCTCCAGGGCGGCGCCATCCGCAGGCCGTCGAGCCGCGCGCGCGACTCGATCCGGATAACGTCGGCGCCATTATCGGCCAGGTATTTAGTGGTTACCGGACCCACCGCGAACCAGGTGAAGTCCAGCACGTGGATTCCTTCGAATGCGTAACGCCTCATGCTGTTCGCTCTCTCCGGGCCGGGTCAGATCACGCCCGCCGCGTGCAGTTCCGCGAGCCGCGCGGGCGTGAGCCCGAGCAGTTCGCCGTAAACCGCCTGATTATGCTCGCCGACGCCGGGCGGCGGACCCGCGGGGCCGATCGGGGTTTTGCTCAGCTTCGCGAACGCCCCCGGCAACGTGATCTTGCGCTGCAACGCCGGCGCCTCGACCTCAGTAAAGAACTCGCGCGACTTCAGTTGCGGATCAACCGCGATATCCGCGACGGTCGACACCGGCGCCGCCAGAATCCGCCGCTTGAGGATATTCTGCCAAATCTCGCGCTTGGTCTTCGTGCTTAGAAAATCTTCGAGCGCCGCTTCGGCGCGCGCGAGCTCGTCCAGCGCCTCGGCGTCGGCGCTCATGAAACCCGCGGCCGTGAGGTCCTTGAGACCGCCCTCCTTGACCAGCCAGTCGGGCGCCGCGCCTTCTTCTTTCATCCAGCCAATCAGCGCCTTGGTCGAAGGCAGATACGCCCCGCCCGCGATCAGGCCCGAGACGTAGCCGTCCTTGCACTTGAAGACGGTCTTGCGGCGCCCGCCGATCGCCCCGGTGAAAACCCCGCTGCGCCGCAGATAATCACCGTGCAGCAAAGGCATCGCCTGCTCATTCATCAGGGTCCATACGATGCACGCCTGCATATTCACCACGGCGTGCTGGCCGCGGCCCTCGATCTCGCGCGGATAGTGCGCGATCAGGGAGGCCACCGCGGCCTCCGCACCGGCATGCAATCCGGCCTGCGGCTGCGCCATCTGCAGAGGCGGCCGTCCCGGATCGCCCATCTGAAACATCATGCCGCCCGCGGCCCAGGTCACGATATCCGCGGCCTTATAGTCCCTGCCCGGACCCGTGTCGCCGAACGGGGTGATCGACGTATAGATAAGCCGCGGATTCAGCCGATCGAGTTCCGCATAGCCGAGACCGAGCCCTTCGAGATAGCCGGGCGCAAACGATTCCACGAGGAAGTCGGCCTTCCGCACGAGCGCGCCCAGCATATCGCGGCCTTCGGCGGACTCGAGATTGAGCGTGATCGATCGCTTGCCCGCATGATACGCGATCGCGTACAGGCTGCGGTCGGGACCGGGCCGGTCTTCGAGAAAGGGTGGAATAAGCCGGGTCGGACATCCGCCGGGGGGCTCGATCTTAATCACGTCGGCGCCCAGGTCGGCGAAGATCTTGCCGCACAGCGCGCCTTTGTCGTCGGCCAGATCGAGCATCCGGAAGCCCTTGAGCAGCTCCGCAGCCATCATTGATCTCCCGTCATGGATCTCCTGTCGCGAAGCAGCGCTCGCCGTCAGGTCCGGGCGGCCGCGCGGGCGGCGCCGATCGCGGTCGCGTAGTCGGCGTGCTCGGGGATGATGAAGCCGCCACCAAAGGCGAAGTTCAGCCGCTTCATTTTTTGCATGAAGCGGAAAATCCGCGTCAGCTTGCCGGTCAGCACGATATCCTGCTGACCCGAGGCGCGCGCCGCGGCGATACTCAGCACCGAGACCACTTCGACAATCATGTTCATGATCGCGAGCGCCTTGTCGTCGGAGGTCGCGTCCGCCGCGACCTTGCCGAAATTCGCGGCGGTGGTGCCGGGCGGCAGATCGCCGATCGCCCCGCCCGCGATATCGCGCACGGTCAGGTCGACGCGCGACAGATCGCCGCGCTCCGCCATCGACTCGAGTGTCTGCAGCGACGAGACGCCGAGCATATGGCGCGACAGGCCGCGCAACGTACCGCCGCCCAGGCCCGTGCCGCTCACGTGCGTGATCTTGTCACCCGTGACCGACACGATCGCGGTGCCCGTGCCAAGCGACACGACCAGCGCATTCTCCTTGTTGGCGAGCGAGGTCCCGCCGATCCCAATCGCATCGAATTCGTTGACCTTGGTGATCGGCAAGCCAAACAGGCTGTCGCTCAGCACGCGCGACCCGGCGCCCGTCGCCGCCACGCGGCTCAGCTTGCCGAGCGAAATGCCGCAAACCTCGACCAGCTTGCCGAGCGCGCCCGCCGCCGCGGCGACCGGATCGTTCGCCTCGATCGTGACGACGTGAATCTGCCCGTTGTCGAGGATTACCGCGTCAGTCGTCGAACCGCCGATGTCTATGCCAACAATCATGGTGCCGATTCCCGCCCGACCCGCGCCCGGGTTCCCCCTCCGCTCGCCTGCGGAGTGATGCGCGAGGGATTTTCGCCGGCGGCCAATCCACCAGCTCTGTCAGAAGCTAGAACATCGTCAAACCCGAACGCAAATCGATAGTTCAATCCCCGCACCGCGGCCGCATTCGGGACGCTCCCGACACTGTGCTAGCTTGGCCTTTATGGCGCGCCGCATCAGCACCAGCGAGCCGGGGCTTTTCCAGCCCAAGCGTGCGCTCGGGCAGCCGCTGGCCGAGCGGATGCGCCCGCGCACGCTCGACGAAGTGGTCGGCCAGGAGCATCTGCTCGGACCCGGCAAGCTGCTAAGCCAGATCGCCACGACCGGCGCGCTGCATTCGATAATCCTGTGGGGTCCACCCGGCACCGGCAAGACCACGATCGCCCGTCTGCTCGCGAATCATTCGGGCGCGACCTTCAAGGCGATCGCGGCAGTGACGTCGGGCGTCGCGGATCTGCGCGAAATCGTGCAGGAGGCGCGCCGCGCGCTCGACTTCGAGGGTAAGCGCACGGTGATCTTCATCGACGAGATCCACCGCTGGAACCGCGCCCAGCAGGACGCCATCCTGCCGCACGTCGAGAGCGGTCTGCTGACGCTGATCGGCGCGACGACCGAAAATCCCTCGTTCGAGGTCATCGCGCCGCTGCTCTCGCGCGCCCGCGTCGTCGTACTCGAGTCGCTCGCCGAAGCGAGTATCGCCGCGCTGGTCCGGCGGGCGCTGGGCGATCGCGAGCGCGGACTGGGTGCGGCCGAACTGACTCTCGATGACGACGCGCTCGCCGAAATCGCCCGGCTCGCGAGCGGTGACGCGCGCCGCGCCCTCGGCACGCTCGAAGTCGCGGCCGAACTGGCCCGCAACGCCGGGCGCAAGGCGATCGCGATCGCCGACGTCACGGAAGCGGCCCAGCATAAGGCGCTCCGCTACGACCGGGCCGGCGAAGAGCATTACAACGTCATCTCCGCTTTCATCAAGAGCATGCGCGGTACCGATCCCGACGCGGCGGTTTACTGGATGACGCGGATGATCGAAGCGGGCGAGGATCCGTTATTTATCGTGCGCCGGATGGTGATTTTCGCGGCCGAGGATATCGGCAACGCCGACCCGCACGCGCTGCAACTCGCGCTCGCCGTCAAGGACGCCGTGGATTTTGTCGGTCTGCCCGAAGGGATTATTCCGCTCGCCCAGGGTGTGACCTATCTTGCGAGCGCGCCGAAATCGAACGCCGCGTATCGCGCGATGATCGCGGCGCGCCAGGACGCCCGCGAGTTGGGCGCACTGCCGGTCCCGCTCCATCTGCGCAACGCGCCGACCCCGCTGATGCGCGGGCTCGGCTACGGCGCGGAGTACCAGTATCCCCACGACCACGCGGGCGGACTGTCCGATCAATCACATTTGCCGGATAAACTGGCAGGCAAGATTTACTACACGCCGACCGATCGCGGTGACGAGGGGCGCATCCGCGAATACCTTGCAGCCGCGCACAAGCTGCGCGCAGCGGCCAAGCGCGAAAAGTAACTCTCACGGGGTCGCGGACGACGCCTCGATTCGCTTCAGCCGCACGCCCTGATAGCGTCCGTCGCGATTGAAGCTGTAGACGACCGTCGCGGCGCCGAGCCTCGCGCAGGCGTGGCAGACCTTGAGCGAGAAGACAAAGACCAGCTGCGCGCCACCGGTCGCGGACGCCGACGGCGGCCAGGCGAGCGCGTCACTCCACAATGAAACGCCGGGATGACCCGCCACGAACGCGCGATACGCGGGATCGTGGTCGATCGCGGGCGGTAGCCACAAAGGCACCATCACGCCCGACCTGCCCACGATCGCCCAGCCGTCGGAACCGTCCGCCCACATCATCCGGGCATAGACGACGGCGGCCGCGCCATAGTTTCGCACGGCCGCAATTGCCGCCGGGACCGGCGCGGCGCGCATGAATGCGATCGCCCGCGGCGTCGCGCCGCCGCGCTTCATGTAGTCGGCGAGGCAATTCTTTTGACGCGCGCCGGCGCCGGCCTGAAATTCGCTGAAGGGATACCGCTGGAAGCACGCACGCGCCGCACCGAAGAAACCGTGGTTACCAAAGACGTCCGCGGAGGAGGTGCCGCCGACCAGTCCGGGCACGACCACCGGCTTTTCCGCACCACCCGCGCATACGGCGAATGCGAACACGATACTTACGATCACCCCACCAGCGGTCAGTTTGGGATACGACACTCATTGCACCCGAACATCAGCAGGTTTGATAAGCACGGGGCCAGAGGATGATTCCCCTGGCCCCCGCATTAAAAGGCTGGCTGAAAATTGCGCGGTTTACCGCGTGCCGAGGACACCGTCTTTCAGAGCCTTGGCTGCGGTGAAGCGCAGCCGGGTGCGCGCCGGAATCTTGATCGCCGCGCCGGTCGCCGGGTTACGGCCCATGCGCGCCTTGCTCTTGCGCTTGCGGAAAATGCCGAGTCCGGCAAGTCGAAGCGAGCCTTCTTTCCCCTTCAATTCTTTCACCACGAGGGCAGCCAATTCGTCGAGTGTCGACTTAGCCTGCTTCTTGTTGATACCCACCTTATCGGCGAGATAGGTGGCGACCTGCGACTGCGTCATCATCCTCCTCCTTACGGTCTCTACGAGACCTTACGCAGTCGAGCGTGAATGAGCGCCCGGCGTTTTGCAAGTAGGTATCGACAAAAATGGGTGTTTTTCTTAGAAATTAGCGCTCTTTTTGCACAGGTCGCGCAGTTTTCCACTGTCTCCACGGCGTTTTCGCGCATGCGACGCCGGTTGAGGCTCGTAGCATACCGCCTTCTGACGCCGCCACAGGCATTCGCTCAGTAGCGCACTTCGACCAGAAACAGTCCGCAAGCCGGCGCCGAACCGGGAGCGCGCGCGCGATCGCGTGAAGCCAGAATTGTCGCGACGGCCTCCGGCGGCAACCGGCGCTGACCGACGATTACCATCAGCGCGACCATCGTGCGCACCATGTGACGCAGGAACGCCGTCGCCTCGACCCGATAGATCAAGCGATCGCCACCGGCGCGACGCCACTCGCTCGCGTAGACGCGCCGAATCGTGGTCTTCTCCGCCGAACCGGCGCTCCGCATCGCGGCAAAGTCCCCCTCCCCGAGAAACTGCGCGGCCGCGCGACTCATCGCGTCGAGATCGAGCGGCTCGCGCACCAGCCAGGCGTGCCGATAAGCGAGCGCCGATCGCGTCGGGCGATTCAGGATGTGATATTCGTAGACGCGCGAGCGCGCGGCGCGCCGTGGATCGAACTCGTCGCTCGCCTCCGCCGTTTCGCGCACCGCGATATCATGCGGCAGAAGAGCGTTCAGCGCATTGCGCAACGCCGCGCAGTCAAACGGGCGCAGCGTACGAAACGTCGCGACCTGCCCCAACGCGTGAACGCCGGCGTCGGTACGCCCCGCACCATACACGCGCAGCGGGACGCCGAAGAGCTGCGCCAACGCCGCTTCGAGCCGCGCCTGGATCGAGTCCTGTCCGCTCTGGAGCTGCCAGCCGGAATAGTTGGTGCCATCGTACTCGATGGTCAGCCGAAATTGGGGCATGGGGATTCAGCTCTGAGCGCGGCGCCGAGATGCTTCAGGCGCTGACGGTCTCGGCCACCCAGATGGCCGAAAGCGCGGCGACTCGCGCCGCGTCGAACACGCACCAGAGCGTTGCGCCCGCCCGGCTCGCCGTGAGCTTGACGATCACCGCCTCTTGCCCGGCCGCTTCCACCGTCCCTGAAGCTTCACCGCTTTCCACCAGGATGAGGCCGGGGGCCTCACGCAGCCGCGCCGCCCAACTCGGCAAATCCGCGCGATAAGGCAGGAAGATCGCGACCGCCGCGCCATGAAAAATCGGCCCGCGCGCGATCTGCACCGCGAGCGCGTGCGGTTTGCGGCGAAGCTCTGCGACTTGCGCCGCGATCGCGCCAGCCAGCTCGTCGGCGTCCTCCGGCAGGAAGAGATTGAAAGCGGTTTGCGTCTCTTCGTCGGCGAGGTCGAGCCGCGCGTTGAGCAAGTCGGCGGATTGATTGAAGAGCGTCGCGATCGCCTCCCGCCCCGCGCCGCTCGCTCCCAGCAGCACGTTCGCACCCACAAATTCCGCATCGATCGCAAGCGTTCGCAGCACCGTGGCGATTATCTGGGCGGCCGGATGCGGGATACCGAAGGCACGCCCGGGCCGGAGTTCGAGGACGCGCTCGCGCGAGGTGAGACCGGGTGCGACGAGCGGTTGGTCGGCGGTGGGAACGCGGTTCGCGGCGCTCAGATCAATCTGAATCGATGCGGGGGACGCCGCCAGGATCGCGGCAGCCGGCGTGGACGGCGTCGCGAGAAAGACGACGTCAAATCCCGCCAACTCCGCCGGCGATTCGAGCTCGTTCACCTCCGGGCCCGGTTCGTCGGCCAGAATAGGCTTCGCACGGGCTGACGCCGGTGCGCCAAACAGCTTCAGTTCCGCGTAGGTGAAATCGCGCTGGCCCAGCAATTCCGCAAGCTGGCCACCGACCGTTCCGGAGGCGCCGACGATCGCCAGTTTTGGATGCTCGCCGCTGCGTGCTGCCATCAGGCGTCCGGCATCTGGCTCTCGAGACGTTCGCGCACCAGCCGGCCCATCGCGATACAGCCCACCGCGCGCTGTCCGAGGCCGCCCAGATCGCGCGTGCGATGACCGGCATGGACGACGGCCTCGACCGCCTGCACGATCTGCTCCGCCTCGGCTTTCATCCCGAGCGAATGCTCGAGCATCATCGCGCCCGAAAGAATCGCGGCGAGGGGATTCGCCTCGTCCCGTCCGGCAATATCCGGCGCGCTGCCGTGGATCGGCTCGAACAGGCCGACCCGCAGGCCCGCTGTATTGAGTTCTTCACCGAGCGACGCCGAAGGCAACAGCCCCATCGAGCCGGCCAGCACCGACGCCTCGTCGGTCAGAATATCGCCGAACATGTTCTCCGCGACGATCACGTCGAAGTCCCTGGGCCGGCGGATCAGATGCATCGACATCGAATCGACCAATTGATTCTCGAACGCCACATCCTTGAACTCGGCGCTGAGCTCGGTCGCGATTTCGCGCCAGAGCCGCGACGACGCCATGACGTTGGCCTTGTCGACCGAGGTCAGCCGCTTGCGGCGTTCGCGCGCAAGCTCGAACCCGTAACGCAGGACGCGGGCGACCTCGGCTTCGGTGTAAAAGCAGGTATCGACCGCCTCGCGCCCCGCCGCGCCCGAGCGGCGCTCACTCGGCTTGCCGTAATAGATTCCGCCGGTCAGCTCGCGAATCACGACCAGGTCGACACCGTTGATAATTTCCGGTTTGAGCGGCGAGGCGGCAATCAGTTCCTTGACCGTTTTGACCGGGCGCACATTGGCGAACAGTCCCAGTTCCTTGCGCAGCGCGAGCAGCCCGCGTTCGGGCCGGTCGGGCGCTTGCGGGTTGTCCCACTTGGGTCCACCGACGGCGCCCATCAGAATCGCGTCGCACTCCTTCGCGAGCTTCAGGGTTTGGTCGGGCAGCGATGTCCCGAAGGAGTCGATCGCATGGCCACCGACCGGCGCATCTTTGAAGTCGAGACCAATCGACGCGTCGCGCGTCGCGATCTTCAAGACCTGTAACGCCTCGCCGACGACCTCGGGACCGATGCCGTCGCCCCTCAGAACTAGGATTTTGTAAGACATTTAGCAGCTTTGAGCGCCGTGAACTTTCACCGCCGCGCGGTTTTCTGTGCAGGAATTGCCAATTGTTGCCGCAGCCAAAAGCTAGCACTTAGCCGATGTACGCTTCGGCGGCAAGCCTTACGCGCGATCGCCCCTTTTGCCCGATCGTTTACGACCCGTCTTCACGGGCCTTCCGTCACGGGCCGCGGGCCCCGATCACGCGCGGCGAGACGATTGAGCGCATTGACCAGCGCGAGCGCGCTCGCCGTCACGATATCGCTATGCGCCCCCTGGCCCGCCACCGTCATCCCGTCCTCGCGCACCATGCACGAGACCTCGCCGAGCGCGTCGGTACCGCCGGTGATCGCCTTGACCGCGTAGCGCTCGAGCGCCGGGGTGATCCCGGCAATCCGGTAAATCGCCTTGTAGCAGGCGTCGACCATCCCGTCGCCGGTCGCCTCGGCACGCCGTTCGGCGCCGCCCACCCGCAAGGTCACCTCCGCGTGCGGCTCGCTGCCAGTCGACGAGGTGACCCGCAGATCGACCAGCTCGTAAGTATCGGCGGTGCGCCGCTCCTCGTTGGCGAGCGCCAGGATATCGTCGTCGTAGACGATCTTCTTCTTGTCGCACAACGCCTTGAACGCGGCGAAGGCTTTTTGCACGTCAATCGTCGCCGGATCCACGCCCAGCTCCTGCAATCGGTTGATGAACGCGTGGCGCCCCGAGTGCTTGCCCAGCACCAGCTTGTTCGACGGAATCCCGATATCCTCGGGCTTCATGATTTCGTAGGTCAGCTTGTTCTTGAGCACGCCGTCCTGATGAATACCGGCCTCGTGGGCAAACGCGTTGTCACCCACGATCGGCTTGTTCGCCGGTACCGCCTGGCCGATGATCTGCGAGAGCAGACGCGAAGACGGATAGATCTGCCGCGTTTCGACGCCGCAGCCGACCCCCATCAGATCCTTCCGCGTCTTGAGCGCCATCACGACCTCTTCCAGCGACGTGTTGCCGGCGCGCTCGCCAATCCCGTTGATCGTGCATTCGACCTGCCGCACGCCGTGCCTGATCGCGGCGAGCGAATTGGCCACAGCGAGCCCGAGATCGTTGTGGCAATGCGCGCTCCAGATAACCTTGTCGGCGCCCGGCACATGCGCGCGCATATAATCGAACATCTCGCCGTATTCGGTCGGAATCGCGTGGCCAGTGGTGTCGGGCAGATTGATAATGCTGGCGCCCGCCCGGATCACCTCCGTACAGATTTTGGCCATGAAGCCCCAGTCCGTACGCGACGCGTCCTCGCAGGAGAATTCGACGTAGTCGAGATGCTCGCGCGCGCGCATCACCGCAAAGATTGCGGCGTTCAGCACGTCCTCGCGCGACATCTGCAGTTTGTACTTGAGATGGATATCCGAGGTCGCGATAAAGATATGGATGCCGGGACGCCGGGCCTTGTCGACCGCCCGCAGCGCCGCGTCGACGTCCTCCTCGCGCGTCCGCGCGAGGCTCAGCACCGTGGGATTCGTCAGCGCCTCGGCAATCCGCCGCACCGACTCGAAGTCGCCCGGCGACGACGCCGCGAAGCCGGCCTCGATAATGTCCACGTTGAGCCGCTCAAGCTGGCGCGCGATCGCAATCTTCTCCTCGACATTCATCGTGCAGCCGGGCGATTGCTCGCCGTCGCGCAGCGTCGTGTCGAAGATCCGGACGTAGTTCGGGTCGGGCAGGATTGCCGGATTAGAGTTAGCCATCGTACTTGTCCCCTCTCTCAGGACGCCGTCCAACTCGTCTCGTTGCTCATGAAGAGCCGGATGGGCGCTCTTTTGTAGTCCCAGGTGAGGGGCCTGTGAACCGCGCGAGTCAAAAAAAACGCCCCAGGCGGCTCGCTCGGCCCTGCGCCTGGGGCGTTCGTCCTTCAGTTTCAAGCCTTGGTCAGACCTGCACCTCGACGCCCGTGGCGTGGGCCCCGCTAAGGGCCAGAATAAGCAGCAGTCCGAGGATCAGGGTCGCCATCACCCAATACTGTTAGATCAGGCCGTGATGCTCGTCAAGGGACGAACGGCAACAGACCCATCCCGGGATGCTGAATTTCATCATCTCATCATCTTCGATCACGAGCCAAGCACCTCCGGCGACGGCGTGCACGTGCGCCGCTTCCCTGTGCAAGGCCGGATCAATATGGTCTTGAGGATGGGCGACGGCATACGGTTTGAAAGACGAATTCCGCACGTCGGGACCTATCGACGCGAACTTAACGCCAGTATCGAACGGCTCTACGAAAACACGCTCGACTGGGAGCATCTGCCGTATCTGCATCGCAGCAGCTTCCGGCGGATCGAGCTGGTCGAGGCGGCGGGCGATCGCTGGCGCGCGTGGGTGTGGCCGCAAGCCCGCAAGGATAGCGCCCGAATCATGATCGAACTTGCGCTCGACCGTGCCTGTCGCCGCTGGATCACGACTACTATCGAGGGTTCCGGCGCCGGGACGGAAATCTGGACCCATGCCTTCGCGGTCGGCGAACGCCGCTGCGACGTGGTGGTCGATTTCTTCGCCCCCGGCGCGACGCCTGAGACTGCTCCGGGGCTTGGCAAGTTCTACGTGGATCTCTACAAGCGGCTCTATGACGAAGACGAAGCGATGATGATCGAGCGGCAACTGCAACTCGATCGCGCGCATGAGCACGACAGACCAGCGTCGGGAGATCGGCTAAACCTCGGCCAGCTCGACGAGGTCCGTCGCCGCCTGCCGCTCACTGTCGAGTTCGGCGGAAGGCGTTTTCGCGTGGTCGAAGCGGGCGGGGAGCTGCTCGCCCATGCGGCAGTGTGTCCGCATCTGCTCGGACCACTCGGCGAGGGCGAAGTGCGCGGCGGCATCGTCGAATGTCCGTGGCATGGCTACCGCTTTGACCTGCGGACGCTCGAATGTGTGAGCGGCGCCAACTGCCGGTTGAGTCCATCACCCGACGTATCGATAGACGCCGCGACGTCGGAAGTCATCCTCACGCCGCCACGGTCGCCTCGACCATGAACGTCACCCCGGTTCGACCGCAGTTCAACTAATGCGGAGGATCGTTTGAGCCCAGGGGCTGGTCGGTGGCGGCGGTCCGAATCCGCTCGCCGCGCGCCATCAGAAACGGCCCCGATAATACGTACGCAGTCGCGAGAACGAAAGTCGTGAACTGCGGCATCGCGATCAGCAGGGCAACGACCACCAGCACGACCAGCATCAGTTCAAGGGGCGCGTTGTGCCGCAGATCGATCCCCTTGAAGCTGGGATAGGGCACCCGCGAAACCATCAGGCCGGCCAGCGCGAGCGTCACGGGCGTCATGATCGCGGTCAATGTCCGCGGCGAATTCAGCTCGAAATAGCTGTACGCCAGCACGATTCCCGCGATCATCCCGGCCGCGCCGGGCACCGGCAAACCGACGAAGCGCCGTTTATCGACACTGCCCACCTGCACGTTGAAGCGCGCGAGGCGGAGCGCGGCGCCCACCACGTAGAGCCCGCAGACCACCGCCGCGAGCGCGCCGAGCGGCCGCAGCGCCCATGAATAAACCAGCGCCGCCGGCGCCGCGCCAAACGCCACGACATCCGAGAGACTGTCCAGTTCGACCCCGAACTGGCTCGACGAGCGCGACATCCGCGCCACCCGGCCGTCGAGCCCGTCGCAGATAAACGCCACGGCGATCATCACCGCGGCGAACTCGAAATGCGCGTCGATCGTCGAGATCATCGAGTAGAAGCCGGCGAGCAGTCCGAGCGACGTAATCGTCGCCGGCACCACGAAGATTCCGCGGCGCGGCGGCGCGGCGGCTTCATTCCGTTTTTCCAGGATGCGCCCCGAAATCAGCCGCAGGCGCGCGACGTGATCCGAAGTCGGCAACGGTTCAGTGCTGTCCATCCGCGACCTCCCCGAGTACCGTGACCCCGGCTTGAACCCGGTCGCCAAGCTTGACCGCCACCCGGTACTCGAGCGGGAAAAAATGGTCAACCCGGCTGCCAAACATGATCAGACCGATCCGCTGACCCCGCGTCACCCGCTCGGGCGGATGCACCCGGCATACGATCCGGCGCGCCAGGTAGCCGGCGATTTGAACGATCGCATGCCGGCGGCCGTCCGCGGCGGCGAAGACAATCACGTTACGCTCGTTGTGCTCGCTCGCTTCGTCGCGGAAGGCGGCACGGAACTCGCCCGCGGTATGCTCGATCGCCGCGACCTCGCCGGTGACCGGCGCACGATTCACGTGCACGTTGAGGGGCGACATAAAGACCGCGACCCGCCGATATAACTCGCGGCTCGCGTCGGGCATGGGCGCTTCGCGGACATCACAGATCTTGCCGTCCGCAGCCGAGATGATCGCGCCCTCAGGCGCGGTCGGCTGCCGCTCAGGGTCGCGAAAAAAGGCCCCCACCGCGACGGCCGCGAGAAGCAGCAACAAGGCGAGCCACAGTAGTCCGATAACCAGCGCCACCAACCCGAAGGCCGTGACGCCCAGCGTCATGGCCGCGCCCTCGGGCGCGATCCCCAACAGCGCCGCCGCGCGTTCGGTCAAGGTCTTGATCATGACAGGCTCGCCACTACCAACCGGCGGCGCCTGGCGCGCGATTCGTCAGTTGCGGCTGCGATCAACCAACCGCTCGCTGCCGAGCCACGGCATAAACGACCGCAACTGGCGTCCGACCTCTTCGACCGGATGCTGCTCGCCCTCGGTGCGCATCCGCTTGAAGTTCTTGAGGCCCTGGCGATACTCGCCGATCCACTCGTTCGCGAACTTGCCCGACTGGATATCCGCCAGAATCTGCTTCATCGCGGCGCGCGTACCTTCGCCGACGACCTTCTTGCCGCGGGTCATATCGCCGTATTCGGCCGTGTTGCTGATCGAGTAGCGCATGTTGGAGATGCCGCCTTCGTAGATCAGGTCGACAATCAGCTTCACCTCGTGGAGACACTCGAAGTACGCCATCTCCGGCGCGTAGCCCGCTTCGACCAGGGTCTCGTAGCCGGCCCGAATCAGTTCGGTCAGTCCGCCGCACAGCACCGACTGCTCGCCGAACAGGTCGGTTTCGGTCTCTTCGCGAAAGCTGGTCTCGATGATCGCCGCCCGCCCGCCGCCGATCGCGCAGCCGTAGGCGAGTCCAATCTTTTGCGTATCGCCCGAGGGATCCTGCTGAATCGCCAGCAGGCAAGGTACACCGCGACCTTTGACGAACTCGGAACGCACCAGATGGCCGGGGCCCTTGGGCGCGATCATGAAAACGTTCACATCCTTGGGCGGTTGAATAAACTTGAAATGGATATTGAAGCCGTGGCCGAAGGCCAGGTACTTGCCCTTGGTCAGATGCGGCTCGATCTCGGCCTTGTAGATGTCGCCGGCCATCTCGTCCGGCACCAGCACCATGATGATATCGGCTTCGCGCGCCGCCTCCGCCGTATCGAGCACGCGGAGCCCCTGCTGCTCGGCCTTGGCTACGGACGGGCTGTCCTTGCGCAGTCCGACGCGAACGTCGACCCCGCTATCGCGCAGATTCAGGGCATGCGCGTGACCCTGGCTGCCAAAGCCCAGGACCGCGACCTTATGTGACTTGAGGACGCTCAGATCGGCGTCACGGTCGTAAAAAACCTTCATGTGTAGCTCTCCGTGCGGCGAGCCGTTAACGCTAAACGGCCTCGCGCGCGTTGCGATGGTTCGTAATTTCGGGCTGCACCGAGCGTGCCAGCGCGATCTTTCCAGTGCGGATAATTTCCTTGATGCCGAGCGGGCGGATCAAGGCAATGAAGGCCTTGATCTTGGCCGTGTCGCCCGTGATCTCGACCGTCTGCGAGCGCGGGCCGATATCGACGACGTGCGCGCGGAAGGCCTGCACGATCGCTTCGAGCTCCGAGCGCGATCGTTCGTCGACCGCGACCTTGACCATGATCAACTCGCGCTCGACGGTCTCGACGTCCTGGAAGTCAGTCACCTTGATGACCGAGACCAGCTTGTTGAGCTGCTTGTTGATCTGTTCGAGCACCTGATCGTCGCCCGAACTGACGACGACGATGCGCGAGAGGGTGGGGTCGATCGGGTCTTCGTTGACCGTCAAAGACTCAATATTGAAGCCACGGCTCGAAAAAAGTCCAACCACACGGGCCAGGACGCCGAACTCGTTTTCAACCAGGACTGATATGGTATGACTAGGCATTCTTGACGCTTACACGTCGACATCGCTGTGCTACCAAGCTGTGAGATGAACCGTCCGCGGGCGACGGTTTTACTGCACGTGCTCGTGCTGATGCCGGTTAAGGATCGCCATCATGCGATCCTTCGAGGCTAATTTCAGCTTCTGAATCCTTTTCATTTCGACTTCCTCTTCGGTCGTCAGATATTGCCGCCGACGGAAGTCCTCCAACTGATGCTTCAGTGTCTGATGTTCGTCGTAAAGCGTACGAAGCTCGTGATCATTGCTGAGGTAACGCTGGATCAACTCTTCCTCGTAGCGTTCCATAGGCCCACTCTCCCGTTTCCCTGTATTGCCGTTGCCTCTGATGCTCCAGGCGCACGCACATAACGCGGCTCAAGCGCCGCGACTTCGTCGCCGGCCTTGTTCCGCGCGATCCGCACCGCCGCGAGCACGGCGACCAGACTCCCCGTTCGATAGAGTTCCGCCGCTCCCAGGAGCGAGGTATGATAGCCCTTCGCTGTGGCGAGCGTCTGAACCTCGCAGGCTTTTGCTTCCCCGATTAGGATCGCTCTGCCGTTGATCAACTCGGCCAGCTCCGCGATGGTAAGCGCCAAATCATCTGTCTCCCTTTCTAGCGCATCCGCGGAGAACCGGTAAAGCGCCGCGTACACTTCGCCGCGGCGGGCGTCAAGGACAGGACAGACCAGCGCTCCACAAGGCAAGTCCGATCCGGCCGTCAAAACCATCGCGTCGAGGGTCGATATTCCCGCGAGCGGAATTCCGGCGGCCCGGGCCACGCCCTTGGCATAACTCAGGCCGACCCTGAGTCCGGTAAAGGAGCCGGGCCCGAGCGTCACCCCGATTCCCTTTAAATCACCTATCCTGAGCCCTGCTGTCGCGAGCAGCTCGTCGACCGCAGCCGGTAGTCCCGCACAATGCGACGGCACAACGCGCGACAAGACCCCCTGCACGCGTCCGTCCGCCACCAGACCGAGACTGACGCTTGGACCTCCGGTATCGAATCCGAGGACAGGGCCCGCTGACGCTCCCTGCTCGAGCAGCCGCTCAACCGACCAGACGCGAGATGTCATTCAAAATCA
>Ga0074045_10000793_pt1 | contig 30837 bp, 24 predicted proteins | sample BogForMeECP23OM2_FD_94442 | JGI IMG/M metagenome (GOLD analysis project Ga0074045, IMG submission 94442) | Bog forest soil microbial communities from Calvert Island, British Columbia, Canada - Bog Forest MetaG ECP23OM2 | ecosystem: Environmental > Terrestrial > Soil > Wetlands ...
ACAAGTCGCCGTCACCGGAGTACACCACGACGTTCAGCTTGGGATTGGCCAGCTTCAGGCCGGTGGCGAAGGGAAGCGCGCGACCGTGCGTGGTGTGAAAAGAATCCTGGTTCACGTATCCCGCGACGCGGCCGGTGCAGCCGATTCCGGAAACGATGGCCAGATTCTTCAGGTCGATCTTGGCGTCCACCAGAGCGCGGCTGAATGCGTTGACGCTAGTGCCGATGCCGCATCCCGGACACCAAATGTGCGGAATGCGGTCCATGCGCAGAAACGGGTCGGTGGGATTTGTGTGGATGGGAAGGGTCGTCATCGCGCCACCTCCATGATGGCCTTCAGAATTTGTTCAGGCTTGTGAACGCTCCCGCCGGCGTGTCCTACAAAGCGGACGGGAACTTCACCGGCCACGGCGCGCTCAACTTCGCGCACCATCTGTCCGAGGTTCAGTTCTGCGACCACGATGGCATTGGTGCGGGCGGCGATTTCCTTGATCTTCTGTTCGGGAAAAGGCCACGCAGTGATGATGCGGAACTTGCCGACCTTCACGCCCTTGTCGCGGGCCATCTCGATAGCACGTTGCGCGACGCGCGAGGTGATTCCATAAGAGATGACGACCACATCCGAGCCTTCGATTTGCGCTTCTTCGTAGAGAACAATCTTGTCGGCGTTCTTGAGGATCTTGTCCTGCAGGCGGCGCACCAGAACGTCCTGGACGTCGGGCTTCATGTCGGGATAGCCACGCTCGTCGTGAGTGAGGCCGGTGACGTGGACGTTGTAGCCCTCGCCGACGCGCGGCATGTCAGGAACCAGGTCTTCGCGCGGTTCGTAGGCGTTAAACTCGCCCGGAGGTATGTGAGTGTAGCGGCGAGGATAGACGTCGATCTGCTCGGCCGGCGGGATCACAACCTTCTCGGTCATATGACCCACCACTTCGTCCATCATGACGAAAACCGGGCAGCGAAACTGCTCTGCCATATTGAATGCGGTGATAGTGAGGTCGAAGCACTCCTGCGGAGAGTTGGGGCAGAGCGCGATAACCTCGTAGTCGCCGTGCGATCCCCAGCGTACCTGCATCATGTCGGCCTGGGCGGGAAGCGTTGGCAGACCAGTTGAGGGACCGCCGCGTTGCACATCGACGAACACGCACGGAGTTTCGGTCATGGCCGCGTAGCCGATGTGTTCCATCATCAGAGAGAAGCCGGGGCCGGAGGTCACGGTGAAGGCTTTGGCTCCTCCCCACACCGCGCCTTGAATGGCGATCGATGCGGCGAGTTCGTCTTCCATCTGGATAAAGGTCCCACCAACGGTGGGAACGCGAGACGCGAAGCGCTCGACCACTTCCGTGGAAGGCGTAATCGGATATCCGGCGGAGAAGCGTGCGCCGGCCGCCAGAGCGCCTTCGCAACAGGCATGATCGCCGTCTAAAAAGTGTGAGCCTGTCAAAACGCCAGCGGGATCAGCGTGCATCCTTGGCCTCCTCGTCGTTAATCCGCGGGACCGGAGCGGCGGCCTGCGGCTGGGCAGCTTGTGCAGCTTGTGCAGCTGTCACCTTCTCGGCTTCATTCTTGAATCCAAAGATTGCGAAGTCAGGGCAGTACATGCCGCAGAGATCGCAGCCGCTACATTTTTCGGGATGCACCAGGTTGGGCGGGTGATAGCCCTTGGCGTTGAAGGCGGAAGAGAGCGCGAGCGCGTGGCTGGGACAAAACTCTACGCAGAATCCGCAAGCCTTACATCGCTCTACTACGATTTGCACCGATCCTTTAGCCATGCTGTTCTTCCTTAGCGCCGGCAACCGGAGGGTTGGTTAGCTAGTCTGTAATCTCCCCACCTGGTTCGCCATCGCGGATGGACTTACGTTGCGGTCGAGACATCTACCCCATACCGAACGATAGTTCGATTCTGGGTCAGGCATGGCCAAGCGTTAAGTGATCACGGTCACATGGCGATGTGAGGACCGACACGTTATGGGAAAGACTTAACCACTCGCAGCCGCCGTGCCTTGACGGGTTGGGCAGGAATAGTACGATTAAGCAGGCGCGAACTCATCGCGCACGCCGCGTGATTTCGCCGCAACCTATCTATATATTTGCAGGATATTGCAGCTTTCTTAAGAGGTAACGTGCCAACAAGACGGGTCTTATACATGTTGGGTCTGGCGGGGCTGGTGGGTAGCCTGTTGGTGCTGTACAGCCATTTCAATGTTGAAACGCCGGCGGTTCCAATTGGCAAAGCGGTGCAGATTCCGGCGCCGCTGGGCCTGCCTGCGGTTCCGATTCCGGCCGACAACCCTCCGACGCAGGAGTCGATTGCGCTGGGAAGAAGGCTGTACTACGACACTGCTTTGTCGGTGGACGACACCGTCTCGTGTGCAACTTGTCATATGCCGGGGATGGGATTCAGTGACGGCAAGCGAGTGTCGAACGGAGTTGGCGGAAAGCCAGGTGTGCGGAACTCGCCGACGGTGCTAAATGCTGCGTACCTGTCGCTTCAGTTTTGGGATGGCCGCGCGCCCAGCCTGGAGAGACAGTCAGAAGGTCCAGTCGCAAATCCGGTTGAGATGGCGCACTCCCCGAAGGGCGTTGTGCAGCGGCTTTCGCAGGTCCCCAGCTATGTGGCCGCTTTCGAGAAAGCTTTCGGTCCGGGACCTATCACTTACGAAAAGGTCGAGAAGTGCATTGCGTCATTTGAGCGCACCGTGGTGAGTGGAGACTCGGCGTTCGATCGCTACTACTACGGCCACGACCAGGCGGCGATGACTCCGGCGCAGATTCGCGGGTTCGAAGTGTTTCGCGATCCCAAGAAGGGGAATTGCGAATCCTGTCACACCGTTGGCGAGAAATACGCATTGTTCACTGACAACAAGTTTCACAACATCGGAGTGGGATTCGTCGGCGGAGTGCCTGCGGACCAAGGACGCTATCTTGTCACCCATGATGCGCGGGACACGGGCTCCTTCCGCACTCCGACGTTGCGCAACGTCGAGTTGACCGCTCCGTATATGCACGACGGCAGCCTCAAGGACATGAAGCAGGTAATGGATTTTTATATCGGGGCGGGCAATTCAAATCCCTACCTTGATAAGGAAATTCACTCGCTCGATTTCCTCACACGTCAGGAGAGAGATGACCTGCTGGAGTTTATGAAGGCACTCAACGGGACGATTCCGCCCAATGTTGGACCGCCCGAGCTCGCGGGCGCCCAGGCCGCCAACTGAGAGACGACTCGCGGTGACCCAGGCCGCAGTGCGAGGGAATTGATCATGCACGAGCTGTCGAGTCCGGTTGAATCGCGAACCATCCCTTAGCGTCGGTTCGCGGCACTCTCGGAGGTCTCACGTCGTTGTCTCGTTTCGATGCGTGTCGTTTAGAATCTAGTATTGGCTGCCGCTGCTACAACCTCCCCCGAAATCAGCGTTCCGAAGAGCGCCCGCACTTCCACCGCGCGCTTCTATCACCCTGAACTGGACGAGCTGCGTTTTTTTGCCTTCCTGATGGTGTTTTGTCACCACGCGCTTCCGCATGATCCGGCGTTTTGGACGAAGCTTGGCTTGCCGCTCTTCCTGGCGCGTGTTGTAGCGGGAATTGGCGCGACGGGTGCGTTCGGCGTGAGCCTGTTCTTCGTGCTCAGCTCGTATCTTATTACGGAGCTGCTGCTGCGCGAGAAAGACCTGATGGGCACGCTGGATTTGCGGGCATTCTACATTCGGCGAATCCTGCGCATCTGGCCGCTGTACTTTGCATTTCTCGCGCTGGCGATAGGTCTGCAATGGATCGTGCCCGGCCAGCATGTGACGTTGCGCGCGAGTCTCTGGTTTTCACTCCTGGCGGGCAACTGGTTCATCGTGTTTCACGGATTCCCATCGTCCGTGATTTTCCCGCTGTGGAGCATTTCCATCGAGGAGCAGTTTTACATCACCTGGCCCGCGATAGTTCGCAAGGTCAATGAAACGGGAATGCTGATTTTTGCGGGCCTGCTGCTGCTAGCGGCGACGATCGCCCGCATCTACCTCGGTATGCACCACACGCTGGAGGGCGATGTCTGGTGCAACACCTTCGTACAGCTTGATCCGATCGCAGCAGGAATCCTGATCGCGGTGCTGCTGAAAGGCGATATCCCGCGCTTGTCGAGACTTTCTCGCGCCGCGATCATGCTGGCAGGCATCACCGCCCTGGCGCTCGGCAGCCTGTATTTTGGGATCAAGAATGACCCACTCACGACTATGCGAATTGTTCTCGGCTATCCGTCGGTCGCGTTGGGAGGAGTGCTGCTGCTCCTTTCCGTATTGCGAACTCGCACCAGCGGTAGCAACCGAGTGCTCATCTATCTGGGACGCATTTCTTATGGTCTCTACGTGTTTCACGTCCTCGGCCTGCTGATTTCCGATCACACCGTGCCCGATCAGACGGCAAGCCTCTGGCGATATGCACTTCGCGTAGGAGTTGCGCTGGCGGCCACGATCGCCATGGCGGCGGTATCGTATCGCTGGCTGGAGACGCCGTTCCTGAGTCTCAAGCAGCGTTTCACACACGTGTTTTCACGCCCTGGCGGATAAGGTAAGTCAAGAATCGCAGAAGCCGTCGTTGTCTGGAGCCAGGTTCGGCGAGCTAGTACTTGCGCATGTGGATTTCGGTACCGTTTCGCTCGAAACGCACTTCGTCCATTAACTGATTGATCAGGAAGATTCCGCGCCCGTGGTTGGAGTAGACGTTCTCGCCGTGTAGGGGATCGGGCACTTGAACGGGATCAAAGCCGGTTCCCGGATCTTTCACCACGATGAGAAGTCCGTGCTCTTCGTCGCAAGAGACGCAGCACTGCACTTTCTTGCTGGGGTCATTCTTGCAGCCATGAAGAATGGCGTTGGCAAGGGCCTCGCGCAGCGCCGTTTCAATCTCAAATTCCTTGCCGGCGGCGCAGTCCATGCGGCGGGCCATCTCCATGATGCCCTCGACCACAGGACTGACAGCGGTCGGGTCGGCGTTGAGCGTAACCTCAATACGTATCATCAGTTTGTCGCGACCAAACGCAAACGTCGTATGGCGGCCAGAAGGCTAGGCGTGATCCCCATCAGGTACTACCTGCGTTACTCTGACAGGAATGATTCTAGCGGTCAAGCGAGATTCCTAAAGATCCTAAAGATGGAGGATGTATAGCACCTTGGTACCATCACATCCCTATCCAAGCCTTTGTGATAGCCAATCTGACCAGGGGAATGGCACAGACTACTGTAAGCTGTGAGCGATTTACGTTGGCTCGGATCATGGTCATTTGCTATAGGATTTCCCTATTTCGATCGGACAAAGTCATGGGTAGTTTCGCGCGCAAACTCTGGCTTTTACTGATGATGATCTTCATGCTCGCGGGTCGCGGCTTTGCTGCCGATGAGATCACCGTCGCGGCGGCGGCCGACCTTAATTACGCATTAAACCAACTGGCGAGCCAATTCGAAGCCGCGTCCGGCACCAAGGTCAAGATTTCCTTTGGCGCGTCCGGCAATTTGTTTTCGCAGATACAGAATGGCGCTCCTTTTGACCTCTTCTTTTCCGCCGACGAAGACTATCCGAGCAAGCTTGCCTCTGCTGGTATTGCGGACGCCCCGTCGCAGCGCATCTATGCGCTTGGGCACGTCGTGCTTTGGGTGCCGAACAACTCGCCTTTCGATCCCGAGAAATTGCAGATGGAATTGCTGACCCAGCCTGCCGTCACACGCGTTGCTATCGCGAATCCGCAACACGCGCCCTACGGGCGGGCTGCCATGGCGGCGCTACAGCACTACGGACTGAAAGGCAAACTTGCCGACAAGCTGGTTTTCGGCGAGAACGTCAGCCAGGCCGCCCAGTTTGTGCAGTCGGGCAATGCCCAGGCAGGCCTGATCGCGATGTCTCTTGCCAAGTCTCCGGCGATGGTTTCGGCCGGCAGATTCTGGGTGCTGCCGTCGGACTCGTATCCGGAATTGAAGCAGGCGGCCGTAATTATTTCCGCTTCGAAGAACAAAAAGGCGGCGCAAGCGTTTCTTGATTTCGTGCTGTCTCCCGAGGGCGCGGCCGCGCTTCAAAAGTACGGTCTTACGCCTCCGGCAAAACAGAAATGATTCTCCAGGCACTCTCTCTTACTCTGCGACTTGCGACGCTGGTCTCCATCATTCTTATGGCGATTGGGCTGCCTCTGGGCTATTGGCTGGCGTCGTCGCGGTGGCGAGGGAAATTTGTGGTCGAAGCACTGGTGTCGCTTCCCATCGTGTTGCCGCCGACTGTGCTCGGGTTCTATGTGCTGGTTGCAATCGGTCCGCTCAGTCCGCTGGGACGCTGGTATCACGACCTCACCGGAGGCAGTCTCGGCTTCACTTTTCGGGGGCTGGTATTGGGCTCCGTGCTCTACAGCTTGCCGTTCGCCGTGCAGCCGATGGCGGCGGCCTTCGGCTCGGTGGACCGTAAGCTGCTCGACGCGTCAGCCACGCTCGGCGCCTCCCGTTGGCGTACGTTCTGGACAATCGTGTTGCCCCTCGGATTCCCCGGCGTGCTGACCGGATTTGTGTTGAGCTTCGCCCATACGCTGGGCGAATTCGGAGTGGTGCTGATGATTGGCGGCAACATCCCAGGTGCTACGCAAACCGTCTCGATTCTTATTTACGACCAGGTGCAGGCTCTTAACTACGCGGTAGCGAATCGAGTAGCGCTCTTGCTTCTCGTCATCTGCTTCGCCCTCCTCACGTTGCTTTACGGATTGCGGCGTGCCGGCAAATGGGGAATGTGGGGATGGCAGTGAGCGGCGCAGAAACCAGCGATACAGGCAAAGGCCTGGCTGTCGACATTCAAAAGCAGCTTTCGGGAGCGGACGAAGGGTCCTCACTTCGTCTTCGAGTCCGATTCTCGATAACAGCTGGTTTCACGATTCTGTTCGGCGCCTCTGGTGCCGGAAAGACCACGGTGCTCGACTGCATCGCCGGACTGCAGCGACCGGACGCTGGCGGCGTTACGGTGGGCAATGTCACGCTCTTTGATGACGAGAAGGGAATCGATCTACCCGCGCGCGACCGCCGTATTGGCTATCTATTTCAGACGCTGGCCTTGTTTCCCCACATGACGGTCCGGCAGAATATTGCATACGGGCTGTCTTCGCTGGAGCACGATGAGCGCGATGGCCGTATCCACGAAATCGCAGAGTCATTCGGCATAGCAGGGCTCTTGACTCGACGCCCGTCGGAGATATCAGGAGGTGAACGCCAACGGGTGGCTTTAGCGCGCGCGTTGGTCACGCGCCCTCGCGCACTGTTGCTGGATGAACCGCTGACCGCACTTGATGCCGTTACGAAAGCTCGACTTCTCGACGATCTGCGGCGGTGGAACGAACGCCATTCTGTTCCCATCCTCTATGTCGCGCACCAGCGCGAAGAAGTCTACGCGCTGGGCGACCGTGTGTTAGTGCTGGAGGCCGGTAAGCTGATTGCCGATGGCACGCCACACGCGGTCCTCAGTCGTCCGCAGTTCGAGTCTGTCGCTCAACTCGCAGGTTTCGAGAACATCCTGGAGTGTTCGATCCTTGCCGCTCACCCGGAAATGGGGACTATGACCTGTCGCATTTCAGACACGAATGTATCGCTGGAAGTGCCGCTTTCGCGGGTGGACTCCGCGAGTCCGGTGCGCGTTGGAATTCGCGCCGGAGACATCCTGGTGTCTACTCTGCTGCCACAAGGATTGAGCGCAAGAAACGTGATCCCCGGCTCCGTCGTATCGCTGCGGCAGCAGGATGCAACGGTGATCGCCGAAGTCGATTGCGGAGCCAGGTTCACGGTCCATCTCACGCCCGGAGCACGCAACTCTCTCGGCTTGGAGGTCGGTAAATCACTCTGGCTGGTGGTAAAGACCTACTCCTGTCACGTCCTGCAGTAACCCGGAACGCCACGCGCCCGCCAAATCGACCAATAAATATGCGGCGGCGCGCGCAGTTCATGCCTCACGCTGGGCTGTGATGGGGCTCACTGCATCGCTGTACATAGAGTTCATACTGGAGATGTTCATGGCTGCTCCGAGCCCGGCATGGGAAGGTTTCCATCCTGCCAGCGAAGCCGATCCGGCAAGTTCAGTTGTTGCGCCTCAGCTTCCGTGGCCGGCAGCACGTCCTTAGCGGAGGTGTGAGGCAATGCCAACCGTCGTCGATCCCGAACTCAAAGATCAACCCAATACTTCTGAGGCTCCTACTTACAAAATGCCGGAGCTGTTTGCTGCCGAAGTCGAGATGGAGAAGAAGTCCTCCAACTTCGGGCCACTCATCATGATTGCGGCTTTGGTTTTTGTCGTGGGTGGAACCATTTTCTATTTCTTCAAGACTTCCCGCGAGGTCTTGGCGGTGCCAGTCGCCACCAACTCGATCAACCAGATATTGAAGTCGGAAGGCGGCGGCACAATCCACTTCAGCACCGGCACGATCGTGTCCAGCGTCAATGAGAAGCCGATGGATCCGCACTACAAGTTGCTGGCCAAGGCCGGCATCCTGACCATTAAGCCGAAAAGCTGGAACTCCATATACTCGAACTTGACGCCCGCCGGGGAGAAGGTGCTGGCCGAGATCCAAGGCGTCGATAAAGCGAAGTCCTCGGACGGCAACACCACGTACGTAGTTCCGCTGGCCGAGCGCAAGATTGTCGCGATCGACAAAGTCACGATGCTCAAGCCGCATCTGGCGCGCGTCGACTACACCTGGAAATGGAACGCCAACCGCCTGGGCAAGGAGTTTGACGCCTCCAGTGACATGGTGCACAGTTTCAACACCTGGGACCGTGGCACCCTGATTAAAGACTATGGCGTTGATTTCTACGGCGCTGCGCCCACCAAGGCCAGCGTGGTGCTGGTCGAAAGCAACGACGGTACCTGGAAGCCTTACGTCGAGTAACGACGACGCATCGCGAGCCGCATCGCTAGCAGCCGAATAGGGAGGGTTTTCGAACTCCTCCCTATTTCTTTTATTGCGATCCCGGTGCTCAAAGAGGCCCGGCTGGATTGCCTTTTCCTCGCGCGCCGCGCGCCTGACAGCCGTGTTCAATTCCTGTAACTTAGAATGAAATACAAGTAACCGAAACCTTGGATTGCTGAATGGGACTTCTGCAAACCGACGCTACCACTGCCGCTAAGAACCACTGTGTTCGCTGCATATCGTGCGGTGAGGTGAGTGCTGCGCTCGCGGTTGATTTCCGCTGTACCCATTGCGGCGAGTTGCTCGAAGTCGAGTTCATCAACTGGTCGTCCGGCTCCGCGCCTGATCCCACGAAACTGAAGTCGTTGTGGCGCGAACGCAGGACTTCAAATCAGCCATTAGACGAGAGTGGAGTCTGGCGCTTCCGCGACGTGCTTCCCGATCTCGACGACTGGTCGTCGGCGATTACTCTGCGCGAAGGGAACACCCCGGTTTACGATTTGCCGCGCTGTGCGCTCTCCGCCGGTGTCGAGCGCCTGACTGCCAAGCATCAGGGGATGAATCCCACGGGCTCGTTCAAGGACACGGGCATGACCGTGGCCATCTCTTTCGCCCGCCAGAATAAGTTTCACTGGGTGGCCTGCGCTTCCACCGGAAATACTTCGGCTTCGATGGCGGCTTACGCCGCACGCGGAGGTATGCGCAGCCTGGTAGTGATTCCCGATGGCAAGATCGCCTGGGGAAAGCTTTCGCAGTCCCTCGACTACGGCGCACTGACGTGCCAGCTTCGCACCGACTTCGATGGATGCGTGCAGGTGTTGAACGAGATCATTCGCCGCTATCCCATTTATCTCCTCAACTCGGTGAATCCTTATCGCCTCGAAGGCCAGAAAACCGCCGCCATCGAGTTGCTCGAGCAACTGGATTGGCAGGTGCCCGATCACGTCATCGTTCCCGGCGGCAATCTCGGAAACAACTCTGCCTTGGGCAAAGCGTTTCTGGAGATGAAGCGGCTCGGCGTAGTTCAGTCTGTGCCGAAAATCTCGGTGATTCAGGCCGAGGGCGCGAATCCGCTCTATCGCACCGTCCACGAAAAGTCAGGCAAGGAACTCGTCACCGTCGAGGCCGACACGCTGGCAACCGCGATTCGCATTGGCAACCCCGCCTCGTGGAGGAAGTCACTCAAAGTTTTGGGCGCGACCGGCGGCGTCGTCGAACAGGTGAGTGAAGCCGAGATCGCGGTGGCCAAAGCTGAGATCGGTGCGGATGGCGTGGGGTGTGAGCCCGCATCGGCAGTTTCCCTGGCTGGCCTCAAGAAATTAGTGAAGAGTGGATTCGTGCAACCCAGCGAGTCCGCGGTGCTCGTCCTGACCGGGCACGTGCTGAAGGACCCTGAGTACACCATCAAGTTTCATCGCGCCGACCTCACCGTCCCGCGCATGGCTGACGACGAATTTCATGCCTTGACGGCACGGCAGAGAAAAGCACCAATTGTGTTGGATGCCAATGCTGACGCGATTTTGCGGGCGCTCGAGGCGGAGGAAAAGCGCGATGGCTGACAGCGACCTATCTGCCATGCCCTTTCGCATGTTCCTGCCCGCCACCTCGGCAAACCTCGGCCCGGCTTTTGATGCAGCGGCCCTCGCATTTGATTTTGGCTTGAGGGTCGGAGCCATCCCGGCAACGGAATTCACCATCGAGGCGTACGGCTGCAACGCCGACCTGTGCGGCAAGATGCCGGGCAATCTCATCGTCGACACGTATTCCCGCCTGCTGGAACGAGAAGGCAAGCACATGACCCCTTTAGCAATCCGTCTCGACAATGACATTCCTCTGGGTATGGGGTGCGGTTCCTCAGCGGCGGCAGTGCTGGCCAGCGTAGCCATGGCTGTCTACTTTGGTGGCCTCGATTGGGATGGGGAACGCATCGTCTCCGAAGCTTCGGTGTGTGAAGGCCACCCCGACAATGTCGCTGCCTGCTGGCACGGCGGTGTGGTGCTCGCCCGGACCGCATCGGGAATGCGCAAGGAAGGCGTCCCGACGATCAGCGTTCTTCCCATTCCGGTGGCCGTGGATTGGCCTCTGCTGATTGCGATTCCGGAGAATCCCCTGGCGACGTCGGAGGCGCGGCGCGTTCTTCCCCGTCTCTACAGCCGGGTCGATCTCATTCACAATGTGCAGAGCGCCATGCTGTTGGTTCTCGCCTTCAGCCAGGGACGGGGCGAGTGGCTGAGCGAAGCCCTCAGCGACCGGGTGCATCACCCGTATCGCGCGCAGCTCTGCCCGTTGCTGCCCGCCTTGACCGCTCTTTCGGCCGCCGAGGGCGTAAACGGCGTCGCGCTCAGCGGCGCCGGCCCATCCGTGCTGATGTTCCTGCAGGAAGACGCGGATCGCGACGAAGTCGGCGCGAGAGTGGCGGCACACTTGACGGTTCAGGGCCTGACCGCGGAACTTCGCTTTACCGCAATCAGTGCGATCGGCGCAAAAGATACGTTCCCGATTTCAACCACTGCTGCGCGGTAGTTCTTCGCAACCCGCAACCAGTAATTAATAGCGGACATAGCTTAGCCAGAGCAGTCCGACCGCCAGGGTGGCAATCGTCACCGGAACTCCTGTCTTCATGTAGCCAAGAAAACTGATGTCGGTTACCGTGCGGGAGCATTTCAGCATCGCCAATCCTGTTTGGCAATAAGGCGGAGAAGGTGATGGCGCTAATTACTTGCGAATACAGGGCGTGAGATGGAGCAAGCCCTGCAGACCGGAGAATCGGTCGCGGGAGCGCGTTTACCAGCTTGACGGAAGCGACTCTGCGAGCTCGGTCGTAAGCGCCCATTCGACCGCCCGCTGCTGATCGCGCGTTAGCTTCGCTCCTCCGGAGGTCAGGTAGAAGACGTCGTGCGCCATCTCGCCTTCCGTGTCGATCAGCGCTACCTCGATGCTGCAGTCCTCGGCCGCCAGAGTCGAACTAATGGTATGCAGCAGTCCCGGGCGGTCCTGCGTGATGACCTCGAGCAACGTGCTGCCGGGCGAGCAGTCGTCGTCGTAGCGCAGCCGGGTTTCGATTTTCAGTTTGGGCGCCTTGGTGTCCGCGCGCAGCCGCGGCTCCAGCAAGCGATCGAGCGGCGACTCCCCACTGAGAATGTCGATCACCGACTTCTTGAACCGCTCGCGCTCCGGGGGATTAAGTTCGAGGGTGCGGAAGCGGTCCTTAAAGTAAAAGCTATCTACGATCACGCCCGCACGATTCGAAAACGCGCTCGACTTGGTGATGTCCATGCCCCAGCCGTAGAGGATTCCCGTCAGCGTAGAAAACAATCCTGTCCGATCGCCAGTTACTACCGTAAGCTCATGCTGGTCACGAGTGCGCCTCAGTCCTAGTTGCACCGGCTCGTTGCCCAGCCGATTCGCCATTTCAAAGTGCGCGATCACCTGCTCGGGCGAATGCGACAGCAGATAGCGCTGCGGCAGGCCGTCCAGGAATTTCAGCAGTTGCGGGCGCCCTTTGGGGAGCAACTTCGCGATGCGTTCCACCTGCTCGGTGCAGGTATCGGCACGAAATCTCTGCTCGTCGACGCTGCGGTTGAAATAATTGGCGGTCGCAATATAGAGCTGCCAGAGGTTCTCAGCCTTCCACGGCGTGAGTGCCTCCGGATTCACGGCCTTGATGTCGGCGAGCGTTAGCAACGTAAGCATTTTCAGGCGCTCTGGAGTTTCCATCTTGCCCGCCAGCTCCTGGATCGTCTCCGGGTCGTAGATGTCCCGGCGCCGCAACGTGGACGACATCTCGAGGTGCAACGCGATCAGAAAGCCGATCGTCTGCCCATCTTCCTTGCTCAGTCCCAGACGATCGACCGCCGCCAGTGCCAGCTGCAGGCTTCCATGTACGTGGTTCTCGCCGGCCAGCCCCTTACCCGTGTCGTGCAGCAGCAGTGCCAGCAAGAGCAATTCCGGACGCTCCAACTCCGAGAACAACTCCGCGAAAGGTTGTAGCCACTCAACCTCGTTGTCGCGCAGGCGATGCAAAACTTCAATCGCCAGCAAGGTATGTTCATCGACGGTATAGCGATGATAGAGGTCACGCAGCACCAGCGAGTCGATGGCATCAAACTCGGGCAGCGCCATCGACAGCAATCGCAGTGAATGCAGTGACCGTAGCGCCTCCGCGGCGTGGGGTTGCAACAGCAACTCGCGAAGGTGCGTCCACAGGCGTTGGTCCTGCGGCATGGTGTCGTGCAGTGCCCGGCGGGCGTTATTCAGTCGGCGCTCGGTTTCCATGGCCAGCTTCACGCCATGCCGGGCCATGAAGACCGCCAGACGCAAAACAACCTCGGGGTCGCGCGCTCCGGCGGATTGCTGGATGTAAACCCGCCGGTCCACCACGGAAAACTCATCATTCGACGCCCGCGACCTCCAGCGCCGGAAAGACCGCACCAGGTTCGACCGCACTGCAGTGGACTGGTCCAGCAGTTGCGTTGCATTCCGGTAAATCGCTTTGGCATTCCGGAAGTACAGGCGCATCCACTCCGCCGAAGTCAGCGGACCGACGCCGCTGCCGATCCCCCGGCTCGCCAGGTCGTCCTGCGCCTCCCAGGTAACGATGTTCTCGTCACGGTTGTTGCGATAGTGCAGGTAGCAGCGCGCCGACGACAGAAATTCCATCGCCTCGAGCACATCATCGTCGGCGGAATTCTGCTGCAGATGCAGTGACTCAGGCCACGCCCGGTCGGCTTCCAGCGCCGAGATCAAGGCAATCCATCGCGTGACATGGAAGTCCCGCAGCCCTCCGGGTCCGTCCTTCAGGTTCGGCTCCAGATGGAATATCGTTTTGCCGTACTTGATGTGCCGGGTCCTGGTCACCTCGATGAGTCGTTGAATCAGAATCCCCGACTCGCGCGCCACCAGCTGCGGCAGGCTCTTGTCGTGCAGGCGCGCATACAGCTTCTCGTCTCCCGTAATGAAGCGGCAGTCCAGCGAGGAAATTGTGAACTCGACGTTGTCCTGATCGAAGCGTCCGCAATCGTCAATCGTGCGTGTGGTGGGGCTGACCCGCAGGCCCGTGTCCCACAGTTCCTGGCAAATGGCCCGCACCGGCACTTTCGCGCGCGTTCGCAGGGCTTCATTCTCGCAAAGAAAAAGCAGATCGATGTCGGACTGCGGATAGAGCGCCCGCCGTCCGAATCCGCCGATCGCCAGCATGGCGAATCCGGCGCCTGATCGCAGCGCGGCCTGCTGCTCCCATAACTGGACCAACAACTTGTCAACCAGTTGCGTGCGGTCCTGCACGCAGGACCGGCCCGAGCCGTTGGCCTCAAAGTCCCGACGGACGCGGTCAGATTCTTCCTTATAGAAACTGCGCAGCGCGGGATCGAAAGTTGGGGTGGACATGGTTTTTCAGGACCGGCGATAGCAGAATCTGATGAAATGCTCGGGCCGTCTGTCTCGCACTTGGCAATGCCAAGAACCATTCGACATAGCTGAAGTAGCACTCCTGCTGCAGTGCTCACGAACAATCAGGGTCATACGGCCCTGGACCCGCACGATCCATGGCTGCCACACTCAACTCTGATAAAGAATGACCCCGGAAAATACCAACGCGCCGGCTGCGTTGGCCGAGTGTTTCTGGTGGTGAATTTAGAAATACAGGCTTTTTCGCAAGATGGGAAATTCAAACTATTTATGCCGGGTATTCGCTCCCGTTATTCAACGAGAACAGCTTGTAACAAAGTTGGATTTGCGCTGTGAATTAAAGGCTTAGCGACGCTCGACGGTGCTGCTCTTGCGCAATGTAACCAGGCGCTCGCAGGCGTCGGCCAGGTCGTTATCCGTCTTCGCAAAGCAGAAGCGCAGCAGATGGTCACCGCGGCCGCCCTGGAAGAACGCATCTCCCGGCACGCTGGCGACTCCCGTCAGACGCAAAAGGTTCATCGCCTTCTCCACGCTGTCGGCGCCCGGAACCACAGAAGCGTCCGCCAGCACGTAATAGGCGCCCGCCGGAACGCTGGGTTCCAGTCCCGCCACGCGAAGTGCAGCGCAGATCATCTCGCGCTTTGCCTGATATTCCTGAATCAGATCCGCGTAAAAGGAATCGGGCAGCTGTTCCAATCCAGCCGCGGCGCCATGCTGAAACGCCGAGGGTGCGCAAACATATGTCAGGTCGTGAAAATAACTGATCGCGGGGATCCATCGCGGCGACGTGTGCAGGAATCCAACCCGCCAGCCTGTGATGCTGAAGACCTTTGAGAATCCCGAAATGGTTATCGTGCGGTCGGCGATCCCAGGCAGTGATGCAGGGCTGACGTGACGCTCGCCATCGTAAACAAACTGCTCGTAGATTTCATCAGTGAACAGGAACAGATCGTGATGACGAGCGATGGCCGCGACTTGCTCCAGCTCAGCCACTGAAAACACTTTGCCCGAAGGGTTCGCCGGCGTGTTCACCACGATGCCGCGCGTCTTCGCAGTGATCGCCGCAGCCAGCCGGTCGGCCACCAGCGGATAGTCGGGCGGATCGAGCGATACCAGCACAGGTTTGCAGTGCTGGCCTGCCAACGTTGCGTAGTGATAACCGTAGTACGGCTCAAACAGAATGACTTCATCGCCGGGGTTCAACAGCGCGCGGCAAGCCGAATCGAATCCGCCCGTGACCCCCGAAGTAACCAGAATCTCGGAATCTGGATTGGCCGTAATTCCGTTCTGCCGCTGAAGTTTCCTGGCAATGGCCTCGCGCAATGCAGCGATGCCATCGGCCCGGGTGTACTGGTTGTATCCCGCCTCGATGGCATCTTCCGCGGCCCGGCGCACGATGGCCGGGACTTCGGTGTCGCACACGCCCTGTGCCAGGTTGATGCCGCCGACTTTTTCGCACTCCACCGACATGGTGCGAATGGTCGACTGCTCAATATGGCTCGCGATATTGCTCAGCCCCAGCATGCGGGTTCCTCTAAAAACTTGGCTTCAACAGTGTGCCACATCAGGAAAGCCATTCGAGGGGCGGATGGCGCGGTTGGCTGCAAGGCGGTGGACGGAAGCAAGGCCGAGGCGTAGCTTCCTGGGCATCGGCCGGATTCGGGTGACGCTCGGGCTAAGGGCCATTTTGGGACGTCTGGCGTAAGGGATTCCCCGATTGTTCGCAGATCACAAGCAGCTGTGACTTTAGTCGTTGTAAGGACGCTGGAACGGGGTAGAATAGAGTTGGAATTGAAAATGATTTTCAACTTCATATTCGGGAGGAAGCAGAAGCGCAGTCCTGACAGCAGCGCGCTGGCCGACCTCCACGTCGGGGAGCGCGCCATCCTCGGAGAATTGGTGCTGGCTCCCGCCGTCGCCGAGCACCTGATGAACCTGGGATTTGTGCCGGGTATGGAAGTAACCGTCGAACGCAGCGGTCCGGGAGGAGATCCCCGGGTCTATCGGGTCGAAGGGACGGAGGTTGCGATGCGCCGCGAACTTTCCCGCCACATCCGCGTGTCCCTGGTCGGCGCCCCTGCCTTCGGTGATTAACGCAAGGGAGCCTCAGGCATGACGTGCCATCCCGTGGCGCGCCCTTTGGACGACGCGCTGGTTACCTCCTACCGGACCGTCGCCGTGGTGGGCCCTCCGAATTCCGGCAAGACCACCCTCTTCAATCGCCTGACCGGATTGCGCCAGAAAGTCGGCAATTTCCCCGGCGTAACCGTCGAACACCATACCGGCTATATCCACGACGCCGACGGCGAAGAAGTTGCCCTCATCGATCTTCCGGGAATTTACAGCCTGACGCCGAAGTCGGAAGACGAGAAAGTCGCGATTGACGTCTTGCAGGGCAACATGCCTGGCATGTCTCGCCCCGATGCGGTGATCGTTGTCCTGAATTCCACCAACCTGCACAGCCATTTGGTGCTGGCGGCCCGCGTGATTGCCCTCGGGCTGCCTACCCTGGTGCTGCTCAACATGGCTGACGAACTGCACAAGCAGGACGGCGGCGTCGATGTGCTCTCCCTGGCCCGCCAGTTGGGAACGCCGGTCGCTTTGGTCAGTGCGACAACCGGCGCGGGCCTCGAGGCGGTCACGAATTTTCTTTCCGGCGCATCGCCTGCTCTCGAACCGATGGAACTCCCCGTGGTCGGCAGCACACGCAGCGTGCGCGAGTGGGCCGTTCGCGTTGGGGAGAATGCCAATTATCGCCGTCCCGCGACACCGGTTTGGACCAGCAGGCTCGATAACGTGTTCCTCAATCGCATCTGGGGGCCGGTGGTCTTTGCGGTCGTGGTGATCGCGGTCTTCCAGACCATCTTTGCCGTCGGCCAGCCCCTGTCGAATCTGTTGCAGAAGTTTCTCGACGTTACCGGCTCGCGCATCGGAACCGCGCTTCCGGACGGCATGTTCCGCTCGCTCCTGATCAATGGAGTGTGGAAGGGTACCGGCTCAGTGCTGGTCTTCCTGCCGCAGATCCTCTTGCTGTTTCTGGTGATCGGCATCCTCGAAGACTCGGGCTATCTGGCACGCGCCGCTGTCATCGCTGACCGGACCATGTCGCGCGTGGGCTTGAACGGCAAGAGCTTCATCCCCCTGCTCTCCGCCTATGCCTGCGCTGTTCCCGCGATCATGGCGACCCGCACCATCGAGAGCAAGCGCGATCGCATTGCCACGATTCTGATCGCGCCGTTCATGACGTGCTCGGCGCGCCTGCCTGTGTACACCATGGTGATCGCGGCGTTTCTGCCGAACCGTCCTTTGCTGGGCCCGTTCCTCGGCACCCGCGCCGTGGCCATGCTGAGCTTGTACGTGCTCGGGTTCCTGATGGCAGTTCTTACCGCGCGCTTGCTGAAGTCAACCGTGCTGAAGAGCAAGGACTCGCCCTTCATACTGGAGATGCCGCCGTACCGATGGCCCAAGTTTTCGTCGCTGATGCTGCGCCTGGTCGATCGCGGCAAGGCGTTCCTCTATCGCGCCGGGACCGTGATCATGCTGGTTTCGCTATTGCTGTGGGCGGCCACCAATTTCCCCATGCACAACGGTCAGCCCCCGGCCATCCAGGACAGCGTCGTGGCCTCTCTGGGGCACGCCATCGAGCCGGTGATCAAGCCGCTGGGCTTTGACTGGAAAATCGGCGTTGGCCTGCTGACCTCGCTGGCTGCCCGCGAAGTGATCATCGCTACCCTGGGTACGCTGAACGGCATCGACGCCGAGTCCCACTCCTTCGATCTGCAGAATGCGTTGCGCCACGAGTTATCGCTGCCCGCAGCGATAGCGCTGCTCGTTTTTTTTGCTTTCGCTATGCAGTGCATGTCCACCATCGCGGTGGTGCGGCGCGAGACCAATGGCTGGAAGTGGCCTGCCATCCAATTCGCCTACATGACGATCATTGCCTACGTGTCGGCGTTCGCCGCCTACCACATCGCCGGACGTTTCCTCAGCTAGTGAGTTCGCTCACCAGCTCCGGCAGCGCTTCTCCCGCCTTGCCCAGTAGCACTTCGTCGAAGTACGCGCTGTTCGACGGCTGCTCGGGACCGATGTAGATCGTGCGGGCCCGATTGCGCCGTGCCATTCGCACGAAACTGGCGGCCGGCTCCACCACCCCCGAGGTGCCTGCTGTAAGCAGCACGCTCGCGCCTTCCAACAGCTGAAGAATAAGTTCCATCTGAAATGGAACCTCACCGAACCAGCAGATGTGCGGACGCACCATCGCCCCGCACTCACGGCAATGCGGAATCTCCGCCCCAGTGCGATACTGTTTCCGATCGTCGAACGGAGCAGTAGTGCATAGCGCTCGCGAACAACGCGACTGCATCAGGCGCCCGTGCATGTGGACAACCCGCTGCGATCCCGCCAACTCGTGCAGCGAATCGACATTCTGCGTGCAAAGGAAGAACCGGTCGCCCAGTGCGCGTTCCAGTTCTGCCAGGGCAAAGTGCGCGGGATTCGGTTGGACCGTCTCGTGCCGCTGTCGGCGTTCCGAGTAAAACTGCCAAACCATCGCGGGATCTGCCGCGAACGCCTCGGGGGTTGCAACGTCCTCCACCCTGTATCCCCGCCACAGCCCGTTGGCGCCTCGAAACGTAGGCAGCCCGCTTTCCGCGCTGATTCCCGCGCCCGTGAGTACGAACATCCGGTCCTCGGCCGAAAGCTTCTCCATTCCGTTCTCAGTTCGCCCCTGGCGTTTTCTAAACGTCGCTCCGTTTCGATATACTAAGTGGTTTAGTTGCCACCCGTATCCGGTTCCGGAACAAGTGGACGCATCCGTCTGCCCGGTGGGGAATCTATAACAAGTACATTCCGAAAGCACAGGCCGGGAATCGCTGAACTGCGCCGCGGCCTTGGAGTTTGCCATCCTTGTCTACCGCACTGATGAACGTTGACAGCGAGAAGCTGGAACGTGTGATGGATTCGTTCCGCCGCTGGGGTTATCTGCAAGCCGATCTCGATCCTCTTGGGCACTTCGCCCCGTTGCCCCATCCGGAATTGGATCTGTCCGGCGACGAAGCCGACGCGGCGCGCCGCATCTATTGCGGCAGCATCGGCGTCGAGTTCATGCACATCCCTGATCCCGAGTGTCGTCAATGGGTTCAGGAGCGCATGGAGTCGGAAGAGTCGCTCCCGGTCAACCGCGCCCGCGTTCTCGATCAACTCGTCCGGGCCGATGTCTTCGAGCAGACCATCCACTCGCGCTACATAGGAACCAAGCGCTACTCGCTCGAAGGTAACGCAGCGCTGATCCCGCTGCTCGACGAAATCCTGAACTCCGCCTCCGAGAATGGCGCCGAGCAGGCCGTACTCGCCATGAGCCATCGCGGACGCCTCAACGTGATCATCAACATCGTGAGCCGTCCCGCAGCCGAGATCTTCGCCGGATTCGAGGATGTCGATCCCCGCAGCGTCTTAGGCGGCGGAGACGTGAAGTATCACATTGGCGCGACCGGCATCTTCACCGGCGCAAGCGGCGGCAAGCTGCGCATTCACCTGGTGTCGAACCCCAGCCACCTCGAGGCCGTCGACCCGGTTGCCCTGGGACGCGCCCGCGCCAAGCAGACCCGCATTGGCCGTGACGGCAAAACCAAAGTGCTCCCGCTTCTCATGCACGGTGATGCCGCTTTCGCGGGGCAGGGAATCACGGCAGAAACCTTGAACTTGGCCCACCTGCGCGGCTACACCGTTGGCGGCACCGTCCATGTCATCGTCAACAACCTCATCGGATTTACCTCCAATCCGAGCGAGGCCTATTCCAGTCGCTTTTCGTCCGACTTGGCCAAGCGCCTGCCAATCCCCATCTTCCACGTGAACGGCGAAGATCCTGACGCGGTGGTTCGCGTCGGACGCATGGCGCTCGAGTATCGCTATGAGTTCGGCACTGATGTTGTAGTCGACCTCATCGGCTTCCGCCGCCACGGTCATTCCGAGGTCGATGACCCAACCATTACTCAGCCGATTCTCTATCGTAAGATCAAAGACCGCCCGCTCCTGTATCTCACCTATGCCAGCAGCGTCGGCATGGATCCCCAGCCCTTTGTCGACAAGTTTCAGTCCGAGCTCGACGTCGCCCAAAAGACCGGCAAGAGCATGGCCAAGAAGCCGGTCATGCGGCAGTTGCCGAGTTACTGGGCGCCCTACTACGGCGGCGCCTACAACCCCGCTCGCGAAGTCGACACCGGTCTTCCGGCCGCGGAACTGCAGCGCATCACCGACGGTTTAACCAGCTATCCCGCCGACTTCCACATCCATCCCAAAGTCCAGAAGTTACTGGAGCAGCGCCGCGAAATGGGTTACGACAAGCGTCCGCTCGACTATGGCATGGCCGAGGCGCTGGCTTTCGGATCGCTCGCCCTGCAGGGTACGCCCATTCGTCTCAGTGGACAGGACAGCCGCCGCGGCACCTTTAATCAGCGCCACTCCGTGCTGATCGACATCCTTGACGAGAAGGAATACGTCCCGCTCTGCCATCTCGCGCCCGGCCAGGCCAGGGTCGAGATTTACAACTCCGAGCTCTCGGAAGCCGCGGTGATGGGATTCGAATACGGCTTCTCGCGCGATTTTCCCGAGGCCCTGGTGATGTGGGAGGCGCAATTCGGCGACTTCGCTAACGGCGCGCAAATCATCATCGATCAATTTATCGTTGCCGGCGAAGACAAGTGGGACCTGCTCAGTGGATTGGTCCTGCTTCTGCCCCATGGTCACGAAGGCCAGGGGCCGGAGCACTCCAGCGCCCGCATCGAGCGCTACCTTCAGCTCTGCGCCCGCGACAACATGCAGGTCTGCCAGCCCTCGACCGCCGCTCAGTATTTCCACATGCTGCGCCGCCAGGCCATGCGCAAGTGGCGCACCCCGCTCATCGCGTTCACTCCCAAGAGCATGTTGCGTCATCCCGAGGCGCTGTCGCCTTTGTCTGACTTGGAGAAGCCGCGCTTTCAAGCCGTTCTCGCCGACGAGACCGCCCTCGATGCCACCCGCGTTTTGCTCTGCACCGGCAAGATTGGCCACGAGTTGCGCATGGAGCGGCGCAAGCACAACATGGCCGGGCCGGCCATCGTCATGCTCGAGCAGATGTACCCATTTCCCGAGGACGAATTGCGCCAAGCCTTGGCCCGTTACTCTCAGGCGACGGAGTTCATCTGGGTTCAGGAAGAGCCTGCCAACATGGGGGCATTATCGTTTCTGGCGCCCAGGCTGAGGCGCATTGTCGGCCCCAAACTGCGCAGTATCAAGCGCGCCGCCAACGCCACTCCAGCCACCGGATCGGCCAAGGCCCACGAACTCGAGCAGAAAACTCTGATCACTCTTGCGCTGGGGAACGCGGAATAGGTTTCTCGCCTCTCAGCTGCTGCGTGCGTAAAGGGCGGTGGTTCCCACTGCCGCTCCACAAGGTCTTAACTTGACGGCCTGACCCGGAGTTGTGTCAGGCCATTCCCACCAACGTTCCCGCCATCCACGAGTAATCCGTACCCGCCGAACCACTCTCCGCCTATGAAAATGTGGATAGTGTCACTTCTACCCCTATGTAAAAGTATAACTATTACTTCTGATAACGATGCAAACCATTGAAAATAAAACAATATCGAATGGCCACGTTCGTGCTCTATCTCACTCGACGGGTGGACCTGAAGTGCAGGCGTCATCCAGCTATTCTTCAAACTATCAGCGAAGCGGAGAGAACCACTTATGAAACAAAATTCACTGACATTAGTAGCGCTGCTCGGTGTCCTGCTCCTGAGTTCGGTCGGGCTCTTTGGCCAGGCGGAAACAGGTCTGATCTCGGGTACCGTCACTGATTCCAGCAATGCGGTCGTGCCGGGTGCGACCGTGACCGTGGTATCGACGGCCACCGGGCTGACGCGTACCGCTACCACGCTCTCGGCTGGCGAATATACGATTACGAACCTGCCAGTCAACACCTACGCTCTGACCATTGAACATGCTGGTTTCCAGAAATACACCCGCCAGGTTCAGGTCGCGGTTGGATCCAGGGTCGATATTTCGGCTCAACTGGCGGTGACGGGAGCCTCCACGACGGTGGAAGTTTCGGCGTCCGGCGAAACCGCTACGGTCAATACAGAGACCCAGAGTTTGTCGAATGTTGTAACCGCCCAACAGATCACCGATCTGCCGACGTTGACCCGCAACCCGTACGACTTGGTTGCCACCTCGGGTAACGTTACAGAGGATCAACAGTCGGGTCGTGGCGCTGGTTATGCCATCAACGGGCAACGTTCAGCCGATACCGACATTATGCTGGATGGCGGCGAGAACGTTGACCTGTTCACTGCTACAGTGGGACAGAGCGTTCCGCTCGACTCGGTGCAGGAGTTTGTGGTGGTGACCTCGAACTTCACGGCGGAGTACGGTCGAGCGGGCGGCGGCGTTGTGAACGTCGCGACGAAGTCGGGAACCAATCAATTTCACGGTTCGCTGTATGAATTCAACCGTGTGTCGGCGCTTGCGGCCAATACCTACAACAACGATGCCAACGGCATCGCTAAGCCCGGCTTCACCCGCAACCAGTTTGGTTACTCCATCGGCGGCCCGATCGTGAAGAACAAACTGTTCTTCTTCAGCAGCACCGAATGGACGCGCGTCCGCAGCCAGACCCAGAACACGTTCAGTATTATCGATCCGGCGTTCCTGGCGCTGCCGCAGATTTCAGCGAACACGACAAACTTCTTTAGTGCCTACGGAAAACTCCGCCCCGGCATCCAGGTTCTGAGCAGCGTGAATTATGGCCAGGCAATCGGAGCTTCGACTGCGGCAGCTTGCGCGCCTCTCTCGTGTAACGCCCCCTTTGGGCAGTATATTGCCTATCAGGATAATGGTGATTCCGGTGCCGGCGCTCCGCAGAACACTTACTCGACCGTAGCGCGCGTGGATTACAACTTCTCTGACAAGACCACGCTCTACGGGCGTTACGCGCTGTATAGCGAAGATGACTTTGCCGGTTACGTCAACAGCAGCCCTTACGTCGGTTACGACACCGGACAAACCAATTACAACCAGAGCGTGCTGATCAACCTGACGCACGTTTTCAGTCCCAGCATCGTGAACTCTGTTAAGGTTGCCTACAACCGTCTGAACAACAAGCAGCCTCTGGGCGCAAATCCCGTCGGCCCCACGTTGTACACCTCGTCGGGCCTGCCCACCTTGCCGGGCGTCAATGGGACCCTGGTGTTCCCAGGTTACTCGGAAACCACCCCGGGCAATGCCATTCCGTTTGGCGGTCCGCAAAACGTATATCAGATCTACGACGACCTTTCGTGGACCAAGGGCAGACACCAGTTCAAGTTCGGCGGCGGCTATATCCAGACCCGCGACAACCGCGCGTTTGGCGCCTATGAAAATGCGGTAGAGTATTTGTCGTCCAGCAGCGTAAAGAACGCCGCATTGGCGCTGGTCGCCGGCCTCGAGCATCAGTTCCAGGGCGCCGTTTACCCGCAGGGCCAGTTCCCTTGCTCGCGCAACGCAGCCGGAACCTATGTGGTCACCCCTTCGTGCCTGTTGACGTTGCCGGTAGGCGAGCCATCGTTCAACCGCAACAACCGTTACAACGATGGTAATTGGTACGTGCAGGATTCCTGGAAAGCGACTCCTAAGTTGACGATAAATCTGGGTCTCCGCTGGGAGTACTACGGGGTGCAGCACAACTCCAACCCCGCGCTGGATTCCAACTTCTATCTGGGCTCCGGTGCCACGCTGTTCGACCAGGTGCGCAACGGGACCGCGCAGATCGCCGACAAGAGTCCGGTGGGCGGACTGTGGGGACAGGACAAGGACAACTTCGCTCCCCGCGTGGGCTTTGCCTATGACATCTTCGGAAACGGCACCATGAGTTTCCGCGGCGGCTACGGCATTGGCTACGAGCGCAACTTCGGCAACGTGACCTTCAACGTTATTCAGAACCCGCCGAACTACGGCGTCATCAGCGTGACCAGCGGTACTGACGTGCCAGCGGCCAATTTGCCGATCTACACTAACAACGGTGGCCCTCTAGCTGGCGCCGGCAGCACGTGCGGCCTAGGCAGCTCGGTTGTACTGCCGGGAACGTCCTGCTTCCCGAATCCTAGCTTGCGCGCCGTGCAGCAGAACATCCCCACGGCGTACATCCAGTTCTGGTCGGGCGCTCTCGACTACCAGGTCCTGAAGAACTCAGTGCTGTCGTTTGAGTACACTGGCTCGAAGGGCACCCACGAGTACGACATCTCCAACCTGAACGCCGGCGGCTACGGCGCGGCTTTCTTGGGCGATGCTGTCGGCACCAACCGCCTCAACTACCAGTACAGCAATATCAACTATCGCGGATCTGAAGGCTTCAATGAGTACAACGGCCTAAACGTGAAGTTCCAGACCAACAACCTCTTCAACAAGGGGCTGTACCTGAACGTGAACTACACGTGGTCGCACGCGATTGACAACCTGTCGTCAGCCTTCTCCGACGGAACTACCGGCTTTTACGGTTTGGGATACCTGGACCCGTACAATGCCAATCTGGACAAAGGTAATGCGGACTATGACATCCGCAACCGCTTTGTCGTGAGCGGGACTTGGAACATTCCGTATGGAAGCAACTCGAGCAACGCCGTGGAGCGTCAGGTTCTCGGCGGCTGGAGCTTCTCGCCCATCCTGAACATCCGCTCGGGTTTGCCATACTCGATCTTCGACGGCACCAACGTCGGAGCCACCGGCTATTCTGCTCCGTTCTATATTCCGAGCCAGCCGATTAACCAGAACGGATCGGCCAGCAACTCGACGGCGGTAGCTCCAAACTTGTTCAATTACCTGCAGCTGCCGATCGACCCAACCACCGGCATTCCGGTCAACGCGGGCGACGCTCTGGCGATCGCGAACTGCCAGTACCTCGACCACGGTGGAACCTGCCTTTACAGCAGCAGCGGTCTGCCACAAGGCCACCGCAATGCCTATCGCGGACCGGGATATTGGAACTTCAACTTTGTTGCTGCCAAGACGTTCAAGTTGACGGAGCGGTTTAACATGCAGTTCCGCGCCGAGTTCTACGACGCGTTTAACCACAGCAACTACTACATCAACACCCCCAACCTCGATGTCGAGGACGGCACCGGCGTCACGGCGATCCAGGCCGTGAAGGGCCAGCCGCCGCTGGGATACTCGATACCTCCGGCAGAGCGTCGCAACATCCAGTTTGGGTTGAAGCTCAACTTCTAATTCGCAGGTTTGACTTGTAGTACTCGGGGAGCCTTCGGGCTCCCCATTTTTTGCGTCTAGGAGTAACAAAAACTGCAACTTAGACGACTGCCTGGTTTTGTGAATGGGAGTGTCCCAGGGGTCAAAAACCATTATAATAAATATTATAAGTTCGGTGCCAACGGGGTGAGTCCCGGGCTTCAGGCCGATCTGCTCGCGGCGATGCCCGCCGGGCGGCCAGTTAGCACGAAGGGCCAGCAAGGTGAGATTGCCCTACGGCTGAGCGTCTGGAATTCTGTGACAGGAAGTAACTACGGCAGGTTTGGTGTACTTCTAGTAAGTAATTACATCCATTGGTTTTACATGCCGCTCGTGAGGCTCGGACCCCATGTATGCAACCCCTTACCGAGCCTCACGCTGGACAGCGGACTGATTCCGCACCGCCCGAGCAGGCACGCCGTCATCTTTAACGGCAAAGCCACAAATACCGCAACCCAACTGTCCATGTACGTAGCAACTCCGATGCCACTGCCTCACCGCCGTAAGTGCTTGGAACGAATGGTGATTTCCGACGGCAGCCAAGCGATTCTCTAGATTTCTGTAGCCGCCGGACCTGCGGCCTACAAGTTCTTGGAGAGCCCCGACCCCTCGCACGTCTGCTATACATACACTCAGAGGTGAGGATGAGTAGGGTACAAAGCGCGCCACGGCCGTCAGTCTCTGAAAAGTTGGCAATCGATGGCGGATCGCCGGTGCGTATGCTGCCATTTCCGGGATGGCCGGAATTCAATCCGAGTGAGATCGAAGCTGTCGCGGCCGTGCTGCGTTCTGGACGAGTCAACTACTGGACTGGTGAGGGGGGGCAGGTTATTCGAGCAGGAGTTCGCGTCCTACACTGGGACGAAACATGCTCTCGCCGTGGCTAACGGTACGGCAGCATTAGAGTTATCGCTGTATGCGCTCGGCGTCGGACCCGGGGACGAAGTCATTATTCCGAGCCGGACCTTCATCGCTACCGCCAGTTGCGTCGCGATGCGAGGGGCTGTACCGGTGGCAGCGGACGTCGATCGCGATAGTCAGACCCTGACTGCCGAAACCGTTCGGGAGGCCATTACTTCGCGCACGAAGGCGATTATCGCCGTGCATCTGGCGGGATGGCCGTGCGACATGGATCCAATCGTTAAGCTGGCCGACGAAGCTTGGTCTGGTGTTAGTAGAAGATTGCGCCCAAGCCCAAGGAGCTCGATACAAGGGCCGGCCTGTGGGGTCAATCGGACGCATTAACGCGTTTTCGTTCTGCCAGGACAAGATCATGACCACGGGCGGGGAAGGCGGCATGGTGACTACCGACGACGCCGCGCTCTGGAGCCGCGCCTGGAGCTTCAGGGACCACGGGAAGAGCTACGCGGCAGTTCAGCAGCAGGAATCAAGCTCTGGGTTCCGTTGGCTGCACGAATCGTTCGGTACGAACTGGCGGCTGACCGAAATGCAGTCTGCCCTAGGGCGCCTCATGTTGCGCAACCTCGACGCCAGCGTGGGGCGACGCAGACAGCTCGCCGACACGATGAACCAGGCGCTGCAGACGATTCCCGCGCTTCGGACAACTCTGCCTGCGAACGACGCTTTTCATTCATACTACAAGTACTATGTCTTCATTAGACCTGACGAGCTGCGTGCCGATTGGAACCGGGATCGAATTATGACTGCCATCGAGGCCGAGGGAGTTCCATGCTTTTCCGGCGCATGCAGCGAAATCTACCTGGAGAAGGCCTTCGATGGGATCCGGCAGGCACGCCGGCTGCCGGTCGCACAGGAGTTGGGGGAGACTAGCCTTATGCTGCTGCTCCACCCTCCGTTGTCCGACCAGGACGTTCAAGACTCTATTTCGGCAGTTCGGAAAGTCGTGGAGCACGCCTCGCGCTAGCGGGCGCGGCATGTAGCAACGAGGTGGTAATTGAGACAGATAATTCTTGTATGGGTGAGCATCCTCCTGCTGGCAGCCACAGGATCATCGCAGCAGGTATCCCGCGAAGCCGGTCCGGCGGTACCGGCTTCGCGGAAGCGGGTTTTCGTCGACGGTAAGCTGGTTCCAACGAACCGTGTCGTAATGAAAGACGGCGTCGGATATGTCGACGTGTCTTTTCTGGCCCAAGCGCTGGGAGCATCGGTGCAATCGGAGGAGGGCGGCATCATGGTTCAGTCGGGCGCCAAGACCGCCGATTGCGATAAGAGTCCCGTCGAAGGACAACGATTTTCCGAACAATTCAGGATCGACGTGGCGGGCGTCGCGGATGAGATTGAAAGCCTTCGCGCCGTGGTCCTGAAACACGAGAAAGTCGAGATTGGTCCGCGGTTCGACGACATCGACAGAAAGCTCTCCCTCTCCACGGCTCACGTGCAAACGGACGCCGACAGTGCCGTCTACTATGCACTGGCCTACGCCAACAACTCGCTGGCGATTACCTATTTCAAGCAGGTGCGCGGAGTTCCTGTGGAAGAGGCGCAAAGGAACCAACTGGATTCCATGATGTGCTCCATGGAGAGCAAGTTCGCCCTGATGAAGGGAGTCCTTCTGCCAGGGGGATCGTGCAGCGTCTTGCAAAGAATTGAGGCACAGTCGGCTCCAAAGTAGAGTTGAGATGAAGCTGCGGCCAAGAAATGGCTGGCTTGCCGTTGAGCTGCGCTGGACCGCCGTGGGCTGAGCGGCGGGGTGAGCGGCGGGGGTGCCCAACCGAGCTATTTTCGGCTACAGTGGAGGCGCGCCCTGAGAAACTCCATAAAGGGCCTGTAGCTCAACGGTTAGAGCAGGGGACTCATAATCCGACCAAGCGAATTGCTCGGAGATGTCAGATACTGGCAGGTTCTGCCAAACGCCAATGTTTACCAACTCCCGAGCGGACCTATCGCTGACCGGTGCTGTCCGATTCTGCCACGAATAGCCAAACCAACTGACACCAGAACTGACACCAAAAGTTCAATCTGCATATTGCGTTGTCATGGGCAATTCTCCCGTTTTCTGGAAGCCAGCCTGTACCAGATCCTACAGATTCTCAGCCTCACGCTCTTCGAGAAAACGCCCATTTTATGCGCCCTTCAGAGCGTTGCCCTGGATTCCAATTTCACCGAAAACGCCAACCAACTGATTCTGTTCGACTTTTAACCGGACAGCAGTGACACGTGATGTAGCAATACTACGGGGCCTGGTTAAAGATTGCGCCTACCGTCGCGTTGTCCGTCATCGTAACCGTACAAGAGCCGCCAGTAAGAGGTGCGTTGGGCGGTGTGCAGTTGGAAGACCAACCTCCGAAAACAGAGCCCGGCAAGGGAACTGCTGTGAGCACAACGCCGTTGCCTAGCACAAAGTGTCCAGTGCAGCCGGCGCCGTTTCCGGGGACGCAGGTGATCCCGATAGGCGAACTCACGACGTTTCCTGTGCCTTGGCCAAATTCATAGACCGTCAGAGAGGGCAGTTGGTTTGTACCATTCGACGAAACTTCCATTGTCGCCGTTCCCGTAACCGCGACCCCTGTGTTAGGGGGTGCAATTGCGGTGATCGTGGTCTGCCCGCCGTCGCCGCTACTACTACCGATGGCTGTAGCCAGTCCACTGGAATTGATAATTGCGACGCGCACATCACTTGACACCCAAGTCACTTGGCTGGTCATATCCTGCGTCGTCGGCGCACTATTGAAGTTGCCAATGGCGATGTACTGCGCAGTTTCCCCAATGACCTGAACCTTCTGGTCGCCCGGGATAACTGTTATCGACTCGAGCGTATGTTGCCCTGACGTATCTACTGTGATATTTGCACTCCCTGTCACCCCGTTCGACGTTGCTGTTATGGTCGCGGTTCCTATACCTACGGAAGTGGCGATGCCAGCGGAACTCACGGTTACGACGCTCGGAGCACTGGAAGACCATTGCGCCTGGGCCGTCAAGTCCTGCGAGGGAGGGGCTGCACTGTAATTACCTGTCGCAATGAATTGTGTGGTTTGTCCTGTCGCCGTCAATGTTTGCGCCGCGGGTGTAACGGACATGGAAGTGAGTAGGCGCTGAGTACTGCCAAACTTGTATTCTGATCCGCCGCAACCCACCATACATATCGCCAATACCAGTGCGAAAAACAAAGCGCGTGTCTGAGCCATAATTTCCCTCGCCGTATTTGGAAAAGTACCGCCCCTGGCAGCCTCCGCCCGGCGGTTGTTACAAACGTCCGGCTGGGACATCACTTCGGGAGACTGACACGGGTACCACGCACGACAATTGCAATATGATTGCCACTCGACGAGTAGGTGGAGTTATGCGAAGTCGGTGTGCCGTGTGGCTCGCCTTTTTAGTCACATGGAAGATCTGCTACGGCGGTGTTCAGGAAGGGACAACGTCGGATCAGGTAACCACCGGACAAGGGTTCAAAAGGGCGGGGAGCCCATTAGATGCAAATATTTGCACAAACTCGGGCCAGTTGCGGATTGTCTCAAAGGATTGGCTCACCGCATTCGACTGTGCCCCAAAGTCATGCGGAGCGGCCCATTTTGACTGTCCCTAACGAAAATCCTGTGCGCCTTGTTGCGGATGTCATTCCCCAAGGCCAACCGCGAAGCTCAAGCAGTTTGCCGACCTGCTCGAGTCTGATGAACGAAACTCGCGGATGTACGCGTGTGCAAAGGAGCGTAGTTCGGCGACAGATTTCAAAAGCCGAGCAGAGGCGGCCTAGCGCAATAGATTCGGGCTCTTTCAGGCGGCCCGGCGTTCGTAGTGGTGGTGCAGTCCGCCGACCTGCGGGACGGCCACGACTGGCCCCATTACCGGTGGCTGAATGGGTCGTGACGCGGGCGAGTCCTTCCCTAGCGAGAGATGCGTTCTCGACCGATGATAGTAGTCGAAATATGAAATCAGGATTCGACGGAGCGAGGTTTCATCGAGCACGATTAAATGATCGAGGCACTCGCGCCGAATCGAACCAATCACCCGCTCCACATACGCTCGCTGCCAAGGGGATCGCGGCGTAGACAGCACTTCATGGATGCCCATGTCTCGCACCTGTTCTCGGAAGTCAAGGCCGAAGATAGCATCGCGGTCGCGCAGCAGGTAACGCGGGAGTTGGTCAAAGGGAAAGGCTTCCCGCAGTTGCTGTCCTGTCCACTCGGCAGTCGGGTGGGCGGTCACATTGAAGTGCAGAATGCGACGCCGGTCGTGAGCCAATACCAGAAACACGTAAAGCACTTGGAAACGGATGGTGGGCACCGTGAAGAAGTCGATGGAGACCATTTGGGTGAGGTGGTTCTCCAGGAAAGTGCGCCAGGTCTG